>BNJS01001982.1_pt1 | contig 89533 bp, 101 predicted proteins | sample 8540461 | NCBI WGS metagenome assembly BNJS01 (sample SAMD00202454, study PRJDB9452) | human saliva metagenome | isolation source: human saliva | place: Japan
GAAGCCGTTACCCTTTAGTTAAGCTCAGGTATTGACGAAAACTAAAAGATGGTACTACCCATGCGACAGATGTCCAAGAGTTAGGGGCAAGGAAAAGTGGTGATTGGAGACAGCAAACCGGAGAATGCGTAACACTGCTTGTACGAGCAACGAAGTAGCGTAGTAGATGTAACCTCTCTTGTAAAGATATCCTACAATCAGAGAGTGGCGTGAAATAGTCTACTGAAAGCATAGAACATAGATAAAAAGCGAAATAGTGAAATCATTAATTTAAGCAGTGTAGAAATTTTGTTTTTTTGTTGAAGAAGGAGAGGTTGAGACAGTATGGGTAAAAAAGTAGTGATTATTGGAGCAGGTGTTTCGGGGTTGAGTGCCGGAATATATGCATTGCAGGCTGGTTATTCAGTAGAAATATATGAAAAAAACAAAATGCCTGGAGGTGAGTGTACAGGGTGGAACAGGCGAGGATATCATATAGATAATTGTATACATTTTCTTGTTGGATGCAATAAGGATGAACAACTATATAAAATGTGGGAAAATCTAGGAGTTATTTCTGATAGTTTGAAGATCTATCGTGAGCCATATTTTTATTGTATGAATATGGATGGAATAACACTAAATTTGTGGAGCGATTTAGAGAAAGCAAGAAAAGAGTTTTTAGAACTTGCTCCAGAAGATTACAAAGAATTAAATTTGTTTTTTGACTGTGCCAAAACCTTAGAGTGTGTAAAGCCACCATGCGATTATTCGATTGCTCATATGAATCCTTTGCAATTTATAAAACTAGGAATGAGCATGAAAGATGCAAGTAAAGCAATTAAGGAATATGGAAAGCAGTCGATGGAGGAGTTTGTCAATCGCTTTAAAAATCATTACATTAGAGCAATGTTTAAAAATTACTTTAATATCAATTTTAACGCTCTTTCCTTTGTTGCATCATATGCTTTTTTTACAAGCAACACAGCAGCAATACCAGAAGGAGGTTCTGTTGGATTGGTTGGTAGAATGCTTGCTAAATTTGAATCCTTAGGTGGGAAGTTGCATCTAGGTATTAATATTGAAAAATAAATATTGTAGATAGTCAAGTTGTTAGTATTCTGTAATAATGGAGAGGTAATCAAATCAGATAACTATATTTGGTGTGCAGACCCACATCATCTTTTCTATGACTTAATTGATGAAAAATATTTAGATAAAAATCTTAAGTATATGTATGATAATCCACAGGGCTATGTTTCTAATACATGTTATCAGGTTGCATTTGGAATAGCTACTGAGGAGGATTTGAAATTACCTAAAGGAAGCATTATTTTCCCTTGTGATGAATATGATGTTGCAGGGGAAACACACAATTTTTGTAGCATGCGAGTTTTTGATTATGATGAGACACTATTTCCAATGGAAAAGAGAGTCATTCAATGTAATATTTTACAAAATGATGAAAATTATTCCTATTGGTTTGGACTAAAAAATAATATTAGCTTATACAATCAAGAAAAACAGCGTCTTGCAGATGATTTGAGATTAAGAATTGAAAAAAAGTATCCACAGCTTGAAGGGAAACTCATCGTACTTGGAACATATTCTCCAGTTACATTTACAACTTGGTGCAATGCATATAAAGGGGGTTACATGAGTTTTAATCCACAGAAAGGATATAAAAGCAAGTATGTTAAGAGCACTATTAAAGGTTTAAGTAATTTATACCTTGCAAGTCAATGGATTCAAACTAGTGGAGGACTTCCTATTGCTGCAGCAAGTGGAAAGTTTGCTATAGATATTATGAAATCTAGTAGGTAAAGCGTAAATGGTCAATAACCCGTCATCTTTTTTCTCTCCACAAAAATTGAGATAATAGTGAAAAGTTGAACGCAGTTTTTCCACTATACAAACTTTTCCCACTTTACACACTATCTCAGGGAGGAATTCAAGATGAACATAAAACTTGCTACAAGTAGGATATGTCCTGTCATAAAAGGTGAAGATAAAGAATGAGCGTTAAGTTTACAGAAGAGAATAAGCATCTGGAATTTCATGTTCTCGGATATGAATTTCCTGAAAAAGGCAAGAAGGGCGATACCTATGATGCCAACTGGCTTGTAGTCCAAATTGATTATTCGGACGATCAGCTGACATTCAGCGAAAAGGATACATGCCTTCTGAGTTTTGAACTTCAAGATTTGACTGAGTCAATAGATGATGTGCTTGTCGGCAAGGAGACGGGCTTGCTCATGACATTCATGGAACCGTATTTAACATTTGCCATAACGCAGGTTGGAGAAGTCTACGCAGTTCAAATACGGTTTGTGTATGACACATCTGATGGACTTTGGAAAGATGTATATATTTCTCAGGGAATGACATTAGATGAGCTTACGAATATGAATAATAGTTTTAAGGATTTGTACAAGACGTATCCATATCGTGAGACGGAGAAATAATGAGCATGAAACAGGAAACCATAGAAAGAATAAGAAAATTCACAGATGACAGGGACTGGGATCAGTTCCACACACCAGCCAACCTTGCCAAGTCCATCTCCATTGAAGCCAACGAGCTTCTGGAGTGCTTCCAGTGGAGCGACACAGAATATGACCTTGAGCACGTGAAGGAAGAACTGGCTGATGTCATCGTTTACTGCCAGAACATGCTGGATAAGCTGGGGCTGGATGTGGACGAGATCGTGATGAGCAAGATGACTAAGAATGAAGCCAAGTATCCAGTGGAGAAAGCGAAAGGCAGCTCTGCGAAGTATGATGAGCTATAACACTTTTAATTATCTCCCACCTTTTAATTATCCCGTGTGTGTGGCGGAAAGGAGGCTCGGTTTTCGGATGGGCACAGCAACAGAATACAGATCACAAAGCCTGACAGGACGACTGCCGGGCACAAGAGCATATAGCAGAAATGCCGTAAACATGGGCTTTCACGGCACTTTGGGCAGGGATAACTACAGAAGCCGCCGCAGCACAAGACGGATGCTATTTTCAGAGTGTTCAATGTGGATCGTTATGATGATAGGGATGTGGTAATCACACAAACTTGATTGAAAGTTATGACCGTTTGATGGAATTCGGGAAGAAGCATTTAAACGACGTATTCACGTTGGATGGCATTCAGAGGGTAAGCGCCAGAGATAAAATCCTGCGTGAGATCATTTCCAATCTGCTCATGCACCGTGATTTTTCCAGCGGATATGTACCGAAGCTTGTTATTGAACGGGATAAGATCACAACAGAAAACGCCAACCTTGCGCACGGGCATGGAAACCTGAACCTGAAAACATTCAAGCCATTTGCAAAGAATCCGCCGATAGCAAAAGTATTCCGCGAGATCGGACTTGCTGACGAGTTGGGAAGCGGCATGCGCAATAGCTATAAGTACACGAAGCTGTATTCCGGCGGAGAGCCGATTTTCACGGAAGCTGATGTTTTTACTACTGTGATTCCCCCTCTCAGAGGCGGCAACTGCTACAGTCGGGCCGACTACCCAAGATACCCACCAAGTTGCCCCCCAAGATACCCATCAAGTTGCCCCTCAAGACTTGGAGCAAAGGTTGGTGGAATTAATTGAGTTTTGCAGTATGCCGCATAGTAAGCGCGAGATGATGGACTACATTGGCCTTGCTGACAGCAAGAATTTCAGAGAGAGATATCTTCTTCCTTTGCTTGAGGCAGGGAAGATTGAAATGACGATACCTGATAAGCCAAATAGTAAGAACCAAAGATATAAAAAAGTGAACATTGAAGTCAAAAACTGAACATTGAACTGAAAAACCGGACATTGAAAAGGCGCAATCGGATATTCAATGTACAGTTTTGACTTAACCAAAAGGTATGTTGAGACGATGGAAATTGACGACTTTCTCGACTTATTCCCTCAGAGCGAAGTCTTGAGGCGATTGGGAAATCTGTGCAGCTGCATTATCTGTGCAGCTGCATTATATAGTAGGAACAAGCACATCGACCTGTTTCCGAGAACGAGCTCAGTTGAGAAAATGGCGAGTTTGCGGTCAAAAAAGCGATTGACCAATTCCCGCGAATGAACGGGACGATTGTTCGAGGATTTTGAGGATATTTGACATCCATCTGGAGCAATCGTGCCATGTGGAGACGGTAGTATTGATGTCAAAGGTCGGTGTGGAATAAGCTTGAAATCCCCCTGGTTTCAGGCACTTTTCGGCTTTAGGTGGTTTCGGACAGGCGGAGGCGGTAACTTATCCAAGGGCAATCCGGCTCAAAAAGTGTGAGAGTTGAGTTGCCGATTTAGATGTTGGGGAGTTGAGTGTCCGATATAGATGTTGGAGGAATTGTTATATGGCATCAAGCAAAGAATACTTGGATTTCATATTAGAGCAGTTGTCTGAACTGAACGATGTATCTTACCGGGCGATGATGGGCGAATTCATCATCTATTATCGCGGTAAGATTGTCGGCGGCATTTATGATGACCGATTTCTCGTGAAGCCTACGAAGTCCGCTGTGGCTATGATGCCGAATGCAGACATGGAACTGCCGTATGACGGTGCAAAGGAATGCTACTCGTTGATGACGTTGACAATAAGGAGTTCCTAACAGAACTGCTTGAAGCGATGTATTTGGAGCTACCTGCGCCGAAGAAAAAGAACTAAAGAAAACAGACCAAGGCTCCCACACTGCCATCATCGGCGGCGGGGAGCCGTGTTTTAGAAACTCAAGCTAGATTGCAAGATCAAGTAGGACAGTCTGAAATAGTTCCTCCGGCGAACTGTAGTGAAAGGATTTTCGGGGGAGCTGATGGATTCAGTTCTGGATCTATCGTATCCGCTCATCCGTAACGACATCAAAAGAACGCCCCTTTGGAAAGAACCGGCGAATCAATGGGTTCTGCTTTTCGTTCAATCGCGTTCGTAGGCGGAGTACGGATGAGTATAGTATATGGGTATCTCACTTGTGATGGAGCGAAAAACTTGGCTGAAACGTTCTCCATACAACTCGCGAAGGGCTTTAACCCCCTGCTCAACCGCCTGCGTGCTTCTACCGACCACAGTATCAATCTCCCAATGCCCAAACTCTTCCCGCTGATTAACTACTTGGGGGCGAGCTTCAATACTCAGACCATAAAGCCGCTTATGCTGCGGATGTCCCTTACGGTGTTGTTTACGTCTGACCTTTCTACCGGACAGCCGGTCTGACCGGAATTGAAACGGTGAAAAATGCAGTAGGGTTTAGGCTGTGGATTAGATGTCAGAGGTTGAGGCAGTGATATAGATAACAGAGCCGACTGCAGTTCAGATCACTCGATACTCGAAGGGGTAGCAGGCGGTGGATTGGATAACAAGGAAAATTTTAAAAAAGTTCACCAAAAATATATAAATAGTGATATAATAGTTGATTAAAAAAGGGAGGAGGTTGAGATAATGAGCTATAGAGTTTTAGACGTATGTCGTCATGTAATTAATTACAGCAATGAGCATGATTATGGCATCTCAAATTTAAAACTTCAGAAAGTACTTTATTTTATTCAGGCTTATTTTCTGACAAAAAAGAAAGATCACACTCCTTGTTTTGATGAGAAAATTGAAGCATGGGATTTTGGGCCTGTTGTGCCAGAAGCATACCATGAGTATAAGCAGTATGGAAGCGGAGATATACCTACGATAGAATCATATATCATGTTCGACGAAGATGATATATGGAACTCTAAGAGAGTCGGATTTGAGGATACGGCTATTACAGATGTGGATAAAGCCCTTATTGATAAAGTCGTAGATAAATTTGCAGATTACTCAGCGACAGATCTTGTATCGTTGACACATAGACAGTCGCCATGGATTGACGCTTATGTTCCGTATCAAAATAACGAGATAACAATCAGTGCGATAAGGGAGTATTTTAATGGCTGATGACAATGTGGATGTGTTGCTCCGAACTACAGACAATCGAACAATGTCGTTGGAGCAGTCAAAAAAATATACTTATACCAAAAGAAAAATCAAAGGGATCTGTAAGGCGTTGTCTCTGAATACACAGAAGTATGATCCACAGAAAACAGTTGAGAATATTGCATCATATATTTCATCAGAAAATAAGTTGGACAGAATCCTTTATTCAGAGATAAGTAACTATATTTACTCATTGGAAATGTCGGAGCGAGGAATTTTTGCTACAAATGTAGAAAAATTATTGTTGTATTCACTTGATGATAACAATGGGGTAAATGATGATTGCAAGAAAATAATTGCAAAGATTTACGATCATTTTCAACTGGCGCTACATCAGATTGAAAATGTTTATAATATTTTTGCAAATAGTATTGAAGATGCAAAAAGAAAACCTGCAAAAGCAGATAAAAAGTGTTGAAAAAAGAATACATCTCTATACTTGGTATTTTTTGCTTCAATTGTATTGGCATTTGTTTGGTGGATAACATTTTCAACATCTGTTTTGCAGAATATTTCTGCTGTAAGCGTATTTAGATTACTGCTAGTGGTTGATTTCTTGGCATTTGTGCTTATCAATTTAATATATATTTTGGTTAAATTCATTTTTACAATTAATGAGAAGAATACAAAACTCTTTAATATTAAGGCATTGAACATTGCGTGTTTAGTTATTGCTATGATTATAGTTATTTCATGGATACTCAATGCTAACCAGATTCCAGATTTTATTTCACAATTTTTGCCTTGGAGTAAATAATAAACAACTCTCTCAGCCGTGATGGTCAATCATGGCTGAGAGGGTTTCTTGCGTCTATGGAGTTATGCTTGAATATCAATACTCACTCCGGATTTCAGTTCCACGGTGAAATGGTCATCCCAGACGGTTATCTGCTTGACCCAGCGTCGCACCAGTGCTTCATCGAATCCTGTCAGATGTGCAGTCTTCTGGGCAATGAAATCCTGAAGATCATTGATTCGCTTTATCTGCTCGTCTCTTGCGGCAGTATCGACGGTGGTCTGCTGGCGGAGTTCCCGGAGCCGGAAAATCTCATCAGCAATTTCATCATAGGCCTCTTTGCTGTTTGCCTTTTGCAAAAGCTCCTGCTGCAGAGTCATCAGTTTGGAATCGATGTTGTCCAGAGAGGTGGCTTGCGATGCCTGGATGACTTTTAGCTGGAGCTGAGCCTGATAGCTACTTTTGTCTCCAAGTATCTGATTGATGGCGGCGACCACAACATCCTGCAGAACCAGTTCATTTACCGTTCGGGCGTGGCGTTCTTGTCCGGTTGGCTCCAATCTGCTGATGTATCGCCAGACGATGGACTTGCAGCCGCTTTTCAAGAGGTGGTTCTTAATCCATCCTCTCCGGCTGAGATTTCTCTTTGCCATTGTTTTGGCATTATTATATTAGAATCAGTAGCTGTTATAGAGGGTTATAGGAACATACATTCAGTGCGGAGACGGTGGCGCCGCCGGAGAAGGGCTGTAGAAGTGAGGGAGGAATACCCTGTCACAGGTGATAGTATCGAAGAACGAGCTCGAGTTTGTAGTCTTCTGTATTGAAAATTTCACGGTGGCCCTGTATACAGATGCTCAGAGTGTCTATCGGAGAGTATGAAAGTTTTTCTGTAAAAACGGAATTAGAAATACCTTCAGGGGCTCCTGTGATATACACTAATCACAGGAGTTCTTTACTATGGCAAAAAGAGAAAAGAAACCTGTCCACAAAGTCGTGATGACCGAAGGCAAACGCCAGATCATCCAGCAACTCCTACAGGAATACGACATTGAGACTGCCGAGGATATCCATGATGCTCTCAAAGACCTGCTCGGTGGCACCATCGAGGAGATGATGGAAGTCGAGATGGATGACTATCGTAACGGCTACAAGGAAAAGACTGTCAACTCCAGCTACGGTTCTATGCGAATCGACGTCCCGCAGGACCGCAAGTCCACGTTTGAGCCTAAAGTCTTAAAGAAGCGGCAGAAAGACATTTCTGATATCGATCAGAAGATCATCTCTATGTATGCCAAGGGGATGACCACCCGCCAGATCTCTGACACGCTCATGGATATCTATGGTTTTGGGGCCTCTGAGGGATTCATATCGGACGTGGCGGATAAGATCCTGCACCCCGTCCTCTACATCGATGCAATCCACTACTCCGTTCGGGATAATGGGATCATTCGGAAGATGGCGGCTTACGTCATCCTCGGGATCAGCTGCGAAGGAAAGAAAGATGTCCTGACGATCGAGGTCGGCGATAACGAGAGTGCTAAGTACTGGCTGGCCGTCCTCAACGGCCTTAAGAACCGTGGAGTTAAGGATATCCTGATTATCTGCGCTGACGGGCTGACTGGGATCCGCGAGGCGATCCAGACGGCTTTCCCGAAGACAGAATATCAGCGCCGCATCGTCCACCAGGTCCGGAACACGTTAAAATACGTGTCAGATAAAGACCGCAAGGCCTTCGCCAATGACCTTAAAACGATCTATAATGCTCCCAACGAGGAACAGGGGTGCGCCAACCGGGACCGAATCATAGAGAAGTGGTCGGAGAAATATCCGAACGCCATGAAACGCTGGGAACGCGATCGAGAGTCTGAACGCCACATACCGCAAGCTAAATCGTCAGAGAAGCGTTTTCCCCAGTGCCCAGGTTCTTCTGAAGGCTCTGTATCTGGCCACCTTTGAAGCTACGAAAAAATGGAGCATGACAATCCGGAACTGGGGGCAGGTTTACGGCGAGCTGTCGATCACGTACGAAGACCGGATCCCCGAATGACACGATAAACAGCCGAAACGGGCGGATTTCTCCGTCCGCTGTAGACATGTCAACCTGTATTCGTTATAAAATAAGCAGCCGTCTGAAGGTCGATAACGCTGTTTTTTGTAAGCCCTCAGACATAACTCCTATCACAGGAAATCCTATTTACAGAGATTTCTTCACACACTCATTTCATATTTGCAGTCGGTTAAATCCGACTGCTTTTTTAATGAAAAAGGATGAACAAAGGCAAGAAAATGCGGTACAATAAATGTTACTGTTAGTGAAATTGAATTGAACAACACAATTGGCGGTAAGAGTATGCTGAAAAACAATATTGAAATTGCTGTAAAGGTAAAGTGCGTAGAGGGATAGACCACCCAGGCGGACTTTCGGAAAAGGTGGGAACCTCTCCTTCGTATGTAAACAGGCTTATCAAGAATCCGGAGAAGATTGTGAATAAGACCTTTTTGCAGATGATGGAAAAGCTTGGATACGATATCGAACTTACCTATACGAAAAAATAGATCCGGATGATCAGAAGGGATATGCTTTCATATGAACAATGAAATTAAACTTGAAACAAAGCTGGTTGGAGACATAACCGGTGATTTTTATGTTCCCTCATATCAGAGAGGCTACCGTTGGGGAGAAACAGAAGTGGTGCGCCTTCTCGACGATATATATTCCACCGAAGGAAAAAGGAATTACTGTCTTCAGCCTGTAGTGGTAAGAAAAAACGGCGATAAGTATGAACTGATTGACGGCCAGCAGAGACTGACAACCATCTATCTTATCTACCGGTTCATGAATGAAGAAAGTTCCGGTTTCATTGATGAGCCGAGATTTACACTTTTCTATGAAACGAGGAAAAAGTCCGCAGAATTCCTGAAATTCATTGACTCATCCAGGAAGGATGAAAACATTGATTTCTGGTTTCTTTGTGCTGCTTATGAAAGCATCAAGGCGTGGTTTGCTGCAAGGGATCGGAAATCAACTCTCACAAATGTAAACAAATATTTTGATGAAATCGTTAAGATTATCTGGTACGAAGTGGGTGAATCGGAAGATGCCATAGGCTTATTTACCCGTCTCAATATAGGAAAGATTCCGCTTACCAATGCAGAGCTTGTAAAGGCGATGTTCCTCAGCAAGGATACTGACGAGAACGTTGATCGGGAAAAACAGGAAGAAATATCACTGCAGTGGGGATAACATGGAGAAAGAGCTGCATAATAATTCCTTGTGGTATTTCCTTACCAATAAAACGAATGCAGATTATCAGACAAGAATTGACCTTGTCCTTGATTTAATTTCCGGGAAAACGGCTGATAACAGGGAGAAGTACTATACATTTTTCAGGTTTGATGAGATGCATAGAACAGAGAGCCTTGACAGTATCTGGCGCAGTATTCAGCAGACATTCCTTGTTTTGAAGGACTGGCATGGAAATCATGAGCTATACCACAAAATCGGATATCTTATCGCTTCTGGTACGCTGACTTTCCAGAAGGTATTTGAAATCTCGAAGGATAAGACAAAAGATGACTTCCGGGAATCTCTCGACGGGTACATCAAAACCAGCATAAAAATAAAAGGAAACTATGCAGACCTGAGCTATGAAAAGGCTCTGGACCAGAAGAAAATCACCACCCTCCTCTTATTGTTTAATGTTGAGTCTGTCCGCAGAAACGGAGAACACTCTCAATGGTTTCCGTTTGACAAGTATAAATTCGGTAAAGGCGGAAAGGTGACATGGAGCCTTGAACACATACATGCGCAGCAATCAGAAGGTCTTCGTACTCAGGAAATGTGGAAGGAATGGCTCAATTTGCACATTCCGTCCGTAAAATCTGTGAGTAGTGACTCCGATGAACTCATCAGCCTTATGAACAGTGCCATTGATAAGGACAAGCTGGAAGGTGCGGAATTTGAAGCTATCCAGCAAAAGGTAGTAGAGCTGCTCTCTGTAAAAGGAAATACCGAGTACCTCCCATTCAATCGCAAATATGGCATTGCTGAGTTCTTCAGATAATGCAGCATTGAATAATTCGACTTTTGATGTTAAAAGAAACGAGATCATCAAGATGGATAAGGCAGGCCAGTATATTCCGTTCTGCACAAGAATGGTATTCTTTAAATATTACACGCCGTCTGAAGACAATCAGCTTCATTTCTGGGGACACGCAGACAGAGTGGCATATATAGATGCAATTAATACTGTTTTAGTAAATTATCTCGAGGAGCCAATTGTTCTGGAAAAGGAGGAAGACTAATATGGCTACGACACTTCACTCCTTCATGGATATTTTTGATGCAGTTTTCGGAGAAGACCAGGAGGCTGTTCAGCTTAAAAAGATAGTCATTCCGATCATACAAAGAGATTATGCACAAGGCAGAAAGGGTCCGGACGTAACACGTGTGAGGGGACGATTCCTTGAATCTCTGTATAATGCCGTAACAGGAAAGCCAATCACCCTCGATTTCGTATACGGAGACATTGACAGTGAAGGAAATATGACGCCGCTGGACGGACAGCAGCGTCTGACCACACTTTTTCTGCTTCACTGGTATGCGGCCAAGAAAGGAAATATCCCGGCAGCAGAATATGAATTCCTGAAAAGGTTTAGTTATGAAACAAGATACAGTGCCCGTTATTTCTGCATTGACCTTGTTGATTTTACCCCTGTGTTTAAGCAGCAGTTTCAAAGGAAATAATAAACCAGGCATGGTTCCCGCTTGACTGGGGGAAGGATCCCACAATCAGCTCCATGCTTGTCATGCTTGATGCAATTGATGCTAAGTTCAAGGATGTTCCGGAGCTTTGGGAAAAATTGAAGGGAAACTGCATCTCGTTCTATTTCCTGCCAATCAAGGATATGGGACTAACGGATGAACTGTACATTAAGATGAATTCCCGTGGCAAGCCGCTGACGTTGTTTGAACACTTTAAGGCTGAGCTTGAGAGGGAAATCCGAAGCATGGATGAGGGTCTTGCAGATCGTATTATCGGAAAGATTGACCTTGTCTGGACAGATCTTCTGTGGGAATACCGCAACAGCGGCAGCGGTTCTGCTGATGATAATATTATTGACGATGAGTTCCTGCGTTACTTTAAATTTATCTGTGATGTTATCTGCTACAGACAAGACAAGTCGCCTCTAGGCAGAAGCAATGATGAGTTTGATTTGCTTCAGCAGTATTTCTCGTCAAAGTCTGCGGATGCAGTTAAGAATATTGAAACGATGGAGAAGTTTCTGGACTGCTGGTGCAATATCCCGGGATATTCTACACCTACGGATTTCCTTAAGTCCTTCATGGCTAAAAAGCATGAGGCTGGAAAGATTTTGGTGGATTCCAGATTTAGTCTGAATATTTTTGAAGATTGCCTGCATGCATATTCTGACAAGACCGGTCGAATCAGGCAGTTTCCGTTAAACAGAATAGTTCTACTTTATGCGATTACCATATATCTGCAGAATACAGATAAGGTGACGGAGGATGAATTCAGGAGAAGAATCCGTATTGTAAATAACCTGATTCAGAATTCGGGAAGACGAGATCAGTGACAGAACTGAACGCAACAGAATGCCCGCTATATTGTCTCAGACAGATGCAATCATACTTACAGGCGCGGTTGATGATTCTATTGATAACAACTTCAACGTGAATCAGCTGGCCGAAGAAAAAGAAAAGATGAAGTTCCTGGAATCAAATCCGGAAATGGCTGAGACCTTGTTTGAACTGGAAGACCACTATCTGCTCAATGGTCAGATCAGCGTTGTGGGTCTTGATAATCTTGCTTATACGAAGAGATTTGATTCACTGTTCAAGTGCAGCATGGATAAGATAGATTGTGCGATGATGGCAATCGGTGATTACGGGCAAATGGAGAGAAACAAGTGGCGTCACCAGTATGGCTCAACCATGCAGGCTGCATGGAATGCCCTGTTCCATAAAAGTGCGAATACCGGCTTTGATAACACAAAAGCTGTTCTTGTATCATTGCTCTCAACAAACGAAACATTTACTAATGAAATTCTGAAAAAGATAGCGGATGATTATATGGAAGAATGCGAAAGCAACAGCTTATATCCGTTCAGATATTACTACATAAAATACCGTGAGTACCGTCCGGGTTATTACGGTAAGATGCATAACTACTCAGCGGATACAACTCCTTATATGTTCTCTGTTATGCAGACCAAAACGCAGATGTCGCAGAACACATATATCCCGTTCCTGAAGGTGGCATCTGATTCCCATCTATCAAGGGATGATATGGGCCAGAGGCTGATCTTCGGGGACGAGCATATTATCTGCACAAACAACTCCTACCTAAGAAGGAAGAATGCAGATAAGTCAGTAGTGGATACGATAAGCATAGCCCAGAACGAAGACGGTATCGATACAGAAAACAGAATCACCGTACTAAAGAATTACATCAAGTCTAACTTCTGATGGGCTTGGAACATAAACGAGGAACAAGAGTAGATATGTTCGGTCGGAGGCACAGTGTAGATATGTTTAGCTTTACTGCTGATATTCATAGTGGTGTCTCACGGCATGTGGAGACGGTGGCGCTGCTCGAAAGGGTCAGGCACTGATTTCCGAAAACGGTAATGTGTTATTTGGCTGAAAAAATTCCTCTGTGGAGATAGATCAATGAATGTGACAGTAATGATATTCGTGCAATTGTTGCTTTGGATATGGTTTCTGGGATGTACAATCACATGGCGCTTCGGGAAACGAATTCTTGTCGAAGGAATGGGATTTCGGAGCGCAGAGTTTGTCATGCTCTGTCTGTACAGCATAGGACTGATCAGTTATTACTTTTTTCAGCCGACCGGCAAATGGATTTTGTTCGCTATCTTAGTGTTGTGGTTTGTAATCCAGTTTTTCTGCCATTGGTACTACACCATATTCGGTGCTTCCGAACAAAAGTTGAAAGGCTACAATGAGTGCTTTAGAGGAACGTTAAGGCTCATTCCCGTGAGTGAAAAGCGCCTAATCCCGGATTTCTATCATATTGTGCTGCACCTATTGATTTTGGCAAACGGGATACTTTGCTTGCTGTCTCATGCGCAAGTTTAGAACCGTTGTAATCCGAAGGTCTGCTTAGCCGAATCAAAGAAGCGAAATGCGGAGAATCGGATAACGAACACATCGGGAAGGCAGAGCACTTTTCGGTAAGCGATTCTAGGGAAAAGTCTATCAAAAAGTGAGCGTTGCATTGCCGAGCTGGACGGATCATTACACAAAGTATCATAAGGAGAATCCGCTTGAAGAAATTATCGAGTACTATTTTGAAAATAGCTGTTTTCTTTATCGGATGGATTGTGCTGCTCGGGCGTATTGACATTCCGAGCAGTCAACCCGCGATATGGAGATTCTTTGCGGAGATGATTCCGTTGGTGGCTTTGCTACTGTTTACTGTGGTCTTTTACCTGATCGAGAAGAAAAGCGTGAGCATACCGATAAAAGAAAATATCGGAAAAGGGACATTGACAGGAATTGTCACAGGTGCTCTTTGGATCGGAGCGGCTTCGTCAATTCTGCTTATTTCGAAGCAGCTGGAAATCACAGGCAAAAATGAAGTCTCGCTCTTATGGCTTTGGATACTCTCAGCTTTTCTAAATGTCATCATGCAGGAACTCCTTGTAAGAGGGTACATCTATCAGCTTTTGAAAAAGCAATACAATATTCCTGCGGCCGTAATCGTGACAACGGCAATTTTTACCTTGCTACACGGCGGCGCATTCGAAGCGGGCATCATTCCGGTCATCAATGTTGTTACAATGAGTCTTTTTGCGACAGCGATATATGAGTCGGAGAAAACGATACTTGCACCTATCATGGCGCATGCGATATGGAATATCATCGGGGCATTAATACTCGGAGGTGTTAGCCTGGCAGATGACTATCCGAGTGTCTTGAATATGACGGTTTCCGCAAATAAGCTGCTGTCGGGCGGAACGTACAAAATGGAAGCAAGTATCGTACTGACGATTTTGAATCTGATCTTACTGGGGATATTTTATTATCGGTGTCGAAAAGAGAAGCACAGAGGTCGATAACAGAGGAAGAGAATGGACTTTATACAAGATAGAGCTTGGAATACCGATTTCAGCCTTCAGAACAGCCGTGTGAACGGCATTCGATTCCATAATAAAACCCTGACGTTTAAGCTCGACCGTATATTTCGATGTGTCGAAGGTGAGGAAGTGGAATGCCCGGGCGAATTTCGCTTTGAGGGGTGTGACTTGGACTTGTGCCGCGCGCTGGTATTCAATAAAACGTTGGGAGAGGGGCGCTTTACCGGAAAATCTGTTTCTCTGCGGGAGTTTATAGATGTATATGGGAATGCGGAATTTGAAATCGTGACCGAGGGCTATTTTGGCAATACGACAACCTATAGCGGGTGGCTCTGGGAAGCGGAAAAAGCACCGGTATCCGCTATCCTGTATCTCTGGAATTGCGGGGATCGGATTTATCGAATTGAGGAGTAGTGCCTGATTGAGCTTTTCGCGAGAGGGGGAGTGAAGGACTGTGAACCAGGATCCGTTTCAAGAATATATGCGAGATTCCGAGCCGGACAAACGTGAAAAGAGCTATGCATGGCGGACCGGAATTGGTCTTCAGGCAGTAGACGGACTCAAAACCTCCGACTATTTGTTGCATACGGCTGTCCGAAATATTGAAGGAGAGATATCCTTTCAAGAGGCCAACGACCTGTTACAGAGCTACTATGAAGAGCATCCTCCTCGTACTTTCGAAGATCGCACGGAGGAAGCGGATAAGGTTTCTGTCAGAATTGCGGAACTTCTTTCGGAAAAGGCGTTTGGTTTTACACCGCAGGAATACATTTCAATCCATCGCAAACTATTTGCGGGGATTTATTCGCATGCGGGACGCCTCAGGGACTATAACATTACCAAACCGGAGTGGGTTCTTGACGGAGCAAGCGTTCTTTACGGCAGCGCAACGGAACTGAGAGCAACCTTGGACTATGATTTTTCCGAAGAAAGAAACTTTTCGTACAAGGGGCTGTCGATGGATGAGATGATTCACCATCTCGCGGTATTCCTTTCGAGACTCTGGCAAATTCATATATTCGGAGAGGGAAATACCCGGGTGACGGCGGTATTCTTTATCAAATATCTGAGGAGCTTAGGATTTGAGACTACGAACGACGTTTTTGCCGAGAATGCGTGGTATTTTCGCAATGCGCTTGTCCGGGCAAATTATAATGACCTAAAAAAAGGAATTTATGAGACGACAGCGTTTCTGGAACTCTTTCTTCGAAACCTTTTGTTGGATGAGCATCACCCGCTTCGGAACCGGACCTTGCATATCGCTTGGACGCCCGATGAGGCAATAAAACCGGATATTGAAACGGAAAAACCGGACATTGGAGCAGCAAAACCGGACATTATGGCCGAGTTCTTGCCAAAAACGGCCGGAAACATACGGAAACTACGAGAAGCATTTCCGGAGGGAGAGATTTTCGGACGGACGGAAGCCATGAAGGTGCTTGGTTTAAAAACTTCCGGAGCGTCCGAACTTCTGATGAAACTGCGAAAGAGCGGCATGGTGGAAGCGGTTAGCGGTCAGGGGAAAGGAAAGTATCGATTCATTCCGTTTTCTTGAGTGCCCGGGAAAATCCGAGAAAGAAAGTACCGGGGGCACATCAGAGTGCTATCTGCGGGCGACGGAGTTATAATGAGCTCATGAAGTATACAAAAGATTTCCTGGACGAGGCTTTTAAGTCAGCTACAGACTCTTGATTGTAAGGAGCGAAAACGAGTAGCGACTGTTTTCATGAGAGCGGCCTGTAAGGAGCTCGGCACGAAGGATACCAAGCCTATTAAGGAGTGGTTTCTCATAAATCAGGAGGCGTTTTTCGTCAATCGCTGAAGAAACAGAGCCGGAAATTCTGTGGACACATCTCTACACCTTGCAAAACTTTTGTGCTCGCTACATCCACTTGAGTCATTTGTATCGGGCGGAGTCCAGTCTTATCACGGAAGACAAAGTCCGCAAATTTGAAGAACAGAGCAAAGCGTATGTCCAAGGGCTGCGTAAAACACAGATGCATCCCAAGGTGCTGCAGGGGATAGCATCTTTTTTTGGATTTACAGAGAGTCCTTCGTCTGGGATATCTTTGTTGAGGTGTTAAAGAAGAAACGGGATCAATTGACCTTATCTCACATCGGAGTTGCCATTCGTCAGTGTTGTTCGCTCGTGCAAGAGGAGGGAAGGGTCTGTATTTCGGAGCGGCAACGAAGGGAGCTGACGGAGATCATGGAGGCGAAGCAGGTTTTACAAAGAGAGGCGGAGTTATTAAAGGCACTGCCATGTGGCGAATATAAAGCGGATTGAGTCAGCTCGGGATTTTTCGGAAAGTCTCTGTAAACTGCGCTGAATTCAAGGATTCTGTGACAGCGGGCCGGACAGGGACGGTACAGGGCATTGTAAGGTCAAACGGCTATCATCGAACGGAGATTGCAAAGGAGGGGACGGATGAGAATACTGTTCTGTAATATTGCCTGGATGCGATATTACAGGGGATCCTGGAAGGGAGTAGACGAGCCTATTGGGGGCGGAAGCTTCGTGGATGAAAACCAAGATGGATCGGAGTTACGTAATTTTGATCCTTTTTTTACTGATCCACGAAGATGGAGAAGAAGAGGATGTTTGCGCAGGTTTTGTCGTGACCAAGAAGAGCCGAAGCGGAGCGGACCAGGCGCTGCATATTGAGAGGCTTGAAGGTTGCGAAGCACTTCGAACGGTAGATTCGGTCGAAGATGTGCTGGTCATTTACTGTGCCGCACACCCCTCTCATAATTTCACCTCGATTGTCGGCTGGTATCGTGGAGCCACGGTGTATCGTTATTATCACGAAGTCGTAAATGAAGATGATGGCAATGACATCTGTCTTTATAATGCGCTTGTCCCGAAGGAAATTGCGTGCTGCTCCCGGTTCAAGAGAGAAGGCCTGTTATGTGGAAGGTTCCGAGAAGGCAGACGGGAGCTTCCTACGGTTTCGGTCAGGCCAATGTCTGGTTTGCGGAGGGAAGAGAAGAAAACAAGCTGTTGGATCGGTTCTTAACGAGGATTGTGAATCAGATTGAGAACTACAACGGGGAGAATTGGGTGAATCAATCCCTTGAAGATTTGTTGCGGAAACAAGGGAAACAGTAATTGAGTCGGAGGAGATAAGAATGTTGAAAGTATATTGCTACAGCCGCTGCAGCACCTGTAAGAAGGCCTTCAAATGGCTAGATGGTAAGGGCATCTAGTATGAGGCCAATGTAATATTGAGTTGAACCATTGGTTCGTCCGCCCTCGGTATTATGTTGATTGTGGTAATTTACATTATGCCTGAAGGACGAGCCGCTGGTTCTTTTCGATTTTTGAATTTACGCCATTATATGGGCATTACCGAGGATTGGCGGTTTTTCCTTCAGGATGATGTATGAGGATGGTGAAAGTATGGGAGAGGATGGTGAAAGTATGAGAATCGAAGTAAAACAATACGGCTCGGAGACCTGTGCGCCTTGCGTGGCAATCAGACGCAAGCTCGAGGAATGGCAGCGGGCGCATCCTACGGTGAATTATAGCTATCTCCCGATTGAAGATCATCAGGAGGAGGCGGCTCAGAAAGGGATTTTATCGGTTCCGACAGTCATAGCCGTGATTGATGGTATGGAAGTCGCAAAGAGAAGCGGGCTACTTTAGCTTGGACAAAATGCTTGCTCAACTGGAGCGATACATGAAAATGGCGGGAGAGGCAGAAGTATGATCGGAACAGCGACAGCGAGGAAAAACAATGGTTAAGTCGGAGGAGATAAGAATGTTGAAGGTATATTGCTACAGCCGCTGCAGCACCTGTAAGAAGGCACTCAAATGGTTGGATGATAAGGGCATTAAGTATGAGTTGATTGACATCAAAGAAAATCACCCGAGCGAAGAGGAGCTTCGCAAGTACCATGCCATGAGCGGTCTGCCGTTGAAGCGCTTCTGGAATACCAGCGGCATTCCTTACCGGGAAATGGGTCTTTCCAAGAAGCTGAAAGAGATGAGCGAGGACGAACAGTTTGCGCTGCTCGCAACCGACGGCATGCTGGTGAAGCGGCCGCTGCTGGTGGGAGAGAACTTCGCGCTGACGGGGTTCAAAGAAGAGGAGTGGACGGAAAAGTTGCTGTGAGAAGTTCCTAACAGGGGGCTATATGTGAAGAAGAGCTCTGCAAGCTGTGGGTTACGGCTTGCAGAGCTCTTTTTTCGTGATTTTCCTTGACAAAAGGCGGGTTCTCACGCAAGATTTAGTTGTAATACGGCAAATTGTAAAAGTGCCGAAAATAAATGAAAGGGGAGGGCGAGAAGATGGAATTGGCAGAAAGAATCCCTGAGGGACAGAAGATCGTTTCTGTACAAGAACTCAGAGAAAAGGGATTCTCACAATATCGGGTTGGGAAACTGGTTCGTGAAAGGGAAGCTGATTAAGTTGAATAAGAACTTTTACGAGAACACTGCCTATCGCGGAGAGGACTCTGAGTTCTACTACATCGGCGCTTATGTGCCCAAAGGTGTAATCTGTTTGCTCAGCGCAGCAGTTTATTATAATCTGACAACGTTTATTCCGGATGCGATAGATGTTGCCATACCGAGAAAAACAAAAATTTCTACGGTTCCGGATTGGCCTCAGATAAATATTCATTATTATACGGATGAGAGACATGAACTGGGAATCACAAATGTTCAAGAAGGGAGTAATGAGTTCCGGATTTATAACGAAGAAAAAACAGTAGTGGATATTGTGTTTTATAGAGAAAGGGTTGGGATTGAGGAGACAAAAGAGATTCTGATTAATTATCTACAAAAGAAGGATAGGAATCTGAATAAGCTTTTGCAATATGCTGATATGATGAAAAGCGGAAACATCTTGAGAAAATATCTGGAGGTGCTGGTATGACAAATGCTGCATCGATTAAGGCGAGATTAAACAATAAGGCAAGATCCGGAAACAAGAATTTCCAGGAAGTCCTGATTGCATATGGATTGGAAAGAAGCATATACAGACTTTCCGTTTCGGAGTATGCGGAGAATTTCATATTGAAAGGAGGGGTTTTTCTCTATGCTTTGTTTGAATGTGAGTTTACCAGAGCAACGAGTGATATTGATTTGCTTGCAAAGAACATTTCAAACGATATTACGGATATAGGGGAAGTATTTAAAAAGATATTCTCGATAGAATGTGATGATGCCATCCGATATGATTTAGAGACGCTCAAGGTTAAGAGCATCACGGAGTTTAAGGAATATCATGGTGTAAATGTGTCTGTATTTGCTTATCTGGATAGGACAAGAATACCCGTTTCCGTAGATATAGGATTCGGTGATATTGTTTGCCCGGATAAAGTAAAGATGGTATTTCCGGTACTGCTTGATATGGAACAACCTGAGATTTATGCCTACTCAATCTCTTCGGTGATAGCGGAGAAGTTTGAGGCAATCGTTTCTTTAGGAGATGCAAACAGTAGGTATAAAGACTTTTATGACATCTATATGCTTGCCGGAAGGTATGACATTGACGGAATGGAGTTGAGCGAATCGATGCGAGAAACATTTGCGCATAGAGGAACGGGCTTCGAAGATATGTATGCCCTGACAGCTGCGTTTTCGGAGAGTAAGATTCATCAGAGTAGGTGGAGAGCTTTTTTGAATAAGAAGAGGGCCATGGTGAATGTGGAGTTTGAAGCGGTAATCGTTCTGCTCCGAACTTTTCTGTTTCCTGTTGTGAACAGTATCGTGGAGGGAAGAGAGTACTTGTTGAAGTGGAACTCCAACTTGCAAAAATGGGATGAACAGTGAGAGAAAACCTAGCCTCCGTTCAAGGCTACCGTCCGCTCGTATTATAGCGCATGATGTCGGATGAGCCTGCCCTTGTCTTGCTATTGGCGCAGAACATGATAGACTGAAGCTATGAAAACAGTCAAAGTAGTTGCAGCTGTCATCTGTGATTCGCTGCGGGAAAAACAGAGCATATTTGCGACAGCCAGAGGATACGGGGAATTCAAGGGACAGTGGGAATTCCCGGGCGGAAAGGTGGAGTCCGGAGAGAGTGCAGAGCAGGCGCTTCGGCGGGAAATCAGAGAAGAACTCGATGTGAATATTGTGCTCGGCGACTTGATCGAGACCGTCGAGTACGATTACCCGGCGTTTCATCTCTCCATGGATTGCTTCTGGTGTGAGCTTTCGGGCGGAGCGCCGAAGCTACTGGAAGCCGCGGACGGCCGCTGGCTCACGAAAGCCGAGTTGTATACAGTGCCCTGGCTCCCCGCGGACATCTCCCTCATTCGGAATATCGAGGCGCAGATGGGAGAGCCGGATCTCTTGCGGATGCAGGCACTTCGACTGTTGCGGCACCTCTGTGAGGAGCACATCCTCCCCGAGACCGTGTTTCATGCACCTGTGCCGGAGACGCAGAACTTCTCGGCATTGGTATCCCGCCTTAGGCTTGCACTGGGAGAGCGCTACCCGTCCACCAAGTTAAAGCGCATCATGAAGAGCGTGCATTACGCAAACGGCTTTTCCGATACGGACTTACGCGAGGCAGCCTTTACGCTGGATGAGGCGGAACAGTACCTGGTTCGGAACGGCTTCCTCGACCATGACCGCGGCGTTGCCTATTTTAACGAGAGAATCACGGCGCCTGATTTTACCGTTTCGGCGCAGTCCTTACTCGGCGTCATGCTAGAGAGTTTGCTACTCACAAAGGCGGGGAAAAGCTAAGGCTTCAAGTTCGAACCCAAGGTTCGGATTTTCATCGACACGATTCACATTTATCTCGAAAGGAGCATCTATGACGACACAGGAAAAACTGAAACAGTACCGCGATTGGATTTTCAAATGCTCTGCCTACAAAATGGCGATCAACATCATCGGCATTGACAAGCAGACGGTCGCGCCGAGCGCAGGTGCGGCTTACCGCGATGAGAGATCCTCGTATCTCGCGGGCGAGTTCTTTAGCCTTGAGACCGACCCGGAGATTATTGCGCTCTTAAAGGAGTTAAAGGACGACCCGGAGGTAGATGCCGAGACGAAGCGCGCCGTGCAGCTCTACTATAAGGGCGTAATGGACACCATGTGCATTCCGAAGGAAGAGTATGTGGCATACCGGAAGCTCTGCAACGAGTCCTTTGATGCCTGGATTCTCGCAAAGTCCAAGGTGGATTACTCGATTTTTGAACCCTATTTAAAGCAGGTGATCGAGAGTCAGAAGAAGCTCTACGGCTACCGCGACAGCAAGCTCTCGGTCTACAATCAGATGCTGGATGACTTTGAGCCCGGCATGACGGAAGAGAAGTACGATGCCTTCTTTGCGGCGCTGAAAGAGCGTCTGGTCCCGTTAATCCGCAAGGTGACGGCGGCAAAGCAGATCCGCGAGGACTTCCTGCACCTCGAGTACCCGGTCGAAGAGCAGAAGAAGTTTATGAATGAGCTTCTTCTTACTTACCTGCACTTTGATCCCTCCTGGGGCTATCAGAATGAGTCCGAGCACCCCTTTACCTCCTGGACTTGCGAGAACGACTGCCGCACCACAACCAAGTATGTTCCGAACAGCGTGGTCTCGGCGATTTTCTCGACCGTGCATGAGGTGGGACACGCGTACTATGAGCACGATGTGGATCCGAAGTACGACGGCATGATACTCTCGGAGGGCATTTCTTCCGGCATGCACGAGTCCCAGTCCCGTCTCTGCGAGAACTATCTGGCGCGCACCGAGGCTTTCTGGCGCTATCACTACCCGAAGCTCAAGGCGCAGTTCCCGAAGCAGCTCGGCGATGTGAGCCTTGCGGACTTCCTGAAAGCGGTCAATGCTTCCAAGCCCTCCTTTATTCGCACCGAGGCGGATGAGCTCACCTATCCCTTGCATGTCCTGATTCGCTATGAGATCGAGAAAGGGGCTCTTTAATGGCAGCATCTCGACCGAGGGCCTCGACAAGACCTGGAACGCGAAGTACAAGGAGTATCTCGGTGTCGATGTGCCGAATGCGAAAGTCGGCATTCTGCAGGATGTGCACTGGTCCGACGGCAGTTTTGGCTACTTCCCGACCTATGCGCTCGGCACGGCGTTTGCGGCGCAGTTCGTGCACACCATGCGGAAGGAACTGGATGTGGACAAGCTGCTCGAGAACAATCAGTACGATGTGGTTATGGGCTGGTTAAAGGAGCACATCCACAAGTACGGTTGCCGCTATGACGCGCCCGAACTTATGAAGCTGGTCACGGGCGAGGACTTTGATGTGAATTACTTCCTTTGACTACATCGAAGAGAAGTATACAAAGCTGTATCAGCTGTAAATGTTCCGACTTGATGTTTGGGGCGGTGTCCGGTGGGATGCCGCCCCACTGCTTTACGGTATAAGAGGTACAGTCGCACGGGCGACCATTGTGTGTTGTTTGATTGTGATGAAAGGAAGTCTGTTTTGCTGAATGGTATCGTTGTAGCTATGGGCGGAGCGATCGGCGCAGTGCTCCGTTATCTAATCGGTCTTTTGCCGCTGAATCCGCAGAACGGGTTCCCGCTAAAGACCTTTTGTATCAATGTAATCGGCGCCTTTGTAATCGGTCTGGTTGCGGCGCTGAGTGCAAGAGCAAGTCTCAATCCGCGCTTCACGCTGTTCCTAAAGGTGGGGATTTGCGGCGGTTTTACGACCTTCTCTTCGTTTGCGCTGGAGACAGAGACTTTGCTCGGAAAAGGGAATCAGACCATAGCCCTGCTCTATGTGGTGTCGAGTCTGGTCTGCGGCGTTCTGGCAGTGGCAGTGGCTGAAAGTCTGGTATAAAAACGTTCACAAAAGGTTCACATAATATTAGCACTCAACTATTGACAGTGCTGACAACAGAGATATAATGGGCACTGTAAAGAGGAACAGAGAGTAAGCAAAAGAGAGTTCACCCTCTTTCCCCTGAATCAGCTTCGACCTTACGGTCGAGGACAATTAAGGAGGTAAGAGTATGTTAGTACCGAGTCTGTTTGGCGAGAATTTGTTTGATGATTGGTTTGATTTCCCGGCATTGAAAGGGGCAGACCGGACGGAGCGGAAGTTGTACGGTCGCCGCGCGAGAATGTTGATGAAGACCGATGTGCATGAGAAAGAGGACAGCTATGAGCTGGACATTGATTTGCCGGGCTTCAAGAAAGAAGAGCTCACGGTGGAGCTGAACAACGGTTATCTCACGGTCAGTGCCGCAAAGGGGCTGGACGAAGAGAAGAAGGATCAGGATGGAAAGCTGATTCGGCAGGAACGCTATTCGGGTTCCATGCAGAGAAGCTTCTATGTGGGCGCACATGTGAAAGAAGAGGATGTGAAAGCGAAGTTTGAGCAGGGTGTCCTGAAACTCAGCATTCCGAAGAAGACAGAGGCAAATTTGCCGGAGAAGAAGACCATTCTGATTGAAGAATGATTGCGTGAAAACAAATGCGCGTTCAGGTGGAGTGGATGCCACTGAAAAAGAAAAAGCTGCCGCAGTATTGCGGCAGCTTTTTTTGAAGCTCTTGGCTTTAGCCTGCTGAGCATGGTTCGCTTGCAAAGCAAGTGAACCGTTGCGAAGCGAAAAACACTTGCTATTCGGGTGGAGACAAATCGTTTAACAAAGAAATCACCTTTCCGTGCAATAGAGGTGTCCAAGCCACTACTGAGAAAGGAAAGGTGATTGAGCCAATAATTGCCACTTTAGGAACAGCCGGATGATAAAAGCCGGCGCCATTTACTGATGTGCGATAAAGAAGTAATAGAAGTGTAAAAATTTTGCCGTTCCTATCCGGCACTTGCGCATTGTGTCGGATAGGTCGGGCGGTTATTCGGGCAAGTCCACCTTGCCAACAAAAAGAATAATAAATCTCAATCGTCCTGTCTGCGTGTGCTGTTCTCGTCATAGCTGCACTCATGCACAACGATTTTTCTCCACAAACTCACGCAAAAGGGTAGGGGTAAGTTCTTCAAAAGCTGGTGTACTTGCGGACAACATTCATAAACTTTTCTGCGTTTACCGTGGCTTCCTGCGCTTTGGAAAGCTCTGCCCGGATAGCGGCGGCTCTTCTTTCAGTTCTTTCTGCTCGGCTTCATAGTCTGCCGACAGCTCCGTGAAACGCTCGTCTGAAATGCGCCCGGTCACGCTGTCCTCATACAGCCGCTTGAAGATAGCGGATAACTCGCTGATACGCTTCTCGGCGGCTTCCAGCTCCTTTTTTTCCTTGCGGCGTTCCTGCGCTTGCCCCCGTCCTCGTTCTGCTCGATCAGCAGCTTTCATAAACCGGGCTTCGTGCTTCGCTGCATAGCTGGTGACTTTCCGCAGATTGTCGGTCACTCCGGCGGTCAACAGGTCGGTGCGGATAAAGTGCGCCGTACAGTCACGGGTACGCTTCTTGTAGCTCCCGCAGATATAACAATCCTGCTTGCGGGTGGCGTTCTGGTAACGCTGCTGGTAAAGGACGCTGCCGCAGTCGGCACAAAAGAGTATGCCGGAGAATAAGCCCACTTCATCATAGCGGTTCGGGCGTTTGCGCTGCTTGCGTAACTCCTGCACACGCTCCCACATCTGGGTGTCAATGATAGGCTCATGGTGGTTCTCGAAAATCGCCTGTTTCTCAATGGGGTTCTCTACGCTGTGCTTGGTCTTGTAGGACGGCTTCTCCGTCTTGAAGTTTACCAGACAGCCCGTGTACTCCCTGTTTTCAAGGATATGTACCACGGTATTGGTCGCCCACTTGCACTCATAGCCGGGGTGGTAGCGGCGGGTGCTTCCCGTCCGACGGTATTCCAGCGTTCCCGGCGTGGGGATCTCCTGCTCTGTGAGCATACGGGCTATCTTGGTCGGCCCGTTCCCGGCAAGGCACAAGCTGTAAATCTGCCGCACAACAGGGGCGGCTTCCCCGTCAATGATAAAATTTTCGTCCTCGTCCATAAAGTAGCCGTATACGGGTTTGCTCGTGACGGGCTTCCCGCTCATACCCTTAGACCGTTTTACTGCTTTGATTTTCTTGCTCGTATCTCTCACCAGCCATTCGTTAAAAATGTTCCGCAGAGGGGCAAAATCATTGTCGCCCTGTGCGCTGTCCACTCCGTCATTGATAGCGATAAAGCGGACGCCTTTCTGTGGGAAAATCATTTCCGTATACATTCCCACTTGCAGATAGTTTCGCCCTAACCGTGACATATCCTTGACGATAACGGTGCCGACTTTTCCGGCTTCAATGTCCGCAAGCATGGCTTGAAAACCGGGTCTTTGGAAGTTCGCCCCAGAATAACCGTCATCTGTGTACCATTGCAGATTGGAAAAGCCGTTCTGCTTCGCATAGGTTTCAAGAATACGCTTCTGGTTTGAAATAGAATTGCTCTCACCTTGCAGCTCGTCCTCGTGGGATAATCTCGGATAAAGGGCGGTAATAAGGTTTCGGGTGGTCTGTCTTAACATAGTGTCCTCCATTTCCGACAGCCAGCCCCACTATTCCGTATGACTATCATACCACACGCCGGGGCTGGCTGTACAGTCCTTTCTGCTTCTTTACGTCCCGTCAAATTGCCGATTTTTTTGTGTAGCAGCTTCCGCTTCCAGCACTTTCAGCATTTTTATCGGCGGCGGTGGCGGTGGTGTCCCTGCTTGAAATAGCCGGAAACGACAAGGACAGAATTACCTATGCGGATTTCCGTCACGCAATCCGGGCGGCGGGTGCTGCGGTCATTCTTTGGGGTGTTGGTCATAGGCGGCTCTCCTTTCTGTTCATCAGCTTTTTTTCAGTTGTCCCATTTTTCTCCTGCGCCGTGGCTTTTCGGAAGTTGCTCCCGGTAAAGCGGACAGGAGAACACATTTCAATCAGACGGTCATAAATGCGGGCGTGGGCGGTGTCCTCCGGGTGCTGCAAGTCCTCCAGCGTGAGATTAGTCGTGACGATCAGCGGCCTGCCGCTGCGGTAACGGCTGTCAATCACGTTGTAGACCTGCTCTAAGCCGTATTCCGTTCCCCGTTCCATTCCAAAATCGTCAAGGATAAGCAGCGGGAAGCTGCAAAGTCGGGAGATATATTCATTCCTGCCCTCAAAGCTGGCGGCAAGGTCACCCAATATCAATGCAAAGTTTGTCATGCACACGGGGATTTCACGCTCCATAAGGGCATTTGCGATACAGCCCGCAAAATAGCTCTTGCCTGTGCCAACGCCGCCCCATAGCAGATAGCCAATGTTGCGCTCTTTCATGGTTTCCCAGTTCTCCACATAGAAATGGGCGTGTTCCATTTGCGGGCACTTGCCGTTGTCGTTCTCAAACGTCCAGCCCTGCATAGCCGGGTCTGTAAAGCCCCGCCGCTTCAACCGCTCGACAGTTTCAAGGTGACTGCGCTGTTTCTCTGCGGCTTCCCGTTCCTCACGCTCTGCCCGCTGGCAGTCACATTCTGCCGGGTGGCGGTCACGCCCCAGCCATGCGGCGGTTTCTTTGGGGAAATAGCCCTCTTTGGGCTTGTGGCACTTCCCGCAGTATAAAAGCCCGTCCTCGCCGGTGTAGTCCTCCGGCTCCGGCGTGGTGTCGGTCATATTCAAAATCATTTCATCAAATCCATTCGTCATAAGCTCTCGCCCTCCTTACAGGTATAATCGGGTATGCCCTTTTTCGGGGCTTTCTTGGCTGCGTCCTCCTGCGCCCACTTGAAAATCGTGGCTGCATGGCTCTTGTATTTCCTCCCGCTGGAAGCGATATGGCAGGATAGGCGGTCAATGTAATACTCCCACTTGCCGGGAAGCTCTGTTTTCAGCCCGTCAAGCTCCGTATCGGAAAGAATGACATTGTGGTATCTGCCATAGGCGGCGGGGGCGGGGTGTCCCGTTTCTAACTCTCTCTCTTTTTCTATTTCTATATCTATCTCTTTCTCTATCTCTATCTCTGGTGGACAAATGTCCGCTCGATATGGTGGACATTTGTCCGCCCCTGTCTGCGGCAGGGCTTTTTGTTCCTGCAAAGCCAGCCGCGCCCTGCGCTTGCGCTCCCCCTCGGTAGAGGACTGGCCGATTAAAAGCTCAATGTTGCTCATGTAGAGTGCGCCGCTTGGCAAAGGCTCCACAAGCCCCAGCTTCATAAAGATTTTCAAAGCTCTCTCTACGGTACCTACCTGCTGGCGGGTAATGGTCGCAATCATCTGGGCGGTGTAGGGGATATTCTCGTCAAGCTGCAATTTCCCGCCGTTTTTTTCAGCGATTTTCAAGTACAGCTTCAAGAGAATGTTGGAATAGATAACGCCGTCCCTGCATACTTTCCAGCAGAACGATTGCATCATCGTCAAAAATAGCTCTCTTTCAGCTTGAGGTAGTAATATTTGCGGTTATCTGCCATAGGCTGCGTCCTCCTTTTTTTCCAGCGTTTGGAATAATAGCGAGGGCATAGTATGATAACCGCCCGGAAGCTCTGTTTGCAGTCACGGGTGCAGCCCCGGCATAGGTCGTTGTAAGTGATACGGTTGCGGTGGTTGAGGAAGAAAGACCATTCCAGCCGCCGCTTCTTGCTCATTCTCGGCAATGGTAAGCTCCTTTCTGCCGTTCCTATCGGTGTAGCGGGATAGGGGGCATTTTCTGTATGTTCTCGGTATCATTTTCGGGCTTTTTTTCTGCCCTGTAAGCCCCGTTTGGAAGTCGGGGAGTATTGCGGTAAGGGTTCATATCATACCCTGTATTTTTTTGTAGGGTTTCGGTATCATTTCGGGGCGGTCTTTAACGCTCCTGTTCACGCTTTTTCTGCTGGCTCGGTGCGCCCCTTAAAATCTGGTCGATATTGCGTCTGACTGTCTGAAGCTCCTGCGCCCGCTGGCGTTTCTCCCGGTAGTCGTTATATCCGGCGTTCTTCTGGACGGTAAGCTGCTCAATCTCCCTTTGCAGGGCTTTGCTGGCTGGCAGCTTGGTTATTCCATGCTCCCGGAAATAACGGGCGGCTGTGTCCGCTATGATAAAATCGCTTTCGTGCTGTTCCCGGTAGGCTCTCCGGGCTTTCTCCGATTTTCTGCGCTTTCAGACCGTCACGGGCGGGCTTCGTGCCGATATAGCCCAAAAGGTTGCGCTGCAATTCCCTTTTTTTCTCCCGGATAGCGGCTTCCAGCCCTTTCAGTCCGGCAAGGCTCTCCTGCGTGGCGGTGTTGGCTGCGGAAATGGCAGCGTCCAGCTCGTCCGGGGAAGAAAAGCCATACTGCTGGTAGAGCATGAGGGTAGCCGACATCTGTTTGAGGTTGTGCATGGTCGCCCACTTCTCATAGCCCCGTCCTTTCCCCTCGGCTCGCTTGGCGGCTATGTCTACCATGCGCTGTACAGCGTCATTGTTCGGGGCGTTTTTTTCGCTTCTTTTTTTCGTCCGTAAGCGGTCTTTTGATACTGCCGGGGTATTCCGCTATGGCTGCGGGTTTTTCGGCGGCTCTGGCGGCGTTCTGCTCCAAAACGGAGAGGACAGCAGCCCGGTCAAAAATCGTCCCCCAGCTTCCGGGCGGTGATTGGCTTTCGTCCTGTCCGGCGTGAGGTAACTTAGCCGCCCCCGGCTCTCCTTGACGGTCACACCATGCCGGAGAAGCAGGGCGGCAAACTCATCAAAGCCGGAAGCAGCGGCAAGGGCTTCCCGGATAGTCCGGCGCAGCTTCGCCTTATCCGTTTCAAACTTGGTCTGCCGGGGCGCGATACCGTCCGCAGCAATAGGGGCGTTGGCTCTGTCAAGGGCAGCCTGTCCTTTCTTCTGCGCCCAATACTCACGCTCGGTAATGCGTTCTTTGCTGCCGTTCAAAAGGTCTATCTGGTAAAGCCCCTCGCTGTGGCACATCTCCATGACTTCGGCTTTCAGATAGTTCATAGCTGCGTCCGTACAGCGGTGCTTGCAGCCCTGCTTTCCCTGTCCGCTGGCCTGTCCATGTGGGGCAGCATGGGAACCTCCGCAATCCGCAGACTGTTAATGACGATATGCACATGGATATTTTCGGTGTGGCTGTGTCCGTCCGGGTGGGTGCAGACAAGGGCCTGGTGTCCGGGGAAATGCTCGGCGCAGAACTTCTCGCCCAGCTCCTGCGCCCGATCAACGGTCAAGCCGTTGTCCGGGCCGTCCCGTGGGTCAAAGCTGATGATGTAGTGGTGGCTCTTTACGTCCTCCCGTTTCTGGTTCTTGCCGTAGCGGAGATTGAGCGCATACAGGCAACGGCAAAATCCTCCCCGCCACAATTCAGAGAGGATATGCGGTAGTCTACCCTCGGTATGAGCCGCCCGTCTGCGTCAAGGGTGGGCTTCATGGTAAACTCGTCATGCTCGAATGTGAGGTATTTTTTTTCAGCGTCCCCGTAGTTGGCATTTTTTTAGAGCTGATATGTTTGAGTATCGCCAACGGCTTCACCCTACTTTCTGCAAGACTTCAAACTTCAAGGCGGCAAGGTCGGCGGCGGCTCCCCCGCACTTCCCTTTTCCAGCCCCCGGTAGGGGCTTCCGTATTCGTTCAGGCTCCGGGCAATCTGGTTTAAGTTGCCGCCGATTTTTCCCGTACTCTGCCGTGAGCTTGGAGAGGGCGGCAAGCAGCCCGTCATTGACCGGGGAAACGGTGACAATGGGGCGTATGGTCGCTTTCCGTATGGCTTGCCGGATAAACTCGGACTGGCTGATTTCATAAGCCGCCAGCCGCCCGGTGAAGTCGGCGTATTCTTCATCGGTCATGCGGGTCTTTACCACATGACGGCGGTGGGGCGTATTGTATTTCTTTCGCATGGTCTGTGACCTCCTTTCTCGCCCGACAGGGCGCATAGCAGGGTTTGGGGAAGGCACTCCCCAACAAGATTCCCGCAGGGGCAAAAATAAGCGGAGAGCGAATTTTGGCACCTCGGTAGAATCTTGCTCTGAAAAACTCCGGCGTTCCCCGGCTCCCGTCCTTTCCGCTAACAAAACGTTTCAAAAGGGCTTTGCTACCCGCTATTCCGGCTTATCTTGAAAATTTTCCTTTCACTACCTACAACACCACGCAAAGCAAAATGGACGGAGATTTTTAGAATTTCCCCTCTATTCCCTACAACACCACGCAAGCCGGAATAGGCGGACAATGGCAGTATTTTTTTCTTTGATACCCTCTACGGATAAGTAAGGGATTTTGCCAACTGCGGCGGCTATTTTCCCTTTTGTTTTTTCATACTGGGGATTTTTCAAAAAAATGCCAAACAGGAACGAAAAAGCAGCAAATCTGTTGAATAGATTTACTGCTTTCTGGTTGCCGGCGAAGCGGCGGTTATTCAGTTGTAGGCGGTAGGGCTATCTCCCAAAGCGGAACTTGAAAATAGCTGTGAGAAGCGTCTGGGTGATGTAGTCCTCTGTATCTTGGTCTACCCGTCCATTCACACGGGCGGCACATTGTATGCGGCGGCGGTAATACTGCAATACAGTTCCCACCGCTTCCGGCTCCCCGCTGGCGGCTTGGACGATTGTTTCATAGGGGAGAAGCCTATTATTTCTCATATGCCATTCCCTCCATTTCCGCTTGGAGCTGCCGTAGGGCTTTTCGGATATGGTAGCCCGCTGTGCTGCGGCTGCGCCCGTACTGTCTGCCAATTTCGTGCTGTGGAATACGCTTGAAAAAGGACAGGTAAATCATTTCCCGCTCCCGTTCGTCCAGCCGTGACAGGGCTTCCGCAAGTAAACCGCTGCTGAAAATGACCGTATCGCCGCAAAGGGTAAGTATGTATTCCTCGTCCGGCTCCGGGGCTTGGAAATATTCATCTGTCGTGCCTAAAGGGTAGTGCTTTTCGTCTGTGAGGTATTCAAGGGATATTTCTCTTTTGTGCTTCCTGCTCCGTGTCCTCGCTGCGTTGATCGTTGCATTTCGGATAACGACTTTGCAAAAGGCATGGAAAGTGTACTCGATATGTTCCCGATATTCTTCTGTACAGGTCATGGAAAATCCCCCTTTCCTCCCAAAAGGGCTGTGGCTGGTTAGTAGTTGCTTTTTATGATAGTAAGGGGCGGCAGCACTTTAGGCTGTCGCTCCTTGACTGCCTAACTGCAAAACCGGGCGGGGCTGTCAACGGCGGGCGAAGCCCGTTCATCTTGACCGTTGACTGGCTCGGCCGGGTTTGCTATTTATCCGGCAAACTTGAATTTATTTTAAGCTATCACGTTTTTACCTTTTTTTAAGCCTTACTATCATTACCATAGGAATTTCTTTATTGTTTTTGAAACATTCTTCATAAAATCCATCAATGACAAATCCAGCTCTGAAACAAAGGTTAAAAATATCTTGTATGGAACGATGATAATAAATCTGCTCCTCCGGCTGCCCTTCGATCGCTATATCATAGTAACTGTGCGGTGTCATATATTTTTCAGTCAATGTGATAAAACAAGGGTGCTGCGTTGCAAAGACAAAAATCCCGTTTTCCTCCAATAGTTCATAAACAGCCATAAAAAGCGGTTCAATATCCGTAATATCCATAATTGCCATATTAGAAACTGCTTTCGTAAAGGCTCGATTTCTTTTTAATCCTAATAAGCTTTCTCTATTGGTCGCATCCGCTACGCAAAACTCAATTTGTTTTGCATATTGTGATCGCCGTCTTTTAGCCAATTCTATCATTTTTTTGCTGTAATCAAAAGCGACGACCGAAGCGCCTCTCTGTGCAAGATACGAAGAATAATTTCCATTGCCGCACGCAATATCCAAAATGTAATCCGAAGGATCAGGAGAGAGAAGTTCCGTTACTTTGGGACGTACTACCTCTCTGTGAAATTCATTGGATTCGTCACCCATTGCATCATCCCAAAATTGTGCGTTTTTCTCCCAGATCTTTTTGCTTTCCTCTGTTCCCATGTTCTCTCCCACTCCCAAAATTTGCCTTTTTGCTTCCATTAAATCTTCCTTACTATATTCCATTGTTACCCTCCATAACTTCTGATTGTTGCCGTCTTGACTATTATGTATCTTTTCTTTCCAAAATGGTATAGGCTTTTATTTTTATAATGCTGCAAAACTTTTCTTCTGTAAGGTATTCAAAGGATATTTCCCTTTGCCGCCGCTATTGGAAAGCCAAAAGCAGCGGCTTTTTTACGCGATATGACCGAAAAGACTAGAAAGCAGGATATGTCATCATTTGTCATTTCTTCTCAATGTAATAACTGCATGGCATATCAAGCCAAATACAAGAGAAAAACAGCCACCGCCAAATAGTGATGCTCCCCACCCTGCACCCGACATTGTCATAAAACCGCCAACAAAGAAAATACCAATGCCAAGAAATATCCCGACACCATAAAAAAGTCCAATTGCCATATCATACTTATTAAATTGTCGTTTCTCTTTTTTTCACATGTTTCCATTTTTGTTATTACCTCCTTCGCAAAATCGTCCATGTGGACTCCAAAAAGAAAACAAATTTTTTTCAACGTATTTAAATCGGGTTCATTAACATCTCTCTCCCAATTCGATAGCGCCTGCCGGGTAACATTCAATTTCCCAGCCAGTTCTTCCTGTGTCATTCCCGATTGTGTTCGCAGATGACGTATTTGCTTTCCTGTTGTAATATCCGTCTGTTTCTGGTTCAAAATGGTTCCTCCTCTCTGATGCTGATTTTATCAATGATATTTCGCAATAGCCAGCAATGAACGTTTGCATTGCGCAAGATGTTACATTATCTTCTGAAACATATGCCGGATCTTGTCTAAACGGCTGTTCGGGCGGCGTGGCTGAAACACAGGCTCGCCGGAAGTTTCCTGATACCCTTTTTAATTCTGTAATGCAGACACTTCTTCCATTTGTATAAAAAAATTCAAATCATTTCTATATTCACCAATACAACGGGCAGGGATTTCCCCTTAAAAAAATAACTTCATCTTTTTTTCAAGTCTGGTTGATTCAATGATTGCGCAATACTTTGGTGCGTCATTATAAGCCCGTGAAAGATATTTCCTGCGGTGCAAAAAAAGGGTAAAGGAAAGGTATGGTTCCAACAGTTGTGTTCCTGCTTTTTTCAATGCCTGCTCCAACACGACAGGCGCAAGAAAACGAAAATCAGCGGGGGTGCTGACCGGGCTGTAATAAACTCCATAATCAAAACAAATTTGGCAGTCTGTCACTCCCCAGCCATATAAGCCCTGCTCCATTCCATAACGCACACCCTCCATGACGGCATTTTGAAAACTTTGGTTTAAATAGCCGAGAGATACCTCGCTTTTATATTGTGTTCCGCTTCCAACAGGAAGCGGTGTTACAGTCAAACCAATAGATGCCCAAAACGGATTCGGCGGCACTTCAATATGAATCGTGTAGCTCGCTTTTTTTTGCGGTCTTTCCAGATAAATAACCGAAGGCTCTTTCATAGCCACGCCCACATGATATTTTTCTTCTAATAGCGAACAAATAACTTCTAACTGTACTTTTCCCAAAAAAGATAATATAATCTCATGTGTAACAGTATCAATGTCAAAATGCAAAAGAGGGTCTGTATCAGCAATCTCTGTGAGGGCATTTAACAGGGCTTCCCTTTGCTCCGGCTTTTGCGGCTCTACCGTTGTCCGAAGTAATGGCATGGGATTATCAATCCGTGTTTTGTGAGGCAGGAGTTTTTCATTTCCCAGAATGTCGTTCAGTTTCAAAGTATCATCAGCTAAAATAACAATTTCTCCCGGACAGGCATGGTCAACCGGGACGATTTCACCATTTGACGGAATACACATTTCTGTAATCTTTATTTTTTCCTTTTTTGACAGCAGCAGGGTATCCCGTAAATGGAGCGTCCCATGATACAGGCGTAAATAAGAAAGCCGTTTTTTCCGCTCTGTATACTCAACCTTAAAAAAACATATCCACATAATTCAGACTGAATATCGTCTGTTTCTGTAATGAAAGTTTCTGTAATCGCTTCAATCAGTTTTTTTCTGTTCCTAAATTGTCTTTTTGCACTCCCATGATAAACAGGAAACAAAGAGCAGCATCTGGTTCTTTTGCACTTTTTCATATTGTAATTCCTGTATATCCAAAGAATCCTCTGCAACATATCGTTCTAATAGTTCATCGCTTCCGGAAATAATCATATCCCATTTGTCCAAATCAGAAATATCGGTCATGGTTATCTTTGGCGACAGGGAAACCTCCTGCATGACAATCATATCACTGGTAAGTTTATCTTTAATGCTTTGGTAAACACGCCGCAGGTCGATCCCATTTTGGTCTATCTTATTTATAAAGATAATTGTCGGAATGTCCATTTTCTGAAGCGCATGGAATAATATACGGGTTTGTGCCTGTACGCCGTCTTTTGCCGAAATGACTAAAACAGCTCCGTCAAGGACAGATAAAGAGCGGTATGCTTCGGTTAAAAAATCCATATGACCGGGAGTGTCCACGATATTGATTTTTATAATCATTCCAGCAAAAAAGAAGTAACCGCTGTCTGAATGGTAATTCCCGCGCTGCCGTTCCAAAAATCATAGTGTCTGTTCTTGTAGTTCCTTTATCCACGTTTCCTTGTTCCGCAATCGCTCCACTGGTGTACAGCAGGCTTTCCGTCAATGTTGTTTTTCCTGCGTCTACATGGGCGAGAATTCCAATATTGATTATTTTCATGTGATTGTCCTCCTTTACAGCCCCCAAAAGGGCATAAAAATCCCCAGCAGTAAAAATACTTTTTACCACTGGGGATTATAATTTGCGGACATACACATATACAGCATACACCTGTTTGTGATTGCTGTTTTTTTCGGATATGTCAAAATTGATAAGGCAAAAGTATTCTTAAATTGGGTACAAAAAAACCAAGCCCCCACAAAAGGGACTATCATAATCCTTTTGTTCCCACTATTTGATTATAGTTTTTATTTAAGAATACCTTGCCGCATATTTTTTTACTCCTTTTTTGGAATGATGCTATTATATCACATTAGTTTTTAGGAAAGAAAGTACTTAAAAGAAATTTTTTTCTTCCCCTTATATGTAACAATCATACCGACTTTCTGGCGTTCAGAATGGTTTCTGCTGTCTGCTGTGGTGTTTGGTTGGAATTGTCCAGCCAAAAAGCCGATCCGTGGTGTTGTCTGCATAAATGTATCGTATAAGGTTTCAACCGTAAAGCCGGAATAGCCTGTTTTCTCCCTGTATCGTTCCCTTCCTTTTATTGTTTCCACATCTGGACAAAGAACGACAACCCTCAACAGGGTATTTATGCGGCACAAAAAAATATGTACATGTAACTAATTCAACACATTTATAATTTGAATAGGGACATTATAGCATTTACTAAATACAAATTCAATGTATACGGAAATAAAGATATAAGGAGTGGGAAGGATTCCGTTAGTAGTCGGCATTGTAGGAAAATCCAAAAAGTTTAGATTTTTCCCACAATGCTTATCTTTTGGTCTTTGGTTCGGAATAGTGTAGTGCTGGCGGTCTATCTCTTTGTTTTTCGGTTGCTTGCTTCCTTACCGCAAAGATGAGCATTGATTTGAGTAATGAAGCAAAATGGACATGGGATGACTTTATTGAAGCATTAAAGAAAGTTAAGGCTTATATTGGTGCCGACTATGTTTGGTCAGATGGTTTTCAGTTCGGTTCCACTATGAATATGCGGCAAAACCTCATATGGAGTTACAGGTGGAAAATTCATCTGATGGTGGTGATTGGGGAGTTAAAGAACGGAGTAAAATTTGATTATGATAAGAAGGAATTTTACTTTGCAGATACCACGGAAGAATATAAGAATTATTTAAAGATGTTAAATACATTGTATACTGAGGGGCTCTTAGATCCTGAAACGTTTACACAGGATACTGCAACAGCAAAAGCAAAGTTTTATAGAGGAGATTCATATGTGATGAATATGAATTATCAGATGCTTTCAGATACATTGAATGGTAAGATGACTGTAGATGGAGCAAAGCTTTACTTCCTAACACCTCCAATGGGAAGTGCCGGAAATATAAAAATCTCCAGCAGCAATGGAAGACTTGAAAATGGCATTATGATTTCTAAAAATGCATTAGATAAACTTAGTGAAGAAGAGTTTATCAAAATGCTCAGATTTATAGACTGGTTATGGTATTCAGACGAAGGTCAGACATTAGCACTTTGTGGAGTAGAAGGTGAAACCTATACAGTAGATGATGCAGGAAATTATGTTTTAAATTCTGATATTTACTACAACGGAATGAATCCGGGTGCACCAAAACAGTTAAATGTAGACTATGGCTTTGGTGGTGGAGTATTTGCTTATGGCGGTTCTAAGAAATTACGTTACTCTAAGTTTTCAGAAGGTGAGAAAGAATGGAATGACAGAGTTGATGCAAATAGAGTAGATCAAAAGTTACTACCTCCTATTTTAGCAGATGAACTTGAGAAGGAAGATTTGAACTTGATCCAGGTACCTTTAATGGATTATGTAAACACAGCAGCGCTTGAGTTTATTTCAGGAAAAAGAAATCTTGATACAGATTGGGATGCTTATGTAGCAGAATGTGAGAATAAAGGTTCTGTAAAATATATTGAATTAGCTAATAATATATATCAGAATACTAAATCACTACTGGGAGAATAGCTTTTGGCCCGGTGGCATATGCTACCGGTTTTTTTAAGAGGAAAATATGGCAAATATTTGAGTTTAAACTGAGAAAAATAAATAATTTATATATTTTAGATAGGAATGCACCCGGTATAGAAAAATAGCTAAGAAGCTGAAAAAGATATATGGGACACTTCCGGTTGTGGGATAAATATATGTGATAAATTACAAATTGAAAAAGATGATATGGCTATTGCTTGGGGAAACATATGGCAAATGGATTTTCTGATAAAACTTTGAAAGATATTACTAAGATAAAGAATATAGAGAACAAGAGAGAAAGCTTTTTAATAGCTGTAATAGAAAAACTTTTGTAATATTAAGAATGCTTTTAGTAATATGTGGCAGTGAAAAATAGCTACTATTTATGGAATGTTTTTCTGTCAAAACTTTTGGGTGACAGCTGTAAGATATTTTGGAGATGCATTCCATATAAATATAAGAAGATTATTTTAGAAAATTTTAAAGAAGATGATGAGAAAATTAAAGGTACTGAGTTGTTTGAAAGCGGTGGTATATAAAAAGATGATAAAAACATTAAAAAGTATATATCTGAATACATACATACTCAGTTGAGCTGAGTATAAAGATATAGAGGCTTTTTATAAATGATGAATGGCCTTGTTTTTGGAAACTGGGACAATGGAACATTTCGACGGTTTTAATGCGAATATGTACGACCACATATTTGAATATCTGTTGAGATTGAATGGAAACTATTTATGGCCCGCAATGTGGAACTCAGCTTTTATGGAAGAGGGACCCAGTTGCATAGTATGGAGCTTTGCAAGTGAATATGGAATTTATATAGGTGATGAGCCACCATGAGCCTTGTAATAGAAGTGGAATAGAGTATGGAAGACTTAGAGGAAGAGACAGTATATATGGTGATGCCTGGGATTTTAGGAGTAATAAAGAGGGATTTTGAAAATTTTGGGAAGATGGACTTGTTAGAAGCAAGGGACTTAATACCATTCCAACTGTGGGTATGCGTGGAGAAAATGATTCAAAAGCTTCTAAAAAGAGGGAGAAAATATATCTTCAAATGTTGATGTACTAAAAAGATATTATAAAATGCCAAAATAAGCTGATAGACGGAATACTGGGAAAGTTCCAAAAGTTTTGTGGTTTATAAGGAAGTTGAGGATTATTTTCTTGGAGAAATGGATAATGGGACTGAAGGGATATACTGAGTTAGAGGATACGATTTTGATTTTATGTGATGATAACTATGGAATATGAGGGCATTGCCGGATAAGAGCTTTAGCAATCACAATGGTGGATTTGGAATGTACTATCATCTGATTATATGGTGATCCGATATCATATGAATGGGTCTGTTCTACACCCATATCAAAGGTGTTGGAACAGATGAGTGAAGCGTATGAATATGGAGTAAGGGATCTCTGGATAGTGAATGTGAGATGAAATTTCAAGAGTATCCCTAAGTATGAATCTGGGATGATGATTATACAAGGTATAGTAAATTCAAGATGCTAAGGAAATATGAAAAATGATTGATAAGAAATATATTTGGAGATTTTTGGACAATAAGATATTGCAAAAAGTTTGTGAAGTATTACATGAATTCTTGGAATTAAATCATCTTAGAAGACCGGAAGCTTTAAATTCCAATATTTATTCAGCCTATGAAAATATGGAGGCTGATAGAATCTTAAAAAGAGTAAATGAACTTGAGAGTCTTAATGATAGGATTTTAGATGAAGCAAAAGCAAATGGTTGTGAAAAAGCATATATAAGTCTTCTGCATTTCCAGGTGTCAGCCTCTGCAAACCTTATAAAGATGCAACTTTATGCCGCAAAAAATAGGCATTACGCAAAAACAGGTAGGGCTATAGCAAATGTATTTGCCAAATATATAAAAGCCTGTATAAAAAAAGACGAGATACTTGCGGAAAAATTTGGTGAGTTCAATAATGGCAAGTGGAATGGAATGCAATTAGCTTCCCATATAGGATTTACTAACTGGAATGATGAGGATTTCAGATATCCTGTAATAAACACATTGTATTTACTCGAAGAAACCAAGACTTGGGTATCAAGAGCAGATAGTGAAAATGATTTTTACAAACCAGTATTTTCCGAAAGACTTAGAAATAGATTTTTCAAATAACTTTAAGAAAAAGGCTGTACTGGAGATTGCTAATGGAGGCAGTGGAAAACTGGTTTGGAGTAGTGATCTTAATAGTGATTTTGTTATGCTTTCAAAGGAAAGTGGAGAAGTAGAACCTTAGATAGAATATACATAGAAATTGGATACATCAGTATTAGAAACAGAAGAGATAAGATGAATGTAGATTCAAAATTTTTACAGAAAATGAGTTTGTTCCAATAGTAGTGAGGGCAAATAGAAAAGAATTATGTGATGTAAATTCAGGTGCATTTTTATTTGAAAATAATGAATGTGTGATATTGGCAAAGCATTATTCCAGTAAAGGGAACTCTTTAGAGGACGATGCCGGTTTTGAAATAATAGAAGACTTTGGAAAATATTCTTCAGGAATAAAAGTATTTCCCTTGAAAAATAGCTATACAAGCTATGAAGCTGCACCATATGTAGAATATGAATTTTTAGTGAGTGATAGAGAGTTACTATAAATTTACATACATCACCCAGCTAATCCATTAGTATATGGAGGAGAGCTTAGCTTTTTTATAGGTGCAAATGACGATGAAATTATCAGGCTTGTGATTGCAGATAAGAATTACAAGGGTGGTGACAACAGTTGCAGTTCATGGGCTAGAGCAGTTTTGGATGGAGAGCATATAGGAAGCATAAAACACAACATAAAAAGCTGGAAACCATAGAATAAAAATTTCTTTGCAGCAGAATCAGGTTTGGTTTTGAGAGAAATAGTTATTAGGATATGATTTGTGCTAAGGATAATTCATATCTTGACAAGTAGAAAGTTTTAGAAATATATAAAGGAAAAGTGAGAATATTATGTATAAGAAAATGAAAGCAGCTGTTATGACAGATCTTATGAAAGTGGAAATACAGGAAGTAGAAGTCTCAAAGCCAAAGCCTGATGAGGTACTTATAAAAATAGAGTATGTTGGGGTATGTGGTCTGGATTTATCACTATTATGAACAGGGAGAATAGGAGATTTTTAGTAGAAACACCTTTTATACTGGGACAATGAGGCAGCAGGAACTAGTGGTAGAAACAGGTAGCAGGAGTTAAAGATCTAAAGGCTGGAGACAGAGTTGCACTTGAGCTCGGTAAGATGTGGAAAAATGTGAATTTTGTAAATCAGGTAAATATATTTATGTAAGGATGTAATATTTTGCCACACCACTTAGTAAAATGGAGTATTTCAGGAGTATGTAGCACTATGAAGCAGGACTATGTTTTGAAAATTACCTGAAAAATGTATCAACTATGGAGGGGGCACTTATAGAGCCTCTTTGGCAGTTGGTCTACGAGGCAGCCTACAGAGAGATGCAACCCTGGCTGAAACAGCAGAAATAGTCACTTGGCACGTGGGCTGTATAGGACTTTGTTCCTTTGCTTTCATTAAAGGCTATGGAGGGCGTACTACAGTAGTGGGATATAATGGAGAAGAGATTACAGCATTGGAACTTGGAGCAGACTATATAATAAAATGGAAAAGGAAGAAGATACATTAGGAAAGAATAATGGAGCTTACAAATGGTATGTGATTTGATATAGGAATAGAAACAGCAGGGCTCATTAGATTACGGCTTCACAGCTTATAAAATCCGCAAAAGAAGGGGAAGCACAATAGTACGGTGTAGGGTATCTCGCATCAGGAGAGATGACATTACCAATAGGAATGCTACTTTCGATAAGGAGTTAAACTTCAAGACAGTAAGCTTTAGATATAGAAATATTTATCCTATGGCCATAGAAGCAGCATCTATGGACAAATGATGCAAAAAGATATTGTAACGGGATTATTTTTGAATTGATGACATAGAAGGCATTGGATACCTGTGTCAAAAGATAAGGCAAATGCTGTAAAGGAGTAATTAAAGTAGATAGAGAGGATGAGAGAAGTAGCAAGGAAAAGGCAAGAGAGAGGGCAAAAGAACTTGTAGAGCAGATGACTATAGATGAGGTTATCTCACAGCTGAGTTACAATGCTCCGGCCATAGATAGACTTGGAATTCAGGGAATACACCAGGAATGAGGGTCTTGATGGAGTGGTAAAGAGCAGGTACAGCTACCATATTTCCACAGGCACAGGTATGGCGGCCATGATGGAATGATTTGTAAAAGAAGTTGAGAAGCCATGTCATGACAGAGGCAAGGGCAAAGATATAACGAGAGTCAGTATTGATGGGGACAGAGGATATTTATAGCGATTGACCTCTTTGGACACTCGAATATAAATATATTTAGGGACCCAAGATGAAGAAGAGGCTGAGTGAGACTTTGGGAGAAGACCCATACCTCGACATCAAAGCTTGCAGTAGAAGAAATCAAAGGCCTTCAAGGAGATGGTGGAGAATACCTTAAGGTTGAAGCTTTGTGCAAAGATTTCTGCTGTACATCGGTCGGTCCAGAGAGTTGTCAAGACATAGCTGATGATGACTAAGCATGCAAAGATAAGGAGGGAAACTATATCTCCCGGCATTTAAGGCCGCTAGGCTGTGAGGCTACGTAGAGGCTGGTAATGGGAGCATATAATAGAACTAATGGCGAACCTTTGTTGTGCGCTACATAGTGAATTGATTGGAGACATATTAAGAGGAGAGTGGGATTTGAAGGCCATTTTGTGCCAGATTGTTGGGCAACAGAGATTTTCTACGAGCACTCTGTGGAGTAAACATACGGAGCAACTCATCTCACTGGCATTGAATAAAGGATGTGATCTAAATTGTGGATGCTCCCATCTATGTTTGGAAAGAGGCATTGAACAAGCTAACTTGTGAAAAAGTCGATTTAAAGCAAGCCGCTATAAGGCTATGTCTATTTACAAGATTTTTATTAGATGTTTGACGGAAAAGAATCTGATAAAATTGATTATCTTGAAGCTGAATCATATTCATTTGGCAAGAGAGGTAGCTGAGGAAAGTATTGTTTTACTAAAATGTATCTTAAGTTGTTAAGCAAACGAAAAGAAAATACAAAAACAATAGGTGTATAGGGCCCAAATGCTAATTCGGCGAAGATCTTTGGATGGGAACCACTGCTATAACAGTCATGATATATTACGGCATTGGAAGGAATACAAGATTGCGTAGGAGAAGACATATGGGTTCTGATTCTGTAGGATGAGTTAAGTAGCGAGAAAAAGTGAAGTGATTGTCCGGCAGCCCTTTGCTATTGCAGAATATCAGAGGCTTTAAGCGTGGCAGATTACTGTGATGTAATTGTTCTGCCTGGGGCTGGACGAAACATCTGAGGGGTAAGAGACATGGAAAATGCCTATTTTTCAGGTGATAAGAAAGATCTCATTATTGCCAAAGCACAGCAAATACTGCTGGATGAACTTTTAAATTTAAACAAGCCAATGATTGTGAGCATTTTCCCAAGCAGGATTTGAGAACAGCACAAAATGCAAATCTCTTTACAAACCTATCCAGGTGCGCAAGTAAAAACACTCTGCAAATATAATCCTTTGGAGAGTACTCGAGTGCAAAATTGCACAATAACATATATAAAATAAACAGATTGTCTCAATGATTTTGAAGACACCTGGAGAATAGACCCATAGAACTAAAGATGAACCTCCCCATTTGCATTTCAAATAAAACTATGTAAGATACATATTTGAGGCAGAGACATTTTAAGATGAGCCCTGACAGGAGGGATTGAACTTGAGAGAGAGATTCAAATAGAGGCAGAGCTACAAAAGATGTAGTTCAAGATAAAAATGATTCAAAATATGCAGCCCTAAACCACCTTGGTCGAACTTAAAAGATACAATATCACCAGGTAAATACAACAATTGAATTGAAAAAAACCAAGATACTATGGTAGATAATGAAGGTCAATTTATCACTGACGGAAAAGCCAAAATATATAGGACCCAAAGTCTGGATGTTTTGAGGAAAGATTGACTAAGAAAAATGTAAACGTATTGATATGGATTGGCTTATCCAAGAAAAGAGGAAATATGAATAATTTGACCAAAGTTAAAAATAGGTGTAGTAGCTGAAGCAGAGATTATCGGATAGCCCTCAGAAATAGGAGAAAAGGCTTTAATGGAGGCTTATAGCAAAATACGGAAATGATGATATCTACGAATGCCTATATGTATAGTTGAAAAGTAAACACATATGGTCAGGCATTAGAGGATATAAAGAAGAATAGTTGTAGCCATTGGTTGTTTATCTTGGAAACTTCGGACCTGAAATAAGTGAGAGCTTATTGGCAAAACATTTTGATGGACCTAAAATGACAATAGGTGCAGCAGAAGAAAGTGGAGATAATCTTATTCAGGTGAAAGAGGAGATGTCATATTGAGTATGCCAAATGCAGCTACTCTGGCACTTAGAGGGTGAAAGCATATATATTCCAGAATATCCTATAGTGCTGGACAGCTAGCAGAATGTGCAGATATGATAGCAGACTTTAGGCCCATTGCAAAAGCTGTTATAGGAAAAGCTTGGAAAATTTAAAATAATAGGTTTTGGACCAAGACCAAATAATTTCAGAAGATAAAATGCACCTATTTCACAGCCATATAAAGCTCTATGAGACAGAGAGAACCTGTACTTGATCTGTACAGAGCTAAAGATAAAATGATGAGAGAATACTGATAAATACATATTCAGTGGATAGGCATTATAGATATTACAGGTTATAAGTGATAATTGCAGATTTTAGAAAATGTAAAGATGCCTTGACATACGGAATAATAGCAAGTGCAGGCATTGGAGAAAACATAGACTAAGAAATAAGAAAGGAGACAGTAAAGAAAGCCAAACCAATGAGACAGACAGATGAGAGCGATAAAACTTAAGAAAAGCCAAGTCACACCATTAGATTTCAAGAATAGTCGAGGCAGTCATAAAGTATGGTATAAATAAGAGTTAAAAAAACAACAGGGAAATGGACTTTAGCGTTGTTTGAAAGTACCAGTTTCCGATAGAACAAGCTGTAAATTTATAGTATACCGCGATGCACACCCGGAAAAGAGCGGAAGGACAGGTACTGCTAAGACCTGCAAGATGAAGAGACAATAGTTACTGAGATGGTTTAGAATTACATTCACTGCTTGAAAGATCTTACTACTTTGAGCCTGAAGACAATACAGCCTTCAGATCCGGAGAAAAGAGGAAAATATCACAAAGATTTCAAAATAATTGGAGGAGAATGAGGTTTAATAACCTTATAATTCTGAAATTAAAAAGAACCAATGTTTAGAGAATATAGAATAAAAAACTGATAACTTAAAAAATATTGAAGAACAATATTAAAGGATTAAACCTGAAAGAAGAAATGATAGAAATGATAGTGATATAATGAAAATAAAAAATATAAACCATAAAGAGGAAATAGAGTCCTTTACAAAATAAATATACACCAAAGTCTTGAAATATTAAAATATTTATACAATACAGAAAATAATACAATGACTTTATACAGAGAGAATTATATTTTTAAAGATGAAGAATTTAGAGTTGTATAATATAGAAAAAAAGTATTCTAACTGGAGAAGAGAAACAACAAAGATAAAATTCAAATGAAAAGAATATATTAGAATATATTATATCCTTTACGCCGAACGACCAGCAACAGATGTATAACTTCAACTGCACAGAGATATACGAAAAAGCACAAAGAGACAGCATTATCCAAAGCCGGGTAAGAACACAGACAATGGCATACACAGTCACAGAAGTTATGGAGTTAATATCAGCTGATATTGTTATAAAAGAAACACTGATAAGGAACAGTCTCCGTGTACAGGGTGTATGACCAGACAGATTATTAAAATGAATTAAAAATACGACATCATATGATCGTGAAAGACCCGGATTATTGTTGATGCATATTTTCAGAACTCAAGAGTGGATTCGACAATGTGAAGGTGAGAAAGCTAGAGAGGCAAGCTGCCCATGTTGATGATAAGGATTTGGAAGCTATGCAAGAAGAGACAGACTATTCAAATGCTTCAAGAACTATGCTTTTAATAACATACATTGAAATGAAGAAGATACTGATTTGATATCAGTCAATACAAATGTAGGAGCCTATTATAAGCAGAACTGACCAATCACGGACAGTCCATTGCAGTCTGTAGCAGGAGATCAACACACACCGTTTGGAACCACGAAATGGAAGAAGAAAATTAAAAGCAGATGTTTTTAAAGCTAGTTAAAACTGACAATGATTGGTGACAATGACATAATGAAGATACAAATGCACTTGAGGGCCAGTGTCACAGCGCTGGCGGATGAGATGCGCTTGATTATCCAACAGCAGACCGAATATACGGCAATGAAAGTTGAGGATAACAACGCCGCGTAGTACCCGCTCACAGGACTGAGCACCACACTGACCAATATCCAGAGTACGGTACCGAGGCACAAATAACATATACAGCACATTATAGTCTGCGGCATACCAGTTAGAGATGCAACTTGATGTAATGAGAAAGATCTATATAGTATTAAGTATATTGAATGCGGAATGGTAAGTAAATCTTAATGCAGGAACAAGCAGATTTATGTAATGTACCAGCACACCTAAAATGTGTAAGACACTGCCTGGGGGAAGCTTATTTAGCAGGTCCTGCAGCAGGCTTTTGGAATAGTTTGAGGATGCATAAAGTAGAGACATTGACATATATTTACAAACCAAAATCTTTGAGGAAGCAGAATTGAGAAGATTAGATTGTGGAAAAAAGGCAGGAAATATGCCTTTGGATGGCAAAGCAAGAGAAAATGAGAGACATCAATATTATAGGGCAAAGTATCAGAACAGCTTGTGCTAGGGAAACTAGCAACATAAGCTTGATATACTGGTAGGAAAAGAAAGAAGACAAGGGAACTTAAGGCAAAAGAAGAAAAAGATACGGATTTGATGCAAAAGCTGGATCGCTGATGCAGAAAGAATGTCAATGGAAATGAAATGATGAAGAGCTTAATATGAATTGATATGCTCAAAAATGGAGCTGTAGAAAGATACAGCAGTAATGACATTGATAAGTTTGAAGAGCTTAAAGCACGTGGCATTAAACGGTAAAGGATTGAATAACATATCAACAATAACTTAAATTGAGCCAACATATGATGAAGCTGTATTTCATCACCAAGTCAAGAATAATATGTCCGCTTGATTTGAATACATACATGAAGGAGAATGCACCAAATTGTGTTGATTTCCATATTTGACCGTGAAGAAAACATAAAAAAAAGATGATTTTATGAGCTGGAGACTTCAAAGGGTACATGTCAAAAATAGTTATAAATTGGAGACATGCAGATATATTCCACAATATGGTAGCGAAAAAGATAAATATTACCCAAGAAGAGGCATATTGTTTACTGATAAATCTAGAAACCATGTGAAATCCACCTGATCCACTGCCTGATGAGGTATAATGAAAGGAATGGTAACACCTACTGTAGATGGGAATCTTGGCCTACAGCAAATACATTCTGATAGAGAAGGTACAGAGACTACTGCAACCGAGACAAGGGAGCTATACAAAAGGCAACAGAAAAAAAAATCTTCCCATGAAGCAGGATTATCATTACTGACTTAGAACAATATGAAGACGGTGGAGACTTATAGTGAGCAGATGATGCACCGACTTATTGATTGTGCCTAAGATAGAACTCCAGGCCGCAACCCGCCATAGAATAGTGCAGATATTGTTGATCAATATTGTCACCTCAGATTAATAATAACTTTGCTGAAACAGAAAAAGGTATTTTAAAACTCCAAAACTGGCCCAAGCATTGAGTGATAGAAATAAGTTTATAAAGGAAAATCCTCACTTATGGTAATATAGTAGCGCCGATGTGAAATGGTAAGTGAGGGAGAAATAATTGATGCTATAAAACAGACCTTTGGGTGCAAAATCATTGGACGGTATAAAGAGTAGGACCAGAGCAGGTGCAGGTAGATGTCAGTGCAGGATTTTGTACTCAAAAAGAGCAGACCTGTCACGAGAGCTGAAATTACTCTCAGTCACAAACTAAGCAAGCGCGTGTGGCACTCCCACGTATTAGAGGAACAGATAAGGAAAGTCTATAGGAGCTGATGATGAGAGAAGATGGATGTGGTAATAATTGGAGGTGGACCCCAGGACTGGCTGGTAGGTGCTTCTGTGAAGGAAAACGGAGTTGATCTCTGTTTTAATAATTGAGAGACAGAGAGTTTGAGGAGTATCAAATCAATGTGTACATAATGGATTCGGATTAGTCACTTTTTAAGGAGGAGCCACTCGGTCCGGAATATGCGCAAGATTTATAGTAAAAGCTGTCAAAAAGTCTGAATATAGAATATAAGTCAATACAATGGTTTTGGATATTACAGAGGATAAGATTGTCAGTTATATGAATAGTGATGATGGACTGGTGAATATAAGGGCGAAGGCAATTATTTTGGCAATGGGCTGTAGAGAGAGACCAAGAGGAGCATTGAATATTCCAGGGTTTAGACCGGCAGGAACATATTCGGCAGGAAACTAGCAAAGGCTTGTAAATATAGAGGGTTTTATGCCGGGTAGAGAAGCGAGGATATTAGCCCAGAGATATTGGACTTAATATATGAGGAGGAGATGACCTGAGGGCAAAGCAGCAGGTGTAGAGCGTTGGCACCCGGTGATTAGAAATACTGTACAATGCCTGATGATTTTGATATTCCTTTAAAAGCTTAGCCATACTGTAGTTAAGATAGAGGGTAAGGAAAGGGTAGAGGGTTTGGTACTTGCAAAAGTAGATGAGAATATGACACCTGTTGCAGGAAGTGAAGAGTATTATTCTTGTGACACACTTTTATTATCTGTTGGATTGATTCCGGAAAAATGAGTAAGTGCAAGTCTGTAGGTGTTGATATAAAGGCAGTATGCCTAATGGTCCCTAGTAAATGAGTCTTTTGAGACTTCTATTCGCGGAATATTTGTGATGTGGAAATGTTCTTATAAAAAGGATGATTTGGTGGACATGTATCGGAGGAGGCAAGAGCAGCGGCTTTGATAGCGTAAAATATATAAAGGGATCTATAAAACACAGATAAGAAAAATGCTGTTAAGATAGGAACTCAAATGAGTGCTTATACAGTGCCTGAAATTATTAATACTGAAAATGTAGAAGAAGAAACAGTAATTCGCTTTTAGAGTTGGAAATATATATAAGGATATGTGAGTATATGACATTGATGGCAAGAGGATAATCTGTGCAGGTCAGATCTTAGCCCGTGAGAAATGGGAATCTTTGTTTTGAAGAAATCTGATTTGATAAATGCAAATTTATTTTGGTTACTTTGGAGGAGAGTGAAAGGTGAAAGAAAAGGATATTGAGATGATACAGATGTCCCATGGGTGTAGACTTGAGTTGATGTTGAAATAATGAAGCATTGAGCTGTAAGGGTAACATGTAAACGAGGAGAGACTTTATGCAGAGGTAATAGACTGTCAGAACTGTGAGTACACAGTCAGAGTAAAAGGTGGTGAAATATCAGCAGGTATCTTGTAAGACTTATGGATGTAAAAGAAGGATAAGGTAATGGATGATGAGGGCATTAAAGAATGTGGAGGTATTGGCACCTATAAGCATCGGAGATGTGTTGATTAAAATGTGGCGGGTACTGAATCTGATATTACACAAGAGATATAAGAAAGATTGATAGTCAGGTCTTAAGTATGGAGGGCTATTTACGTAAGACCTTTTATTTTATTCTGAAATGTTTTTCAGCTGCATTTTGCGTTGATTTCATAACTCTTTTTGATAAAGGTGGTGGCACCGCCAGAGTAGTCCTTATTTTTGACAGTGCTGTTTCACCTTGATACTATAACATATCCTCCCTATTTTGATTTAGAACAGGGAGATTATTTTATTTTGTACTTGCAATATCAGATCAATATCCATTCTTCTTCGGGAAAAGGGCACCACCCCTTTTGTCTATGGCATCAATTCTTTTCACGCAGGTTTTCTAATTCGTTCATAAGTACTCTTTAATTTAAATAAAGCTTTAACTAAATATATTCTGACCTATTTGATAATAAAAAGTAAATATAAGATTTTAATTTTCCACAGGATTTTTATTTGACAAAAAGGCAAAAATAAATATAATTAGATTATGGACTATAAAAATTAAATTTTAAACAATTAGAAGCAAATGATATACCAAAGTATGCTAAATTTTATGGACTTAGGCATACAGGAAACATGTGACAGTGTAGAGCTCTGAGAGTTTTATATGGAAAGAATATTATAATGTAAGAGCAGCCATTGCGATAAGAGATGATGAGGAAGTTGGACTCTCATGGCTTATGGGGGATGAGGACAGACCTTTTTCAGCTATGCCGCTTTGTAAGGAAGAGGACCTTGAGTATTGCTTCGGCTTGATAGTTGAGTATTTTAATGAGGTATTGAATTTACCATTAAAGATACATCTGGCGGATGAGGAAGGAATAAAAGCTATTGAATTTGCCGGAGGACAAATTTGTTGTAAGGTTGAGGAAGATGCGAAGGACTATCTGTATGAGGGAGAGAAGCTTAGAACCTTTTCAGGAAAGAAGCTCACAAAAAGAAAACCACTACAATAATTTTATAAAGAATTATGGTGATAGATATGAATATAGGGTACTTGGATGTGATCCCACAGATAGAGATGATGTATTCAAGTTTTTGGATAAGTGGAGAGAGCAAAAGGGAGAAGAGGTTGAACAACATCTGGATCCTGAGGTAGATGGAATACATGATATTTTGCTTAATTGTACTAGATTGAATATCAGAATGGGAGCAATATATATTGACGGCAAAATGGAAGTTTTTCGATAGGCAGCTACAATGCTTTGAGGATATGGCTGTGATACATATTGAAAAGGCCAATCCTGAAATCACAGGTCTTTATCAGGCAATCATTATGAGTTTTTGCAAGATGAATTCTGCGTAAGTCTTGTAAATCGTGAGGACGATCTGGGACTTGAGGGACTTAGAGATGCAAAGCAGAGTTATTATCCGGTGGATTATGCGAGAAAGTACTATGTTGAGCAAATAAGGTAATATTATGATAAAATATTTGAATCAAAAAGAAAAGATATTTACAAAGCCTCTGTATAAGGAGGCTTTTTTTGAAGATTCCGACAGCTTTGTAAATTATTATTAGTGGAGGAAAAGCTTAAAGATAACAGGATCTTGGCAGATATAGAGGGTGAGAGTGTAAGGTCTATGATTATGCTAAACTTATAAAATATCGGTTTTTAATAAAATTTATAATCTGGATTATATAGTTGCTGTGGCGACCGGAAAGGAATTTAATGACAGGGCATATGAGAAGTCTTTTAAATAAAGCACTTATGATATGAATGTGGAAGGCATTCCTTTACATATTTGATACCTGCAAATAAGGACTATTATTTGCCTTTTGATTTTGCCTTTGTAGCGGATAAAAATGAGTATATTGAAAATTTTTCGGGTTTTAATAAACAGGTAATAAAAGAGGATGGAGAGAAAAGGAGTTTATTGATAGGATATTAGACTTTATAACAATGAAGTTTCAAAGGAGAATGATGTATATACCTATAGAGATGAGCATTATTTTATAAGAGAGTTAAGGAGATTGCTTCCGAGGACGGATTTATAAATATATACAGTGATGAAAATGATATAGTAGCGTATGAATCTTTTTGGGGTAAAAAGCTTGAGCTAAAGGAAAGAATAGTGTCATCAAAGTTTGTAAAGAGGAAGTTTGGCAAGGAAAATATTATGGTCAGAATCACTGATATAGTAGAGCTTTTTTGTCAAATTTCAGAGCTAAGTGAGTTTATAGATATCATTATAGAAAAATTAATGACAATATCATAGGTCACAAAACGGATATTTTAGAATTGAGATGGATGAGAGATGTTCAAGTGTTTCAAGGATCAGATATAGGGACAAGGGTTTTGTGGAGTTTGATATAATAGACTTACCGGATGGATATTCGGATATGTAAGTGATGTAAAATGCAGTCTTATAAACCCTTTGGATAAAAGTACTGCAAAAACATTAGATTCTATAAATAAAATCAGTGGAATATTTATAAATGAACTTGTATAATAGCGTTGATGCATAAAAGCTTGTAAGAGGAGATTATAAGTTTGCTTTGTACATATTGGAGCTTATACTATATGCAGATAGAAAGAAGGGTGTAAAATGAAAAATCCATTACATTATCAATTATCTGAATAGCGATTGCGGGCCGACTTCAATGCTTAATGCGCTGAGCTTTCATTTGAAAGGGAAGATATTCCGCCGGAAAGATAGGAAACATTATGCTATTGCACACTCTGATTGCTACAGTAATGAGGGACATCCCGGAAGAGCGAGAACATCTCATATGGCAATGATGTTTTAGTAATTGGCTGAACAGATTCAGAGAAATAAGATAGCTCAATGTAATATGTGAATATATTACAGGTGAACAGGTTTTCATCGGTGAAACAAGCCGTATAAATGATGCACTCTAACAGAGGTGGTGCGGTGGTGGTAAGGCTCTTTTATGATGTACAGCATTGCGCTGCTACAGTGCGGATGATAAAAATATTTATGTTTGATCCTTACTATGAGGATGAGTTTACGGATGAGCACTCGGTCGACAGTTTATACCGAAGGTGATGTGGAGTTGGTACTTGATCAGCCTCTGAAATATAATCGTGTACAGCCTTTTTGGCTATTTTAACAGGGAGGGTGATGTACCTGCATGTTTGGAAACTTTGAAAACCGTGAGGCTGTAATACTTTATAATGAGAAGACAGAAAAGACCCGGAGAAGACTATAGAGTACTTTTATATAGAAATTATGAATTAAGAATGTTGATAAAACGGCTATTTTAATTTTGAAAATTGATTTATTGGGATGAAAAATGACAAAAACAGAATTATTTCTTGAACTTGCAAAACCAAATGAAAAATGGAGTTAGTAGATGGGCAGATGTGTCTGAGTTTACAGGTAAAATATGCTGAACTAGTTTTTGGTAATGGGGCTTCTTGGGCAAGAAAAGAATCAAAATTAGCCAAGGAATATATTGTGGAATTCTGCAAGACTGTTACCAGTGGTAACAGTATAGATAGAGTAAGAGGAAACGGATTTAATGATGGGGATTATCTGCCAACATATTAGTGCAAGTATTAAAAGGAAGATAAAGTCTGAGAGATGTGTTGTACTTGGAACTTCCAATCCGGAAGTTGATCATAAGAATGGTATGAAAAACGAGGCGCGTGTCATGAGAAACGAAGATCAAAGAATATCAGATTTTCAACCATTGAGTAAAGCAGCAAATGATGCAAAAAGACAGTTTTGCAAGGAATGTATTAGAACTGGTATAAGATATGATGCAAAGAAGCTAGGGTATCCCATGTCATATTATAAAGGTGGTGCAAAACATAACAATGAAGAGGGTGATTGTATAGGCTGCTATTGGTATGACCCATTAGAGTTTAAGAAGCATTTGGAGGAGAAAAAGTGAAAATATCCGATATATTTGATTAATGTGTCTAAGTTTAGCTTTTGCGGTCTTTGGAGATAGAATGCACTCTGACTCCAAAATACTCATTACAGAGGAAGAAGAGATGCTTATCCTTAGTTGCAGCTACAGATGCACCTTGTACAGGACTTTCAGTTGTATATAATGATGACGGAAGCTTTAATAAATACCTATTCTATCCACAAAATCCGTATGCGGTATTAGTTGACAGCAGAGTTATAGCTAATGCACCTGTAAAGTTTTTGATAGCAGGCATGGGTGATGCCCTTGAAACTTATTTTGAAGGAAGAGCTTCGCTTCGTACAGAATCACCGAGCCTAGAGAGCGGTGGAATTACAAGAGCCGGTATGTTCTATTGCAAAAGACTTGTTATGACATTACAGAAAATATGGGAAGGCTGCTATAATAGCTTGTGAGAATAATGTTGTTACTCCGGCTTAGGACGCAATTATCGAGGCTACAGTTTATCTTTCAGGTGTCGGTGCGGATAATGTAAACTGTGCAGCTCCTCACTCATTCTACAATGGGGTTACTTCACTTGGCGGACATGGAGACTTTACAGATGAGGATCTTCATACTATAGCAAAGAATGCCTGTGTAAAGGGAGAGACAATACATAATCTTGCAGGAGATGTAACACCTGATGATTTGTATACAGCTATTATAGCTACAGATGCTTTAGGCAAGGCGAGACTTGGAAAGTAAGTATAATGATAAGTAAAAGGGCTGTTGTCATAAGATATTGAATCTATATGGCAGCAGTCTTTTTACGTCAATCAAGTGTTGGGAGGGTTGATATGATGGCCATAGTGAATAAATGTAGAGGGGATAAAGTGTCAAATTATGTGCATAATTATTTGCTTTGTGATAATACAGCAAAAGAGAGAATACTATCATTAGATAGAGAAGACTTATATATACTCAAATGGCTTTTTACAGACAAAACAGTTACACTTATTGATAAAAATAGATTTTTAATTATTTTTGATACAAGAGGAAAGGAATATAGAAACAGAATTTATCAGAGGATTTATAATGAAAATTCTATAGCATACAAAAGTGGTATTGCATAGAAGAAAATGAAACGAAAACAAGGATGCATTGGAATGGATGCGATGTTGAATTTAGAGAAAGGAAGCTCATAGAAACATTAGAAAAATGAAATAACGATTAGATATTCAGATAGTGAATACAGACCATTATATATTATATTTATATCACAAAATCAGATTTGTGTTTGAGAATATTTTAAATAATGAATTAAAGAGGTATGGTATTAGTGAGAATAGCAACCTATTTATAAATTGCTTGGTATGAATTTTTACTTGGTGGAGAAAAAGAAAGATTTTATTGAATACCTTATTCCTTTTATAGATGGAATTCACTATAAGCACTTTATTGGGATAATCAAATCATTCTGTATAGAAACATCAGCAGCGATGAACGTGATGTCAAATTTTAAAGAGGGTGAAGCGATTTTTGATGATATTATTGTTTTCTATTGAATGATATATTATCGAATGAGGGAAATTGAAGAAACTGGTAACATTTAATCTAGATGATATAGTTTAAGGAGTGCATTGTGACAGACTACAAATCGATTTTAAATAAAAACCTGAATATGATTTTATAAATAATAATGAACATCTTGGGAAGATGTAAATTTTCTTCGGCTTGCAGGAAGCTATGCATATGGGACAAATATAGAAAGCAGTGAAATAGATATAGAGGCATTACACTCAATCAAAAAGTCGGATCTTATAGGACTTACGCAGTTTGAAATAGTATGTGGATGATAATACGGATACCGTTATTTATTCATTCAATAAAAATGATAAATTTACTTGAGTTGTAATCCGAATAGCAGAGTTACTGGGACTCTCACCGGATAATTACTTGTATCTGAATGACATAGGGCAGATGCTTCTGGATAACAGGGAGATTGTTTTATCCAAAAGGGCTATTCAGTCATTTGGAGGCTATGTGACGCACAACTTAGAAGATTACAGAATGCACTTGCCAGAGACACATTTCCACAAAGTGAGCAGAGTATATTTTTAACTAGTAAAGAATGTACAAGTACAGTTTTAACTAAGTTATAAGAACTTGAAAAACGGAAGTTTGGAGACTTTTTATTGACAAGGCAGTTAATCCTGGTGACAGAGATATTTATTAATGCAAATTTGAATCATTATCCGATAAGAGATTATGCAAGTATATGGTAACAATGTCAAATGTTGTAAAAGACTATGAGGGATAGGAAAGAGAAATAAAAAGAAGGATGATTTGCATCTGAATAAACATGCGATGCATCTTATCAGATTGTTTATGCGATGGCTCTTGATATACTGGAAATGGAGACACATAGCATAGGGAAGGTTAGGAAAGATGACCCTGCTGATGGATATCCGTTTTGGAAAAGATGGATAGTATAAAGAAACAAATGGTACAATCTATCTCGTGATTATCTCGTGAAAAATAAGGGTTTTCACAAGATGATATACCTTTATTTTCAGCGGAGAGTAAATAGAAAATGTCGTGGATTATCTCGTGAAATCACGAGATTTTGCAAGATAAAGATGTCTGAAGCCCAAAAAGGGCCAGAGTTGAGGTGATTAATAAACATAGAAAAGAAACTGAATATTATAAGGTGACTGTAGAAGCAATGGAAGATGACAGAACACTGACTGGGGAGTGCTGAAGAGGAGTGATAGATATTTTTTGTAGAAAAATCCTAAAAGCAGCTGGAATATAATTGTTTTGGGAATGAAATTTAATCAATGATTGTCTATGTGAAGATGATGTATATGTATTGAAATAGAACAATGTTTTTAGCATTATAAATCTAATGCTGATAGATGAAAATGAGGTATGGCAAGCACAATTCAGATAAGAGTGAAGATGAACCAAAAGAGTAACATCAGATGCTCCCATTTAAGGACTTAGGCACAGATACAACAACAGCAATCAGAGTTTTGCACAGGCAGCGCACAAATCGGTTTCGTTTGAAATAAAAAGACACATAGAATTAAACTATATGCACCATGATCTGAGAAAAGAGCTACTGCAAAACTTGAAAGATCCAGAGAATGATCTCGATAGTTTCTACCCGACTGCATCTGCTGTTTGAAAAGAAAAGGGCAGGCTGCAAGAAATTTATTTTCAAGATTATGAGAATAAAAATGAATCAAAACATTTTTGTAATACACACTAATATCATGAATAGGGTAGGAATTAAATTTATGATAAAAGTACTTTTATCTGCCACGGCAACATTTTTCCCAAATCCTGAAAACCTCGAATTTACGTATATTTTGGACTCTAAGAGGAGAATTTACTAAGAATTTACATAAAACAATAAATTAGTAAGAAATCCCTAGCACGAATTTAGAAATGAATATGAAACTTAGGACTTTTTATTAGTTGTGAAAACAATTAGTGAAGTCCTTTTATTTATCTAAAGGAGGATCAGAGATGGAACAACACAGCGTTAGGAGCAGAAAACAGGAACAGATAATCAATTTTATCAGCAAAGCACATGAAAAATTCTACTACGAAAAATTAAAAAAGGTGCAGTATCAGGATGTATACCACAAAGCACTTTGCTATTGCCTCGGTATCAGTGATGATACAAGAAGAAATATCAATAACATTTATGATTTTAAGACAGGATGCGTAAAAACAGAGTGTCTGCATGAAGGCTGGCAGACCAGTGGCAGTATGAAGGTGGTGAGAATGGCATTTAACCTGTATTGCAACGGCACACCGAGTGTAGATGATTACACTGAAACAGAGGAACAGGTAAACGAGTGCAGGCGGTATACAGCGGAGGATTTGTTCTGCTGTGCCTATGCACCTTTCTTTTGGCAGGCAATACAGATACGCTATCCGGAGTATACAACTTATAACCTGTAACTGTATGCCTTTATTTGGAGGAACAGATTGAATGTTAAAAGTTAGATTTTATGGGAACAAAGAATGACATTGCATGGTTTCAGAAAATCTTACAACGTCATCCAAAAATTGAAGTATTAGAGATATCGGAGCTTTATAGCAATAAAGGAACAAGCAAATATTACAGAGCTTATGCGGAAGTGAAGAAAAGCAATGTGAAAAAACAATAGTAGAGAATAAGGAGAATTTTATCATGTGTAAAGTTATAGCAATTGCAAATCAGAAGGGTGGAGTGGGTAAAACCACAACAACAAGTAACCTTGGAATCGGTCTGGCAAAGCAGGGAAAGAAAGTTTTATTGATAGATGCAGATGCGCAGGAAGTCTTACGGCAAGCCTTGGTATTCAGGAGCCGGACAGACTGGAAAATTACGCTTGCAACTATTATGTCAAAATATAATAAATGATGAAGAAAGCCCTGTAGTCAGGCATTTTAAGAGCATGAGGAAGGTGTAGACTTCATGCCGGGAAATATTGAGCTCTCTGGCTTGGAAACCTCGCTTGTGAATGTTATGAGCAGAGAAACGGTACTGCGAACTTACATAGAACAGCAGAAAGCCAATTATGATTACATTCTGATTGACTGTATGCCATCACTTGGTATGATTACAGTAAATGCGTTTTACTTGTGCTGACAGTATCTTAATTCCGGTACAGGCAGCATCATCTGCCGGGTAAAAGGTCTGGAAACAGCTTATTAAAACTATTGGAAAGGTAAAGCGACAGATAAATCCAAAGCTTAAGATTGAGGGGATTTTACTTACAATGGTTGATAACCGTACCAACTATGCCAAGGACATTAGCAATTTATTGATTGAAAATTATGGAAACAGAGGCGGATATTTGAAAACAGTATTCCAAATGTCGGTAAGGGCTGCGGAGATTTCTGCTGAAGGTGTGAGTATTTATAAGCAAGATCCGAATGGTAAGGTAGCGAGTGCCTACCAATCACTGACGGAGGAGGTGATTGGTGATGAGTAAGAATGGAAGTGCCACAAAGGTAAAGCTGAACAGTTTTGATGATTTATTTGGCAGTAGTGATATGCGGATGGCAGGTACAGAACAGGTCATCAATGTTCCATTAACTGAATTGCATGATTTTAAAAATCATCCTTTCCATGTGGCTGATGATGAAAAGATGGAGGAAACCACAGAAAGTATTCTTCAATATGGTGTACTTGTACCGGGAATTGCAAGACCGAGAACCGGTGGAGGATATGAGCTGATTTCCGGACATCGTAGAAAATGTGCTTCACAGAAGCTGAAAATCAGGAAATGCTGATTATTGTAAGAAACTATTCCGATGATGGTGTTTACAATTATGGTGGATTCAAATATCCAAAGAGAGGATATTTTACCAAGTGAAAAGGCAAAAGCTTATAAGATGAAATATGAAGCCATGAAGCATCAGGGGAAAAAATCAGATGAGAATACGCTTGATAAAGTAGGGGAAGCTGCTGGAGAAAATGCTAAAAAGGTACAGCGTTATATTTGGCTGGCAAGGCTGTCTGATAGGATTCTTGAGATGGTGGATAGCAAAAAAATAGGGTTTTCACAGGGCGTAGATATATCTTTTTTGTCAGAAGAAGCACAGAAATGGATAGAGACAGTTTTGAAGAACAGTTCTGCAATGTCAGCACAGCACAATCCGGAAAATTAAAGAAGTATGGAAAGAGTGGAGAACTGACACCTGCCATGGTGAGGCTGATATTGACAGAAGAGAAGCTAAATGAAAGAAAATTTACAATGAAATCTGATAAGATATGCAACATTTTTCAGAGGAGTTATTCCAATGAGGAGATTGTACACATTACTCACTTTGATAAAAGTGGAAACAGGAGGCGGGTGCTTGATTATGGGATATTTAACCAGCGGTAATATAATTGTTGATGCAATGGGTTCTATAAATATCTCTGAAAACATTGTTCCGGCTATATGGTACAGTACAATTACAAAGGAGAATGGTAAACCATATCTTCTTGCGATTGTAATTTTGGCTGATATTGTTTACTGGTATCGTCCCTCAGAGGTGGGGATCAGAACAGGACAGATTCTTGGTTGGAAAAAGCAAATTGGAGGATATTTTAAGACAGAGCTACTAGCATTATGGATTTGTTTGGAGAATCTAAGAAAAGCAGTAAAGACCGCAATGGACAAACTCGGAAAAATTACAGGTAATTAAGAGAGAATTTTCGACAATTAGTATGCGAGACGGGCCTAGAAAAATAATGTGATGTCAGAACTAAAACGATATACTTTTACCAGCTGACATTCCCAGATAAAATACCCATGAAGGGACGAACATCATATCAGATGTATCTGATAACAAAATGGGAGGGAGCCTTTGTAAAATCAGATAGCCCTATGGAAATGGGAGGGAGGGTATCCGTAAGGGAAAACAGGTATCTACAAATTTGGAGGCAGGCTATGACGAAAAAGGACCATACATCCCTACAAAGTGGGATACAGGTATCCCCAAAATGGATATACATATTCATATACTGCTAGAGATTTTGACGAAGAATTCCATCCTATCAATCAATCTGATGATGAAATGAGAAAAACGGTTGATGATTGATGTCACCACACACATAGATATCATTAAAGAGAAGATAGAATACGATCACTATGGATGAAGATAGTGAGAATCTATGGACAGGAACCGTAGGATGAACTTTGGGATCATCTGTGAAGTAGTTTAGCATATAAACAGTAAGAATTGACGAGTATCCGTATGAACTCGTAAAAAGCAAAATACCTGAAAAGTTAAACAGTTCCCATTTGAATTATGATTTATTGTATGAAGAATACATAACCAAGATTACCAATATTATAGCTATATGGTAACAGCACTTTACAATGCGCCTAATATAATTAATCATTACTATCAGCAGGAGGACAGCATGATAGTAAGGGAGGGGGATGGTGAGGAAAAGGGCATTGTTTAAAGTTATTATGTTGATTTTAAAATAATCAGTATCTGTAATAGAGAGCTTATCTGCATTAGAGTATGAAACTTTTGACAAAAAGTCCAAAAAGAAGAAATATATAACTTCTGGACATTTTGTCCGAAGGTGGTGTAGTCAGACAGAGAGACTTTATAGTGTCAGAAAAGGAGGCTTTATGATATGACGTATTTCAAAACCATTATGCCGGTTATTTCATCAGTAAAGGTGGTGGAGAATAAAATGAGATGGATATTACTATTGTTCTGCATCAGCATAATGTTGAGCATTTTAACTGCTTTTCTGACATTCCATTTAGCATAGTGGGACAGCAATACTGTATTTGTTAGCACGCTGATGTGTGTATTTGGCAGCAGTAGGCTATTTATTCAAGGTAAAACTGTAATCGCTATAGAAGCATTGGTTTTAGGATAGCTGAGTCCTTGCGAATACTCGATGATCGGAGCTGCAATCATAGCTTTTATACAGGGAATCAATGAAGCTATAAAAATTTGTAAAATAGTTACAAAGAAGGCGATAGATAAAAACTATCGCCTGGTGATATCATAAGAGTATTTGAGTATCTGTCGATGTTATTAAGAAAAATGAACACAAGATTAGGAATATCAGGGCATTTGTCCTAACAGCTGCATAAATGCAACAAGGGATAGATGCACAGTACTCCGCCATTGTAAGCTGCGATATGAGGAGGATATTGAAATGTGATTAAGGAAGAAAAATTGGTAAGAAAGACACCAAGCCTCAGTTAAGGCTGTCGAGTAATAGAAAAACTTTTAAATCTGTTGAAAAACTGATACAAAGAAGCAGAGAAACTGGGAGGACTTGAAAACTTGTCAAAGTAAACGGAAATGAAGTAAAGCTTAAAGATATGGCGAGGACAGCTTTGAGGAAACACCGTAGAAGAAGCGGAACTGAAAGAATTGAAAAAGAGCTGACAAATATGGTGTTAAGTCTGTAATGAAAGATATGAACAGGAAAATACTCCGTATTCTTTTCAGGCAAAAGATATGAAAATGATGGAGAAATCATTTAAAAATGCCCTTGCAACATCAGAAAGAAAGGCGGAGAGGAAAGAGTCCATTCATAAAAATATTGAGAAGTTCAAGGAGATGGCAAAAAATGCTGTTCTGAAAAGAAAAGATTAAAAATAGCAAAAGGAGCAAAGTCGATAGAAGAGATACTAAAAGACATTAAAGGCTTATTCAATGCAAGGTAAGGCAAAGTTTCTAAAGCAGAACATCATATCTTGCATTTTTCTATATTGCAACATCTCTCTCACTATGTTAGAAGCTATACCGGCGGAGATTTGATTGACAGGATATTTCAGTGTATATTAGAGCTTAATACAATGAGCTTTCTCCCAAGCATTCATCCTACGGATATTTTAATGGGGATGGGAATAGCAGGTTTAATTAAATTCATCGTCTATACCAAAAGGGAAAATGCGAGTTTAGACAGGGTAAAAGAGTACGGTCTGGCAAGATGGGAACTAAAAAGAGATAGATCCATATATGGATGAAAAAGCCTCAAATATATGATTTTGCTTACTCCAAACTGAGCGATTAACAAATGAATGGTAGACCATCTAATCCAAAAGTATGCGAGAAATAAAAATGTACTTGGTCAGGAGGTAGTGGAAGGGTAAACGAGGTTTTATGTCAAAACTGAACCTGGCAAATGCACTCGTCATATTGCGTAACCGATCTGAAAGGAACGATAGTCTGAGTGTGGCAAAATGCTTGAAGATAACGGATGCGAGATAAAAATTTTAAATAATATCAACTTCAAAAAGATAGAAATACAAATCCATTTGTCTATATCGTTCTGAGAAAGATAGTAAAACTTGTTCAGACTATCATTGCAAATACCAAAGGTGAGGGAGAAAAGGCAGGTGAAGATTTTTGCAAAAGCGAAAAACTCTACCATACAGCTCTTATTGGTTATATCTTCTATGAAGCCCAAGAGAGGAAAAGAACTTTGAGTAATTACTGATGCATAGATGTCTGTAGTCAGGGAAGATGATGAAACCTATAGTGAACTGATAGACAGACCTTTGAAGCACTTGAAAAGAAAGAACCGACACACTTTGCAGTCAAGCAATATAAAAATATAAAATTCAGCCGCCGGCAAAACTGCGAAATCTATCCTTATAAGTTGTGGTGCAAGGCTTGCTCCCTTTGATATTCAGGAACTACGGGACTTGATGCAAGAAGATGAACTGGAACTTGACACCTTGGAGATAGAAAGACTGCCTCTTTGTTATTATCTCAGATACCGATGATACCTTTAACTTTGTTGTTTCGATTATGTACTCTCAGTTATTTAATCTTTTATGTGATAAAGCGGATGATGTATATGGTGGCAGGCTTCCTGTCCATGTGCGATGCCTGCTTGATGAGTTTGCAAATATCGGCTTAATTCCAAAGTTTGAGAGTTGATTGCCACAATCCGAGCTGAGAGATTTCGGCAAGCATTATTTTACAGGCACAATCTCAGTTAAAGGCAATCTACAAGGATAACGCCGATACAATCGTAGGTAACTGTGATAGTACCCTATTCTTAGGTGGCAAAGAGAAAACAACACTTAAAGAGCTATCTGAAACACTTGGTAAGGAAACCATAGACCTGTATAACACTTCTGAAACAAGGAGCAATCAAAAAGAGTTTCGGATTAAATTATCAAAAAGACCGATGAAACTGATGAGCCAAGATGAGATAACCGTTATGGACGGCAGTAAATGTATCTTTCAACCTCGTGGTGTTCGCCCTTTCTTATCGGATAAATTTGATATTACAAAGCATAAGAATTACAAGCTCTTGGAGGATTATGACAAGAAAAATTTATTTGACATAGAAAGCTATATGAAAAGAAGGGGCAAGGCTAAACTAAATAAGGATACGGTTATGAGATTTTTAAAACATTTGTTGCTCTATATGTGAGTGAGTATATTTGAGTATAATGAATGTGTTTAAATAAAAATGCTTTATTTAAATAATTTTAACTCAATGTGGAGTACTTTTTAAATTGAAAGAAAACGGCTTTTATATTGTAACAAGGTCAGGCAAAGGATGGGATATTTTATGAAGATTGAATCATAGAACTTGACATTATAAAAGATCAGGAATTAAATTATGATTTAGTCTCAAACATCAGACTTGATGAAAAATCACGGTTATTAAAACCTGATATGGAGTATCTGTATAGGATACTGGAAAAATAGATGTCGTTTTGTGGAAAAAGTGAAGATGAAGTAAAGTTTTATGCAGATGTTTTTCCAGAGTCACTGGAAAACAAAATTTTCATTATCAAATTATGAGTGATATTTGTAATCTGTATTTTGAAACACAATGAAAATGATTTATAGTAAATTTTTAGCCTTTTATCATCAGCATATGCAAATCAGAGGTAAAATGAATACAAAATGTAGCTTTCAAAAATACCTTTTGTTCTAAGAGGACTCGATAAATGCAAAGAATTGCATTGATGTTAATTTTGATTTTAAAGAGAATAGACCTCATTCGTGTATGTAAAAGTAGTAGATAGTCAATTTATAAAGCTGACAACAATTCAATTACATCAAAAGTCCAGTGACAAATATTGTCCGATTGGAGTTTTCAAAAGCTAGTTAAAATGACTATTACAGTTATGCCTTTTGAAGAAATACAATTGTTTTCAAATGTAATAAAATGGATTCTGATACAGAACATAATAATTTTTATATTGATAAGAAATTACTTGTTGATATAAAATAATTCCAGGGTTTAATGTAACAAAATATCCACATTATATGTTGTTTTAGGCGAAAATACCGTGTTTGGAAAACCATTTATGCTTTTTAATTTGACATATGGATGTTTACGTATTTGCAGAAATTCAAAGAGATAATGATAACTCCCCAATTTTTATTTCGAAGAAGTTCCATTTCGGCAAAACTTCCTTTTATACATCAACAGAAGGAATTTGGGATTTATCTGAAAAAGAAAGCAACAAAGATTTTAGACATAGTATAGAATTGCGTTTTGATTAAGATGACAGGAATGCAGTTCGATGATATTCAAATAATTCAAGAAAATGGAAAAATCTAAGATAGAGCTGTCAGAGTTAAAATGAGGAGATATTATATCTATTAGCAGTTAAACTAGTCACTATATATTAAAAGTATTGTAAATAAACTTTTCTACAGCGCATATTTGATACGAGTGGAAATACTATACACAAACCTAGGACGTAGAAAGTAAAAGCCCCATCGCCTTTTATGCTCTTTAAAAAGGAGAAAATATGATATGATAAGAACCTAATTTAATAAAACATAGGAAAACTTATATAGCATTATGAAGCGATTGGAAAATAAAAACTAGCCTCTCTATTGAAAAGAAAAAGGAGAAAAGATAAATGAAGCAGGAAATGATTAATATCAATGCTAATTTGTTGCAGAGCCTACTTTCAAACTCTGAAAAAGATTTGAGAAATGGTAGAAGCTGCAAACTTACTCTTGTAGTACGGGAAAGGCAAGGAGCAGAGCAACTGTGCAGCTTATGGAGAAAAACAGAAGTGGCAAAAAGGATTTGAAAAATGATCTCATCTATCTTGGATATTTCAAGGAGTGAAAAAGACGAAGATTCTACAAAAACTTTGTAGAAAGTCATACAACAAAATTGAAAAAGAAAGAAAATAAGGAGGAAGAATAAAATGGAATTTTTACAGGCGGTAAATGTATTAAAATCTGGTAACAGCAGTGAGGTGCAGGACTTTGGAGCATGGGGAGTTATCAACCTGATGGAAGGATACGGTTCAGATAATCCCGGAGCAAAATCTCAAGGTATCAAGCAGCTTATGGCTGGAGGCGGTATTGTCCTTATCGGCTTAAAGCTATTCCTGTTGCTTGCAGATCTTTTGAAGTAAGGAGAAATCTATGTTTGGCATTTTCGATAAGATAGGAAGAATCAGAGAACTTCTGCTCGAGGTATCAAGGCAAACTTAGAGTCATGTTTCTTGACATAAACAATCAGGTAAACAGCGTTGCGACAGATGGTGGAAAGACACCTATGGGGTGGAACGGAGAAGTATTTAACTTTATCAAAAGTATCAATGACTCCGTTATCATTCCCATAGCGGGACTAATCATAACGGCAGTCTTTGTATCGAGCTTATCAATATGGTTATGCAAAAGAACAATATGCACGATACTGATACATTTGAGTTTTTCAAATACATTATCAAAATGTGGATAGCTGTATGGTTGGTTTCCCATGCCTTTGAGTTTTCAATGGCGGTTTTTGATGTTGCACAAAGTATGGTAAACAAAGTGCAGGGTAATCAAACACCCTCGCGCACCGCTTTCGGAGATCGGATTGTCTCAGATGTGGACTCCCTCAAAGGATAAAGAACTGGGCTGAGCTTTTAATGATTTTATTTGAAATCTCGCTTGTAAAAAGTTGCAATACAGGCAATATCCATTGTGATTATGCTTTAGTGGTTTACGGAAGAATGTTTGAAATCTATGTGTATTCATCGGTTTCAGCCATTCCGTTTGCGACGATGGGAAACAGAGAATGGGGACAGATAGGAACAAACTACATCAAGGGACTGTTTGCTTTAGGCCTTCAGGGACTGATTCTGATGGTTTGTCTTGGAATTTACGCAGTATTGGTTAAGACAATAAACTTTACGGACATACACACGAGCATATTTATGGTACTCGGATATGCCGTATTACTGGGACTGATGATGTTAAAGAGCGGAACGCTTGCAAAAAGCGTGATGAACTCGCATTAAGGAGGAGAAGATGAAAACAGAAAATAAAGAAAGACTCTTTGTAGCTGTGGAAGTTTTACTTGCAGGATTTACAGTAGCTTTTACTGCACTGAGCAGAAGAAAACTAAGCAGACTGGAGAAAAAGATTGATACTGTCAAAAGGGACAGCAATTCCGTTTTGATGTTTCAGAGTGAGAAAAATAATGAGATGGAAAGAGAAATCGAAGAAGTAAGGGACGAAGTTTCAAGCGTATATGGACATATAGAGGAACTTTTGAGAATAAAGGAAGATGGGAGGTAGCTTATGGCATATGTACCCATTCCAAAAGACTTAAAAAAGGTCAAAACGAAGGTTGCTTTCAACCTTACCAAAAGGCAGCTCATAGGTTTCAGCGTTGCAGGACTGATAGGAATCCCCGTATATATCTTTACAAGGAAATATCTGCCAAATGATATAGCGGTCATACTTCTTATCGTATCAACGCTGCCCATATTTTTTGCAACTCTTTTTGAAAAAGACGGACTGCCCTTTGAAAAGTATTTTAAGCATATCTATTTGCACAAGTTTTATCAGCCTATGAAGCGTGTGAGAAAGGAGGTTTACCTTGAACAGCAGAAGAAAAATTCAGCAGATAAAGTTAGAAAGAAACAAAAAAGCATTAAAAAGGGGGAAACAGGAATTAAAACAAGATAAAGCAAGGATGAAAAAAGATAAAGGCGGATTTTTAAGCCTTATCTTAAAGAAAGAGGATAAACGCTATACTGTGGAAGATACTATTCCCTATCTTAGAATGTTAAAAAGTGGGATATGCCAAACAGATGAAAAGCATTTTAATAAAAGTATTGTCTTTGAGGACATTAACTACCAGCTTGCCTTAGATGAAGATAGGGACTTGATTTTTAACCAGTTTGCAAACTTTCTAAACTCCTTTGATCCGAGTGTAAGTATCGAGCTTTCATATATTAATCAGCTTGGAAGAAATGAAGAAATGCAGTCGGCAATACAAATACCGGATAAAAAGGACGGCTTTGACGATATACGATTAGAGTTTAGAGAAATGCTAAAAAATCAGATAGTAAAGGGAAATAACGGACTGAAAAAATCAAAGTATGTAACATTTACAGTAGAGGCGGACAATATGGAGCAGGCAATCTCAAAACTTGAAAGACTGGAGATAGACATCTTATCCAATCTTTAAAAATATGGGAGTAAGGGCGAAAGCCTTACCGGTGAAGAAAGGTTAAAGATTCTTCACGATATATTAAATCCAAGTAAGACATTTTACTTTTCATATAATGACTTGCAAAGAAAAGAAAGTACAAAGACATATATTACACCTGATGAGTTTAACTTTACACCAAGCAGATATTTTAAGTTCGGTAAATTCATCGGAGCAACAAGTCATTTTCAAATCCTTTGCCAGCGAGCTTTCAGATAGGATGTTATCCGAGTTTTTGGATATTGACGATAACATCAATATTTCCTTTCATATCAGGGCGATAGAACAGAGCGAAGCCATTAAGATGGTAAAAAGGAAAAATACCGATATTGATAAGATGAAGATTGAGGAAAATAAAAAGGCGGTAAGATCGGGTTATGATATGGACATCTTACCTTCAGACTTAATCACCTATGGGGAAGATGTAAAAAGCCTGTTAAAAGACTTGCAGACAAGAGATGAGAGAATGTTTGTTGTAACCATTGTCTTTATGAATTTTGCAAGGACAATACAAAAACTTGAAAACTCTATTGCACAGATAAGCTCCATTGCCAATAAGCATAACTGTAAGATAAAAAGGCTTGACCACACACAGGAACAGGGACTTGTAAGTGTGCTTCCTCTTGGAGTAAATAAGCTTGAGATTAACAGAGGACTTACTTCCCTCATCTACGGCAGTCTTTATGCCCTTTACAACGGAAGAACTTTTCATCAACTCAAGCAACAGTTTGTATTACGGATTAAATGCCCTCAGTCATAACCTGATTATGGCAGACAGGAAAAGGCTCAAAAATCCGAACGGTTTGATACTTGGTACACCGGGTAGCGGTAAGTCATTTTCAGCGAAAAGAGAAATGGCTAATGCTATTATTGTAACTGATGATGATGTCATTATCTGCGATCCCGAAGGAGAGTACGGAAATCTTGTAAGACAGTTTGACGGGGAAGTCATTAAAGTCAGCAGTAAGTCAAAGGACTACCTCAATCCCCTTGATATAAATATGAACTACGGAGATGGGGACGCACCGCTTAAAGACAAGGCAAACTTCATAATGAGTATGCTTGAACTTGTAGTTGGTGGAAGCGGACTGACTGCGGAAGAAAAGTCTGTAATAGACAGGTGCTTGCCTAAGATTTATGAGAAGTATTTTGACAACCCTATAAAAGAAAATATGCCGATACTTCAGGATTTATACAATATGCTTAAAAATCAGGAAGAAAAAGTCGGTAAGAAACTGGCAACTGAGATGGAGATTTATGTAACAGGCTCTCTTAATGTATTTAACCATCAGTCAAATGTGGATTTGAATAAGAAACTGCTTTGTTTTGACATCAAAGAGCTTGGAAGTCAGTTAAAGAAAATAGGCATGCTTGTGATACAGGATCAGGTGTGGAATAAGGTATCTTTAAACAGAGGAAATAAGGCAACAAGATACTATATAGACGAGTTCCACCTGCTTTTAAAAGATGAGCAGACCGCCTCCTACTCAGTAGAGATATGGAAGCGTTTCAGGAAATGGGGTGGTATTCCGACAGGTATCACGCAAAATGTCAAAGACCTACTCATGAGTAAGGAGATAGAAAATATCTTTGATAATACTGACTTTGTACTAATGCTTAATCAGGCTTCGGGAGATAGAGAAATACTTGCAAGAAAACTGAAAATCTCAAAACCTCAGCTTAAATATGTTACCAACTCCAATGAGGGTGAGGGACTGCTGTTCTTTGGAAATACCATAGTTCCATTTATCGACAAGTTCCCAAAAGACACCATTTTATATAAGAAGATGACAACGAAACCCGAAGAAGTGAGGTAGGCTTATGAATAAAAAAAGATGAAAAAGATTTTGCCGAAAGACAAAAATAAAGGAGGAAGCAAGACTTTTAGGAAAGAAAGTGTCGGTATTGATGAAAGCAGCAAGCTAAAACATGGTGATGATTACAGAGGAAAGATTATCCATGACAAAGACAGGTTTCAACATAAGATACACGAAAAGATAAGCAAAAGAAATTCTGAGAATGAGCTTACTCATGGAAGTTCCAAGAAAAATGCAAGGCATAGAAAATCTGTTAAGATAGATAACAGTCAAGAAAATGACAACAAAGGAAATGCCGAAATAAAGTCAGACTATAATACCGATGTGAAAGACGGACGAATCTACGATCCTTTAGGAAAAGACCTTGATAATGACGGTATCATCGACAGGTATGACAATGATTTTAGGGACAGCGATTATTTTGAATCAGCTTATGATGTGGAAGATAATCTTCATATAAAAGAGGATATGACAGAAAAATTCTCAAAAAAGCATAAGGCTCAAAAGGAAAAGTATAAGAAGAAAAACTATTCAGATAAGCTCTATACAAGAAGTAAGGATAATACTTCAAAAGAAGAAAATGCTAAAGATAAGGCTGAAAGCAAAAATACCGGTAAAGAAACCGTCTGATGACAAAGAAAAAGAACGGGCTTTCAAAGAGCAAAAAGGCACTGAAAATAAGGGTCGCAAAGGTGTCTGCTCTATCAGGACTTGCAAAAGGAAGTGAAACGGTAAGGGATTATCTTTCCCATGGCAGTGATGAAAATCAGGGTGTGGAAACCGGAGAAAAGATTGCAGATGTAAACTCAAAATTACTTCATGGGATAAAAAATTATGCCAATAAGAAAAAGGCTGAGAAAAGCTATGATCTCAGCAAAAGATTACAAGATGATGCGAGCGTAAATCAAAGCTGGAGTTTCGGGAAGCCAAAGAGGAATTAAAGAAAACGGATGAGTACAAGAGAGCTGATACCTTTAAGAGATTTCAAAAGCGTAAGCAGATGAAGGATACTATAAGAAAGCAGAATAAATCAAGGCTTAGGGACAGGATTAAGGAAGGAGTTATTAACACCTTAAAGAGTTCAAAGGAAATGATTGTACGAAAAGCAAAGGGACTTATGATGATTGTCATAGGTCTTATTATTTTACTGACTTTCTTTACCAACTTTGCAGGCACATCCATGACAGGAATGATGAACTCCACAAGCGGAGTATTAACCACAACCTATCTTTCCGACCAAACTGTGCTAAGTGAAATCAATCAACAGTTTTCGGGACTGGAAGAAGGATTACAGGATGAGATAGACCTGCAGAGGAAAAATTATCCCGGCTATGATGAATACATCATAGAAAAAGAGGGAGAAATCGGACATAACACCCATGAACTTTTATCCTACATCACTTCAAGATGTGGAGAAATTAAGGATTCAAAGGAAGTTCAAAGCATCATCAATGACCTTTTTACAAAGATGTATGATTTATCTTATCGAGAAGAAATTGAAATCAGATACAGGACAGTTACGGAAACATATACCGATGAAGATGGCAATGAGCATACCGAAAGCCATGAAGAAGCCTACGAGTATAAGAAACTTATAGTAACGCTGAAGAAAAGAGAAATGGACAGTGTTGTAAGAGAAATTTTTGCAGAGTATCCTGATAATGTTACACATTATGAAGCCTTGCTTACGTCTAAAGGAAATATGGAAACTGGTCTCTTGGAGAGGAAACTGGAGATTTAACAGAGATTGTAGATAATCCCGACTTTTCAAATCTGGGAATTGCCTTTGATGATGTAACGGTGAAGGCATTGTTTAACGAAGCGGAAAAGCATATCGGAAAGAGATATGTATTTGGGGCGAACGGGCCGAATAACTTCGATTGTTCGTCCTTTGTGTGTTGGAGCTTTACCCACTCGGGAGTAAAACATATGCCACGAACAACCGCTTGGGGAATTTACAAAACTTACTGCAATCCCGTATCACCATCGGAAGCAAAGGCGGGAGATATAATCTTTTTTAAAAACACCTATAACAGTGGAAGTCCAATATCTCACGTCGGCATTTACGCAGGGAACGGAATGATGATACACGCAGGAGATCCGATTCGCTTTGTCAGTATCAATACACCTTACTGGAGAGAACATTTCTATGGATTCGGTAGAGTTCGTTAAACGATGAAAGGACGGTAAAATGTGAAAAAAGAACTTACAGCAGTAAAAAACAAGATAAAGAAGTTAAGGGATAAGAAGACTCTGATTGATGAAGAATTGGAGCCTTTATTGATTCGTGAAGAAGAACTTGAAAATGAGGGAGATTGTTGCCATTTGCAGGAAGAACAACATCACAATTACAGATTTAATGGCAAAGGTTAAAAGAGAACAAACTGAAATGAAAAAGGAGAAAACAGATGAGAATAGTTATGAAAAATAAGGTGTTTACAAGGTTGATTACAGTGTTACTTCTTACTGTTATGGTCATGATAGCAGCTACCATCAGTAGCCTAGTGCACAGGTTGATGAAAAGAAGAGCAAAGGAAACAATAAAAGAAGAACTGAAAACCGGAAAAGTATGTGATTAAAAAGGAAGAGAAAAGAAGTCCGCTATCCCAATAGGTTAAATGCCAAAGAACTGAGAATTTAAAGCAAAACCAAACAGCTGCAAATGGAGGACACAAAAATACCAATAAAGGGATTCCAACCGAGCCTACCAAAGCAGGGCTTCACGTTACTGAAAACAAAGATAATGCGAACCAAGATTATCTGATTCATCATAACAGTGATAAGGACAATAAAGAAACAGACAAATATTCAGCCGATGCAAGACAGTTTATTACCTTTCAGACGAAAAACGGAAAGACCTTTCACCTGATTATCAATCACGATGAACAGGAGAAATGTAATCTTACCGAAGTTTCTGAAGATGATTTACTAAATATGGTTGAAAGCAAAGGAAAAACCGAAAGAAGTAGTTAAGGAAGAACTTGCACAAGAGAAAACGGAAGAAGCGAAGTCTGAGAAGAAAAAGCAGCACCGGAACATATCCATGCTTGCTCTTGTAACTTTGGGGGCATTAGGAGCAGGCTATTATAAGGTAGCAAAGAGAAGAGAAGAAGATAGGAACTGGAAGCTTTTAGAGGAAGATGATGATTTCTTCTCGGAAGCGGAAGGCGGCGAAGAAATGGAAAATGAAGAAGTTGAAAATCAGGAAATGGAAAATGAAAACAGAAACAGATGACAGTGAAGATGAATTAGAAGAATAATTCTCTGAAAAACATATAATATTCAGGAATACAACACAGGGCGAGAGGGAACTACAACTTTCGCCCTATTTTTACTGAGAACAAGGAGGAAAAACGATATGGAACTTGTATAGCAGAAAAACTAAGTGTTGCCTTATCCATTGCCAAAAGTGATTGAGCAAAGAATAAAAAGACGGATACTATGAGGGTAATGTATACAAAGTAAGCTGGTGTGTCGGGCATTTAATCTCAAATGGCAAAATCCCGATGCTTACGATGAAAAGTATGCCAAGTGGAATATTGATGACTTGCCGATTATTCCAAGTGAGTATCAGTATGATGTGGCAAAGGCAACGAAAAAGCAATTTAATACACTTAAAAAACTGATGAATGATAAGGAAGTCGATACAGTTATCAATGCCTGTGATGCAGGACGAGAGGGAGAAGCTATCTTTAGACTTGTATATCTTCAGGCCAGCTGTAAAAAGAAGATGAAACGTCTTTGGATTTCATCAATGGAAGATTCTGCAATTAAAGACGGCTTTGATAAGCTAAAAGACGGAAAAGACTATGACAATCTTTTTGAATCGGCACAGGCAAGAGCGGTTGCCGACTGGCTTGTCGGAATGAATATCAGCAGGCTATACTCTTGCCTGTATAAGCAAAATTACAGTGTTGGGAGAGTTCAGACACCTACCCTTTCCATGATTGTTAAAAGAGATGACGAGATAGCAAATTTTAAGAAAGAAAAATACTATACGGTAGAACTTGAACTTGACGGCTTTACTCTTTCGACAGAACGAATTAACAGCTTGGAAGTGGCAGAACAGCTTAAAAACTTAATCGAAGGCAGGATAGAAATTGCGGATGTCATTCAGAAAGAGAAAATTATAAAGCCTGATCTGCCCTTTGACCTTACAACCTTGCAAAGAGAGTGCAATAAGTATTTCGGATACAGTGCAAAACAAACCCTTGATTACGCACAGAGTTTATACGAGAAGAAGCTGATTACTTATCCAAGAACGGACAGCAGATATTTAACCGAAGATAGATTACAAAGCACGGTCAACAACATTTTTGAGGAAAGAAATGACTTTTGATACAGAGCGTATCAAGATAGTATTCAATTCTAAAAAGTTACGGATCATCATACGTTTATCCCGACCGTATCATCGCTCGGTGAAGATATATCAAACTTCCTGAAAAGTGAAGCAAAAAGTATATCGACTTATTTTCAATAAGTTTCATGCAAGTGTAGGCTATTCACTCACCCAAAATACTACTAAAATTGTAGCTAATTTGACGGTTTTTGAATTTTACAAGTACCGGCAATGTAATTAAAGAGGAGGGCTTTACAAAATACCTTAAAGAATACAAATCTAAGAAGAATGAGGACTTGGAGCTTCCTGATGTAAGCATTGGAGATGTTATTACCATTGAAAATAAAGAGATTAAAGAAAAATTTACCCAACCTCCGAAACACTTTAATGAGGACACACTTTTAAAAGTGGTGATGGAGATAGCCGGAGATGACAGTTTAGACAAGAATGTGGGAAGTCGAACGAAAAGGACTGGGAACTCCTGCAACTCGTGCCGGAATCATAGAGAACTTGCTCTATAAAGGCTTCGTCGAAAGAGACAAGAAGAATCTGATTGCAACACCGAAAGGAAAAAGCCTGATTGAGATTGTGGCAGATAATTTTAAGTCCACCAAAACCACTGCTAAATGGGAAATGAAACTGTTTTGATATACACAGGGGCAAAATCTTCCAAAAAGTAGAGGTATAGAGGCTGAAATAAAAATGAAATAGGACAGTATAAAAATAGATTTTGCATAAAAATCTTAAATTTTGTTTTATTTGAAAGGCTTAGTATATTAAATGTGGTGAAACTTTTGAGCGATAATAACAATTGTATCAAAATAATTTAACTAAAGGAGTAGTTACATTATCAAAAACAATTAAAAATAATAAGCGAAAAGAGTATAGTGTTAATCTGCCGATATATAGTGTATAATTAAAATAATATAAATATATTCAGGAGGTTTTATATGCCAAAATGTCCTTCTTTGTGGTTTCGGATATGAGAATACGAAATGGTAAATATGGGGGAGTTTTGGGATGTTCAAAATATCCAAATTGTACCCAAACAGTTAGTCTTGACGATGTTGATGAAAAGGATTTGATGTAGCTATGAATTACTTATGATGATTGAATCTTATGGAAGTTGTGTACGATGCTGGAGAAAGTGGGTACATTAAGTAACTTATCAGGATTCTAGCGCTTGTGTCAACATGTGGAAGAAAGATTGTTATATATAATGGAAACAAATTATAAAATGTGAGTTAACTGGACTAAAAGAGGCGATATAGATTACAGCTATGCAAGAAAAGGAGGTAAAATGCGAATCAATGATTTTCATAACATTTTGGAGCTTGTGGGCTCGAGGACATTCTGCATGGCAGAGCTGAGATATTTAAAGCTCCTAAAGGGTTTGGCAGGAAACAATCAACGATACGACTTTAGAAGTCAGTTAAGTATCTGTGATACATCGGAAGCGACAGCCTGTGCCAGAGTTTCGATTATTGGCGTGAACGCTTTACCGAACTGTTATGCGAGGACAAAAGAATTCGATCTTGAAGACTACGGCATAGAGGCGGACTACATCTTTGATGTAAAGCCAGACCGTTTCAAGAAACAGAGATGTCAATGCAAGTCAATCTTTGGCGATTTGATAAAGGGCTCTCATCAAAGAGGTCTTAAAGGAGATGTTAGCAAGTGAAGGCTATGAAGAAGAAAGCGAAAGATACCACTGAAATATCTTTTCTCTAAGCAAATTGTAGCGATGAAAAGATAGACAATGATAATGAGCTTGGAATAGCTGATGAGGACAGATATCGCTGTCAAATTTATGAGAGTTCATCAGCTATGCAGTGACTTCAAGGTTTAAGGTGGATTATCCGATGGATAAGGCTGTTAAGAAAATTTCAAAAGACTGGACAGCATATCATATGGTCTTGAGGTGAAACCATTATCGGATATTAGCCCAGGTATCATGGGCCTAGCCATTCAAAAGAGTAAAGAGATAGAACTTCAAAAGGTTTTAAACAGAGAAATGAGGATATAATCCGACACAAGAGAAGAAATAGGGGAGGAGAAAACCATGTGCTTCGACGAGATGATACGAAAATTAGTGAAATAAAACGAGGTTTTCAGAGAAATAGAGTACGGACGAAATAATGGAAAATCAGGAGAATACTCTATGAACCACTTGGAGGAACAGATGAGTTATCAGGAATTTCCGAATCCGACCTACACAGTGATAAAGGGCTGGATTATCTTTCACAAGAGCGAAGCAAGAACCACTGAGATGATGGTGGTCTATACAAGGAGAAAAGTGACAGAACACCTGATGGATGTTCAAAACAGGCGATAACATTTATGAGGACAAGAAACCCAAGCTGATGAAGTCTTGGGAAGATGAGAGGACGAGAACAATCCACAGTATGGGCGATGATTTCAGCCTTGAAGGAGAGCGACCATCAAAATCATGGAAATCTAAAGAAAAGAAATACTGAAGTAGAGATAAGAAGCTGACAGAGCCTTTCTTTGCCTGAAACTCTACGGACAGATAAGGCCAGCATCCCTCTTGATCAAGAAAAGATAGACACTGTCATATTAACGGAAATCATAGTGGTGACAGACTGCCTATCATTACCGAGAGTTTTCCAAAGGAAAAACGTGAAGAATTAGAATACCCAGCAAAACACTTCCAGGTAGAACAGCTATATCATTGACGGAAAGTAAATATCGGCTTGGTATTCGGATAAAGAGTTCATTTTTGCTTCGGAACATCAGCAAGGAAGATCATACACGCAGGTTTTAAGTTGGAGTGATGCTGCAAGTGGGGTGCCTGAACTTCTTAACGGCGGAGGTTTGCTACCAATGTGGAGATTTCAAGCCTTGGATTATGAAGGACAGAATTTCAGAGATCTATGATCTTATTCGATTTGAGTGAGGAAGGAAGAACAAGGCTTTTGAATTTCTCGAAAAGGAGGTGGCTTTCCGGATGAAACAAAACGATTATCCGGGCACTGAAAAGAAAATCCTGAACACCTTTGGGATGTCATCAAAGTATGGTTGATTTTAGAAGCATATAGAAGATAGAGATGTACTAAGGTTTCACTATCATAAGGTGGACAACCTTTATCACGCAGAGACCTAGGAGCTTGCGCATATGAAAAGAATACTTCTAATCTTACTGAACTTCCAGTAAACGCCTTTTATTACGGAGGAAGTGAGGTCATGCCACCTTTCAGGGGAAGCAGGTAGATAAGGGGAAAGAGCGGATACCAAAGTTTTCAAGAAAACCACTCTTCCTGGAAAAAGCCGACTGTAAAAGATGGATATGGAACAGGAAGAAGCCATAAATTATCAGGTTTTGACAAGGCAGTGGAGAATGGCACGATGCCAAAGGAATAAAACTTTGGAAAGAATGATTGTAATGATGTTTCTTACTTGGTCAAGCGTGGCGAGCATGATATGAACTGCTTTTGCCAAGAAATCTTTATGAAGAAGAAAATAAGAAAGTAAAGGCAGAGAAAGAAGAAAAAGAGCCACAAAATCACAATATTATTCTAAAGATGAACCCTGAAAATCGATGACAAAAGTACTTGAAAAGAGTTCTAAGGCTTTATACTAGGAAGAAATTGATTTAAGCGGATAAGGAAGTTCATCAGCATATGTCATTTCCTTTAAAAGTAACTGGACTTGGTATATATTGGGTAGAAACGACTGGTGATGCTTTGAGCTTTGGGTCGGAATTGAACCTGAATAGGGATGTTCAATCTTGAAGACTAAAGTTAGCTTGCTCAGAGCTCATTTTAGAGGATTTCCCAAAAGACTTTGAGAGATCAAAGATGCAGACTTGTAAAACAGATGAGCGAGGAAGAAATGGACCGGTATTTAACAGGCAGCTTTCCTCAAAGAGATCTTAAAGAGACAAATTTTTATCTTAGTGATGAAATGGAATTTCATGAAAGAAGCAGAGGAGCAGTATCAGCGATAGGAACAAATTGTCAGGTGTTAGCATAGGATACAGACAACAAAAGGACTTCCCTGATGAAAAGAGTGCTATTAAGGTCGGTACAGAGGTTTATTTTGGCAGATAGAGGTCTGATGCATATCAATTTATCCGAGCGAAAAATAGCGTGGCTCTTGGCGGTGTAAGTACAAAACTGTTTTATGGAGAAAGCTATGAAGATATAAAGGTTGATGAACTGATAGACAGCTACGACTATACAATATGAACTAAGGCATTTAAGAATAGATACATCCAATTATAAAACTTATGAAAATCTTGGAAGAAACGGAAGAAACTGCTTGGGAAGGTCCGTTCAATCTACTGTTGTTACATTCTGGCCAAAGGAAGAATTGAGGCTAGATGATGAGAAGGAGAAATACAGGGCGATTTGCAGTGAAGTAAGGTGAGTACCGTATGTTTGACTCCTGGAAGAGCATATATCATAGGGATAAGAAAAATAAAGGCAAATGGAAGGAAGCTGGAGGTATATTTCAGCAGCATCCGGCAAGAGATGGAAATGAGCAAATTGCAATCTGTTACCGTTATGGATAATGAAGACTGTATTAAGAAAGATAAGCATTGAAGACCGAACTTTGGTTCGTGATGAAGTGAGATATAAGGACAGAGACTGTACCATCACACACTTTGACAATATGGGAAATAACTTAAAGACAGTAACGGTTAAGGATAATACACAGAATATCTTGTGCCCGGTATGATAACAAGCTCCGATAGAACATATCGTTTAGAAAGCGATCTTGAGAGAGGATGTTTGAAAATCTGACATACAAAGAAATCGAAAAGATATAATTCAGACATTGATGAAAAGGCAAAACCTAAAATAGAAGCTCATAACTTTAAGATTACCGAAGAAATCCTCCTGGTAAGTCCGGACGAAAGACTTATGTAACAACCTTAGGCAATCTCTATGTATACATTGAAAGCGGACAAAACTTGACAACACAGCTCAGAATCTTGGCAAAATATGTCGGTTGGGGCGGATTATCCGAAGTATTTGATGAAGAAAGGGTGAGGTCAATGGAAGAAGCAAGAAGTTTCTTAAAAATCTATCACTGAGCAGAATATGAGCTGCAAGGAAGAGTCTACACTTACGAGTTTTACACCGAAAACAGTCATTGACAATATCTATACCCTCTCAGGAATGGGCTTTAAGAATGGTAATATCTTAGGGCAAATCAATGGGCATCGGAAACTTTATCGGCAATCTTCTGATGAAATGAAAAGTCAAGTTTATGGTGTGGGCTTGACTCAGTGAGCGGTCGTATTGGAGAAATACTTGCCTGAAGAAGTGATATACAGATTAGGGTTGAAGAAACGAGCTTTCAATAGCTAACGATGGGTTATCGGTAATGTACCCTTTTGGAGGCCGGGTAAATGACAAGGGTATATAAAATAACTCTGATTCACGATTATTTCCTTTGCAAAATCCATAGATCGTGAGAACAGCGGTGTGATTGCTGTCACATCAAGTGAAACTATGGATAAAAAGGACAGTGTCGAGCCTTTGTTGCAGCAAAACAGAGTTTTTAGGAGCAATCAGGCTTCGAATGATGCACCTAGAGGCGTAGCCGGAACAAGTAACATCAGACATTATCTGAGAAAGGAGATGAGTATCAGAGAAAGGGATGAGGACTGGATACATCTATCTGAAAGGTGAGGGACGACCTATAACAAATATTTTGTGGATCTGCCCTGACAATGGTGCTTGGCTCTATGGAAGAAGTACCCGGAGATTTGGAAACACCGCACTTGTCTGCGAAAATGCTGACTTAAAGGGAATTGCTCACAAGAGACAGGTGAAGAAATCTCTAAAGATTCTAATTATGAAGAAATAGAGCTACTTGATGATGAAATCAGCACAATACCTGCAAGCAGATGATGTCAAGAACTTTCCTATACCGTTATTGATGATGAAGTGTATTACAGAGAAAACTCACTTTTCGTGAAAGAAAATAGCGGACAAAAAGCAAAGCAAAAGATTAAAGATTATCTTGAGACTGAATACTGCCCTTAAGATCGTTGTCTATAAGCAAAAGAAGGTTACTTTTTCTGACGATGAAGTAAGGAAAGCTCAGGAAAAGCGACTGAATGATCTGTGACAGTTTTCAGAAACTTATAAACTGTAAATAACCTTTTCAATGCAGAGCAACTTAGAGGACGGTAACTTCCCTCTTGTTTCCTCCCATTGAAATCCTTGATGAAGAAAACTTTAAAGGCTAAAGGAGATATTTTCAAAGAACCATTACAAAGCAAAGACCGTGACGCATCGTGGACACTTCCTTGAAGCTTACTGGTATTATCCGTATCCGAGGATATGGATTTTGAGTATATGAAAAGCCTGACAGGAAAAAGATAGACCTACTCTAATAGAAGAATTGAGAGAGATTTATCTAAGTATCAGGGAAGAACAGAACTTTTACAGACCGCTGTCTTTTAACTTGGAAGATGGAGATTTACCTTTCGCCCAGTACAAACCAGCAATTCCTATAAATATGGCTATGTTACAAAAAGACGATATCTTTTCAGGAAATATCAGGATAAGATTGCCATTGTTGACAAAGTTTACCTTTCAAAGTTAAGACAGACGGAAGAGAATTACCTCATCTTGGGTATGCGGAAGATGGAAAAGAAAAAGAACTGATATAAGTTATGAGATGAATTCGCTTTGGAGTATCAAAAAGCTGAGCTGCCAAAAGTTTTACCAAAAGAACTTGAAAGCAAGTGAAATAAGCGTTCGTATTGTGCAACCTTGGATTGGGATAAAAGATATAGAAAAGCTTTATCTTTCTGAAACACTTAAACTCGGGTTATGCCAAATGGGATATGTAAGGTTAAATTTGCCAAATCTTTACAAGTGAAAGATGGAATATTGAAGGAAAAGAGCAGAGATAAAGGGTAGCGATCTTTGCAGAAATGACCTACGGAACATCAAAGGGTAAACGGATATAAGCTGATTGAGAGATGCTCTTAAACCTTGAAAGAAACAAAGGTCTTTCTGACCAGATTGAAAATCCGGACGGATCAAAAGTTTCATGTACTAAATAAAAAGGAAAACTCTCCTTGCGGGACAAAAGCAAGGAGCTTCTAAAAGAAAGAGATTTAAGAACTGGATGTGGCGATCAGGAAAGAAACAGGCTTGTAAAACGAGCTATTATATTGAGCGTTTTAATTCAATGCAAAATCGAGAGTATGACTGCTGCAACTCCTCTTGAGGAATGAGATACGGAAATGAGGCTTAGACCTCGTCAATACCATTGCACGAAGTTTGTATGGTGGAAATACCTTACTTATCGTGGTGGGTGGTGATTGCAAGACTTTTGAAATGGTGGCTTCCGCAATGGAGATCAAAAAGGCTTGGAATGTGCAGTGAAGTCTTTATTTGTTGTGCGATCTGGCTGGGTCTGCAAATAGGCAGAGGTTTATGCAGCTATGTCCAGAGTGCATGAATGTTATGGTGGCTGATAAAGAAGACTTTGAGCCAAGAAACAGAAAGAGGTTTATCGGAGAAAAGATGCTACCGGCGAATATGATGCGGTTGTGATCCGGGCATACGCAGTTTAGATCCCAATGAGCAAAGAGGTATCAGGAGAAACATGTTCTAAGGATCAGATTTGATGAAATGCATATTATATTATAGTAGGATATATATACATGACATGAGCAAAATTTTGCGGTTAAGCAACTTGAAAAGACCGAGACTGGAAACGAGGCTTGAGAAACTAAACGGTGATTTTAAGAAAGAGACGAGTGTCATTACTTTCGAGGAACTGGGTGTAGATAAGCTTTTTGTGGACGAAGCACATGGATTTAAGAATTTGTATCTTCATACAAAAATGCGTAATGTTGCAGGGATTGGGCAAAGTGAAGCCTTTAAGTCATCCGATATGTTTATGAAATGTAGATATATGGACGGCGAGATTGACAAACGGGAAAAGGGATGAGTCTTTGCCACAGGAACACCCAGTAAGTAATTCTGTATTGAGACTTTACACCATCGGCGGTGTCTTCAGTATGAAAACCTAAAGAAGAATCACTTGGAGCATTTTGATGCTTGAGGCAGAGTACCTTCAGGAAACTCAGTCCGCACTGAGACTTGCTCCTGAAGGAACAGGATACTGTGAAAACAAGATTTTCAAAGTTTTATAACCTACCTGAATTGATGTCCATGTTTAAGGAAGTCGCTGAGCATTCATGAGCGCATGAATATGCTAAATCTTCCAACACCTGAAGCACACTATGAGTAATTAAAACCTTGCCGAGCGAGGAACAGAAACTCTAAAGGGATTATCTGAAGAGCGGATAGAGGTTAGAAATAGAGTGGTAAAACCTGATGAGGATAATATGTTAGAAATATTACTAATGATGGTAGAAACGCCATGATACCAAAAGACTGATCAATCTACTTCCTGGTAGTCCTGACAGCTAAAGTCAACAATATGTAGCGAAAAATGTCTTTAGTATTTGGGATAAGACCAAGAAAATAAAATCGCACAGCTTCTGTTTTCAGATATGTCCACCGAGGCGATAGAATTTAATATTTACGATGACATCGAGAGAAAAACGATCGTTGCAATGGAATGCGAAGAAGAAATCCTGACCTTTATCCATGGAAACATAATTCAGATAAACAAAAGATGAACTCTTTGCAAAGATGCGTGAGCGAGGAGATGTAAAAGAATATTACTCGAGCTCTACTCAGAAAATGATAGCCGGTACAAAGTATACTGCAAGAACAGCTGATTGCACTTCATAGTTTGGATGTGCCTTGGCGTCCTGCGGATTTAGAGCAGAGAGCAGGAAGAATTGTAAGACAGGGAAATGAAAATAAAGAGGTTAATATCTATCGTTATGTAACGGAGAATACCTTTGATGCGTACCTTTGGCAGACCATAGAAAATAAGCGAAATTCATTTCTCAGATTATGACAAAGTAAAACACCTGTTAGAGTTGCGGAAGATGTGGACAGCAGCCCTAAATTGTGCAGGAGATTAAAGCTCTTGCAACGTGATCGAAAGATTAAAGAAAAGATGGATTTGGACGATGAGGGTTACAAAACTTAAAATGCTGGAAGCAAACTATAAGATCAACCGTTATAAGATTAGAGGATAAAGGTTGCTAAAGATGTCCGGAAGAAATCACTAAGAACGGAAAAAGCTGAGTTGAAGCTGTGAGGAAAGATATAGCTAGATGTAGAGCCGCAAGGAGAAGGCGAGATACCGTTGCTTCCATAACCATAAAGGCGAAAATATTTGATGAAAAGGTTTGCAGGCGAGAAGCTACTTGAAGCTATCAAGACTATAAAAATCAATGAAAGTAAGATGATGAGCAGAAAGTATAGAAATATGGATTTGTCAGTGCAACTTCTGCTACCAATGAGCATAACCCGCAGCATGCAGTGCCTGCAAAAGCGTTCAGGAGAGCTTAGCACTGTGCAGACAGTAATATCCTTAAGATTGGATAATGCCATTGAGAAAATGCTGAGAAATTAAATAGACTTGAAGAAAAGCTCATAAGCACAAAGAACAGCTGAAAATGCCAAAGAAGACTTAAAAAGCCGTTTGAAAAGGCAGATGAACTGAAAACTAAAGTATTAGACTTTGCCAAACTGAATAAGCTCTTGATATGAAGTGGAAGAAAAAGAAATAATAATCCTCTTGTGGAAGATGTAAAAGAGCCATCATAGATTTTTGCAACAAGAGATATGAAGAAAATCTGCGATGTAGCTGGTTTAATACTCTTTATTCTGATCGAAGCATATCGGGATTGCTTATACCAATACACCTGATGAAAGGCATAAGTTCAGTATAGGCTTAATTTTGAAAAGGATGAACATGGACATGCAGTATATTGATAATACTCCAATCAAAACAGGAGAGCTTTGATTGAAAATAAGGGTGAAATATGAAGCTCTAAGGAATATGAAAAATGAGTTGAGTTATCCTCTTTTGAAGATTTGGTCTATAGATTCAGAGATTCAAAGCTGCTCTTGGACTTGAGATTGATGATGAAGGAAACTTCTATGATCCATAGCAAAGATATGGATAATGACGGAATTCCTGACCGATATGACACAATGATTTCAGGACAGTGATTACTTTGAATCAACTATGATGTGGAAGATAATCTCCATACAAAAGAGGAAACTTATCAAAGAGACAGAAGATAAAACTGTCTATTTTAGGACAGATCAGAGCTTTATCGAAAGTGAAAGCAAAACGGAAGAGAAACAAACTACACAAAAGAACAGGAATAGCAGATATGGACAAACAGCTCCCCTTTTTACCTATCGAGAGATAAAAACATGGATTACAAAAACAATAAGGATAGGATTGAAGATATGGCAAAAGGATAACCACAAAGATTTTGTGATAGGCGATATCAGTATGGAAAAAGGCATCAATGATGAGGAAATGCTTGGATAGCTTTTATAAACTTATAGCAAAATGATACCATCAATCTGCTTCTATAGAAGATTTTGACTATATGATTGAAGATTTAAAGGGAACAAGGACAGATAAAAAGACCTTATGTTCAGGAGGAAAAAGATGACCTTGTGATATTGTCGGAAATATTGTTGGAGATGTCGATGTAATCGAAAGGGAAAATAAGAACGGAGAAGCCTTTAAGGTGTAAATTTCTCTGTTGTGTCCAAAAGATGATGAGAAATAAGGTCTATCATAACTGCTCTGCATATGGAGAAAAAGGAGAATTACAAAGGTCTTTAAGCAAGGAGATTTCGTAAAATTATTCGGACAGGTTAGAACCTCTATTGATGATAACGGTAAGGAGCATAGTAATGTACGGATACTTTCCTCAAAGCTCTTAAAGGCAAAAGAACAGATAAAAGGACAGGATAAGAGTAAGGAGATTGCCAAACTGAAAAGTGAGATAGAAGAAAGAAAAAGACTTTATTTTATGCAGATTCTTGAGACATAATCAGGACAGATTAGAGCAGATATTGAAAAAGAATGAAATCTAAGTTAAAGTCTTTAACTAGGCTCTGAGGGAAAGAAAACGGTATCCATACTTGGTGCGATTAAGAATATCAGGCGGAAGATAAGGAAAAGCCGAAAAGAAAAGAAAGAAGCATCAAAAGTAGCTGAGAGATAAATTTATGGTCGGTGTGGTCTTAGGACTGCACTGGCTATTTTTTTGCCTTCAAAAAAGATAAATGTTTGCGTAAAAAGAAGTTTATGATGAAAAAAGTGAATATATATGATATAATGATACAAAACGAAATCAGTTATGCATGATGGGAGGTAATCGTGTCAAAAATAAGTTATAAAAAGCTATTTATGATAGATTTAGACATGAAAAACTCTGAAAGCTAATGGAAAAAGGCGGAAAGTTAGTCGAAGTACTTTTTATAAAATGAAGAATAGTGAGAAATATCACTACTGATGTGATTGTTAGAATATACGATAGTTTGAATTGTGGTATAAATGAAATTATGGAGTTGGTGGAGATGAAAATAATTGATTATGTAATAGAATCGACAAACATAAATACATTGAACAGATGCCAAAAAGAAATACGTAAGAAAATGGATAATTTTTCTGAAACAAAGAAACGGCTCTTTTATGGCATCCCTATTTGATTTATCACCATTTCAAAAGAGATTTCTATACTTGATCCGGGGAGCTGAGCTCGGGCATACTACTGCAAGCATTTATTCAAAAGAATTGTTGATACTGACAAGATTAAAAATGCATAACTCGTTATGAAACCAATGATGACATTTTAGAGCTTTTTAAATACAAATTTATCGTGGATAAGTGATAATTCATCGCTAAAAATTGAATACAAAGTGATTAAAGATAATTACATAACAAGCCAAAACATGAATACAACAATATGCTGGGAGCGTGTGCTGAACCTATACGATGTGATTATAGGGAATCCATATATCTAAAGATGGGAAAATAGATAAAGGAGCTTTTATCTATGCCTGACATTTGCTATGGAGCACCGAACTTATATTTTCTTTTTATATGGGAGATGGCAAGTTTTAATTTGAGTTAATACTGGCGAATTGGTGTTTATTGTTCCGAGATCATGGACTTCTGGAGCTTATTTTAAAAATTTTCGTGAGAAGTTTTTGAGCGAAGTAGCTTTGAAACATATTCATTTTATTTGTAAGCTTAGGGACAAAGTCTTTTGATAAAGAGTCTGTTTTGCAAGAAACCATAATTATTAAGGCTAAGAAAGAAACAAATAAGCCTAAGAATATTACTATAACAACAACGAGCGCTAATTTTGATTTTGATAGCAAGACTGTTTTTGAAGCTCCTTATGATATGGTTATTTCTGGAGAACATAAATATGTTTTTTTGATAACTGATAAAGGAGAAGCCGATACGATTGAAAAAGGTAAATGAAATGGAAAGATACCTTACCAACTCTTGGTTTAAAAATGAAAACTGAGCTTGACAGTTGATTTTAGAAATAGAAGCTCTGAGAGATGATGCATGTAAAAAGCAGTTCCTTTATTTTATTCACAACATATAAAAAGATGGTAAAAGTGATTTTTCCTGTTGGAAGATAATGAGTATATATTAACGGAGCAAAGGGACTATTGCAGGAGAACACAAATTGTTGTTTGTAAAAGATTTACAGCTAAGGAAAGAAAAATGCGTAGATTACAATGCGGCGTTTATTTATCATATCCCAAATACAAAGCAATCAGTACGCAGAATAAGATAAATTTTATTACTAGAGCTTGCAAGGACTATCAGATTGTTTGGTTTATGGGTATATGTTTGTATTGAACTCTACACTTTACGATAATTATTACAGAATTTTAAATGGATCAACCAAGTTAATGCTACTGAAATCAACTCGATGCTAGTCCACCACTGGCTTGTATTGAGAATATGGAGAAAAAGAACTGATTAAATTAAAGGATATGTCTGGAAGAAAATTGTGATGAAATATTAGAGATTTATTATGTCTAAGTTAGAAGAAGCAAAAGAGGATTTTTGAGAGAATTGAAAGTTCCGCTAAAACAACAGTCAGAGTTTATGTGGATATATTATTTTAGCAATGGCAGATATTAAAAAGGATGATAAAATGGGCTAATCGCAACTAACAAATGGATAAGACACATGATGTTGTTATTGCTTTTATTAGAGAGTTTATGAAGTTTCATATGCAGAGAATAGTAGGAAACATTCCGTAAGCAGGCAATGCATCATTTTAGGAATGCAGCGTTTATTGAAGATAATGGAAAAGCAACGAATAGTCCTAATTATAGGTATCGATTAACTGATGAAATAGTTATCTATTAGTAAAAGTCAATTCAATCAAATGTGTGGGAAAAACAGAAAAATAATTTTTGAAATCTCATCAGAACTTAATTGATTATATATAGTTCTAAAAAGGCAGTTGAAAATGCCTGTTAAAATAAATGGAAGTGATTTTCCATTTTCTCCGGGCAAGCACAATCAATTGCAAGAAATGTTATTAGAGAAATTTGCTCACGATTTGCTGAGAACTCTGAATGTTTGTATAGTTGGCGATACAATCTCAAAAAGGATTTTGGTGAAAAATGAGGAAAAACTAAAAGAACTTGGCTTTGAGATAACACTCCCATGATAAAATGCCGGATGTTAGTGTCTATGTTCAGAAGATAAGAACTGGATTTGCACTTTGTTGAGTCCGTAACTTCTGGGTAGGCAATGGAGCCAGCGAATAAAAGAAATTGAAGAGATGACGAAAATGTTTCAGCTGGGAAAATATATGTAACAGCATTTTTGGATTTTAAAACATTTAAAAATTCTCAGAGTCTTTGGTGTGAAACTGAAGTATGGATTGCAGATATGCCGAATCATATGATGTTCATCTTTAAATAGAGATAAATTCTTTGAGACCGAGAAAATAAGGAGGGGTATTCACTATTAAAGGGTGAAGTATCATTTGATTAGAGAATGAAAAGAGCTATCAAAAGTGATGAATTAGGAGCATTTATTGGAGCAGGATTATCAATTCCTGCTGATTTTAGTTGGAAAGAACTTCTAAAGAGAACCTGCAGAAGAAATTGGATTAGATGTTGAAAAGAAAGTGATTTGGTTAACTTGAGCTACAGTATTATTCTAATTCAAAAAAGAACATCGATAGATGATTTAATCAAGGGTCAATTTTCTCAATTAGTAAAAGCCTACTGAAAATCATAAACTATTATCGCAGCTGCCCATTTCAGCTTTTTGGACAAAGTAAATTATGATGTTAATAGAAAAGCTTTTAGAAAACATCATGAAAAAGCCTGTATGCAAAACAAAGGATGAACAATTAAAGAGGCACAAATCATAATTTGATGCGATAGTATATAAGCTTTCATGGTGATGTGAGATCCTGAAGTTATGCAGTAATCACAAGAAGTGATTATGAAGATTGGATATAACAAAAGAAAATTATTTAGAGAGGTTTTAGAGAGACTGCTTGCTAAAACATTTCTCATTTTGGGAGTTTAGCTTTGAAGATCCAAATTTTAACTATATGATACACTTGAAGGTAAGGGTGCATACTTTGACGATACAAATGAAGAAAGCATTGTCGGTATTATGAGACAGTTCAGAATACCGTAGAGAATTCCAGAGTAGCAGCAAAGCAAGAACTACAAACTGAAGTCGAATAGGTATGGTATTGTTTACTTGCTTGGTTAACGACTATGTCGACCACTGAAATATTAAGCATACTTGTGGATAGATACGGACGAAAGACAATATTCATATCGCGCGATGATGCGGCGATTTTCGGATGAAGCAGCAAAATCTTCTCTCTGGCTACTCTATCACCGCGATTATCCGAGGCTAATCATATCATCAATGGTGATGATTACGGAGGTGTTTCGGAGAACACTTGCTATCAGGTGTTGCGGAATATCAGCTCTGACAGGCGGTGAGATTTTTGATTATCTCACCGTTATGCGTTTCACAAAGCAATATCTCGCATGACGACGTTGAGAGCTTTTATAAAGAGAATAAGGAAACAGACGATTGATGCAGGGTACATGCTTACCCTCGTTTTGGAAACAAAGAATGGCAAGAGTGCAAAATGGAGCATTGGAGGGAGTTTCCAATTTACCAAAGAGGAAGCTTGGTGTGTTGCACAATAGGATATACTGAGGGTGCTGCCAAAGAAACTCTTTGAAAAGCTTATCTTCAAAATGATAATTCTGTAGCTGTGATATTATTGCTAATGTGAGGTTGATGGAGCTATATCTATCAACTGCAGAGAGTATCACAAAAGCTGTTAATTTGTTTGTAACAAGGAGGACACCAAAATGGCAAGAAGAGTATAGTTTTCGCTCATGATAACGATGTTTGGAGAGCAAATACCGTCAAGCTGGGCCGCTCAGTGCAAACTTGTGTTGGTGTCATAGTGATTTATAGAGTAAAGTCTGAGAGTTTGAAAAGAATTGACGAACAGAGCAGATAGAGCAGTTGAGCGGACAGATGAACAACTTATAGTCACAAGTGTAATGCGGTTGTGCTTATCGGTAGCAAAACTTTGGAGTTAGACCTTTGTTCATTTGTACAGTATGCAGAGGCAAGCCGAAGAAGAGGTAACAATAGTAATATTGAGTCAATAGGTGGTTATAAAGAATCAATATCAAAACACACGAGCCAGTCCCAAAGCAAATACACACAGATAGCACGGGTTTGGTTTGATGAGATTTATTGATGGATTTTATGATTATATATCAGAAAATGGTTATTCAAATATGGGCATCGTTAGATCGGCTGGTCGAGAGAAGCAAAGTCAACTCACCTTTGAGAAGGGTTAGCACCATAGGACGAAGAGATCATCTCTCCATCTCCTGCACATAAATTCCAGAGTTCTTTCTGCATTCTGATAAAAGCCCGTCCATAGTCGATTTTGAGGGAAGAATATCCTGCATAAGGGTATTCTCTCTCTGCAATTTATCAAGTCTGTATAAATATCATCCTTTGAATTCTGGAGAGTTTTAGGGATAGGACTTTGAAAGCTCGGAAAGAGATTTTCGCAGAGAGGTGATCTGAGCTTTGTATTCCTCGAAAAATGCCCTATCAGATCGGATTCGTGTCATATTCCTTGTAATAGGCACGATATTTTGACAATAAGGAACTTGCCATAGTAGTGACAACTGTTCCATTTCATCATCAATCGTTTTGGATTTTATCTCTAGTGAAATTTTGTCTTTCATCAGCACTTTCTTTGATAAATTCATCAAGCTGCTGAACGGATCGTGCGCATGTCTACTGCGATAAAGTATAACGGATTCTAGCACATTGTATTAAGGTTATGTTTCGTGTTGCTGAGTGTTCATAGCCTTTTACTCTCTGGACTCTAGCATTGCATTCGCATCAATGATATTTCCGATGACGTTTTAACAAGGAAGAGTCTTAACTCGTTGTCTCTTCTGCTGCGTGCCTTTAAATAGCTGTTCTTCGGCATAATCTTCTCCAGATGGTCTTAGCTCTTGCATCTCGACTTATCTTTCGGCTTAAAAGCGATGTCTTATGAGGCTTGATTTCACTCTTAAGCTCAGCCATTTTCTTTAGAAAT
>BNJS01000621.1_pt1 | contig 89429 bp, 126 predicted proteins | sample 8540461 | NCBI WGS metagenome assembly BNJS01 (sample SAMD00202454, study PRJDB9452) | human saliva metagenome | isolation source: human saliva | place: Japan
GTCGAGCACTAAAACGAGAAGATCGTCTTTTTGGTACGCAATAATACACACAACATAGAAGCAATTAAAAGATTTAAATCTTAAATGTAACAATCAGATGTAAAATATTGATGACACAAATGTTGAGCAGATACCGTTGATTGTCAATACGTTTCAAAATGATATAACAAATATATATAGCACCTGTTGTGGGATGTTTGGATACCTCTTTTAGTTACTTTACTACATAAGCGAGCTCAAAATTCCAAAAGCATGGTCAATAATTAAAAATCAAAAGATACCAATTGTTATAACGCGCCACCGCTTCGTATGCACCGTGTCCGTATCATTCCATACAAAGTGCTTTTATATCGATTTGCTTGGCAACGTTTACTTGTGGTGGCTTTGTTGGAGAAATGATAGAAAGCACTGGAAATATTAAAAATAAAACTACTATAAAAGAATAGAAACGATGCCACTGAAAAATGTTTTCTTTTATGCTCACTTTTCCCAGTATGCCATGGGAGGCTGTCAATTGAAACTCATGAATTTGGTTCGCATTGCCAGTTTATCTAAAGGATATACGATGAATACTTTTCAAATACACACACGCAGAACAGACGAAACTTTAAAGTTTTGCTTTTATGTGATTTCTTCTTCATTCAGTATTGTGAGTACTGCTATGGTGCTCGCTATGAGAGGCTTATAATCTTCTTACGGTTTTCTATCCGATGATTGCGATTTCAGCGAGATTCAGTAGCTATTTCTTGAATATTGCTGAACTTTTTCGTTCAGGACAATCTGCGGTGAAGTAAAACTGCGTTTTGCACTTGCCCTTTATTTTAGTGGGAAAGATTTTGGGCTATTGTTGTGGTATATGTTGTTTTCTCTCTCTGCAATTTTGGAAACTTATCGAGCTGCAATGCAGGCGTTTCAAATAATGAGCAAATTCATTTTCGTCAAAGTGTTTCTAGCGGACCAAATCTTCTCGTTGTCGTTGCAGGAAGCCTCTGTGCCGGATTTATCGCTGACAGACTTCCAATGTCAGACGAGGACTTATGTAGCCGATTACTGCTGGCGTTTATCCTATTGCCGCTACACTGATTTTGCTGTGGCTCAAAGAGGATATTTTCCTTTACGTACAGAGTTTTGAGAAAATCAAGAAATTGGCATGGATAAAATAAAACTTTTGTTCCGCTTTACTGAAGCAAGCCCTATATTCATAGGCTGTGTACTGTTATTATGTTTGTGGGAGGAGCTGCTTCCCTCCTTACGATGTCCTATATATTTAACATCTTGAAATCTAATGCAACTTCTTCTTATTCGTTACACGATTGGTCGCAAGTGCATTGGGGGCTGCAGGAGGCCGGCTCATTTTGAAAGTAAATGTACCAGTTATAAAGAAAAATCTAAAACCTATAAAGTACTTTTTGGCATGTCGCAGGCTGCGGTAGCTTAGCTGATTTTATTACGTCCAGTTTTGCCCTCTTCTTTCGATATTATTTTTAAGTAGTATTATGTCATCAGTTGCACTGACGTGCTATTCAATAAAACTTTTACCTATTATCAGCATAAATACCATTCGTACCAAAATCTGCTTTAACCCCAAAGCCTCACTCAACTTTCAGGATCGCTGTCAAAACCGGTTTCCCGCCCTTGAGCGAAAATCTGGGCACTATTCCATCATTTTTGATATGCGGTGTTGCTATGATTATATGTGGTCGATAAATTACATCAGGTAAAAGAAAGATGCATAAATGCTCAAATGTAGATTTTGTAGCAGAAGTTATCTATCAGAATAAAACGGTCAAAGCATATCCTCCAAAAGAAACATGACTTACGAGCTATTTGTGAAGAATTCCATAAGACTCTTGTGTCGTCTTTTGGCTCAGTGGGCATTTGCTTCTTTTTCCGCAATGTCAGTTTGACGCACCTGGATTTCAAAACAGCACCAAATTCATAGCAAAACTCAAAAATAAAGGTACTTTTCACACTAGATTATAAAAGAATTGTTATGATAGCCTTGGCATTGAAACTATATTTTACTAGACATGCCATTTAATTTGAGAGGGTTTTATATGGGTGATAATAAGTCAGTCAGTCAGTCCAGTCAGTCAGTCAGTCAGTCAGTCGAGTCAGTCGAGGTTAATCGAAAAATTTCCGCTCAGTCTGAAGGTGTCTTGGCACATCTTTTCCATCTTTGGTACTATATTCTCGTTTTGTTCGTGCACTGTCTTTCGAGAATATGACAATGCTGTCAGTAACACCGTTATGTATTATCGGTGGTATCGTTTTCAATATCATCGTTCCAATTATTATCTTTTACTTACTTTAGCAAAGCTATCCGTGAATACGATGGCTTTGACAGAGTCCGCGATGACATAACGAACCGCCGAGTACAAAACTTTGTGAAAAGCACTATATTGTCGATAAACGTAAATGGTTTTTCCGTGTTTTTATTATCCGCAATAAACTACAGCTTGCACGGCATTTCGCACGACGCCTCGTGGCTGTAACGGAAGGTATTACATTTTTGTTCGGTTTCCTTATTATTCCGTTTGGCAAAATATTGAAGCACATGTCAAGAACCTTACGCTGAAATCAGAATATATGACAATGTCGGTTATGAAAGAAAACTGTTACTGATTATGAGCTTTTATTTTTGGGTGTTGTATTTTTGGTACTTGCTCCGATTCTTTCCAAAAGGCAACGCAGAGTTTGATATAATGACGATCGCACCAACGTTTTACCCATTCTGCTGTATCAACCATTGTCGCCATTGTGGACGTTTACCTCTTTTGTGAGTGGAATGAGTAAACGCCTCCAAGGAAATCTCGAGTATTCTCATCGTATTTGTCAAAAGCGATTATACGCAGCGGAGCCTCGATATAACAATGCGACGACGACGGCGTACTTATGTCGGACTTAAATCAATTTTTACACTGTTGTCACGCGCTCTATAGCACCATTATAAACACGGTTGCAGCTTCTACGGATTCTGCTGGAAAGCTTACCAACGATGTGAACGAAATGACTTCGAGCATCACACAGATTGTAGCGAATATCGACTCAATTAAAACAGGATTATCAACCAATCCGCTGGCGTCGAAGAAAACGCAAGCAACCGTAAAAAGCATGGTTCAAGCCATCAATGACCTTGATAAAAATATCGAACGCGGAAAAGGTTAGCATCAATCAGTCTTCAGCTGCGGTTGAGCAAATGGTTGCAAAATATTCGCTCGGTAACAAATACGATAAAAACAGGCGAAGAAGTTGCCCAAAAACTAAAGTAACGCATCTGATAACGGACGCATAGCAATGGAGCGAGCAGTCGACCAGTCGAGATGATGTTCTCGAGCGCTCAGAAGGTTTGCTCGAAGCGAGTAGCATTATCCGAAATATAGCCGAGCAGACAAACCTACTTGCTACGAACGCGGCAATCGAAGCAGCTCACGCAGGCAGAAGCGAGGCAAAGGTTTTGCAGTCGTTTCCGACGAAATCAGAAAGCTTGCCGAACAGTCGAGTGAGCGAAAGGCAAAGTGATTAGCGACAGTTACAAAAACTCAAAGAATCTATTCAACAAGTTGCAAGTGGCACGACGCAGGTTAAAAATCGCTTTGATGCTATCTCTTGCTGGCAATGTTACGGAGCAAAAACCGCACAGTTATGTTTGCAATGCAGGAGCAGTCGTCTGGCAGTTCGCAAGTCGCTTCAAGCCATGAGCGACATAAAGTCAACGGTTGAACTTATCTCGCAGGGCTCCAGCGGAACCTGACGACAGGTGGTAAAGCAAATTGCTGAAGAGATGTTTACGCTTGCCGATTTGACTCAAGCGATTAACGGTGCAATGAGCGAAATCTCAAACGGTGCACGGGCAATTATTCAGTCCGTGCAGGGCGTGGATTCAGCAACGGCGGTAAACCACGAAAATATACAGCTCTGGCGAAATCAATACTTTCAAAAGTGGATCCGCCCAACTTGCAAGTGCAACTGGACGGGACATTAAAAATCTCTGTGGCAAGGATTTTAATGCGTCCATCCTGTACCAGTACTTTTAGGAATACTCACATTACTCAAACCCACTTTCACGTTCTTTGGTTTTCACGAAAAACTAGCATCGGCTGCAGTTAAAAGCCCAAAACGCTATTGGCGTAACTCGAGTTAAAGCTTTGTATTGCAGTGGAATGAACTATTTAGCTCTTACTTCTCACGCCGAGCATCTTTGGTTACATCATTGCATTGCGTTTTAGGCGGCGGGTCCGTGGCTGTTTGGGCTCGCAGCGTAAAAGGCAAAAATTAGCTTTTGTGAAACTCTTTCAATGCGAGTGCAGCGTCGCGGCGGTTTATAAATCGTAAAATACGGGGCTTGACTTTATACGCACGTTCGGTATAATTATGGCAATTAATCCTTTGAGTGCCTGTAGTAATGAATAGGGAATTCGGCGACCGAAACGAGTGCCGCCGCCGTAAGCGTGGAGGGCTATCAACGCTACGTGAGACTTGTCTTGAGAAGGCTGATGGAAGCGCGATGCGCGAGTCGGAAGACCTGCGTCAAAAATGCATAAAACGAGATAAAAAGCTCACGGTCCATGGGCGATATTCAGCAAAGTTTTCATGAAGCGACCGTATGCTTTCATCGATATGCTGCGTCCTTTGTTATTGTTACGCCCTCAATAACATCGAAGGAGTAAAATCAATGAAGTTGATTTTGAGAATGCTGTTATTGACAAGCGGAGTATGTCGTTATCTTGTCATGCTTGTTGCACGCACAAAGTCAGCAAATTCTAAAACTGGTGCCGCCAAAGACGAAAAGCGTCGGCAGTTAAAACCGTTTTTGTTGTGCGTATCGTGTCGGCGCAAGCTACAGCAACAATCGAGACCTTTCAATCGGCGGTGTCGAAAAAGCCTCGCAGCTGCATTTCGAGACTATGAAGTCCGCAGAGCTTTTTCATGTCAAATCATTATCGACAAGCTAAAGCGGGACAACGTTGTTATCGACAATGTAGAAGAAGCTATGAATCTCGCCTTTGTTGCAGACGGTGTATCTGTTTTGATCCAGCCGACGCATGTGATGAAGCTGACTGAGTACGATGATGGTCGCAGAGTTTCCAAAGAAATGCACAAAGGACAAGTTTGACAGTTTCAAAGTTTCGCGCTGACATTGGCTCACTCACCGACAAAGACATAGCACGCTTTGCTAGAAGTGTTAGCAAATGAAACAAAGCTCGTACGATAATGCGGAGAATGCTATCGTATGGATGGGACATGGCACAAAACACAAGTCCAAACAGTGTATATAAGTAAATCCAAAAAGCACGCTTTATCACCCACGTGGTCATGCAAACCACTTTGTCCGGTACGGTCGAAAGCAACTCGTCTGTTGAAGATGTCCTGGCTTTGCGTGAAAACGTCTGCAGTGAGTGTTGCCGCGTTGATGATTGTTGCTGGAGACCACGCCAGCAATGATATGGCAGGCGATGAAGATGATTCTTGGAAGACGGTATTTGAGCAGGTTATACTGTCGAGGCTGTCCTTAAAGGTATGGGGGCAATATGCAGGAATTCCAGCAGATGATTGTTGACCACGCAAAAGAAACAGCCGCGAGGTCAGGTGTGAGCCCTGAAAACAGCCGATTATGGCGGCGAACATTAAAGACGGCGAGATACGTTATCGCAAATGTGTTGAGATCGATGCTTCAATGTTTCGTGTTATAAAATGCACTCTCAAGGTGAATGGTGGCAAGATGGCTGCAACCATCACGATGAGCGGCACAGTGTTGCGGCAAAACTGTTACATGGGCACAGGCGATCAAGCTCTCCTAAGGCAAAGTCGTGCCGATTTCATTCCCGTCAAAGATGATGCGACGAAACAAAACCTTTACTTTGCCGATTACAAGCTTTAAAACGAGCATTGTTGTTTGATGCCGCGCGAGCATCAGAAAAGAAAGCCAGTCTGGCCGAAACCTTATCTCTTTTGGTCGGACGGGATCCCCGCTGATGCTATGTTGGCTACAAAAACACTGACCTTCTTTTAACTTGCCGACGAAAAATTTTCTCGTGCGGTAGAGTTCCGCTGCGTTACTCGCAGTATGATAAACAAAACTATCCAACTCAAACACATCACGCTGGATTGTTATAACTGTCGGCATTATCTCATTATGGGTTTATCCGTCGGATTAGAGGCACAGTAAAGTTTTCTTTCAGCGAAATTATGCAGGCTTTTCGGTAGCGACGCCATGCACGCCTTTTAATCTGGAATAGTCGCTTACCACAGCGAACGCTCGGAGCTGCAATGACTGAGTGCCTTGCTCTTTCAGGTCTGCCTTTTGCATGGCGTTATGCGTAACGATATGGCGTCTCCTTCCACAATCGGAGCGAGCAGGCGGTGCCAGCTTTGTTGCATACATCACGTTTGATGCTACGCCCCGAACTCAGCCAACACCCTCCCGATCGCGAATCATCGGTGCGTTTATCACCACAATGATTATCTGCGTTATTTTCTTTACGATAAAGGCGTTTCACCGATTACGATGATACTTTCGCATGGCGGTTTCGCCATGTTCGGTGCATTTAACGACATTATCAAAAGCTTTGCCGACAAACCTGCACAATGCGGTCGGCTGGTCGGTAGCTTTTGACGGTATTTCTTGGGCTCACCTGCAATTGATTTCGGTGCGCTATCGCAGGTTTACTTCCGCCTGCTACCATCGAAACTTACTATTTTAATGCTGGAGCGATGAAATGGAGTAATCTCGCTCGGACTGAATACGGAGCGTTTTCGCTTTATACTCACCGCGATTTCATCCCTTCTTTCGCTTGCGATAGCAACTGCTGAGTCTTGATCAATTTTGTCGGTCTTACCGTGCCGCACCTTGGCGAAACTTTCGTGGGAGGCTTGATTACCGCTGTCTAACGCCTGCCAGTATGCTTTGGGATTTTGCTGAGTGGTTACGGCATTTGGTACATAGGACGAACGATTTTGCCAATCGGCGATGTTCCGCAAGCGTGCTGATTTCGTTTGAATTGCTCCGTTCTTTTTGTACTTGCTCCGCCGTAAAAAGGAAAATTATAATGTTTTTCGGCTTGCAATATCACGGTGGCTGCGGCATCGCGCTAGTTGTCTCACCCTGGATTTTCCAATACGTGGAAGCATCGCGACGATTTTAGGTGCAAACGGCTCAGGAAAATCCACGCTGCTTAAAACTATCCCAGGCACAGTAAAACCTATTGCCGGTCAAGTTATCTTGGAAGGGAAAAGCTTTTGTCGTATTCCAAAAAGGAAATATCGCAAACAACAGGATATTTTACCGCAAAAGCAATTACACGCCTGAAGACATAACTGTGCGAACGCTCGTTTCTGTACGGACGCTTTCTTACCGCAAGCGTTTCGGCTCACTGACCCTCATTCGACAAGAGTAGTCGATGAAACTCTGGAAAAATGCAAGCTAACGCATCTTGCCGAAAGAAAAGTTCACACCGCTTTCAGGAGGCGAGCGTAAACTGGCATGGATTGCAGTGATTTTAGCACAAAAAGCCCAAAAGTGCTGGTTTTGGACGAGCCTGTTACTTACACGGACATCGGTCATCAAGTGGATATTCTCAGATTGATTACCGCCATTGGCAAAAAGACGGCTTGACGATTGTGATGGTTTCTGCACGACATAAACCTTTCCGCTCGATACTCGGATGAGCTACGCGGTTATCAACTCAGGCTCAATCCTCATGCCGCAGACTCGCCTGCAACTGTACTAACCAGCGAACCCTAAAAACGTGTACCGCATTGGCTCCGAAATTTTAACAGACACAAAACACCGATGCCCACTTGTCGTATGCGAAAAACTAAAGCCCGACCAGCAATAAACTTCACGACACTTTATCGATGCAACCTATTTTCTCGTCTCTCAAATCCTCGTAAGTAAATCACAGTTTACTAAAATGCTTAATTGTCCCATTCACCGAATGTGCAGCCGATGTGGCAACCGTTCGGTTGCCATCATTTGCAAAATGCATTTTAGGACAATATTTTACCGAGCTGGATGGTAAACGTTTGGCTAGCAAGTAAAAGCGAAAACCTCAGCTGAGAAAACGCTTCGAAGTCGAGCTGCGGCATCAACGTTCCGTGCATCTTGTGCGGAATTTGCGGTGCAGCAAGATTCACTTTTGCATTTGCTCAAACCGCAGCTGTGCAAGTATTTGCGTAATCTGCGATAATATCGCTTGCGTGCGAAAAAGCTTCGCCCTTTGAGCTCATATACGGAGCGTCGGTTTCCGTCAAAAGCCTTTCAAGCGGGAATGATTGCAGCCGTTTGAAGGGCTGTTTTTACAGCGGAGCAAAGCCTTCCCAAGCGAAAAAATACGCATTAACGCCTTTTTCAAAAGCGAAGACGCTTCCGCAGGACTTCGGTCATCCGTGAAAAACAACCGCAGGCAGTTTTTTAAAAACCGAAGTTTGCTCAAAAAACGAGGTGCATTGCTTTACGCAAGTGCAAAACAACAGGCAGCGAAAAACGACTTTGCAAGCTTTCGATTTGCTCGTGCCACGCAACTTGCTGAGCGGGAAGCGTTTCCTTAAAACGTCTGTGTGTATACGATCGAGCCTATTTCGCCGATTGGCTTGAGATGCGTTTTGTGCGTGCGAGAGCAACTAAGGTGTCAGTTCTGTAGGAGGCTGGGGCATTGCGGGTGAATGCCAAAACTATAAAACACATCAAGACTTGTTATTTTTCGCAAAAACGGCAGGTTTGCTCAAACTCGTCAGAATAATGGGAGCTACTGCAAAAAGCGTTTCTGGTAAAGTTTCGGCGGCGGGGTTTCAGCCAAAAAGCATTCCATTAAATCGTCATATATGCAGATGAGTATCAATCAACATAATTGGAGTAATCCTAAAACTAACAGCAATATTTAAGCATTCGGTGAATAACGATTGTAAAAGAGGATGGGCAATTGGAATCGGACAGTGACCCCAAGCGTGTCATGCTTGTACTCTAACCAGCTGAGCTAGTGCCCTCAATGGAGACATTATGTATTTTCCTCTTGACGTCAAGTCGTTATGTTAAAATATCTATGAAGAGATTTACATGAAGGATTTGAGTTTTTATCACCGAGAAGGAGACAACTTTTATCGGTATTGATGCTGCCCGACTGCGAAGGTTCTTTTGCAGCCAAGACGGAAAAGAGTATCCAGCGGTTGCAGTTGGTTCAGTTGATGCAGCAAAGGAAAAGCGCGCCATTGTCAAAGGTAAACGGCGACACTGTAAAGTCGTTGTCGGAAGCGTTGCTCACCGATGGAAGACGAGCATCATATCACGTGTTTTGGCTGAAAACCGAAAAAGGCTTTCAAGTTAAAGCTCTGCAGTGCATGAGCCAGAAGTCGAGTTTTGCAATTACCGGACGACAGGTTATCGAAGCACGAATTTCCTGCAATAAGCACGGCGTTTGGTCAGGAAAATAGCAATTCTAGATTGTGCACACACACACAATGTTTTGACGGGCTGTCCATCAGCTCTGCAGATGAAAAATGTGCTTTTAATGTGACATTTTTCATCTCAATTTTAGCGATGCCTCAAAAATATCGAAGCTGCCAAACGTCGGGCGTTCGCGTCAACGTCAAACGCTTTGGGCAAAGTCCGACGGTACGTCGTTCCAGTCGTGAGTCAACACTTCGCCTACAGCTCTGGCAATATCAAAACGCAATCGAACCACTTAAAAACTTTTCAACTGCAACTTCATTTAGCAGCGTTAAATGCTATCGGGTATGAGCTCCAAGATTTGCAACATCAAACCCCCATTTTCAGAAAATCGTCGAACTGAGGCTCAAAATGGAGAGCGAAACTTTGCGAAAAGTCAAGCGGCTTGAGGTAAAGGCGGTGCTGGTTGCGGAAATTCCAGGCCTGCAAAAATCGACCGCATATCTGGCGGCGAGGCGGGCGTAACCTCGCCCAGGTCAGCAATATCATCGGTGGATAATGCTGGGGTGAACGCTCACGAGAACATTCTCTACTGGCAAATCAAAAGAGGTTCACCGCCTCGATAACCTCCAAAGCCTTGTTCGCGAGAGTTGCACTGTCGATTGAAATCTTGTGCCATTTTTCCACGTCGGATGGTCAGTGCATCTGCAACTGTTACATTTGCAAGTCAGCGGCAGGCATTTTGCGAAATGGGACCCGCCAGCCGTGAGGATAATTTTATCGACGTTAGTTTTTCTGAAAAGCATTGATTAAAACAAAACACGGCGGAATGCTCAGAATCGACAGGAAATTAACTTTACGCCGTTGCGGCGGGCGAAATCTTTCGGTAAGCCGCCTGCCATGACAATGCTGCTTTGTTCGCCAAGCGCTAAGTCGAGTTTTCGCTTCGATGCAGCAAATGGAAGCACGCAACCCTATCGCACCAGAGTGCCGTTCACCGCAATGTCACCCGTGTACCGCACTATAAAAGGATAAAGCTCCGTTTCAGTTTTGCTCCGAGACGATAAAGCAAAGCCTTCGAAAATTCTTTTTGAGGGCTTCGCGATGCTGTAGATTTTTCCGACGGTAAAGCCTGCGAAAGAGCGGTCAGGAAAAGCGGAGTAATTTCAATCGTATTTTCCGATTGAACCTTTGCACCTAAAACACAAGTACGCTTTTTCATACCGTATTCTCCAAGGCATAATAGAATGCTATTACGGTAATACTTTTGCTTATAATACACTGGAGCAGCAAAAGAGCATTGAGTCATGCATGTCTAAAATTCCATGCGTCCCAACTATTTTTCCAGAGTCTTTTATGTCGGCGGAGTTTCAAAATGAACTCGAAACAAATCACCGATAACCTGCGGCGATGTGGGTAACGCCCATGATTACCGCGGTGTTCAGCGTTTTAAAAGTGCGGCACAAAGTGATACGCCACCGCGGTCACATACCGCAATCGAAACCAAAACGCCGAAAGTCCAGCGATCGGACTGGCTTTGAATATGGCCGCGGTTGCCGTAGCCGAATAGCATTCGAAAAACCACGCAAAGCGAAAGTCGATAGCAAAGACAATAACAAAAACGATGTGATTGAAGTCCGCGGTGCTTTTAACTGAGTGAGCATTAAAGTCGCCCAAACCAAATAGGGATAAAGGAAAATAAAAAGCCACTTAAATACGCTCGAAACTTTTTCCAAAACCATCTTTTGCGACGCAATAATTTCCGTTACAGTCAGCATCGGCAACACAAACGTTGCAAAAATACGACAGGCGAAATTTTATTGTAACTGAAAATACAGCGAAGTAAAAATTGATTAACGCAATGAGCATAAAAACACAAGCGGATAAGCGGAATATTTTTCGTCAGTATTGAATGAACCTCATACGTCGCAATGAATATCGCAACCGAGCAAACAACGAACAAAGCTAAAAATTAGTGATGCAAAGTCGTCGGTAAAACCAAAATCAATGGCACGCCAACCACAAACAGTAGCTGAATATGTTTTATTGAGCTTCATAAAAATCCTTAAAAATATCTAAAATATTATATCTAAGTTTTTGACAAGACTTATCAAAGTAGCACCACACAAAAACCAATTTCACTAAAAACGCTCAGAATTTTCAAATGCAAAGTTGTCGCCATTCACCGAAAAGTGCGGCGATGTGGCAAACCTGAGGTTGCCATCATGTTCAAAAGCATTTGAGGCATTTTTGGCAATCGTAACCTCTAAAACTGATGTTTTTAGAGGTTACATTGAGCACTGCATCATCATGCTGAAAGCGCCAACGGCTCTCGTCAGCGTGATGATTCGCTTTTTCCGTGACATGCAATAGTCGCTCGATTGATATATATTTTTGTGGTAATATTTGATGTTTTCAAGCTTTAGTTTTTCAAAGCTTAATCTTTGAACCTTTGCAAGCGGGGAGAAATCATGGACATCACAAAAATGAATGAAGTAAAAGAAAATTCGGAGCGAAATGTACATCTTCTAAAGCATAATTTCCGTCACCCGATTGAGCAGGCAACAAAGTGAAATTTACGATGCGGTAACGCGTGCAGTTATGCTGGTTATTTCCGAAATGCGTGAAACTTCCCGCGCCGAAAGCAGGGGAAAAGGTATCAGCTAACTCTATTATATTTCTGCGAATTTTTGATGGGTCGGGCTTGCATAATAATTTCGAGCAACCTCGGTTTTGCTCCGATGTGACGAAATTTTAGCGGAGTTTTCGACGAGTATTGAAAGAAACCGAAGATTTGGGCCCGATTTAGCTGTTAGGTAACGGCGGTTTGAGGCGACTTTCGCGGCGTTGCTTTTTGGACTCTTTGGCGACGCTGGATTATCCGGGGCACGGATACGGCGATTCGATACCAGTACCGGAATGTTTAAGCAAAAGATTGAAAACGGCTATCGGGTGGAGTACCCAGACCGTGGCTTTGCGGCCGGTTTTGACGTTTGGGAAACACGCCGTGCGGATATTGCGGTTATCGTCGAGTTCGGCTGACAATCTTATTTCAGATTACGATGGCGCGGCAACTGGATTATCGCTTGGAAGGAGCGGAGCGGATTATCGCAACGCCCACGATATGCACTATTGTTGGTTATGACGTTCAAAACTGTAAACCGCCTGCGACTTTGAGAGCTCAGTTCGCCGAGCGGTTTTGACTTGCAGTTGTTTAATCGCATGCGAGTACCGCACGGATGCGGTTCAACGCGAGAAATTGACGCGGAAAATATTTCGCGAGTGCTGCGTCAAAATGACCAAGGTCCGCAAGGCAAGAGCTTCGTTTTGAAGCAGCGGTCTACTGCGGCTGGCATTCGGATGTTGTGCGCCCTTTATGTTACGTGCAAGAAGGGCGGAACTTTCGCACTTTGCAGAAACAACGGTTATGCAGTTGAATGACACGCATCCAGTTGTTTGAAAATTCCAGAGCTTAGGCGTATTTTGATGGACAACCACGATTTGGGCTGGGACGATGCTTGGGCGGTTGTTACGAAGACTTTTTTGCTTACACGAGATCACGCGATTTTTGGCGGAGGCTTTGGAAAAATGCGTATGTCGAAGTTTTTCAACGCTTACTTCCTAGAATTTACCAAATCATCGAAGAAATCAATCGACGCTTTTTAATCAGCTTGAGCGAAATATATCCCGACGACAGACAAAAAGCAATGTCGCATGGCAATCATTGAGCAAGGTTTTGATTAAAAATGGCTTGGCTTGCAATCGTCGGTAGCTTTTTCCGTAAATGGTGTCGCGGAACTGCACACGGAAATCCCTCAAAAATCAAACGCTCAGCGATTGGTACGAGATTATATCCAGAAAAAGTTTAACAATAAAACGAACGGAGTAACGCAGCTGGCGATGGCTTTATAATTCCAACAAAAATCTTTCCGATTTTTATCACAAAATACACAGGCAGCAAACGAATGGATTAAAGATTTAAGTTGCCTCAAAGCACTGGAAAAATACGCTGACGACAAATCAGTTCTGAACGAGCTGATTGAAATAAAGCAAAAATAAAATCGCACTTTGCAGCATTTTTACAAAAACCCAAAACCAATTTTTGAACACGGACTCTGTTTTTGGTGTGCAAATAAAACGTCTCCACGAATATAAACGTCAGCTTCTGAATATTCTTCATATAATGAGTTTATACAATCGTATCATCGAAGATAGCTCATACAATCCTGTTCCGCAAACTTTTATCTTCGGCGCAAAGTCGGCTTTCAGGTTACTATCGTGCAAAAAGAAATTATCAAGTTGATAACGACAGTTGCTGACCGCATTAATAACGATTATCGTGTCGGCGGAAAATTGCGGGTTGTTTTTGTCGAAAATTACGGCGTGTCAATAGCAGAAAAATTATTCCTGCGGCAGATATTTCCGAGCAAATTTCGACAGCGAGTGAAAAAGCTTCCGGCACAAAGCAATATGAAGTTTATGATGAACGGAGCTTTGACACTCGGAACGCTCGACGGTGCAAACATTGAAATTCTAGATTCAGTCGGCGAAGAGCATGCGTTTATCTTCGGCTTAACTTCCGCAGAAGTGGGAAAAACTCAACGGAGAAAATTACAATCCGCAAACTTACATCGCACGCAATCCCGCACTTGCAAAAGTTTTTGAATCAGTTGATTGACGGGACTTACACTGCGGGGACATCCGTCTCGTTTGTCAACTCTACAACTCGCTTGTTTACGGTGTCGACGGTCAGCGTGCCGACGTGTATTACGTGCTTGCGGACTTTGATGCATACGCGGCTGCACACGAAAAAGCCTTGGCGGCTTATGCCGACAAAAACCGCGTGGGCAAAGGCTGCCTGCTGAACATTGCAAACTCAGGCAAGTTCAGCTCAGACCGCACTGATTGAGGATTACGTCCGCGACGTTTGGAAGTTGCAAAAGGTGCGATAGTTTAATTGTTTCTCTTTTTGCTTGTAAACGGGAAACTTTATCCACGGGTTAGCAGGCGGCGAAGTAGCCGCCCCTAACCTATTTGTGCTAAAAAGCATATTTAAAAGCGTAAATAACTTTACGCTTTTAAATGGCAAGATTTTCATACGCAAACTCGCTGTTTGAATGCACGTTATAACTGAGTTCCGAACATGTACAAAATTGTCAAGCCTTTACTTTTGATAAAGTCGGCGGTTGATGATTTTATTTTAGGGATATTTTGTGAAAGTATATTTTAGTTATTCTAACGATAAGTTTTTAAATAGCTATGTTGTTGCAAATGACGGGCGAAGCTATTTTTGTCGATCCGCTTAAAATCGATTTGCAAACTATTAATTTAATTGAGTCGCACAATTATCGTTTTGCGTTATGTGCTTTTTACGCACGGTGATAAAAACTTGCAACGAGAGGGCGTTAACTATTTCGGAAAATATACCGAGACGTGGAAATTGTTTGTTGCCGATATTCAGGCTATGCAGAAAGTTTGTCGCATCATATAGCGGGCGAAAAATCATATAACGATAAGTGGCGACGGCGAAATTGAAAGCTTACGGGTTTGAGTGTGGAATATTTTTCCGTTGCAGGGATTAACTTTAGGTGCATACTGCTATAAAATCGACAACCGTGGTTTTTGCGGAGATGCATTGGTTGCAGGACGCATCGGTGAAACTTCAAAGCGATTATGCAACACAGAATTTACAAAAAATTTTGCATATTCAACGGAGAAAAGTTTTGTTGTTTCCAATGCACGGTGCACCTTCTTCAATCGGAGTTGAGCTGTTGTACAATGACGGCTTAAAAACAAACTTCAAAGAACGTCGGAGAAGTTTTTGTAATGACGCCGACACTAAGGACAATCGATGCACTTTTTCCGCAGATAATATTCTCGCACAACTCTGCGATGAGCAAAAAATTTTTAAGCAGCACTTTGCCCGAACTTTTCAAATATAATTCCGTACGGCGAGTTGTGCGTACCTGTTTCCGAGCTGCTGGGTTATAGCTTTGTTGTCGAAAAGCGATGGTTGCTCAAAATCGCATTTTGCAGCTGCATTGCAGTGAAAGCACATGAAACTAAACTCGCGGCGGTTTTTGTTTTGGGCAACGTGATGCCCTGATGGAAACAAAATTGACGTGCTGCTTTTGCAAAAATAAAGCCATGCTTTTGCAATTCAAAACTACACGGCAGAAATATCATCATCAGCGACGAAAAATCATTGGCGGCTCAAAAATATTCATTGGCACAAATATAAAAGTCTTGATAGCTTTACTGAAAAATCGGATAATATACAGTACGCGATCCGTTAGCTCAGGTGGATAGAGGCGACTGCCTCTAAACAGTAGGTCGGACGTTCAGATCGTCTACGGGTCAATTTTTATTTTGGAGAAATTATGGTTGCAAAAAGAACTTTGAAAAATATGCCGAACTTATTTTGAAAAAGGCTTAAAATATAGGTGAATGCTTTACGTGTCCGTTAATAGAAGACATGCTGTAGCTCGTCCGTGTTATTGCGAAACAGGCGTATAAAATGGGCGTGAAAGATATTATATTTTTAGTAACGATGACGATTTAACGTTGTCAAAATATTTGTATGCAAATGATCTCCTTCGATGAGTTTCCGAAGTTCAAGGTTGAGTATGCAGAAAAGTATTTGAAAGCTGGTTATCATAGACTCGCATTGCACGGCAAACCCTGAGTTGCCGCAAAGCGTTGACCCAAAGCGTTTGGACAAAATGAATCGGTTTTCGCAAAAGCAAACAAGCGAGTGCAAAAGTACACGATGAATAATGTGGTGAAGTGGAGTTTGTTCGTAGCTGGCGGCATCGCCTGCGTGGGCGAAATCTTTGTTTCAGATTTGTCGGTTGAAAAGGCTGTCGAAAAACATGTGGGAAAAATTATTTTTGCGGCAGCACGCGTGAACCTCGATGACGATTGCAGGCATGGAGCGAGCACGATAAAAACCTCATACAGCAAGTTTTGAATAAGTCTCAATTCACAAAGCTCGCATATAAAGCACCTGGAACTGATTTGGAAGTGTGCTTAGTGGAAAATCACATTTGGCAAGGCGGCTCTGGGACATCAAAAGCTGGTGCGACTTTTTGCACTGTCATCCGACGGAAGAAATTTTTACATGTGCAGCCATACAAAGGTCAACGGTGTTGTAAAAAGCGACAAAAAGCCGTTAATCGGGTTGGAGCAACACAATTGAAAATTTCAGCTCACATTAAAAAGAAGGAAAGATTGTGGATTACACTGCCGAAAAAGGGAAAAGACGTTTTAACATTGTTATCGATTGACGAAGGTGCATCACGTCTCGGCGAAGTTGCGTTAGTTCCGCACGATTCACCTATCAGCAATACGAACATTCTCTTCAAGGATACGCTTTTTGACGAAAATGCTTCGTGTCACTTTGCTTTTCGGTGCGGCGTATCCGGACACAGTCGAGAACGGTGAAAAACTTTCCGCCTCTGAGAAGATCCGGGATGAACGAGGTCGATGACGCACGTTGACTTTATGGGGTCGGCGGTCTGGAGCTTTCGGTTATCGGCATCGATAAAAACGGCAAAGAAGTACAAATTCTGAAAAACGGAAACTGGGCTTTTAGTTTCGCTTTAGCTCTACTGCCAAACGTTACCATCCAGCTCAGTAAAACATTGTCCTAAAAGCTTTGGCACATGTTAGTGAACATTAAAATCCTTACAGGATTTTAATGTTCCCACATCGGTGCACTTTCGGTGAATATTTGCGAGAGAGACTCTCGATTGCAAGAAATTTTGCAGGCAAAGCCGATTATTTTTCCTTTTGCAAAGAACGATGCAAGCGATTGTGCGATCGTATTGATGGGCATGGTTTTGCACGATGATTTTGCCTAGGTAGGTAACTTTTTGTGTTAAAAAGTCCTTCGCCACCGAAAATGATGTTTTTACGCCTTTAATCATCTCGATTTCCATTTTGCAGGTTTCGTCCATTGCGGCAAAGAAAGCCTGTATCCAAGAACATTGTTTCACCGGCGGCTAGATTATATTCGATAGCCGAGCCGTCAATTCGAGGAAAGCTGTGCCGTTGCCAGAAAGTTTTTGCATGATAAAGCCTTCACCGCCGAAAAACCTGCCAATCTGGAAGAAAATCGAAAGCTCAACGCCATCGGTTGAAGCTAAAAACGCTTTCTTTTGTGCAATTAGCGACGAGCCGGCTTGATTTCAAACGCCTTGATTGCACCTGGGAACCTTGAAGCAAAAGAGATTTTGCCTTCGGCGGTTGCAGTGTATTTATTCAAAACAAACTTTCGCCTGAAAACATTCGTCCGATAGCTTTGCAAACTCCGCCTGCAGAAGTTGACATCTCAATTCCTGCACTCATCCACGCCATTCCGCCTGACTGAGTTATCATTGACTCACCAGCTTTCAAATTGCACACAACTGCGGGAAACGCGTCCCCGATAATTTCGTAATTCATAAAAACTCCTAAAATAACTGTTGTCAAATTATACGATTTAAAAGAATATTCTCAGGGTGCAATAAATTATATTTTAAAATATGAGCCACATACTTTCGGAGTTTTTAGCAAAAGCAAAGCTAACCTACCCTCTCGTTTACCTTGGTTTTTAAGCTTTAGCACGTTTTACTTTTTGTGAAGTCAACTGCTCATTGCGGATTGCAGCAATTCGTGCTGGCGAAAAACGTGGCATCGCCTTTCAGTGCATTTTTCCGACGAAGTAGGATACTCCACAGGGGCTGCTTCGTTTTCGAGCTAGCTTCTCAGGCGATGCATACAATTTGATACAGGGCGTTGCGGCCAGCAGTCGTTCCAAGCCATGAGATCAAGCGAGCTCAATGCATCAACCCAAAACGGAAAAAGCCCTGCATTGAAGCGGACGAGCCTCACACACTGAGCAGCCGTCTTTCAAAAAAATACAGTCGTACTTTGCCGTTTCGATGAGCGACAAATATTCATAGCCGTCATGCAAATCGACCCATCGGCAATACTTTTTCAAGAAAGCTGGCAAAATCTAAATTAAGTACAGCCAAAAGTGGCGTTATGTCCTTTTTCGTACAAAAACACAAAACCCGGCTCGTACCGACAACACGCCGAACACTGCGAACAAGAAAAGCCGAACTCCGTTTTTCCAAAAAGCAATCTTCCATTTCGGGACTTCCAAGCTTCTTTCACCTAAGAAAGGGACAAACTAGCCTTTTTCCCAACCGGCAAAAACCCGTTTTCCGAACACTTCTTTCATGTCTGTTACCATAACAAAAAGCTTGGTTATCGACTCGGTTGATAATTTCCCTCGCCTTGTTACTTGCACACGATGCACAACGCAAAGCAAAAATAGCTATCCTGCTTGGAATACATCCCCGCCCCTTTCAAAATCGTAACGCCACGTGCAAGTTCATTCATCAGCACATGTCCTAATTCATCAGGATTATTAGAAATTATCATTAAGCCTTTGTACGAGTCAAAACCGTCCACAATCATGTCGGAAAACACGCATACAGAAAAAACACCGCAATCAGTGAGTACAAAGCGATTTGCGGCTTTTGTCTAACCACGCCAGAACATAATCACGATGAATAAGTCGATTACCGCCATAGCCTTTGCGATACTAAACGTCGGGAAACGGTTGCTAATCATTGCACCAGCCAAATCCGTTCCGCCAGTCGTACCCCCGACCTTAAACACCATACCCAAACCCAACCCTACAATTATTCCGCCAAAAGTCGACACGAGCATAAGGTCGCTTTCGAGGGTTGGCGATACCATTCGGAAAAAGCCTTCAAGCCATTTCCAGAACAACCGACAAAAACAGCGTCGAAATCAACGTGAGAATGGCACATCCCCAAAAAGTTTTTGCCCGAAAATAAACATGACGAGTTAATAATCAAGTTCATCCACTGCACAGGAAAACCAGTCAATGTTTGGATAATAATTGACATACCGCTCACACCACCAGGCGAAATCGTCGTTGGTATAGGAAAAATAAAGCCCAGCAGCAGCCGTCGCAGTTCAAGCAACGTTATAAGTACCGGAATAACCCAATCAAAAACAATTTGTTTACGCTACGTTTTTCATCCGAAGTGTCCTCAAACATATCTCGAAAAATCCAGCATCACTTTTTGAGATAATTTTACGCAGTATAATGCATTTGCGTACTCAATAAGCCCAGGACATTCTTGCAATTTGTAAACGACATAGCTTATCCACGGGGCGAGAATGCGGCGGAAATCCATCGCATTCTGCTCCTACTATGAAAGCAATAACCGAATACCAGCAAAGTTCAGTCGACGCAATTAGCGTATTCGTAAAATGCATTGGATAAATGAGGGGAAAATTAAAAATACGCTTGGCGTATTTTAATTTTTCCCTGTGATTGCACTTTCGGTGAATCGAGCGTAAACGGCAGATTGATATTTTCGCAGTTGGTGATTTTTCAATGTGTGTGAAAAAGTCGCACTGAAACAAAAACTTGACAAAAATCAGCAAAGACTTTCTAGAAAAGAATAAAATGTCGGAGAAGTGAAGATTTGTCAAAAGGATTTAATCGCTATTGATTTTTGTTTGGATGGTAGTATATTGAGAGCGTAGGAAAAGAAAATGATTATCCTGAAAAATGAAGAGCAGATTAACGGTATCAGAAAATCGTGCAAGGAAATTGCGAAGTTGTTTGTTGAGTTAAAGGATTTTATTCAACCTGGACTTTCGACAAAGCAAGTTGATTCATATTGCGAGGCTTTTATGCGGAAAGCAGGCGGTGTGCCTGCGTGGTAAACAAACGGTTTTTCCGCTGCGAGTTGCATTTCTATTAACGAAAGTAATTCACGGATTGCCTTCGCGGATTATTCAAGACGGAGATTTGGTGTCGGTCGATTTAGGGAATGATTTTGAACGGATACGTTAGCGATGCGACAGTTACGTTTCCGATTGGGAATGTTTCGCCAGAGAAGCTGCGACTTTTGGAAGTCACGACAGAATGCCTTAATCGTGCAATTGCTGCATGTGGCTGGGGAACCGCTTGTCCGACATTGCCCATGCCGTGTATAACCTCGCAACCGAAAACGGTTATGGCGTGGTGTACGATTATTGCGGACACGGCGTTGGCGAAAAGTCCACGAGTCGCCGAGGTGTTTAATGTCGATGCCGAAAGCTGAAAACTTGCGGATAAAGCCCGGCATGGTGCTGGCACTCGAACCTATGATTAACGCGGTACGCCAGAATGTGAGTGTAAAAAAATGATGGCTGGACAGTCGTTACCGATGACGGTTTAGCTTCGTGCCACATGGAGCACACTGTCGCTGTGTTTGAAGACCACACCGAAATACTTAGCAAAGCTATAAACGCAAACGGCTGCCACGCACTTTTGTGCGGCGGCGTCAAATCAAAAAAGACAAAAAGCCTTGAGTTTGCCCGTGGCGTCTTATACATCGCTTCGAGGCGTTTGATTAAATACGGAAACACGTTTCAAAGTCAACACCGTAAAGTGTTATGGTTTTCGTGCGAAACCGTTTCTTTAATCAGCCACTTCAGCAAAATCAGCCGCCAACGAATAGGCTTGCTCCAAGGTTGCGTTACGCATCAAAGCTCCAGCACACACACTTGCAAAAATGTCGCCTCGTGCCGTGGAAACTTCAGCGGCTGCTTGTTGTGAAAGTAATGTGCGAACTTTTGGTTTCGCTATTGATACGACACAATACCAATCTTGCCCTGCGCCTTTTATCGTTCCTTGGTCTGAATTAAATTCGACACCTTTAAGCACAACTTGCTTGGCACCCAGTTTTCCGAGTGCTAAAAGTATGTGTATGTATATTCCTCATCCGTACTCGCCAGCTTTTTATGTAGCAGCCCCAGCATAAATGAAGCTTCCGTAATGTTAGGCAAAACGACATCCGCCATTTTCAACTAACTTTGCCATTTTCAAATGCAAACTCTTGCGTGAATCCTGGATACAATGCTCCGTTATCTGCCATGCAAGGGTCAACAATTCGCAAAAGTTTTTCCGAAGTAAAATCACAAAGAGCTTTTTCATCAAATTGATTTGCTCAAACGAACCCCAAGTACCCCGTGTAAATTGCATCGAACAAAAAGCCTTCTCCAGTGATTGCAAATCGGCGTAATTTGGTCGGTTAAATCGTCAAAGGTAAAACCTTTAAACTTATCGTGTGCGTTGAAGAACCGCCGTCGGTATAATCGCAGTTTCCGAGCCATCGCCGAAATAATCGGCAAAGCAACAGTAAGCGAACATTTTTCCAACGCAAGAAATATCCTGAATCGTAACAACTCGTTTCATATTCTCCATTATCCTCGATGACAATAATTATAAACTAATTTAATTTTCTGTAAAGCAGGCAAAATTTTTTCGTAGCAAACATTTCACAATTTTCGCTGCACAACAATTTAATATCGCCATTCACCGAAAAGTGCAACTCGACGGGCAAATTAAAATCCGCTGCGTATTTTTAATGTGCACCATGCATCATTCAAATACTTTTTGCAAATACGCAAATTGCGTCGACTGAACTTTGCGGGTATTCGGTTGTGCTTTCCATAAAAAGTAGGTCTGAATGCGGCTGATTTCCGCCGCATTCAGACCCGTCAGATAAACTCAGCCGTTTACAAACTCCCAAAAACGCAAAGAAGTTCAAACCGTTTGGCAGATATTAAAGATAAAAATCCATATATTTCTTCTGGAACGAAAAAGGGCTTGACTTTTTAATTTTATGTAAGATACAAAAGTACATTTTGGGAGCGATGGTAAGAGTGGTTAGGCGAGCGGTCTTGAAAACCGTTGAGCTGAGAGGTTCCGAGGTTCAGAATCCTCTTGCTCCGACCTGGAAAGATGCGAGAGTGGTAGATCGGGCTCCCTGCTAAGGAGTTGTTCTCAAAAAGGGTTCCGGGGTTCAGATCCCCCTCTTTCCGTAAATTTGCGAGGTAGGTTTGCCCGCAAGGTTTTGCATTTTGGCGGTGTTTGTCGCTTTTTATGTGTTTTCTCCAAAGCCATCGGGTTTTGGCGATTTTATCATGAGGCTATAGCTCAGCTGGATAGAGCGTCAGATTGCGGATCTGAAGGTCGGCAGTTCAGACCCGCCTAGCCTCATTGTTTGGGTTCTCTTAGCTTGAAACAGAATGCCCGCGAGGACAGCGGTAACACTGGAGAGATGCGAGAGTGGTTGAATCGGGCGGTCTCGAAAAGCCGTTGTTCCTGCAAAGGTTCCGGGGTTCAGATCCCCTCTCTCCGTTACTTTTACCGAAAGCGGTAACTTTGAGAGATGTCCGAGTGGTTGAAGGTGCACGCTTGGAAGGCGTGTATGCTGAAAAGTATCGGGGGTTTGAGATCCCTCTCCGTAACACGCAGAAAGATACGCCTAAAAAGCCCGCGAGTTGAGACTTTTTAGAAAATGTCAGGGGCTATGTAAGGAGCGTTTTTCAAACCCCGTCAGATTCGGAAGAAAGCAGCGGTAGAAAGATTGTTCTTGTGCCGTAGATTCGGGCTTTTCTAAGAAGTTTCGCTTTTTGCCTTACCGTTGAAAAATCCACAGCAATCCAGTTGACATTCTCCAACAAACTATGATAATGAAACCTATGAGATCATAGCGTTAGTTTACAAAGCTTAAATTGGTTGCCGTGATAATCGAAAAAGCGGCTTGAAGCCTTGATTGCAGAAAAATCTTTTGCCAAATTATGCCGTTTTTGATTGGGATTTTACTTGCATTTTTATGACGTGCAAGATAACTTATTTATGTACCAGTTGGAAAATATTTATTTCAAAGATGACACCGCCTGAATTTTCGAAAATGCTTCGAGTTGACATTGGGCAGGATGTGCCTTTGAGAAATACGGCAAAGTGCGCTGGAAAGAGCTTTGACTGCTGGCGAACTATCGGCGGACTTGGACGATTTGTATGAGTTTTTTGTATGCGGAGTATGCAGGGTTGGGCGGAACGAAAAAGCCTCGAGGCGGTAACCGCGACGGATGAATATCGCACGTTCAAGGCAAAGATGATAGTGCTGATGCTCGGGCGGCTCGGACGTTCAGCGATTGACTTGTGTCAGCAGGTGAGTACTGGTATGAGTATCATGCGAACTGGAGCTCTCACCGAAAAGGCGATTGACAAGTCGCTGACCGATGAAATCCGCATTTACGCAAAATGCTTTCGGCTGAAAAGCTGCCAGGAAGGCTGGGCAGGTTAGTAGCCGTTGGCGAAAAGGGCATCCGTATGCAGCCGTGAAAATGCAAAAATCTGATAAATACGCTAAATGCGAATGGAATTGAAAACTTATGTTTGCTCGGCTTCGCAGGAAACGCCCGTGCGTGTTTTTGCAACCAGCAAAAATATTGCTACAACATGCCAAGTGCTAATGTTTTCGGGCGACGACGGCTTTTTAACTGAGGCGGCATCCTTACTGCGGAAAACGATAACTCGATTCCCGCGCGACGCTTCGTGAGGAAAAAGCTGAAGCGATTAAACGCTTGATAATGCCGAAGACACAACGACAAGTCGCCTATTTTTTGGTTGCAGGCGATAGCGACGGTGATTTTTATGATGGATGCGTTTCGAAAGACAATGCAGTTCTGTTGGTCTTTGACGAGCGGTTTGATTCTTCGGCAAAGATATTCGACGTGGTGCAAAAAGGGCTTACTGAGCGGAACACGCAAAATGCTTCCGTGCTGGTGCAGCGGAGAAATCCCGCAACTGGTGCATGCATTACCGAGTAGAAAGCCTCGCAACGCTCCGTCAAGCAAACCTTGAAGACACTCACATTCGTAGGAAAATGCACCAGTTTTTCGTACGCCTTTAGTTGATAAAGCCTGCGTCAATTGCTTTTGAGTTTATATTTCAAAAAGCATATTTTTCTTTTTCAGGATGAAATTTTCAAAGGGTTTGCGATTTAATCACCCATAAAGCTCGTTGGTTGAAAAAGCATTTGTGCCAACCAAGTCTTCCAGATACGCCATACGCGTTCGGAAATCGGTAGCGGCTTCTTCGCCAGCGAGATTAAAACTGTCATCGCTGTATTCTTCGTATTCGCCTTTGTCCAACTCGGCAAAGTGCAATTCCCACGACGCTAAAAACTTTTCGGCGATGCGGTAAATGCCTTGCGAAATCAATGCTTCTGGTTTATACACCACAGCTGGTAACCTCGAAGCAAGTGCGATGTCTTGCGTCGAGGTCTTTTGAAATAATTCCCCAGATGCTCCAAATCGACATCCAAATATTGCTTGCAGGAATTTCGAAGCTTAAAAACTTTATCTGCGTCTTCTGGTCTTTCAACCATATTCATAATTACGCGTGGCTTAAAACTTTCCAACTTGGCGATGAGCTTTTCAGTATTTTTCGGCGTCAATTTTTGCAACTCAGAAAGCAAACGCGGAATATAAAGACGCTGCATATTTTTCGCATCGGATTGCAGCTTTGTGAGATACGCATTGCCTTGCGATTTTTGAAACGAAGTTGTAACCATCCTGAACACCAAATTCTTACAAAAAGATACGCATCCAAAATGGCAGTAACCGTAGGTGCGTGATTAAAAACACCCTGAGGTGAAAGTAAAAAGTCGAGAATGCCTAGCGATGTCCCCTGCACCCAAATCCAAATATTAAATAGTCGGCATCCAAACGTAAAAGACTCGCTATCAGTTTTTGCTCGTAAATTTTTGAGAGCGACAAAACCCTGGAAGCTCAGAATCGCCAGGAATAAACCGCAAATTTTTATATGGCGTGTCCAAAAATAATCTCGTCGAAATCGGAATTGCCAGTTAAAAAGTACCGATGCGTGTTCGTTCCTTTGCATTCCTAACGCAGATGTAGGTTCGATGCTCCTAAATCAAGGTCAGCTAGAACAACCGATTTGCCAGCTTGTGAAAGAGCAACAGCAGATTTGCGGAAAACAAACTTTTGCCGACACCGCCTTGTCGCTTGACGACGGGAATAATTTGCATAAAGCCTCCAAGTGTATTTTTATGAGTTTATCGAAAAATGCACTGCAAGTCAATAGGTTTCTAAAATCAAACAAAAATTGCAAAACAATAAAACACAAAAATAATTTCACCGAATGCAGGTGCAACACACTGACGAGAGCCGTTAGATGCGACTCTCGCTTTTGAAAGATGCAGTTTGCTTTTTATCTGTTTATGTTCAAACTGTTTTGGCGGAAAATTCATGAATTTTCCGCCCACTTTTTAGCTTCGTTTAAAAGCTTTTGATAAAAGTTGGATAACGTCGTGCGGTTTCACCGTCGCACGTTATCCGTGTATAAGCTCATCCGTTTACAGATACCGAAAAATATTCTACAAATAACATTTGTCTTGCAAACGGCGTCGCTTTTTGGATATACTGTTTGGCAAGAGGTTAGAATGTTGGAAATGTACACGGACGGTGCCTGCTCTGGAAATCCGGGACGAGGCGGTTGGGCTTGGGTGTGGGTTTTGGACGGTGAAGTTGGGCAGCAAAAATTCTGGTTCGGATAAAAAGCACAACAAATAATCGGATGGAGCTTTTTGCAGTTATTTCTGGGCTGGATCATTTTCAGAAGTCATGCAGCGAGTAAACGGTTTGAAACAAATTTACACCGATTCTGAGTTACGTTCAACAGGGAATTACCACGTGGATTAAAAACTGGAAAAACGGCTGGAAAACCGCAAGCAAGCAACCGTAAAAACCGCGAACTCTGGGAAACTCTCGACACGCTTCAAAGCAATCTCGAGGTCGAGTGGAACTGGGTAAAAGGACATGCCGACAACAAATTCAATAACCTTTGCGATTCACTTTGCCGTCGAAGCCTGCAAAAAGCCTGACAGTTGCAAGCTCGTGTAAACTTTTTCTGGCGTGAAAATATAAAACCGCAAGGTTGCGCACATCGGCTGACTTTCGTGAATCCTTTGTGCGTAAGTCCTGTTGAAACCAAACCGCACCTTGATCTTTCTACCATATAATGCGAAGTTTTTGGGGAATTATGGCGGAATTATTGGCACCATGCGGAGAGTATCGAAACATTAAATCGCGGCAGTTGCAGAAGGTGCGGATGCCGTGTATCTTGGCTTAAAAACTTTAACGCTCGCATGCGGACTTCCAATTTTTCGTGGTCGCAATTCCAAGCCGCAGTTGACAGTTTGCACAAACGCGGGATTTACGTAACTCAACACGGTGATAACTCAAGAAGAGCTTCCCGAAGCGTTTGCTACTTTTGGATTTTTGCAAACAGTGCAGCCAGACGCAATTATCGTGCAAGACTTCGGCGTGCTGCAAAATGGTGAGAGATTTTTCCCGAAGCTAAAAGTTCACGCCTCAACTCAAATGAACATCGCGAGCAGCCGAGCGGCAAAACGCAATAGAGTCGTGCAGGAATTTCGCGGGTTGTACTTGCACGCGAGTTATCGCTCGATGAAATCCGTGCCATCACTCGAGCTGCGAGTTGGAAGTTTTTGTGCATGGAGCTTTGTGCATCAGTGAGTCAGGACTTTGCTTATTTTCTAGCTTTTCGGCGGCAAATCCGCAAACCGCGGAATGTGTACTCAAGCCTGCCGTCGTTTATACACAGTTGCAGACAACGAGGCGAAACACAAGTGGCTACTCGCCATACGATTTGCAGCTTTTGAAATTCATTCCAGAATTGGTTGAGGCGGGCGTTACTTCGTTTAAGATTGAAGGTCGCATGAAAAGTGCCGAGTACGTCGGAACGGTTGTTGCTCGATATCGGTGCATGCTGGATAACTGGCAAAGCCGACCGCCGTGCAGCATTTGAAACCGCCCGTCGCATTTTGGAAAACGATTTCGCAAGGCAAAAACGACTTTCCTTTTTGACAATGCAACAAACGCCTCCCTCGACAAAAACACTCAATCCTGAGCAGGACGCGGGAACGAGGCATATACATAGGCACGATTGCCGAGCAAAAGTTTTTGCCAAAGACAAAACCTCCGACAAATCGCAGACAGCTTCGGATGCACCGAAATCGAAACGCGTTTGTGCAGCTGAATCATAGTTCAGGATTTGTGCCGGGCATAGGCGACTCGATAAGGCTTCACCGCAAAGACGACACTGGCAGAAACAAGCTGGAAAAATAAAAAAACGCTAAAAAGACCACACAGGCGAAACGTTTTTGAAGTTCCTAAAAACTTTGAAGTTGGCGACAGCGTCTACCTTTTGCAAACAAAAAGCAATGAACAAGCATTACGCCGACGTTTTGCCGAAAACCTTTGCAGCGTTCAAAAAGCCTAACTTGAGTGCAGCAAATCTCGAAAGAATTAAGCAACCTTGCCGAAAAGTTTTTGAGTGCAGATGAAACGTTGCCGAAAGGCAAAACCGAAAAAGCAGAAAAAGCAAAAAGCCAAAAATTTTTCCAGACGGATTTTATGTGCAAGTTTCTTCGATTAACGACGTGCATGCACTTCTCGTCGCAAAGCCTTCACGAGTTATTGTCAACAAACGAAGACACCGAAAAATTTTTGAGCGACAAAACAAAAAGCTTGCCGTTTACACGTTCAGAAATTATTGTGTCGCTTGACCCCTTTGTCGGTGAAAACGATTTGCAAACGCTTGAACCGAAAAATCTTCGCAATGATGGAAGCAAGGAATCAAAAATTTTATCGTCAACTAATCCCGCTCACATTTCTATTTTTGCGAAACGAAAAGTCAACCTCATTGGCGGAGCTACCTTTATATGTTCAACCGCTTCGCCGTCAAATGGCTCAACGAAAAACAGCATCTCAAAATTTATTTCGTCGCTCGAAAACTCACTTGACAACTTGAGGCGCACGCTCACGGAGTTTCCGCCGAACAAAAAGACGACGCACTCATCACGGTGTTTAACTATCCGCTGCTTTTCAGATCCGCCGTCCGCTGCCGCAAACTTACTCATTCACGCATCTCACCGATAAACTCGGTGTCAGCATATCGCGTGCTTTCCACTCCGTCGCAAAGTTTCGTGCTGCCCGAAAAGCCTTTCTCGATTACCGAAAAATCGCCTCGCTACAGGCTTCCAAAATTCGTCATCGACTTTTCGCACACTGCCGTCCGAAAAACGACTACAAATTCATTTACGCCGCGTGCCTCAACAGCGAAGGAATTTCCGACACATCCAAATTCAACTGGAAAGAAGGCTTTACAACACCGAAAAAGTCGAAAAACCTCAAACGCAATTTTGTTCCGACACAAAAATAGTATTTTTCACCGAAAGTGCAGCCGATGTGGAACATTAAAATCCTTTAAGATTTTTAATGTTCACTAACATGTTCACATGCATTTTCGGAATACGCAAATTGCTTAAGACTTGCGAATATTGCGTACAAGGATGAACGCGGTATAAAGGTACTATCACTATCGAGTTTTTCGAGATGCCCTACAAGTAATTTTTCGTAACGCCGAAAAATAAACCAGTAACCGTGTATAAGTTTTGGTTTTTGATTTAACGACCGATTTGAAGGAGACAAGATGAAAAATTACTCAGTGTTATTTTAGCTGTTGCTGCTAGTTCGTTGCTGTTATTTGCAGGCGATGTCGCAAACCTTGTGAATTTGGGCTTTTCACCTGATGGTATGACTTACGCATCTCGGCGAGTACGGAATAACTGACCAAAACCTACCGCTCATACGCGGAAATTTATATTGTTGACGTTGCAAAACGATTTTTGTCAAAAGCGGTATTTTCAAAAACTAGCCCGTCGGCTTTTGACTGCAAACAAAAGACAGCAAGTCTGTGTTTCTGGCTTTACAAAATCGAGCTGGGAATGCCTTGTCTAAAAACAGAATCGCCGACAAAAATGCTGGTCGTCCGATTTATGCACAAAGCGAAAAACAAAAGAACACACCAATTTCACTTTTTCGCGATTTTGAAACAAATTATGAATACACAGTTGTTTTGCATAAAAGCGATGAAGGACGAAATGCAGCATTTCATTTGAGCATTGATGTGATTGCACTTGACGGCTCAAAAACATATACGCTTGGGAACAAAAACTCGCCCGGGCGTCAAAGACTATAATATCAAGCGTATTTTAATCAACAATGCAAATTCGGCGTTGGTTTTTATCGTGGAAAAATCGTCCGTGACAAATCGGGCGATTGCGTGCGATACATGGTCGAAAACGATTAAACTTTGAGCGTATTCGCAAAAAGCTTAGCCGCGTTAGCAATGTGAATAAATTCATCGTGCGGAAACCCGAAAACAATGCAATGAGGTTTCTGCACGATTAATTAAAAAGCTAACAGCTTCGGTTAATAATTTTAAAACCTACATTAACATATTTGTGTCAAATGAGCTCTTTTTACGTCAACCAAAAATCGGTGAACACTGTTTGTTGTCGCGTCCAATTTTTCAAAGGCTTTTTCCAAATCTCCGCCGGCACGAGCGATAAATGTTATATCTTTAATCAGTTCTTTGACGGTTGTGTGAAATATTTTTGAGTTTTCCTTGTCGCAGTTGCAGGGTTTGCTCATTTCCGTGGCAACAACCGCAAAACCTTTTTCCACTTTCACCTGCGTGTGCGGCTTCGATGGCGGCATTCATACTGAGCATTTTGATTTGCTCGGCGATGTCTTCAATCATGGTCGCGATTTCGCTGATTGAGGTGATGTTTTTTCTCGGTGTAAAGAAAATTCGTGCCTGCGTGGAAGCTAATGCGTTTTTGCTTTCGGTGAACGAGGGTTATTAAATTTTTGCTTCATCGGTTTTTCACTAAGTTTATCGCTCGACACTGAAAAGTTTATGCTGCGTTTCAGTTTGCAGCAACTCGTGCTTTTTAATTCTTCGTTGGTTTGCAGCAAGTTACTGTGCTGCCTGCACCGTTTTTAAGCTCAGTAGTTATCTTTTTCGGCTTGTTGCTGCAAGTTGCGGTTTTCAGCTTTTAGCTGCATATTCTCCGACGCGGTCGCTAAACCGCTACTTGAATTGTAAACTGACGAGCTGCCTGTCGCATTCGAGCCGAAAGTTCCAGCTCCGTGCTTCGTCTCGGCAACTGACGAGCCCGCAGTCACTAAACCGCTACTTGAACTGTAAACTGACGAGCTGCTTGTCGCATTCGAGGCCGAAAGTTCCAGCTCTGTTTGTCGCGTCGGCAATTGATGAGCCCGCGGACGCTCAAACCGCTACTTGAACTGTAAACTGACGAGTAGCCTGCCGCGTTCGAGCCGAAAGTTGCAGCTTCGTTAGCTTCGTCTCGGCAACTGACGAGCCCGCAGTCGCTAAACCGCTGCTTGAACTGTAAACTGACGAGCCACCTATCGCATTCGAGCCGAAAGTTGCAGCTCCGTGCTTCGCGTCGGCAACTGACGAGTCCGCAGTCGCTAAACCGCTGCTTGAACTGTAAACTGACGAACCGCCTGCTGCATCCGAGCCGAAAGTTCCAGCTCCGTGCTTCGTCTCGGCAACTGATGAGCCCGCGGACGCTAAACCGCTGCTTGAACTGTAAGCTGACGAGCTGCTTGTCGCATTCGAGCCGAAAGTTCTAGCTCCGTGCTTCGTCTCGGCAACTGATGAGCCCGCGGACGCTAAACCGCTACTTGAACTGTAAACTGACGAGCTGACTGTCGCGTTTGGAGCCGAAAGTTCCAGCCCTGTTTGTCGCGTCGACAACTGACGAGCCCGCAGTCGCTAAACCGCTACTTGAACTGTAAACCGACGAGCCGCCTGCGCAGTTCGAGCCGAAAGTTGCAGCTCCGTGCTTCGCGTCGGCAACTGATGAGCCCGCGGACGCTAAACCGCTACTTGAACTGTAAACTGACGAGCCCGCGGACGCTAAACCGCTGCCTGAACTGTAAACCGACGAGCCACCTATCGCATTCGGTACCGAAAGTTGCAGCTCTGTTTGTCGCGTCGGCAACTGACGAGCCCGCGGTCGCTAAACCGCTGCTTGAACTGTAAACTGACAAGTCGCCTGCTGCATTCGAGCCAAACGTTCCCAGCTCTGTGCTTCGCGTCGGCACTGACGAGTCCGCGGTCGCTAAACCGCTGCTTGAACTGTAAACTGACAAGTAGCCGTCTGCATTCGAGCCAAACGTTGCAGCCCCTGTTTGTCGCGTCGGCAACTGACGAGCCCGCGGACGCTAAACCGCTACTTGAACTGTAAACTGACAAGCCGCCTGTCGCGTTCGAGCCGAAAGTTGCAGCTCTGTTTGTCGCGTCGGCAACTGACGAGCCCGCGGACGCTAAACCGCTGCTTGAACTGTAAACTGACGAACCGCCTGCTGCATTCGAGCCGAAAGTTCCAGCTCCGTGCTTCGTCTCGGCAATTGATGAGTCCGCGGTCGCTAAAACGCTGCTTGAACTGTAAACCGACGAACCGCCTGTCCATTCTGAGCCGAAAGTTGCAGCTGGCACTTTGCCGCCTGCCCCTGAGCGGCTGCTTTTTGTCCCGCGTGGATTTTTAGAAACTTCTTCGCTCCCTTTTTGTCTTGCGACAAAATATTTTCGTTGCATTGCAGATTGAACTGCCGCACGAGTTAAAAATCACTGCGACAAAAAGTCCAAGTAGCCAAAGTGATTACAATTATGCTGGCACTCACCACCGCGTCGAGCTTATCATTTTGAAGCTCGGCGTTTTGGATTGCTCGATGGCGACATTGTATAAACGCTCACATTGGTCAAAGTCGTTTCGAAGCGAAGCCAGCGTCTCATTGTCGGCGTTCAGTGAACTTGAAAACCGCATACCAAGCCGAAAAACTTTTTCGTAAATCGCCAGCTTTTGTCGGCATAACTTTTGCAAAGCCATCAAAACCGCTGTTTGACTTTGGCGTAAGACATCATTCACCTCGCGAGGTGTTGCGTATATTGCCGCAAAATCGACCCAAAATTTTTAAGCTCTTTCCGTTTGTCCACTTGCAATTTGAAAAACACCACCGCAGTCTTTCTCCCTTCCATCTCGGACTGCACTATTTCGCGATTCAACGCAGAATATATGCCTTCGGATTTTTCCGCAAAGTCTCAAAACCGCAAATATCGTCAATCCGAAAAGCAACGCACTCAAAAAAACACAATCGTTACTTTTTCCACATACGCAACTCTCTTCAAAGTCTACCATAAAATTAAAATTTTGTCGATAAAGCTGAGTAATATTGTGTGCCACAAGCTGACAAGGATGCGGTTCAAAAATTGGCATCCGTGCCAATTTTTTGAACTTCGAGTTTAGATTAAAACCGTGCATCCTGCACGGTTTTTAATACAAACATCGTGAGCTTTTATACCGCGTCCGTCCGTGGACGCTGCTGACACTATCGACGGTTCAAAAATTGGCGTCCTTGCCAATTTTTGAACTTCGAGCTTTTTCGTCTCGAAAAAACTCGGTAGTGCTTTTTAGTACACCGCCATCCGTGGCGGAAATGACGCAGTTCAAAAGGGATTGGCAACGTTTTTTCAAAAATGTAATTTTTGAAAAAAACTCGAAAAATCAATTACAATAATTCAGAATACAGATATTGTAAATTGACCGGCGTCCTGCACAATTTTTGAACTTCGAGTTTGTATGAAAACGTCTCAAAATACGCTTTTGGATTTTGAGACGCTCAACCTCAGTTTTGGGCTATGCCCAAAACTGCCTGCTGACTTGCAAACATCGCGGGGCTTACCGTTTACAAAATACTAAAAAATTCTTGAATTGCGAACCGTTCTCCCAAAAAAGTTCCGTGGATAGCTCTGCCGTTTACAAAACGCAAGGAAACGCAGGGATGAATTGTCAGTCAGCTATTGGAAAATTTTGGTTGGAAAAATCTGCGGTTTTGAATTGTAGGCTTGAAATTTTTATGAGTTTGGTTTTATAGTTTGGGTGGAGGATTTTATGAAAGTAGCAATTAATGGATTTGGTCAGATCGGGCGGTTGGTATTTCAGTCGCTGGTCGAACAGGGGCTTCTCGGAAAAAGATAAGCTGGATGTGGTTGCGGTAGTTGACTTGTCAACTGATGCAAAGTATTTTGCGTACCAGTTAAAATATGATTCAGTTCAGAGCAAAAATGAATGCAAAGCTTGAAACAAAAGGGCGACGATGTTTTGGTGGTAAACGGTCACGAGATTAAGTGTGTTTCGGGGCGAGGTTTAACGCCCGCACAGCTGCCCTTGGAAAGAGTTGGGCGTTGATGTTGTCGTTGAGATCCACGGGTATTTATACCGACGAAAAGGCGTATCAGCATTTGGAGGCGGGTGCAAAAAGTTATTATCACGGCTCCGTCAAAAGTCAAAGGATGCTTCAAAGCCCGATCCGATGTTTGTGTTGGGTGTCAACGATGAAAAAGTATGACCCGAAAAAGACCACGTTATTTCAAACGCAAGCTGCACAACGAACTGCTTAGCTCCATTGGTACATGTTCTTTTGAAAGAAGGCTTTGGTATTGAAACGGGCTTGATGACAACAATTCACTCGTACACTGCAACGCAAAAAAACGGTTGACGGTGTTTCGCAAAAAGATTGGCGTGGCGGACGAGCTGCTCGGTCAATATTATTCCGTCAACTACGGGTGCAGCAAAAGCGGTAGGTAAAGTTTTACCAGCAACTGAAGGCAAGCTCACAGGTATGTCATTCCGTGTACCGACACCGACGGGTTCAACTGTTGACTTAACATTCCGCACGGAAAAAGACACATCAATTCAAGAAATTGATGCAGCGATGAAAAAGGCTTCTGAGTCATACTTAAAAAGGAATTTTTGGGATATTGCACAGATGAGTTGTTTTCAACCGATATTATTCACGACACACGCTCGTCGATTTATGACAGCAAGGCAACTCTTGAAAACAACTTGCCAGGTGAAAAACGCTTTTCAAAGTTGTATCTTGGTACGATAACAGATGGGGATATTCAAAACCGCGTTGTCGAAGTTTTGAAGATGGTTGAAAAAGGTTTATAAAAACGCAAGTTAAATTGACCGAAAGGCACTCCGTGACGGAGTGCTGCTCTTCGACAACGCTTTTGCACATCACGAGGAGCTATAACCGCCAAGGCGATAAATCGTAAATGCGGAAAGGCTAGACGTGGCAGAGGGCTCTTGGGCGGGATCGTAAAAAGCTTCGGATTTTTAAACGATATAGCTTCGGCGGTAACGCAAAACGCTTCGTATCGCTTACAAATTTAACGCAAAAAGCATTCGGTTTAAAAATCCTAAAAACTAATGACAAAGCCTCATTGCATGCAATGACGTAAACTGTAGCTATGTTTGCGATTGAAGATATAAAATGGTATGAAAGTTACGGTGATGGGACTTGGACTGAATGGCGGCGGACTGGCGTCGGCGATTTTTGCACGGCACGGAGCTGACGTTACAGTTACCGATATGAAAGATGCGAATTTTTGCGTGCCTCGCTTCGACTCGTTGAAAGAGTTTCCAGATATCAAGATCGTTTTTAGGACGACACGAAATTTCTGACTTTGAAAAATGCCGATATGGTTATCAAAAATCCTGGCGTGAAGCGGGAGGAAATATTTTTCTTGCTGTCGCATTGAAACGGATATTTTCGATTTTTACAGTTGACAAAGGCACCGATTATTGCGGTTACGGGCAGCAAGGGAAGTCGTCAACGGTGAGTGCCTTGCATTATGGGTTTAAGGCGTTGGGTTGTGAGCCTTTTTGGGCGGGAACATCACTGTCAGTCCGCTAACTTTTTGGGACAAGGTTACAGAAACAACGCCAGTTGTTTTGGAGCTTTCCAGTTTTCAGCTGAACGATTTACGTGGCTGCGATTTTTAAGCCATGCATTACGATTGTTACGCCGATTGTTGCCGACCATCAAAACTGGTACGAAAAATATGGAGGCTTATGTCGCTGATAAAAAGTGATTTATAAAAATCAAGCTGCGGGCGACTTTACAATTTGCAATGCAGACCAAACACAGGGCATTGAGTTTGCACGAGAAACCAATGCAGCGGTCGGATTTTACTCTGCACGAAAAAAGTGTTTTGACGAACTGTACGTCGCTTTTACGAATGCACCGCAGGTTTATTTTTACCGATGAGGGCAATGGGGTTGTAAATAATGCTGGCGAGGAAACGCTTCTCTTGCCGGCTGAAACTCGCGTGTTGAGTTTTTCCGCTCAAGCAAAACGTGCTAAATCACGGCGTTTGCACTTTATCGATATGGAGCGAAAGCCGAAGCGATTGCTGACGTGATGAAAAATTATCCAGGGCTGGAACATAGGTTGGAGTTTTTCACGAAGCTGGAGAGCTACGCTTTTTATGATGACACAACTGCGACTGTTGCCTGAAGCCGCCGCTAGCTGCTTTGAATGCATTTCCGTCCGACACATTTAGTCGCCCGATTTGGATTGCGGGAGGCACGGACAAAAATTTGAACTTTGAGCAACTTGGGATTGAAGCTAAAAAGCGTCGGCGATGCTCGAAGGAACGCAACCGAGCTTTTTAATCGCCGAGTTGAAAAACAACGTACCGTTTTTCGGGACTTTAACTCGCTTGAGCGGTTACTTATGGAAGTTAAATCATATACAGAGGCACAAGCAAGTCCGAAGTCGCATCCCTGATTGTTCTTTCACCGGCAGCGGCGAGCTTTCGGACTTTTTAAGAATGAATTTGACCGTGGCAACCAATTCAAAAGCTGCCGTGATTTTTAACCGCAAGCTAAACAGTAAATCGACCGACTTCTTTGTTCAAGTGCTGAATCATATTTTTGTTCTGCTCTGTCAATTTGTTTACTTGATCAATAGCGGAGTCGATTTTTTTGTTGTACCAGCTGCAACTTTCACCATTCGCTCGTTAATGTTGCTGGTAAGTTCATTGAGTTGCTTCATTTTCATTCGCAACGGCTTCACTGCCGACAAAGCATTTCTTTGAACCAGCATGCACCTGCTGAGTTGTTTCGTTGATTTCGCGCACTGCAACAAGCACTTCGTTACTGCCGTTCGCTTGCTCACGCATTGAAAGCGTAATGTTGTTTTCCTGCTCGGCAATTTTTCTCAGAAAGCTCAAACGTTTTTCGAGAGCATGTTCCGCTGCACTACCTGCAGTAGCAAGCTTTTGATAATTGCCGTCGTTTCTTTCAAAAACCTTTGAAATTTCACGTCCCTGCGTATTTGACTCTTCGGCAAGTTTTCTGATTTCATCGGCAACGACGGCAAAAACCTTTTCCGCTATCGCCCGCGTGTGCAGCTTCAATTGCAGCATTCATCGCAAGGAGGTTTGTCTGCCCAGCAATATTTTTGGATGACAGAGCTTGCCGCCATAAAGCGCATCGGTACGCTCTGCAATCTTCGTGATAACAGAGTTAGCCTGCTGCACGCCGTTTTTACCAATCGTTGTTTGCTCGTTCAAGTTTTTCATCAGCTCGTTGTTATTTTCGAGCGTTCGCGTAATTTGTGCGATATTCTCAATCATCTGCTCAACCGATGACGACGCTTCAACAATGCTCGAACTTTGCACCTGAATATTTTTCGCTAAGACTTCTGATAGTGCGTATCATTTCTTCGACAGTGCCCCGCAGTCTTGGTAACGCTCGAAGATTGCGTTTGCATATCGCTTTTTGTTTCATCTATGCCGATGTGTATTTGTCAATTGATGTTGTCATCTCGTTAATATTGGAAGCGAGGTCTCAAACTGACGCGATCCAAAAACGCAGAATTCTTTTTGATAACAACAACCAAATCTTTCAAACTACGCAACCCGCCGTTAAACTTTCGTGCCATTGCACCTATTTCGTTCGTATCATTTTCATTCATCGTTACCGTGAGATTGCCTTTGTCCCAATTCATTGAACGTCGTTGACAAAAGCAAAACTGGTTTAAACAATTTCGTTGAAACAAAGAACAGCAACAACAATATCGCAATCGCAGTTAGCACCAAGCAAGCCATCGTTACGCCCGAATAAACATTGAATAACATTCATGCTTGAGAATTTTTTTCAGAGCGAAGTTCAAACCTCTCCGACAATGAGTCAAGAGGTTCTTGAATTTTTAATTTCGCCTTGGTAATAATCATCAAACAAAATACGCACAGCAAAATCCGAAACAGTTTCGCCTTCATGCATTTTTGCACTGCCTTGAACCCATCTGCCGGTAGCACCGATTCCATCGCTTGTAGTTCGAGCTTGCGCAAGATTTTGCGACGCATTCATACTTTCTCTCATAAAGTGCAATTTCCTCAGGATTGCCTTGCCTTGCTTCAAAAGCTCAACTTGGGAAATCTGTTTACCTTGTGCGATTTTAACCGTGTTCGTCGGACGAGGTGCTTCGCCGCTACGCCATGCGAGAAGCCCTTCTGTAATCATTGTGGTAGCTTGATGTCTCCTGAAGCAACGTACAACCTCGAATAATCGGTTAACGATGCCGACACTTCCCACAACTCATCAACAACGTTACCCTAGATACTTAAAGTCTTGTATTGTCGAAAGGAGCTTATCTGTCCAAGTAAAATAAACATCACCAATGTTGCAGATAATGCTCCCACCGCTGAAAATAATAAAAACGCCCTGCCTTTTTAATACTGATTTTCATAAAAACCTCAAACAAAAACTTTTTCCCAAATGCATCAGTGCATGAGGTACAAAAACTCTATGGCGGAGAAACAAAGTATCAGCAGCCAAGAATTACCTTACTTAGTTTATATCATAATTAAAATAAAATCAATTATCAAATGCAAAAAGTTTTTCGCGTCGTTCGCATCGAGCTTTTTCGCATTTAGATAAAAAATATCTGGAGATGCTCAATACTATCGAGGGCAACCATACGATAATAATTAAGCCTTTTGAACACAAATTGCAAGTTTGTGTCGATACCAAAAAGTCAGACAGTAAGTTAAACCCGTAAAAATAATCACGCCGATAATCAGCACCGCTTATTTTACCGATGCCGCCGTTAAACGAAATACCGCCGACAACGCATGCCGCGATAGCATCGAGTTCATAGCCTTGTCCCGTACCTGCACTGGCGTTCGCTCGGAACGCTTCCAAAAATGCACCCTATACCGTAAAAACCCCCGCCATGATAAACACGCCCATTGTTACGCGGAACACGCTGATACCGCTGACGCTGCCGCTTCTGATTACCGCCGACCGCGTACATATTTTTACCGAACGTTGTTTTGTTCCAGATAAAGTGTGCAACGGCAATAGCAATCGCTGCTGGTACGATGAGTTTTGGGAATGTTATCAGTTCGCCGTTGATTACACCGAGAGTCCAGCGTCCGCCCAGTAAGTCCTTGATGCCGTTATCGATTGAGCCGACAGGCGTGCCGCGAGTTCAAAAATAACAGTCCATAGATTATTAACTGCGTGGAGAGTGTCGAAATAAACGGATGGATTTTTAGCTTTTGCACTGAACACGCCTGCAAACGCACTAAACGCTACGCACAACACAACGGACGTACAAAGTGCAAACAAAAGCCTCACCGCCATCGGCAAGCCCGCGTAAAGTCCCAGGTACATTCAAAAACGTAACGATATTCACGCCAGGATGCAAAATCAAACCTGTAACAACGGCAATCTGCAGTGCAACCATTCTACCGACGCTCAAATCCGTGCCAGCTAGCAAAATCAAACCAGCAACGCCCAAAGCGTAAAACATTCTCGTCGACGACTGCTCCAATATGGTAAAAATATTTGGGAGACTCAAAAAGTTGCCCGTTTCCTTGCAGCGGTGCAATAATAATGCAAAAAATAAAGAAAATCAAAATCATAAATATAACCCGTTCGCCAATAAAAAGTCGACATTTTAAATTATATAAAAATAGTCGTGAATTTGCAAATTCAATTTTCGAGGATATTTGTTTTTCCATTCCGCAAGTCAATATTGGTTTGAACTTCTTCGAGATAAGCCTTTTGACTTTTCGCTTTTCGCCCTGAAATATATTGCTGCGAGTTTTATTTTTCAATCTCGAACAACTTTGAACTCTTGTGCAACTTTTGCCTGTTTGTCGTTGCCGTTAGTTTCGAGCATTGTTTGGTACTCTCGATTAACTTCGAGTATCGCACGCTGACGCTCGGCTTTTGTACTCCGCAATTTTACTGTTTTGCTCTTGCTTGACTGTGGCGATTTTCTGACTGTAAAAATTCCTTTGAAACAGCGAGTGCTTGTTGTTGAAGCTGTCTCCACTTCGTCCTTATTTTTGCAACTTCATTGGACGCACTTTCAAGTGCAGGCAACAACTCATCGAGTTTGCTCTGTCGCTCAGAACTCGTCAAAAACTTATAATCCTGTCAATTTCTGTTTTTATATCGGCAACTTTAAGTTCGCTCACGCAGTAAAAAAGCTTTTCCTGCAATTCATTCAATGTATTTTTCCAAGTCCGACAGATCACTCATATTTTTCTCCTTACGATTTGTTCTACGCTATTTTTCATTCTACAAATACTGTGCCGAAAGTCGCAATAGTTCTTCTTGATTTGTTTCTTCGTGTTGACACTCCCGCAAGTCGGTTGTTTGACATAACCGCAACACGATCTATGATGCCCAAAATTTCGGGCATTTCGCTCGAAACGACCAACACCGTCTTTCCCTGCTGAGCCATCGAAACAATCAGCTCATAAATTTCTGTACTTTGCACCGACATCGATTCCTCGCGTGGGTTCATCCATAAGGAAAAATATCTGGCGTACGCTCAAGCCATTTTCGCAATAATCACTTTTTGTTGGTTACCGTCGCTCAAACTTGACATCAACTGCTCTGAGGACATACATCGCACACGCATAACTTCGTGATCGGCTGCATTCTTTAATTTTGATTTTGACAGTGCGAAATTCTTTTGATAATTTTTAAATTTGCAATTGTAACATTAAACTCAATCGAAGTTTTTCAAACATACCGTTGAGTTTTCTCTCCTCGGTTAAAGTGCAAAATTGCACGCCATTGCATCAGCGGTATTCCGCAAATATATTTTACCGCCGATAAAAACTTCGCCGCGTATGCAATGGCTCGAATTCCGAAAGCGTTTCCAGCAACTCGCTACGCCCCGCACCAACCAAACCGTAAATGCCGAAAATTTCCGCCCTTTGCGAACCGAAAACGAAATGTCTTTTTAAAATCGGCGGATATTTTTGTCGTTAAGTTTTTAGCACTAAGATACGGTTCGCCAGGCTCATTGTTGATTTCTGAAAGCGTTTATTTAATGAACGCCCAACCATCGCCGAGATGAGTTCGTCCATCGTCGTTTGAGAAGTCGGCTTTTGTAATAATCAGCTTGCCGTCCCGCAACACAGAAACTTCATCGCACACTTTGAAAATCTCGTCCATCTTGTGCGAAATGTAAACTAAACGAAACGCCCGTTGCTTTCAGCTTTTCGATTATCGAAAAAGCTTTTCAACTTCGCGCCCGTGAGGTGAAGAAGTCGGTTCATCCAAAACGATTAACTTTGCATCATACGAAACTGCTTTTTGCAATTTCAATCATTTGCTTTTTCAGCAACCGACATTGTCCGCACAATTCTGTGCTGGATTAATATTTATTTTTGAGCTGTGAAAATAAATTGTGTGCACTTTCAGTACATTTTATGCTCATCTATAACACCAAAGCGTTTTTGGGAAACGTCCCAAAAATAAATTATCCGCAACGGTCATATCAAGACACAAGTTTAATTCCTGATGCACCATTGTTACACCGTTTTCAAAGGGCATCTTTGGGATTTTTCATCGACCGTGCGTCCACTCAGAAAGAAATTTCGCCCTCATCTTTTCGATAGCTTCGAAAAGACATTTCACCAATGTCGACTTTCCCGCACCGTTTTTCCCCATAAGCCCGGCACACCTCGACTTATGAACGGTTAAATCAATACCATCAAGAACTTTATTGCTGCCAAACGCCTTGCTTGGGTTTTTGATCTCTAGAACACATCATCCATATCAACCCTCATAACAGTCCCGCATTTGCACCACACCTTTGCACACGCAGGCTTTCCAAGACAAGCAACGCCTCAAGGCTGGCTGCACCGTGCAAAGCACAGCACAGCCACGTGTGAAATTAGTACTTCAACTTATCGGTGTAGTTTGCACCAGAATTCGTTTTAACCATATTGACTGCAAATGCATCAAAATTGCCGAGGTTTTTCGAAACTTATCCAAGCAGCTGGACTCATTTTGACCGTCGCCTTGCACAATCGTCAAGTTCAAATTCAACAACTTCGCATAGTATTGCAAAGCAGGCAAATACGACGAAGAAAAGGAAGTTATCACCTGCGTTATAGATTGTAACGAGTACCTTTTTGGCTGCACCGGAAATTTGCTTTAATTCCTGCATCTCGCACACCGCCGGAATAGTCTTTGCAGTTTTCTGCAGTAACGGCACTGTTTTTCAGCCATCAAAGCTTTTTGGTCAGCCCAGTAATTAACAGGAGCAGAAATTTTGTTTCCGTATGCGTCTGCTTCGAAAAAGCCTTTTTGTAAACGTCTTCACCAGTTAAACCGTCCAACAAATTGCGGATAACCTGCAAAGTGCCAGTCGCCTGAGCATCTGTGTTTTTGCGAAACCGTACCAGTCAACTTTCCGCTCGCGATAGCTTCAATCGCATCACTATTTTGCATCATACCCAAAAATAGGCACACCAGCAGGATAGTTTGAAGCCTGCAAACAACCCATCGCCATACCGTCATTGTTTGAAACAACCAAGTCTATTTGGTCGCCAAAACTTTGTCGCCCAACCGCTCATCGCGTCCGTCGCAGCATTTGCGTTCCAAGTCGAACCGTCAGTTCCAGTCATCGCCTTCCCTCAAGCTCCACAACCTTAAACTCTTTTGCTCGAAATGACAACCTTGCCTTCCTGAACACTCGACGGAGCCGTTGTCCCCGCCCAAGTTCCCAAAGCCTGCGGATTCCCTCAGTTCGTGCATCTGAGATCGTTGTGACCGACATCGCCAATGCAAAGAACATAGCCGATAACGCCGTCGCCGTTTTCGATCCAAACTTGCAGCCGCAGTTGCCAAGAAATCGACAATCATCTTGCCCTGAACATTACCGCCAGCTTTTTGCATCAAAACCAACGTAATAAGTTCGCTCATTCCAATTCATTGACGTCATATCAATAGCACCGCTCACAGGGTCGGAAGGCTGACGATTGAAAAATCAAAGGTTTATCTTTGTTCAAAATCTTCGTGGATTTTCCTCCGCAAGAAACCAACAATAAGCCCATCAAAACGCAGGCTAAAAAGTAAATAAATCATAATTTACACCTCAATTATATTATTGAGTTTTTAAATTTTGTCCAGTCCCAAATGAAATTATTTTTGGAACAACTCTCTTTTCAATTCTAAATTTTGTAAACGGAAAGCAGGGTTTTAAACTCAAAAGCTTAATTTTAGGCAAGGCAAGTTGACTTATCCAAAGCTCACAGTTTCGTGAAAAATTTTTTCAAAAATTTTTCGCATAATCCAGACTTTTTTTAGTTATTTTTACCCCAAAGATATAACTGCATTTTTAGAGGTAACTTTTTTAGCGTAAACTTTTTGTAGGCTTCGTGCTTTTTATTCAACCTCTAAAACCTAAATTTTTAGAGGTGAACTTTACGCAGTTTTTGTCGAAAGCACTTTGATTTCTGGAACGCAGGCATTTTCGACAATATGCTTTGTTATTGTGATTTGCTTTTTGCCTTTCACCGAAGGCGAAATGTACATCGGCTCAAGCACCAACTTTTCGATAATCGCACGCAACCCGCGAGCACCAGTATTTTGGTCTATCGCTTTTTTGAGCAATCGCATCAATCGCCCCTGGCTCAAAAATCAAGCTCGTTCCGTCCAAGTCAAACGACTTTTGGTACTGCTTTGTAATTGCGTTTTTCGGCTCGACAAGAATGCGTTTCAAATCGTTCTTGGTAAGCGGGTTCAGTGCAACCGTAATCGGTAACCGCCCAATCAACTCAGGTATAATTCCGAACTTAACCAAGTCGTCAGAATCAAATCCTTTATACAACTCTGTCAAGTTCTCTTCTTCGTGCGTTTTTTATATCAGCCGAAAAAGCCGACTGGATGCTCGCAAACACGCTGCCTCACGATTTTATCCCAAACCAACAAACGCTCCCCGCAAATAAACAGAATATTTGACGTATCAATTTTATAGGTATCCTGATTGGGGTGCTTGCGTCCACCGTTCGGCGGAACAGATGCTTCAGTACTCCTTCGATTATTTTTTCAACAAAAGCCTGCTGCACACCTTCGCCCGAAACGTCCCGCGTGATAGAAACATTTTCGCTTTTTCGGGCAATCTTGTCAATTTCATCGATAAAAATAATTCCGTGTTCCGCCTTTTGCAATGTCGCCGTCAGCGTTTTGGATAAGTTTCAGCAAAATATTCTCGACATCATCGCCGACATAACCAGCTTCAGTTACCGTTGTCGCATCGGCTATCGCGAAAGGCACTTTCGAGTTTTTCCGCAAGTGTGCCAGAGCGTTTTCCCAACGCCTGTGTCGGGTCAAGTAGTAAAAGCGTTAGACTTTTTCCAGCGTACGGCATCATCGCTCCCGCTGCCGTGTTTTTGTCCGATGAGCTTGTAGTGATTATAAAGCGGCAACGGACAGCACTTTTTCGCATAATCCTGACCAATGATGTATTCATCCAAATACGCTTTCAACTCAGTCGGTGTCGGAAGTTCCTTGAGCTTAAATTCATTCGTTTTGTTTTCAGCATGTCGCGTGTCAATATACTTTTTGGCACAATTTTTACACAATGCTCACAAATCGAAAACATTTTTCGGGTCCCCGGAACAACAACTGTATCCTGTGTTTCTGGGCGACCACAAAACGAACACACTCGGTTGTACATTTGTTTACGTCTTTCCATGGCTTTTTCTAAACTTTTCTTTGTACTCGGCATGTAGCCCTAACGTACCATAACTTTATCTACAATGCCGTACTCGCAAGCCTCGCTTGCCGACATAAAATAACCGCGCTCCAGGTCTCGAGCCACTTCATCCTCAGTTTTTTGCCCGTGCATGACGCAAAATATCCAATAATTAGCTTTTTTTAACCGAAGGATTTCACGTGCGTGAATGCTAATGTCTGAAGCCTGTCCCCTGCACTCCACCCCACGGCTGATGTATTAACACAGCGCGAGCGACGGAAGGGCAAAACGTTTTCCTTTGCTCCGCCAGCCAGCAAAACCGCCGCCATGCTAGCAGCCTGACCGAGACAAATCGTTTGCACATCTGGACGGATATGCTGCATAGTGTCATAAATGCCAACCCCGCAGTAACGGAACCGCCTGGCGAATTTATGTATACGCTAATATCCTTGTCAGGGTTTTGAGACTCCAAAAAGCAGCTGAGCAACAACCAAATCGCAGGCTACATCGTTAATTTCGCCATCAACAAAAACAATCCTATCTTTCAACAGACGCGAAAAATATCATAGCTTCGCTCACCGTTTCCCGTTTGCTCGATAACATAGGAACCAGCGTATTCATTTGTTCGTTCATTATTCTTCCTTACAGAGTGCAGGTTAGCAAAAATCGTGCTTATCGTCCTTGCTTCAGCAGCTCGGTTGCAGCAATTTTTCTCCATCTTCAAATTTGCAAGTGGCAAACATCAAATCAAAAAGTTTCTTTTTCTTTGATTATATCCGTCAGATAACTTTTGTAATTCCTCGTTGTCGTATTTTTCTTTCACGTCTTTAAGCTGCATATCGGAAGTTTCTGCAATGTTTTTGTATTCCGCCTCAAAAATCCGCTTCAGTTGCAGTAATTTCCGGCTTTGCGTCAAAACAAAGCTTCAATAACAACGCGCTTTTTAGCTCTTTTCACCGATTCTGGCTTCACAGCGTCAGCAAAGCGGTCTTTGTTGTAACCGTCCAGCTGCTTGTTCATCATCGCGTCTAACTGCGACTCAGTGATTCCCCATCTGGCGTGCAACATTTGCCCAACGCAAATTCACATCCGCAGCAATCATCGACTTCGGCAACTCAAAGTCATTCGCCTCAACAACACTGTTCAAATATTGCTCAATTTTTAACTTGCTGCAAATGTGCATCAACCGCACGCTTAATCTTTTTCAGCCAAATCCCTTTTTCAAATCGTCCAATGTTTTCGACTTTTCATTGACATCCTGAGCCAACTCATCATCGATTTTCGGCATATCGCGGAACTTTAACGAAACGAGCTTCAATCCGAACAGTAACTTTTTTTCCAGCAAGACTTGATACTTCAAAGTCGGCGGGATACTCTTTCGTAATCTCTTTTTCGTCGCCTTTTTCATACCGATAATGTCATCGTCGATTTTGTACAAGTTATACTTCGTGCCGACCTCAAAAAGCGAAATCCTTTCGCTCGGTGTCTGCAATAGGTTTTTGTTTTCGTCAAGCTCCACATAATCCACAGTAACGAGGTCGCCGTTTGCAACCGCTTCACCGTCTTTTTGTCGACAACGAAAGAATTATTCCTTTGAATAACTTTTTAGCTCTTCATCAATAGCTTTATCGATGTCGGTTACCACTGGCGTTTTTCAACGTAAAAGCCGTCGATTTTTCAAGTTAGTTTGCGGAAAGACATCGTACGTAACCGAAAAAGCAAAAGTCCTTATCTGGCTCAAAAATCAATATCGCCGACCAGCTCCGGCTGCTCATAACAAGCGGTTTAACACTTTGTCGTCCGTTTCAAAAATTTCGGTTAAAGCTTTTTCAATGAGGTTAGAAAGTAGCTTCCATTTTCAAAGATTTACCGAAGCGTTGCTCCAAAACCATGCGCTGGAACCTTTCCTTTGCGGAAACCCGGAATTTGGGCAGATTTCACGTAAGTCGCAATAACGCCACCGTACGCTTCTTTGGCATCTTTTTATCGATAACGACATCTAATTGAATATTGGAAGACCCGAGGTCTTTCACTTCTTTCTTAATTTCCATAAATCCTCACTCGCTGTCATCTGACAGAAACCTTGAAATTTGAACCACAGACAATACACCACCAACGCAGTCTTTTGCAGTCATAGCGATTCGACAACAGGTTCGCCGAATCGCTAAAAGCGGGAAACGAGGTTGAACTCGCGACATCCACCTTGGCAAGGTGGCGCTCTACCACTGAGCTATTCCCGCGTGTAAAGCCCTTTCCGAGCAATGCGAGAGAGGGACTTGAACCCTTACGCCGAGGCACCAGATCCCTAAGTCTGGCGTGTCTGCCAATTCCACCACTCTCGCTCCAAAACTAAGCAGGAGAAGAGATAAAAGTATACCCATTATATGCATATTTGCACTTTTTGTCAAGTACTTTTTAAACTTTTTTATGGTTTTAAAATTTGTAAACGGAAAAAGTTTTGCCTCGAGGACAACTTAAAATCCTTTTTCGGACTTTAAGTTGTCCATCCTGTTCAAAGGCTTTTTAGAATCAGCTATCGCGGTAATGTAAATTGACCGCCGTCCTCGGTAATGAGCAACGTCCGTGTTGCCCATTACCAGCGAGACCTCACAAAATGTTATTTTGTGAAAAACTCGTCATTGATTTATCTGCCCGCCGTCCTTGGCGGAAATGAGCTTACAGCTTGTCGTAGAATGCACTGGAACATGATAGGTACATTCAAATCCTTGCAAGGATTTGAATGTACCCCATCAGCTGCACTTTTCGGTGAATGGAGATAATTATTTGTGCATTGAAAGTTCGACCATCAAAAAGCATTATGTCGGATGGGCGGATACCTTGAATGCGACTCGCTTGACCGAGAGTTTCAGGCGGGATCAGGCGGTTTTTGGATTCTGTGGAAAGACGCATGAAATCGCGTCGTAATTAAAGTCGGTTGGAATTTTGGTGTGCTCCATGACTTTGTCGATGCGTGTGTCTTGGTGACAATATAGTCGGAGTAGCGGATTTCGGTTTCGGCGTTGTACAAAATATCAGGCTCGAAGGTTCGAGTTTTTCGCTCAACACAGCTTCAAGCGCTAACTCGGGGTCATGCAAGGCTTTTTCAACTGTTTCACCTGCATGCTTTTTCAGCTGCGGATATTCTAGGAGCTTTTTGACATATCAGAGCTTTTCGGTTTTCCACAGCTCAATCAATTTGTGTTTCTTTGCTTCTTTTTTTGGCAAAGGCGTTCATAGGCTGAACTATTTTGCAAGCCCAGCTCGAAGGCTCGGGCGGTTATGCTCTCATCGGCGGTATCGTGGCGGAGCTTGAGGCGGTATTCGGCTCTGGCGGTGAACATACGGTACGGCTCATCAACGCCTTGTGTGATTAGTCGTCAATCATCACTCCGATGTGAGGCTTCGTCGCGGTGCAGGACAAAAAGGCGTGTAAGGCTCACGGAAAGCTCTGGCGAAAAAGGCCAGCGTTGATGCCTGCGATTAAGCCTTGACCGCCAGCTTCTTCATAGCCCGATGTTCCGTTAATTTGACCAGCGGTAAAAAGACCTGCGATGCGTTTTGTTTGCAAGTCGCAGAAAGCTGCGTCGGATACAGTACCGCGCTAATCGACGGCATAGCCTGGACGCGTGATGACAGCGTTTTTCCAAACCAGCAACTGTGTGTAAAAAATGCGTCCTGCACGTCTTCTGGCATTGACGAGAAAGTCCGTTGATGTACATTTCTCCAGTTTCAAGACCTTCTGGCTCGATAAAAGTTGGTGCCGCTCCCTTTCGGGAAAGTTGACAACCTTGTCTTCAATGGACAGGGCAGTACCTTGCACCAGTTGCTTTGATAACTCCCGAATAAAGCGGTGAACGTGAAATGTTTTTCGCGGATTATGCGATGGGTGTTTTCGTTCGTGTAAGTTACATAACATGGGATGTACGGACGGTTTACTGGTGCCGCATCAAAAGAAAAGGGTTGCATCACTGGTTCGGATCTCTTGAATTTGAAGCTCGGAAAAGTCAATCGAAGAGCGGAGCACGCGATCTAGGTGTTCCAGTTTTAAAGTCGCAGCATACGAAAGCCTTTGTTTTGAAGAGCTGTACCCAATCCGATTGCAGCCCTTTCCGAAAGCCTTCCGTCCTGCGAAGTGTATTCGCCGATGTAAATCCTGCCTTTCCAAAAAGTGCCTGACGCGATAACCACATCGCCGTGGCTGTTAAAAGCTCTTCCGCGTTCGGTTTTTACGCCTGAAACAGCAGTACCGTCTGATTTGTAGATAAGGTCAATTACGGTGTCTTGAAACACGTGCAGGTTTTGTTGGGTTTCGACAGCCTGCTTTGCCAAATGCGAATATAAAGCCTTGTCGACTTGGACGCGCGGAGCTTGGACGGCGGGACCCGCGACTTTTGTTTAGCAAGCGGTATTGCAGCATTGTGCGGTCAGCGAGTTTGCCCATTATCGCCGCTGAGGGCATCGATTTCGCGGACTATGTTTCCTTTAGAAATTCCGCCGATTGAGGGATTGCACGAAAGTTTGCCGACCGCGTCCAAACTTTGCGTTATCAACAAAGTTTGCATTCCCAACTTTGCACAAGCCAATGCCGCTTCGATGCCAGCGTGTCCTGCTCCAACTATAATCACATCATAACTAGAAAACGTAAAATTCATTGCTTCATTATACTCATTGCACGCCTTTCTGTCAAAACATAAATTGCGGATAATTTTATCATTTTTGGAATTTTTGAGCCTGTGAAACGAGCGAGCAGTGAAAACTGAAAATACGTATTTGTCAGGTTATTGCTATCAACCCAGCGTATTGAGTTTTCGGCACATGATGGCAACCGGAAGGTTGCCTGTGAGTTGCACTTTCGGTGAATAGCTTTCGATGTGAAAGACGAAGATTGAGGGTGCAAGTTGTCGTTGGGCAAGTTGTCAAATTGCATAAAAAGCGAAAAAGCAAAACGCTTTCCGCTTTTTAATTGTGTCAGGCAAAAATTGTATTACCAGTTTTCGGCGAGGTCGCTCAAAAGTAGCCTTGCAGGGTGAGCACAGGGCGGGGCATTTCGCGGAGCTTGCTTGCTCACAATGATAAAACCGCAGTTGAGGCAACGCCAGGTTACAGCGTCTTCCTGCACCCACATGCTGTTTTCTTCAGAGTCGCTCGATAAAAAGCCTCATAGCGTTTGGCGTGCTGTCTTCTGCAACTGCGATGTTTCGCATAACACTTGCGATTTCTGCGAAGCCTTCTTCGTCAGCGACTTTCGCAAAGTCGGGATACATGTGCTGCCATTCGTGATTTTCGCCTGAAGCGGCTTGTTTTAAGTTTTCCAAAGTAGTTCCAATAACGCCAGCCGGTGAAGCTGTGGTTACAGTTACCCTCACCGCCTTCCAAAAATTTGAATAATCGCTTTGCATGCTCTTTTTCCTGATCGGCTGTTTCGGTAAAAATTTGCGAAATTTGGATAAATCCCTCGTTTTTCGCGGTACTAGCCCAGTAAGTGTACTTGTTTCGAGCCTGCGACTCTCCAATAAAGGCAGCTAAAATGTTCTTTTCTGTCTTTGTTCCTTTTAGTGATTTCATAAAAACACCTTCCTCATATATAGTATCTTTTTGATAATACAGAAAATTTATAATCAAGAGCTTTTTGTATTTTTATAATTATTTTAATTCTATAAATAATATTCAACGAAGCGGACACGTCGACAGCGTTTTTAATTGATTTTTCGCATGCGGTGAGCGTACTCTTTCCTGTTTTTATTTCAATAAAAACTATCTCTTCAATTTCTTCAGGGTTTGAATCATTTTGAAACAAAAGCCACATAGTCAACTGGTGAGCCCAAAAACTTCAAGCTTTTTGGGATTAACCGGAAAGCTCGGAAGAAAAGGAGCGAGCTGCTCGTAAATTTGCCCGCGCAATCACAGCCTTCGATTTTTAGGGCATCGTTTCGCTCACGTTTAATCCGCGAGCTGGAATGTAGCTTTTTCCGAAATCTTTCCGACAAGCACTCCAAAAACGAAACTCACAAACAAAATCAAAAGCCGACAGTGCAAAAAAATATCGTTTCCAGATTGATGGTTGGGTTCATTGAGCCTCCTCGTTTTTGTTTTGTACGCTTTTACCTTCTGCGTTTTCTGGAGTTCTGGTCGTTTTGTGCCGAGCTGTCATTTTGAGGGTTGCACCTCGGTTTCTCTTTTTATTTTTGAGTGCCCAGCTTCTTTTTCAGCAGCCTCGAGGTCGCTCAATGTCGGCATCCGTATAAAATCGCTCCCGTTTCCGAAAACGCAAAATCGCAAGCGAAAATTTGCTCGGGGCGGTATTCAAAGTGCATAGTGTCCCAAAAGTGCCCAATAACCGCCCCATCAGAAAACTCTTGCCGTCAAACGCATTGATAACGTCAAGCGGCGACGATCCAACGCTGTTCAGGTGTCAGCAAAAACCATTCGTCGTTGACTTTTTGACTCCCTAATACCAAAATGCGTTGAGCTTGCCGTATCGCTTTGCCATCACGTCAACGGCTATGCCTAAAGCGTGCAAACTCAAAGTGTCGCCGTATTCGATTGTGCGCCAGTTAAAGCCGTACGTCGTCAGGTAATTTGAAAGCTTTTTGTACTGCTTGGCTTTTTCAAGGCGGAAATTTCTGCGTTGACGGCAAGCAAACTCCCGCACTATTCGTTCATGCACGTAAACGGTACTGCCAAAAACGCAATCGCCCGCAATGAACGGCATTTTCGCTAACTTCACCGTAAATTTCCGAAAAAGACGTATTGATTGGAGAATTTTGCTGCGTGGTTGCTTTTTGTTCTTTTGAGATTATGCACAGACTTCCTTTTCGTCACGCGACACTTGAAAAATCCGCTTTTCGTAATCGTAAGGACGAGCGGTATTTTTCCCGCCGAGGTCTTTCTGCTTCGGGCAAAATCCGTCCTTCCGACCATTTTTCCGTTGACAACCATGAACCACTCATTTGTGTCTGTGTCACAAAAGCACATCGGTAACTTCAGAATATCCCTGCCGCATCCGCTTTCAAATAAAAACCACGGACTGTCGTGACGATGCACGGCAGTTTCAGGCTTTCCGTCTGCAGTAAAAATTCTTTGGGGTCTGCCGCAACAGGAGGAAGGACGAACAGAGCACTGGTAAAATACCTGCAAGTCATCGACAGAAAGTTCAGCGACAGGCTCACTTTGACTTTTTAGCGACATTCTCCGCAGTCGCATCTTCAGCATAGGCACAAACCATTTGTGCAAATACCAAAGCTACGCCGACAATCAGCACAAACGGTCATTTTGCACACTGCGTCGAGAGACGCAAACTTTGCAACTCAGTCGGCGGATTTTTGGCGTACTGAGCTTCAGAGCTATCAAATCGTTTTCAGCCAACTCGATATTCGGGTTTAAGCAATGCGCTTCCCGAGCCTTCAGAAGCGAGACTACAACCTGCCTTAACAAAACAGCAGCCTGCTCATACTTTTTGTTTTAATCAAAATGTGTGCAATTTCAAACTCGCCGATATTCAAAACATTTGCGTCAGTGCCGAAGCGGTCAATCATTGTTTCATAATACGCCTTTGCACCGCGATAGTTATTTTGCGTCGACCTCACGCTGGGGACTAAAACTATCATATCTTCGTAGCCCAACGAGATCTGGCACACTAGTAGACGTGGAATATTTACACAAGCAGTCAATGAACACAAAAACAAAACCAAAATAAAGCACTTCATACAAATACCAACAAACCGATTCTACAAAAGTATCAAAATAAAATCAAGAAGCAACAAATGCCGTCGCGAAAATCCTCTAGCTTTCCATCGCCATTTACGCTCGATTCACCAAATGTACAACCGATGGGGTACATTAAAATCCTTAAAGGATTTGAATGTACCTATCCTGTCAAATACATTTTTAGGAATACGCACCCTGCTCAAACCAGCCTTCCTTGGCGGTGCAAAAGCACTACCGAGTTTTGCGGAGCAAAACTCCAGCGGTAGTCGTTGACTCTGACGGTAATGGGCGACGTCCGAGTTGCCCATTACCTTTTGCGAGCTTTTCACAAAAATGTTATTTTTATGAAAAACTCGTCATTGTCTACTCTACCCGCCATCCGTGGCGGAAATGAGCACTTTTTGGGTATTCCTAAAAAGCTTTTTGCAAATGATGCGGTTCAAGGGTGGCATCCGTGCCAATTTTGAACTTCAATTTTACGGGCAAAAAGCTCGATAGTAAAGCTATACGATACTGACCTCGTGAGCGCAAACCGTCAGTGTTGCCCATTACGCTCAGCGAGCCTTTCACATGTTATTTTGTGAAAACTCGTTGTTGTTCTCTGCCCGCCATCCGTGGGAAATGAGCTTTTGCGTATTCTAAAAGCTTTAAAATGATGCGGTTCAAAAATTGGCGTCCCTTGCCAATTTTTGAACTCAGTTTGTATTAAAACCGTGCATCCTGCACGGTTTTAAGCCAAACATCGTGTAAACTTTATACCGCGTCCGTCCGTGGACGCTGCCGACACTCAATGACGGTTCACTGTCGACGTTTTTCAAAAATATAGTTTTTGAAAAACGTCGACACGGCTTTTTACCGCTGACTTCCTTGTCAGCTTGTGGCATATGATGGCGAACTTAAAATCCGCTTGGCGGATTTTTAAGTTCGCCCGTGATAAGTATTCGGTTAATGAATACGTTGAAACATTGAACGACCTGGGATTTCTGCTAAACTTGATTTTCAGTGCAAAGCTTATTTTATACCTTGCTTGAAAATTATATTTTTATAATTGCAGCAAATTATGATTTTGTATGGAGTTGCCATTTCAACGGCGGGTAAAAATTTATACCCACGCTTTTGCGGATATTTTAAAAGTGCCGAGCAGCTTTTGTCTCACAAACGGCGGAAGTTTCGCAATCGAATAAATATTATTTTTATTTTACAAGCGAGTTCTCGCACATGAGGTTTTCGAGTGTACGGTTTTTGTTTTACTGCACCGCCTTTTTGAAAAGAGTTTATCGCTGCTTGAAAGTTATCGCATCACCGTCGATAAAACTCCTGATACATTTGATGATGTCAGATTGGAAAATCATTTTTGAAAAAGATGTCAATATTCTCATCGACGAAAACTCGTTTTACGTTACTAACAGTGCATATAAAAACTTTTTCGGATTACGTTCAACTGGAAGATGCGTCGCAAATTGTACAAAATTTTAGCTTTCACTATGTTTGAAAATATCGAAGCGGGAAGCGGGGTGATAAACCTGTTCCGTCAATTGTTCTGCACAAAAACGAGTGCTGGGCACTTTATAATTTCATTTTGCAAAATCCAATGAAAGCGACTTAAAATATTTAACCGATGATGAAAACTTTGCATTCAACCAAGTTCGCGGCTTCGTTGTGTGTTTTAAAAACACCGCTCGAAAAAGAATTACCCGATTATTTTGCGATGCTTTTTGTTGTATGCTCACTGTATTTTAAGATGTAATAGAAACGGCGAGCAGCTTCCGATTATTTATTCTGGTGATTTGCGCAATGACAACTAAATGCCGGAAATAAATAAAATCTTTAGATATTATTCCAAGCGGAAGTGCTGAGCTTTCAAAAAGATTACCGAGCATTGCGAAGATTGCCGACGATATGCTTGGCTTTGTTTCTCACGACGATTTTTCAAAGTTTCTTTTATCGATGAGCTTACCAGAATTACCCAACTTCGCTGAATAAGTCTCCAGATCATCGCTTTTGTGCTTGGTTGTATGCCAACGGCATATCTTTGAGTGAATAATTTGGCATGACACTCAACGCACCTTGCAGATCGATCGAAAATAAAAGTCAGTGAAAAACTCAAATATTGTACGATAGCTTTCGTCATTTTGATTGCAAAAATATAACGCGGGCGAGTGCTCCGTCAAATGAATTTATCGAAGTCATTCATGAAATGCATTGCACAGACACAATTTTTCCTTTTCGATACACAAAGCATCTACCCAGAAAAATACACCGAAGACGATATCGATTTTTGCAACACGCCTTTTGCAAACGGCATGATGATATCAAAAAGCATTGTCTTACTTTTGATAACTTTTTGCTGCAAAAAGCATTGGATGAGTCGGCGAAAGCAATTACTGAGGTTTAAGTATCATCACCTTAGCTGGCGAATATAAGTCGATGTAGGACTGCTAGTGTTTGCGACGCTCGCACCTAAGTGATGCAATCAATTATTTTTCGTATGCGCTGAAATTGCAAATAAGATTAATGATGCAGAATTTTTGTGCGAAGTTGTATTTCATTTGAGCGTTAGCATATTTTTAAAAACGATTTTAACACTTGCGTTGAATAATTTAGCTCGATGAAACGATTGATTTTGCACAAAACTGGAAAAGTTAAATCGCTTTTTATGACCAGGACGAATTGATTCTGCAAATGGGCGACTATCGAAAAGCAGACGAGCTACTTCGCAGGGCGATTTTTGCAAAATCAATATTTTTCCAGACTTTGTCCCTGTGTGCGAGATTTGGCTCGGTTTAATGCTGTCGTTTCAAAAGTCAAACAATGCAAGCATTTTTATAAACTCTTGGATACTAAATTTTTGATGCAACAGTTTTATGGCATCATTGTTTACATCACCAATTATAAAGGTAGGACAGAACAAATTATTTGCGGAAGATATTTCGAACGAAAAGCACGGAAAAACTTTTGGCACAAATCGCAAAAGATTTGAAACGGCACAAAAGAAAATTTCGGGCTTTTCGTTCGCAGAAGATTACTTTAAAAACAAAACCTGTTTAACAACTGCCGAAAATTTGTTCCGTTTTCTTTGGTATTATTACCGATGCAAAATACTCATGCTCAATATGTTTGACGGGAAAATAAAACAAAGCTGGAAGAAACACTGAAAAAGATGAATAACATCGCAGGTGAAGCTGCCACAGAAAAATATTTACGCACATTGGTATGACGGTATGACGTTAGCGTTAAAACAAACGGCGAACGCATTCTTCGAGCAATCCAGTTATCTCGGGAAGGAAGTTTGTTTAGCTATTGCAAAAGTCGCGTAATGCTCACCAACGAAAACGAAGTTCGCGACAAATATGATTTTTGGAACGCAAAATCTTGGACAGCGACGAAAAAGCAAAAGCTACTTTTAGTCGAACACGTGCTATCGTATGCGTTTATGAATCTTCTGAACAAGCGGATGGCGAACGCGTCTTTTTGCCGTAAACTGCACAATCGCAATTTCGAATTTTCAAGCACGGAAAACTGCGTGTGCAAGTCCCGACTGTGTCGTCGATGTCGGACTGTCCAGGGTCGCCAGTAATAATCATCTTGGAATTTGTTCAAAAGTAGCGTTCAACCATTTTCATTTGTTCTGCAGTTGTATTTTGTGCTTCGTCTAAAATCACACACAGGGTGTTAAAAGAGCGTTCGTCCTGCGCGCATCTGCAAGCGGTGCAACTTCAAAAAGCCCGTCGCTTTCCAGACGGCGAAAAGAGCACATTAAGCGTGCACGTAAATGCTCAATGACATCGTAAAGCGGTGCGCAAATACGGCGTAATGAATTAAATCTCCGGGCAAACCGCCGAGACTTTCGCCTGCTTCAACAACAGCCGGGTTAAAATTATCAACTGTGCTCAAGCAAAACTGCCAAAGCCATCGCCGTCGCAAGATAAGTTTTCCCGTCCCCACTGATTCCTATACCAAAAGTCAAATCGCTAATCGCCGACACAAACTCAGCTTGCTTTGCATTTTCGGATACACAGTTTTGCTCGTCCGCGATATGGCAGATTCTTCGATAGTTTTCTGCTCACCACTTGTATCCGTAGCGTCTTAACTATCGATGCGGATAAATTCATCTGGCGTAGCCCGAACGAAATTCCTGCCGATTCTAAAGCAGTGCAAGGATCGACATTCAAACTCAGCAATCCGACTTTCGTCCGAACTCATCAATATCAGCTCATTCCACGTGCAACAATTGGCACCGAAAATACGCCTCAAACAACTCCAAATTTTTATCGTTGTTCCGCAAATCGTCGCAACAGTTAAAAGGGTCATCCAAAACAGCAGTGTATCTTCGTTCATCTCCGTACCTTCGCAGTCTATAAATTTTCTTTCGTATTGTAATCCCTATTCATCTTCAAAGCTCTCGCAACCTCCGCTATCAAAAACTTTTCTCCATCTCTAGTATCTGTAAACGGCTTTGAAAAGCTTATCCTCAGGCTCAACTGAAAAACCGCTGCGGATTTTAGATTGTCCATCGTACCACAAGCTTTTTAGGAATACCCAAAAAGCTCATTTTCCGCCACGGATGGCGGTGTACAAAAACACTACCGAGTTTGGTTTGCTCGCAAAAACTCGAAGTTCTAAAAATTGGCACGGACGCCAGTTTTGAACCGCCCATGGGTTGCACTTTCGGTTAATGAATTTTTAAGCCGTCTTTGAAAGCGTTGCCGACACGTTCTGTTACTGTAATATCCTTTGTGTGTGTAAGGATCAAGCAATCGCATTTACCAACGACATATCGAGGTTTTCCATTTTTGCATAACGCTTTTCGTCAGCAGTTACGTTTACAACCCTGCCTACAACACCGCATCCGTATTTATTGTCTTGATACTCGATAAATTCACATTCAAGGCAAAGCGGAAATTCGTTTATAACTGGAGCGTCAACGGTTTCAGCCTTGCTCGCAGTGAGTCCTGCTTTTTCCAACTTGTTCGGAACTTTGTTGCCAGATGCAATTCCGAAGTAGTCGGCTTCAATCACATGCTGTGCGTCAGCGATACTACTGTGAAAGCTCCTCTTGCTTTTGATATTTTTACTGTCTTGTGAGTTCCGTCAAAATTAAGCACTATAATATCAAGCTCTTGCATCGTTCCCCCGCAGCGTTCATAACGTTCACGCTTCCGTCGTCATTGTAGGTTGCAACCATTAACACAGGCATTGGAAAAACCCGCGGTAATATTTATTTTTTTTCGCATAAAAAGCCTCCGTTTATAAATGCGTTAAAACAATAACACTGTTATCATTATTTATTATATTGCAATTCAAAAGAAAAAACAATCCGCAAGCATTTGTCTTGTGCCATTTGTACCGAGTGATTTTACAAAAATACCGAAAGCGAAAAAGCGTAACTTGCAAAATGTACGTCCTTAATTTACATCACAAACTTCGAATTTCGCTGTCCAAACTCTCTACACTTGCATTATTGCGTTTTTGCAGTGTTTTGAATTTCCATGAGTGCAGCATTTATAACTGTAATGGCTTGTGCGACTTCGTTCATTGCATTTTTAAAAGTGCAGTTATTTGTGCGAGGTGTTCCATTTCTGCGTTAATTTGCAAACTACCACTTTTCATTTCGCCTGAATGAGCACTGACTTCACGTGTCAGTTCATTGACATTTGATATAGCATCAAGGACTTGTTTGTTTCAGTGCGTTGCTCCGACATTGCCATAACGACATACTCTTCATGACCACGAATGGCATTTGCAAGGTTAAAGAAATTTTATTGAATGTTACTTCGGAAGTTTTGAACTGCATCAGCAATATTTTTATTTGTTCTTTTAGACTTTTTAACACGCCTGAAATTGACTTGCTCTTGCTTTGCAGATTCTGGCTAACTTGCGTATCTCTGTGTGCAACAACAGCAAAGCCTCGTCCTGATTCACCTGCATGTGCTGCCCTCAATCGCAGCATTCATTGCAAAGTAAATTTGTTTGAGCTGCAATGCCTTCTATCATTGCACTAGCTTCAATCAATCCTTGAGAACTTTCATTTATCGTTACCATCAGCTTCGATACTTCCAATGTTGAAACCTTTGCAAACTCAGATGACTCTTGAAGTAAGCGTATTTTATCCATATTTTCTTGCAAGACTTTTGTTATAGTTTCCACGTTTGAAAACAAGCTCGTTAATAGCACTTGCGGCAATTTCAATAGTCGAGCTTTTGCTTATCAACTCCAGCATTTAATTTTTCAATGGTACCACCAATATGACTGATTGTTGTAACAGCCTCTTCGACACTTGCAGCTTGAGTCAAGGCTTGCTGTTTTACATTTTTCTGCCGTGAGTGAAAATTTCATTCGCCGATGCAGCTCCTGAGTCAATCTTACCTGAAAAGAGTTTCCGTAGAACTTTTTCAGATTTTTGGCATTTTGTTTTACGAAAGTCATCGTATCTTTTTATTTTACGAGATCGTTTTATTAAAAATAATGTGCGAGAGCAGTAAATTCATCATTACCAAGTTCCGACAAACTAATTGTTAAATCGGCATTTTCCGAAATAGCTTTTAACGCTTTTTGTCGTCTGATCAAAAAGCGGTTTTGTAATTTTTTGATAAAACTAGCGTAGCAGAAACCAATGCAAATATTATTGCTAAACTCATAAAAATTAAAAATCTTCTGTTAATTGTTGAAAATGTTTTTACTGCTATAAAGTTATAATCTTTTCAAGTACAATCAGCCAGCCAGTTTCAGGTACTTTCAGTGAAAGCAAAAAGTCTTTTTACCGTGTAAATCTATTATTTGTGAAAACTTTTCGTTATCGAGTAATGGCTTTTTAAGCTATCGTAGTAGTTTTTATTTATTTCAAAAAGCTATCTTCATACCCGTATTCTGGATGTCCGATAAAAATGTCCATCGTTTGTTAAAACATAAATTTTATTTGTATCGTTTTTCATAACCTGTGATACCATTTGCGAAATTGGTTCAAGTGAAAGATTGCTGCAACGACAGCTGCGACGTTGTTATTTTTAACTATCGGAAATGATGCACTAATCATTAAGTGTCCAGTGTTCACATCAAGGTAAATATCTGTGGTATGAAAGCCTCGTTTTGTTTCAGCACCTTTGTACCAATCTCTTTTGCGCGGATCATAATCAGGTGTTTGCACCCACGAAGAATCAAGATGCTTTCCGTTTGCAAATCCAACATAACACGTATCTAAAAGTGGATGATTTTTGTTCAAAAGTTTTAAGCATCGAAACCAGTTCGTCATCAGTTGTTTTCAGGCATTGACGAAAATGAATAAGCAAGTCCTTCCAAAAAGGGCGCATGGCGCATTTCGATGTAGTTCGACACAAAAACTTTCGACTGAGTCAACTTTTAATTCGAGCTCGTTTTGCACTGGTTTTAACAAAAACATTCATATATGAATAATGTGAAAAATAATAAATGCAAAAATACTAACGAAATCGGTAAAATCGTAAACACAAAGATTTTTCAGCTTTTGTTTAAATCTAGCATCCATAAATGTCCCCCTAAAATATTTGTAACATAGTAACGTTGTCAGTATGTTTATTCAATGTAATGTTATCATCATTTAACAAAAATTCAATACACGCATAAAACTAATAATGCGATGTTCAGGTTTTAGTTTCTTAAACGTATGGCTCACACCTCATAGACATAATTTACGCGAAAAACTGTCAACTTTATTTTTAAAATAAACTATAGTATTGCGTTATACTATGATAAAAATTATACAATCGCAAAGAGGTTATATATGAAAAATTATTACGACGATTCCATGAAGGAGCAAATTGAAAAACTAAAGTATCCAGTTGAAGGAAATATAGATTTGGAATATGAATCTCCCTGTGATATTTCCAGTAAATGCAGTTCTTGCAAGAACATTGGAAAAAGGTGAGAAGGTCAAAGTTGTTCAACTGATGAATGATTCAGCTTTCAAGTATGCTGAAGTTTTTAGGACTGAACTTAGACACTTAAACGAAAAATAAATGCAAATATGAGGTATATGAAGCTTTTGAAGAAAAACAAGAAAACACATGAAATACCGGTTTAGAAAAACTTTTAGATTATCTTGGAGAATGATGCAGACATAATTGTTGATATGACATTTGGTCAAAAGACTTTAGCTATCGTTCTTTTTTGTGTTTCAAATTTCGCAGAAAAATTTTTAATGCCGAAATAAAACATATCATTTATGGAAAGGTTGAATTTGAAAAACGGCAAAATTAAAAACAATAGTCAGTGCATTTTTGATTTAACGCTCTTTACTATTTAAATACCTTTGATATCAACTCATGGAAGCACCAGATGGAAAAATCTGCAATCAATGTAATTGATAAATTTTTGCTTTAGTAGGAGAAAGTTTCAAATGAAACCCAGTAAAGATAACAAAAAGACATTGAAACCGAAATTAGTAATCTTGCAAAAGAATTTTTGCAATTTCAAATGGTGATAACGCTCTAGTTGTTAAACGCGATACGTTGAAAGGAAAGTTATGGGTTGCAATGTGGTTATATTATAAAGATGTTCAATACACGGGATATGAATATGATGGTGAAATAACAGCTGAAAAGTACAGTGATGTGATAAACAGCACAATAGCAAAAGGCTATTGAAGCTATATAAGGTTGAAAAAAGAAACGCCATTTTTGCATTATGTTAATGCTGCCGTTAAAAACGAAATTTCACGAGAGAGACAAAAAGACTATTTACACGGATTAAAAGGTATCGCAAAAAATTTTCAGGCAATGGAAGCTGCTTGTGCATCTTGCACATGTACGTGGAATTGATGATAGCGATATAAATAAAATGCGAGAGCTTGGTGTAACACTTGGAATTCCGAAAAATGTTTTGGAGCAAGTTTTGGAATTCGGTAAAAATAAAATTACTGGAGATTATGAAATTATTTTTGCTCCTGTAGGCGGATATAAGTTTATACTTCCATTCATGTTGTTTTAGCTATGCTATATGGTAAGAGGTCTGTTTATCTTTTTGAGTATTCGGAAGAACTTTTGGAATTTACCTGCACTTCCTTTTTAGTTTTGATACAAGTCTTTTAATCGAGTACTTCCAGCATTAAGACTCATTGAGGAAGTTGCTGTTCCTGAAGCAGCGTTTTTGAATGCAATTATAGATTACGTACCTTCTGAGCATGATTTGTTTATATCATTTACTAGAACCGTCATGATGGTAATCTGGTAACTTTTTTTCACCTCTTGCGTATTGCTATGAGTAGATGAATCAAAAGCAGCCGCCATGATCGGCTCCAAAAGCAAATGGTCAGCTTGTCGACATCGATGGAACACCAGCAGGTCAAGCCGTAAAAAGGATTATTGAAAAATCTGGAGGCTCCTACATGGCGTAATGCAAATATGTACCAATGGAAAACAGGTACGGATTTATCTGTTTTTGAAAATGTGGCTCAGGGAAAGAGTTGCTCGTTTTTATGAAAAAGGAATTGTGCATATCGTTGCAATCTGACCATGCCGATTATGAAAGAACAATGCCTAAAATTTCGCAAGCTTCATTTGAAAATGAAATATTTACACCATGCGATTTTGGAGATGAAAAACTTCGGTTCCGATGATAATAACGGTGCAGCTGTTTGTGAAGAGCGTATGTCTTTACAAATTAAATTAAAAGAAATACAGGCTATCAATGAAACCTTACAAAAAAGAAAAATAAAAATTACAATGTCGAAATTAAACTTAAAGAAGAATACATCGAGTCTAAAGAAGCTGAAGTAGAGTCGTTAAAATCGTCGTATGATTCCTCATATAATGAGCTTGAAGCCCTTTAAAAAGAAATACAAGACTTACGATTCATGCAAGAACAGCAAAAAGTTTCTTGTACAGATTGAGACATCTTTTTAAGTATTAACTAACCATTCACCTTCATCGTCCGCAAATGCTCTTTTTACTTCTTTTGGGATGCAGCTACTTTCAATTGTCTTTTTGGATAGCCTTGTTGTGGGTGAAGGTGTCAAGCTTTTTGTCCTTCGATGTAGGGGAGAGTTTTATCGTATTGTTTGATGAGAGCAAAGCTAAAAATACCAAGCTATCATCATCTTGACATAATACTCATCAGACTTTACTTTTTTGCAACAAGCTCCAACATTTCAAGTCTAAAATGCTCATCAAGATAATTCGACAACAAAAAGTCCGATTGCGTACCTACGGTATATGTATGCTTTGGATTTTATCCATACCAAAATTTTTTGTACATTTTGTCGTGGTGCTTTTTGAATATCTTTGGCGAAAAATGTCGCAGGTTGCTCCAGTTGTCAATGACGGCAAAAATTTTTCAGTTTCGTTTATCGCCTCATCAAAATCTTTTTATGTTTTCGATACCGTGCAGATTATTTTCTTCAAAAATACTTGTGTGGCACGTCCTTCATAAACTCCGAAACTTGTTCCGGCTCGGCGTTAAAAAAACTCTTTTGCAAATTTACGCAGGACTGGAGTTCTGATGCCTATCATCGTATTTTCGTCAATATTGGGAATCAGCTTTTTATTGAAGTCTTTGTACTTTTTATCTTCAAAGGAAAAAGTCTGGTTTGGATTAAGGTGCGTTCGGTTTTCATCAAGCGTATTATACTGTGTAATTTTTGTCGATGAGAAAAATTTTCGAAAAAGCTTTTTGTAATTCGTGATACCAATTATTTTTTAGAGTATTCTCTTTGTGAATTTAACCTGATGTGAGAGGACGCAAATAAAAGTGTAAAAATTCACAATTTGCTTTTCGTTTAATAAATTTAAATTGAATGATGCCTATTGTTTTTATAAAAATATGATATAATGCCCTCGTGATCAAATTTGACACGAAGAGAGGTGTTATACATGGCTTACGTTTCAGTTGATGAAACCGAAAATCTTGAACGTGCGTTAAAAACGATTTAAACGACAGGTTGAAAAAGAAGGCATTATCCGTGAATGGAAGCGGGCATATTATGAAAAGCCTTCTACAATCAAAAACCGCAAGGAAAAAGCTCTTCGCCGAAAAATTGTTAAAAAGACGCGAAAGATAACCAAGAATTATTAAGGTTTATAATTTTTGATCAGTCGCTCATCATTCGATTTGCGGCTATTTTATGTTTGTGCTTTAATTTTCTATTTCATCGTTTTTATAAAACGCCAAATACGCCTTGTACGCCATGTAAAGGTCAACTTTACTGATTAGCTCAAAAGGAGCGTGCATCGACAAAACAGGGATACCGCAGTCAAGAACTTCCGTTCCGTGTTTTGCAAGTATGTAAGCAATTGTTCCGCCTCCGCCTGCGTCAATCATACCTAGTTCGGCTGTTTGCCATGCAATATCGCCGTTATCAAAACAAGCTCGCACCTTTTGCAGGTACTCAGCATTGGCGTCGTTCGAGCCGCCTTTTCCGCCTGAACCTGTATACTTATTGATGCAAATGCCGTCGCCAAGGAATGCCGCATTTTCTTTTTCAAACACCGACGCAAATGCTGGGTCAAAACCTGCTGGCGACATCGGCTGAAAGCATGTGCGAGTTCGCAAGTGAGCGACGAAGGTCAATGCTCGTGTTTTTCAGATCCAGTAACAAGCTCTGCAACAAAGTTTTTCAAAGTACATTGCTTGCATGCCAGTATTACCTACCGAACCGATTTCCTCTTTGTCGGCGAACAAAGCAACTGCCGTTATTTCAGGCTCCTTGATTTGCAAAATTGCTTCCAAAGTTGTGTAAGCACAACAGCGGTCATCATGCCCGTGTCCTATAATCATCGAGTTATCAAGACCAGCGTGTCGAGCTTTTCCCGCAGGCACGATTTCCAGCTCGGCAACGCGGAGTCCTCTTCAACAATGCCGTACTTGTCGTTGAGAATTTTTCAAAATATTCTTTTTAACTGTGTTCTCTTTTGCTGCTTTGTCGTCATCTTTTTTTATCGCCAAGGTTGAGCTTTTTATTTCCACCAAAACATTCAACTGTCTCGCCAGTGATTGCTTCGCCTCAGCTTTTTGCCCAACTGCTCACGCGAAAGGTGAATCAGCAAGTCGTTGATAAAAAGCACTGGGTCTTTTCATCTTCGCCGACTGTTACCTCAATCTTTTTACCTGCCTTGGTGTAAATAACGCCATGAATTGCAAGCGGAATTGTCGCCCACTGGTATTTTTCACCCCGCCGTAATAGTGCGTTTTTCAAAAAGACCAAATTGTCTTCTTCTGAAAAAGAGGCATTTTGCTTTAAGTCGAGGCGGGGACTATCAATGTATGCACCAATGATATTCATCCCGTCCTTTATATCCTTTCCCAACACAGCCATAATCACCGACTTATTTTTGTTGTTGAGATAAACCTTCGTCCCCTTTGCGAGCTTTGCCAGTTTTTTAGAACCTGTTCCAAAGGCTGAAAAACCATTTTTCTCTGCAATCTTAATAATTTCGTGGTACATTCAGCTCTGTTTTACGGACACTCAAAAAGTCAACATAGCTATTCGAAAGTTTTTCCAAATCCGCTTCATCGGCTTTCTTCAAAACTTCCCACGCACTTTTTTCTTATACTCTAAATCGTCCATGCGATCCTCCATAATTTTAAATACATCGTCAATGATACCAAAAACATCAATAGTGCCATATCTCGGCATCTCAACTCAGTTTCTTTAACTTTCATTAACCCAAAACTAACCGAATGTGCAACCGATGTGAAAAATTAAAAATCCTTGCGGATTTTTAATTTTCCTATCGTCATGCCGAAGCTTACGCTTCAACTTCTTTGCGGTTGTACACGCTTTCGTCGAGTTCGCGTACAGATTTTGCCGCAACAACGCCTGCGAGTAGCGAATCGCTGACATTTAACGCAGTTCGTCCCATATCGATAATAGGCTCAATCGCAACCAGCACGCCCGCAAGTTCAACAGGGAAGCCCAACGTTGAAAGCACAACCAACGCCGCAAAATGTTGCACCGCCACCTACACCAACAATACCGAACGAGCTAAAAGTTGATAACAACGAGCTTTGCCAAAAACGCAACCGAAAGCGGATTGATGCCAAGCACCGGAGCAATCATTACCGCTAGCATCGCAGGATAAATACCAGCACATCCGTTCTGTCCGATACTGATACCGAGCGAGCCTGACAAGTTAGCGATGCCTTCAGAAACGCCCAAGTTTTTTTCCATATTGGAAATTGTCATCGGAAGAGTACCTGCACTGGAGCGCGACGTAAATGCAAACAATAGGTTTGAAAAGCTCTTTTTAAAGAATGTAAACGGAGTTTAAGCCGTGTATCAAAAGATATAAACCGTGAACGATAAACATCAACACAATCGCGGCATAGCTAATGAGTATAAACTGACCAAGTCTAAGCACGGCATCAAAAATTTGAAGTTGCAGTTGTGTTTGCCATCAATGCCATAACACCGTAAGGCGTTAACCGCAAAATCATCATAACCAGCCGCATAACTACGTCAGCACTCGCAGAAATTATATCAGTAATCGTATCTGCCGACTTTTGGTTTGTACGTTTTAGCAAAAAGACTGCAATCCCAAGCATGGCAGAAAAAAACACGGTTGAAAGTGTCGGATTTGAACCAGAACCGCTTAAAGCCGCAAACGGATTAGTCGGAATTATTTCGATGATTTGCCTTTGAATAGGCATTGCTTCAAACTTTTCCAGTTTTTCGCTCATATAGGCACCGCGTGCAATTTCATCGCTGCCTTGCTGCAAACCCTTTGCGGTTAAGCCAAAACTCGCGGTGATAAAAGCACTAAGCAATGCAGAAATTGCAACGGTAATCATAAGAACAGCCAAAACTCGCACGGCAGCCTTTCCCATATTGGACTTTTTGCGTGGCGATAGCTTTTGCAATCGAAACAAAAATTAGCGGAAACACAATCATGTGGAGAAGTGCACAGTAGCCCGTGCCAACAAGCGAAATCCACGAAAGGCTTTTCATCGTAATTTCTTTGTTACCGACAGCAAATTGCAAAACAGCACCAAACACAATTCCTGCAACCATTCCGTAATTGTGCGGATATTAGAAACCGACATTGAGCTTTTTAAAACCAAAGCCCACACAAACACAGATACCGACAATAATGATAACTGAAATCCTATATCCTCCCGAGATAATAGTATTATTCTAATTATAGCTACACTTCTTTCAAGTGTTTAAGCGAGAAGCCAATTGTTAGCTTGTGAAACGGAAGAGCTTTTGGGCTTTTTCCGCTTCGAGCCTCGTCCGCCACGGACTCACGCCTAAAAACGCAATGCAATGATGTAACCAAAGATGCTCGGCGTGAGAAGTTTTTAAGGCTCAACAGTTCATTCCCGCAATACAAAAGCTTAATCGAGTTACGCCAACAGCGTTTTGGGCTTTATCGCAGCCATTTTTAGTTTTCTTGAAAACTAAAAATGTGAAATGTACCAGTTTGGGCAATGTGCGTATTCCTAGAATGCCATGTGCAAATGATGAGCAACTTTAAAAATCCGCTTGGCGGATTTTAAGTTGCCCTGTGGATAAGCTATTCGGTGAATTACAACAAAAAGCTCGTTTGAAATTTAATGAATTTTTGGCAAGTGTGCGTTTGAAAGGCGATTGATTTTTGAGTTAGATAGTTGTAGAATGCGACTTTGTTTAAGGGTTAATATTATGCTGAGAACTTTATTGAAAAGTCTGCGTGAATATAAAAGGACTTCCATTCTTGCAGTGCTTTTTGACGATTACGGAGGTGGTGTTTGAAATTATCATTCCATCCTGTATGGCGTATTTAATCGACTTTGGTATTCAGCTTGGCGCGATGCAGACGGTGTTCAAGTACGAGGCGGCACTTTTGCTTTTTGCGATTATTCAGTTGCTGACTGGCGTGTTTTCGTCTGTTACGCGGCAAAGAGCTGCGTCTGGTTTTGCGGCGGGTTGCGTCAAGATATGTACAATAACGTGCAAACTTTTTCGTTTTCCAACATCGATAAATTTTCAACCTCGTCGATTATAACGCGACTTACTACCGACGTAACGAACGTGATGAACTCATACCAGATGCTGGTAAAGTTTGCAGTGCGTGGACCAGGGAATGATGGTCTTTGCGATGATTGCGTCGTTTAGGAATCAGCAAGGAAATTTCGCTTATCTTTCTTTTTATGATTCCGCTATTGGGACTCGGGATTTTTTTGATTATAAGTAAAGTGCATCCGATATTCAAAAGCGTTTTTAAAACCTACGATAAGCTAAACAACGTGGTGCAAGAAAACGTGCGAGGTGTGAGGGTTGTAAAATCCTTTAACCGCCAGCAATACGAAAATTAACAAGTTTGAAACTATTTCCGAACTGATTTACAAAAACGTTTTTCAAAGGTGAGCGGTTTTATTACTCTGATGATGCCGATGGCACAGCTTTGTATTTATACTTGTATGATTTGATTTCGTGGTTTTGGTGCAAGGGAAATTGTTGCAAAGCGGAAACAATGTGGCCGTGGTTTAACCACAGGCTCGCTTATAGCACTTTTTCGTATGCTTCGCGAGATTGTGAGTGAGCTTGATGATGTTTTCGATGGTTTTTGTGATGATTACTATTTCTCGTTCATCCGCAGACCGCATCGCAGAAATTTTTGAATGAACGGTACTGATATCACCAATCCTGAGCATCCTGTTATGGAAGTTAAAAAGCGGGGAGATACGCTTTACCGATGCCGACTTTATGTATACTGCCGATGCTGATAAAAAGTCATCCACAATGCGAACCTTGTTATCTCGCTCAGGCGAAACAGTGGGAATTATCGGCGGCACTGGTTCTTCCAAAACTTCTTTTTGTACAGCTCATTCCGCGTTTGTACGATGTTACTTCAGGTTCTGTGAGTGTCGGCGGGGTGAACGTAAAAGACTACGATATAAAAACACTGCGTGATTCGGTTGCGATGGTTTTACAAAAAAATGAATTGTTCTCTGGAACTGTGAAAAGTAATTTGCAGTGGGGGAATGAACACGCAAGCGATGAAGAAATTGCTGAAGCGTGCCGCCTCGCCTGTGCTGCCGAATTTGTCGAAGCAATGCCCGACGGCTACAACTCCCGCATCGAGCAGGGCGGCACCAATGTTTCAGGCGGACAAAAACAGCGGCTACCTGTATAGCGAGGGGCTCTCCTTAAAAGACCTAAGATTTTTAATCCTCGATGATTCAACCAGTGCGGTCGACACACGAAAACGGACGCTCTGATTCAAAAGGCATTTAAAGAGTTCTTGCCTGAAACAACAAAGATTAGTATTGCTCAGCGAATTTCTTCCGTGCAGTACGCGGATAAAATTTTTGTGTTTGATAACGGCACAATTACCGCAGCTGGTAAGCATGAAGAATTGTTGCAGACAAGTGCTATCTATAAGAAGTCTTTGAAACTCAAGTCAAAGGCTGAAAAATGAAAAAGCATTCACACACCAAAACATGAAATGAAGCTTTTCGATGCCTGCCGTCAAACGGCTTCTTTCTTACCTAGGTAATATAAGGCTGTTCTTGCAGTTGTTACAGTTTGTATTTTTATTGGTGCAGGAGCAACCGCATGCCTCTTTGTTCCTGCAAGTATTGATTGACCAGTATATTACGCCGCTTACTTGCACAAAGCACTCCAGTATTTACAGGGCTTTTGCGGGCGCTGCTTTTGATGGCGGCGGTTTACGGCATTGGCGTTATCTGTTCATGGGTTTACAGTCGTCTGATGATAAATGTTGCATAGCGGGACTCTCAAACGCATTCGCGATGAAATGTTCGCGAAGATGCAGCGATTGCCGATTCGCTATTTTGACACGCATACACACGGCGATATTATGAGCCGATACAGCAACGCACTGACACGTTACGCCAGATGATTACGCAGTCGATGCCCAGCTGGTTTTCTTCCGTGTTCACAGTTATTACTGCTGTTTTTGCGATGCTGTATCAGAGTGTATACTTGACGGTTATTGTTGTAACTTCCATATTTTCGATTTTGAAAGTGATTAAATTTGTCGCAAAAAGAGCGGCTTTTTATTTTTGTCAGACAGCAAGAAACGCTCGGACAGTTGAACGGCTATGTTGAAGAAAATGATAAACGGACAGAAAGTGATTAAAGTGTTCTGCCGTGAAGAAGCGGTATAAGGCGGAATTTCACGAAAAGAATGCAGCATGGCAGGAAAGTGCGGCAAAGGCAAACGGGTATGCAAATATCATCATGCCTTTTATGAATGCACTGGGACATTTTCAGTATGTGATTGTTGCCCTCGTCGGTGCATGGTTTGCCATTGCAAAATCCTCCAATCCAACTATAGCCGGTATCAATACGCTGACGCTCGGCACAATCGCTTCGTTTTTAACCTTGTCGCGGAGCTTCACCAATCCTATATCGCAGCTTTCAAAGTCAGCTCAATTCGGTCATCAATGCCGTTTGCGGAGCGTCTCGAATTTTCGTGTTGATGGATGAAGCACCAGAGGAAGATGCTGGTACGGTTACACTCGTCAATGCACGTGAAGAAGCTGGCACCTTGAGCGAGCTGCGGAACACACAGGAGTTTGGGCGTGGAAGGAGCGCGTGCGGACGGAACTGCTATCTTGACACGCTTGACTGGCAAGGTGATTTTTGACCACGTTGATTTCGGCTATTCACCCGATAAAAAGTGCTGAAGGATATAAATCTCTTTGCAGAACACGGACAAAAAGGTGGCGTTTGTCGGGGCGACGGGCGCCGGTAAAACAACAATTACCAATTTGATTAACCGTTTTTACGACATTCATAGCGGAACGATTACCTGACGGTATTCCCGATTACCAACATCAAAGGAAGACCTGCGGCGCTCTCGGCATCGTCTTTGCAGGAGGTAGAATTTATTTACCGGCACTATTATGGAAAAATATCCGTTTTTGGTAACTTGGATGCAACCGATGAGCAGTGCATTGAGCGGCAAAACTTGCCAATGCCCACAACTTTATCACGATGTTGCCCACACGGTTATGACACGGTTATCAGAAGGAACAAGAATTCTCTTTCGCAAGGGCAGAGGCGGCTTTTGTCTATCGCCCGTGCTGCAGTCTCCGACCGCCGGTTAGTGATTATGGATGAAGCGACCTCGTCGATTGACACGCGTACTGAAGCCCTCATCCAAAAAGGTATGGATAGGCTAATGGAAGGCAGAACTGTTTTTGTCATCGTCCACCGCCTTTCCACCGTTAGTGAACTCCGACGTGATCATGGTCTTGGATCACGGTGAGATTATCGAACGCGACACACGCCTCATTGCTCGAGAAGAAGGGGTGTATTATCGACTGTATGCAGGGAGCTTTTCGAGACTCGACTGATCTTTTGAAAAATATGCAGCTGCCTACGTCGTTGCATGGGGATGTCTCAAAGTTGGTTACTTTTCGACATCCTCGCGAGTTTGAAAATACGTCCCTTTATATAGTAATGACTTAATTTCAGCATCGCAAATAAAGCGAAAACTGTCCAAAACTGAAGTTTTTGGACAGCGCTCGTAGGTAAAGAATGTGCAAGGACGTACGATGTTAAACAGGGTATTTCTAAAAATGCATTTGAACAAGATAGGAGCCTTAAAATCTGTAAGGATTTTAAGGCTCCACATCGGCTGACCATTCGGTTAATGAAAAACTAAATATCGACGCATTTAAAATATCCACAATAAAACAGTAACCTCGCCCCCTTGATTTTGCCGATTATAAAGGTGAGGCTTTACCGCAAAGAAGCTGATACTGCTCAATCGGTAACAAAGCACCTTTTTATTTGTTTATGACGTATCGAGGTGTTCGCCTTTTTGTTGTCTTGGCGTCAGGAGAATTTTGTGAAAAATTGTTTTTAAGTCTGTTGCTTTTGTGTGTGAATTTTTGGCGTTTTTGGAAATGCCCTTCAACTTACGAGGAAGGAAAAAGCTTTCAAACGCAAGGCGACTGGTACGGGGCGATTGAGATGTTGCAAAACCGCACTGATTGAAAAGCCATCGTCACAACCTCGTTTTTCAGAGCTTGGCAGAATGCTTTTACGAGGTGGACAGAATACGACCAAGCTTTGGATTATGTACAAAAAGCTCTCCGATACAAAACCAACTCGGCTGAGCTGAAAAACTTGCGAGGCTTTATTTTTAATCGGTATGGGCGACTTAAAAGGTGCAGGGGAGCTTTGTTTAACGAAGTTCTCAAAACAACTCAAATGACGTGGACGCTCGTTTCGGTTTGGCAGAAATTGAGGTGAGTTCTGGAAAGCTAATCACCGCAACGGAATTATACAAGGCTGCCCTTGCTGGGCAGGGCGAAAACCAGCTCTTTTGTCGCTTGCGCTTTTGAGCTTTTCCGAAGGCGAAAAGCCCGCGGCGAAAGAATACATCAAGCAGGCGTTAAAATATCACGGAGACAATCCTGACGTGCATTATTTTGCAGCGTATATGGATGCCTCGGAAAACGATGCCGCAACTGCGGAAGCCCGCCCGCGAAGTGCGTTAAAACTTTCGCCGTCATGGACAAAGCCAAACGCCTTTGTCCACGGTGCTTACACGCAGGGACGTTATTCTGACGCGATACGACTTGCCGACGAACGGCTGAGCGTAAACCGCAACTTGGCGGACGCTTGGTACCTAAAGACACTCGGCAGCTTAAAACAAGACAACTATAAAGCTGCACTTCAGGCAGCAAAGTGGGACTTTTCGAGTTGAACCGAACAATGAAATTATGCGGAGCCTTTGGAAACTATTGCTATCCAAAAACTTAAACCAGGAGGCAACTTACCGAAAGCAACTTGCAGAATTTCACGAGCCCGCACTTGCGAACCTCAACAATATTGTGTCGGCTGTTTACGAGATATCGACAAGCTCTCCGCGTGTATCCGCCACAACACGGATGCTCGCTGAGTACGCAAAAGCTCCTTTTGCGTCAAGGCTACTATGAGCGTTACTTGGAGCAGCTTCAGTTTATCCAGTCGATTACAAAAAGCAACACAAAAAGTAAACGATGCCGTCGAAGCCTACGGCAAACTTCTTTCGTCTTCGCTGCAAAGTAAATGGGGCATCAATCCCTTGTCTTATCCAAGCAGCACATCTCGATTGCTTTGTTTTACGGGCAGAATCTTAGCAAACGTGCTTCACCCAGAGTCGGATTGCCACGAAAATGACTGCGGAAATCATTGAATACAAACCGTCGCTTCAAAGTCAATTACTATAATGACGAGCCAGCAACATACGCCGACGCTTTTAAAAAGCTCGCTCAACAGGCACGGGATTACTTCGGTGTTTAACCCTCGATGAAACATCGCGGGACATCGAACTTAGTGCTGATCACTTTTACGTGTCGCGTACGAGGCTCACTCGCAAAAACTTTTACGATATTCCGCTCAGGCAATGAGCGATACGCAAACGCCCTGTTGAGGGCTTTCCGATATGCTTGCAGAATCGATGCGCCACATCGCAAAAATCGTCAAGCGAGACATGAGCCACCTTTTAATCGACTTGGGACGACGGCAAATTTGACAATATAGGGATTTGTTATCCTTGAGGACGGAACCTTGAACTTTGCAAAAAGACGGCATCGGACTGATTTACAACGAGTCGTCCGTGCTTGGGACATTCTTGCCAGCACGCTCCGAAGAAGACCTGACATCTGGTACATTCCGACGTGCAGGATTTTACGACCGCGTCAACGAGCAGGACTGGTGCATTGCCGTGCCAAAAGACACAAGCAAGGAGCAAGTCGACTTTATCAACGTAAATAACCGCCAACCGATTTTGTTGCAGCGGTTAAAAGAAATTCGCAAAAAGCCGATAACGCAATTTTGTCGTCTTAGTTGCGAATTCACCGAAGCTCGATTGCTTTGACTTTCGAGCTTGTTTGCCGGAACACTCGTGTGTTTAAAAAGCTTAGAATCCAAAAACTCAAAGCTTCCGCTAAATCCGCAAAGGTGCAACGTCGCTATCTCCGCAAAACGCGTGAACCTCGCATTTCGGGTATGCGGCTCAAACTCTTGATCACATGATGGCAGCTGAATGAGTTTGCCCGTGAGCTACACTTTTCGGTTAAAAGACCCAATGCCCCCGAAACACTCAATTCACCGAAGCTCGATTGCTTTGACTTTCGGGCTTGTTTGCCTGAACATTCGTTGTTTAAAAGCGTAGAATCCAAAAACTCAAAAAGCTTTCCGCTCAACCGCAATGTGCAACGTCGCAATGCTGTCCAAACTGGTCGGCTGCTCATTCACAATCACGAGCTTTCCGCCGTTACGCACGGTGATTTCGGGCAGTGCTGCCGAGCGACACATCAAGCTCGAACCCAGCACGAGCATCAAATCAGCTGCAGTGCTTGACGCTCAGCTTCCGACAACAGCACTGTGAGCGTATCACCGAAAAACGTGATGTCTGGTTTCAGCACGCCACCGCATTTTTGCAGTGCGAGCACCGCCTTTGCGAGCGACATCGACAACGATCGCGAAAATTCACAACAGTGCTCTGCAGCGTTGGCAGAATATGAGTTTCAGGCGAGCCGTGCACTTCCAGGACGTTTACGCTGCCAGCTTTTTGGTGAAGCAGGTCAATGTTCTGCGTTATAACGGCTTTTAGAAGCCGGCTTGTTCCAGCTTTGCCAAAACCGTATGCACAATCGCTGGCTGCTTTTTCGTCCAAGCCATAGATAAAGTCCATAGCCAGTCGATAATACACTTGCGGCTCTCGGCGGAACACTTCAATATCAAACATCTGTGCTGTTTCAGGCTGCTTCATATAAACCATCTTTGCCACGAAAATCTTTGTGCGCAGAAAGCGTACTGATTCCAGCACCAGTAGATGCACGCAATGATTCGCGCACTTTGATGAGTTCGGCAAGCTCATTCAGTTTTTGTCATACTGATAGAATACATCTTTTTAGCAAACTTGCACAAGTGCGATGTGCAATATTTTAAACGCTTGTTTCAAGCGTTTCTTAATTCTTTATACAATGAGTACTCTGACAATAGCGAAAAACTCGGAGTATGTTACTAAAGCGAATTTTTCAAAAATATTCGTGAAAAAATTAAAAAGCAGTATTGACTATATTTAGTTAATAAGTAAAATAAATAAATAACAAAAATATTTAAATAAATAACAAAAATATCTAAATATTAGAGGAGCCGTAAATTACGAAATTTGCAAAGAAGTTAGCTTACGTGAGTTGAAAAACACGCAGAGGACCAAATACCGAAATGGTTTTTGCTGTGAAGCTTTGATGTCTGGCAGTCGCGAGGACTTTATGTTAGATGTCCCCGAAGAAGTTATCGCGATGAGTTCAGGAATGGCAGTCGGAGTTGGACGCTCAGGATGTCTTTGTGGAGCATTGAACAGGTATCGTGCACTTGGTATGATGTTCGGACGCACGCAACCAAACGGTCCAAAAGACCCTGAAGTAAAACCGTGTTATGAAGTTTACAAATGAGATTGCACGACTGGTTTAAAAGCAAACAAAAAGATGCCACTTGTTGCAGGGGGTTTTGACGCGTGAATTTGATATAGAGCAAGGCGAACACAAAGAACAGTGCATTCGTTACACGGGGCTTGTCGCTTACAAAACGGGCGAGAAATTATTTACCGCGGGTGGGCATTGTGAACACTGATACAGCAAAAGGCTTACCTTCCCTGGACGAAGAACTCCGGACTCTGATGTGAAAAATCCGCTCACTCGACTTTTCGTGGCTGCACGCGTCGCCCGTAAACCCTAATGGGCGTTAAATCAAAGCTGTCGCAAGCGAAAAATATTGCGGAATATCTGGAAATCGCTCAATTGTCGAAGATAATCTGACATTTAATTTTAGTTAAGGAGATACTATGAACTTTAAAAATTCCAATTCCATTTTGTGGTGTAGCATTGGGGTTTGCAGCACTTGGTAATTTATTACAGAGCTACAGCGTAGCAGTTCGATACTGACTTCGGAGGAATTTCTGCAATCCTACTCTTTGCCGTTATGTTAAAAACTGCAGTTTGTTATTTGAAAACAATGCAGGACGAACTTGGAAATGCAGTCAATTTTAGCGTCGCAATGATAGCACCGATGGCTTACTTTTACTCAGTGTTTACATCAAACCGTTTTGCTACTGGTGCATACGCCCTTTGGCTTTTGCACTCGTTCTTCGTGCGTCGGACCAATCGTCTTTACGATAAAGTTTGTCTTGAGCTAGATGTGAAAAACGGTGTTCGCAAAGTTATTACATTGTATATGTCAGGATCGCTGGTGGCATCAGTTACGGCACCAGCATTTCAAAAACTACTTTGGGAGAAATTATGGTTTGCATTCATTTCGTTTATTGCTCTTTTTATTTTAGTTACATATCGATACATGCACGATTTAGAATGCAGAGCCAGCAAAACCTCTCATCTGCATTTACGCGTTTCGCTGCCAAAATGAGTCTTTTGCTCGCAGGATGCTACAGTCCGTTGCACACGCTTTTTATGATAACAGCGATGCTAATTGTTTCGCTAGCAATCTACATCGCGACAGCAGTGATGGCAATACGCTTTATCATTAAGCATAAGTTTTTCCAAGCTTTGCATCATTTACTTTTTCCATTTTGTTATCAGTGCAATCGCAACAAAAGCAAACTGCAAAAATACTTGCTGGAAACATTGCAACGATTTTGAGAGTCACTTGCAATGGCACAAATAATTATCGCCGTGATTGCTGTATTTTTGTTTTGGTGAATATATTGTGTTTATGCTAACATGATAGAAAAAGCATAAAGTTAGTCTGCGTGTACAAAAAGCTATTTTCAATTTTATTCTGACAAAAACTTCCTAGGCTAAAACGCAGTGAATAAATTAAAAATTATTCATTGCGTTTATAAAACACATTATGCTTTTTAGCGGAAAAGCGCAGCAGGTCAAATAGAGCTTTACGAGTATGCGGTCATAGCTTTTGAAAATGATGGCAACCGAAGGTTGCCCGGTATGCATATTCGGTGATACGACAATGACAAATGCAAAGCGTCGCAGCTTCAATAAATTTTATTCGCAAAAGTGCAGACCGCTTCACGCATGGTCAAACGAAATATTATCAAACGTACGCCAACGATTTTTACGTCGCTGCTAAACTTGCACGCCGTCCAGAAACATACACACTTCCGTAATGTTTGAAATTTGCAAATATGTTTTTCTTGAATGGTTCGTAAAATTTTTCAAACGGCATTCTCGTTTGCAGTCCGTCAAAATCGATTTCGGAAATGAAACGTAAAAGCGTCTTGTCGTCAACGAAAACACGAAGGGTCAGTAATTTGTGCCTTTTGCAACGTAGTCGTAAAAAGTCGTGATTCATCGCACCAAGATAAGTTCTTGCACAAACTGAACTTCGCGGGACACGTTGCCACTTTTCAAAACATAACGAGCTTCCGTTCCGACTTGCTTGGTACGCAAATTCAAAAAGTACATTGTAGTATCGATTGTGTTTTCGCAAGCGGTAAACTCATACAAAACAATAAGTCCCGCAAAAACTAAAAACAACAACATATTTGAAAAGCTTAAAATTCATAAAACCTATTCCTTAACAGTAGAGCATCTTCCAAAACGATGCGTCCTTAAGCTGAGACACGATGTTTCAAAATGCGAATTCTACCATGGTTTTCAAACTGACTCACAAATTGAACAATCCCAGTATATATACCAACGGCACATTTATTCAAGTGGGCAGGCGTATTTCAAAAAGTTTCGCTTCATCGTCGTTCGTAACAAAAGCCAACTCGACAAGAACACTGGGGCATTTTGCATTGCGTACATAAGTATTCCCTTTCTTTAATTCCATGCGAGCGGGCTCACATCTCCGATTGTTTCCTTTAAGTTTTCAACAATATTTTTCGCCATCAAAAATACTTTTCCAAACTAAACTCTTCTTCGAGAATTGAATTTACAATTGGCTTAATTTCCTTTTTCGACATTTTTATCGTTCGCCAAATTATACGCTTTTTATAATCAGCGCGGCAAATACCAAACTTCAAAGCCTTTTTGCCTTTTTGTTAAACGCTGCATTTGCGTGGATCGAAATAAAATAATTGCCTCGTCGTCCGCAAAGCTCTACATTGTTCGCCATCTCAACTCGCTGCTCAACGTCGGATAAAGTGTCGCTGTTCCTCGTCATTAAAATATCTGGGAATGTTTTAAGCATTTCAGCCAGCTACAACGCAACTGGCAGCACAACATTTTTCGTAAACTTGAACTTCTTTGCCGTTTTCCTTGTACGAGGCCGGTGCTGCTAGATCTTTTCACGCCATGTCCAGGGTCAGTAAGGAATCACAGCAATTTTCAAAAAGTGGCTCGTTCTCGGCTGCTGCCAAAATTTTCAATAACGCCAGCCATTTTTCGTGAAACAAAAACTCCGTCTGCTTAATTGGTGCCGGAGCAAATTCTATGCGGCTACGATTTAACACCACAAACGACTCGCCAAGCCCAATACTTGCAACGTCGTTATTTTTCAGAAACGTAATTGTTTCGGAAACAGCTTCGTAAAAACTTGAGCGTTTATCTGCAAAGTCGGTGACTTTATACCATTGATTGCTGTGTGTGCAAAAATATTTGCGGCAAATGCAAAAACAAAAAGCATTTTTGCAACCACTGATTATTGCTTTTGTGGATCATACGCATATAAACCGCCTTGAATTCCGCCACGCAAAAACATTTGCCAAAAACTTTTCCGTTTCCGTTTGTGTATTTTCCACAGAAAGCCGACACAAGCTCAGGCTCGATGCGGAACATTTTGCTTTTAACGCTTTGAGTAACGAACGTCCCTGCACGTCGTAAACCTTCCGCAAAAACGGAGCTAATGCAGCAGGAAATACAATCATCGACGTCTCATGGCACGATTATTTTTCGCAATGCCAAATCTTTTTCAGAATACAATTTTTCACCGAGGCTACGTTGTTGTTCATCAGTCAAAGCAAAAATCCGGCTGCACAATTTTCGCCGTCATTTGATTTTTCTTGCATGTTTTCAAGTATGCTTCAGTTTTTGCCGTCGATCTCGGTTTTAACCGCAAAAATAATTTTTGTGCAGCCTGCTCGGCTCGCGAGCAAAGCCTTTTTGTATGAGCGTGCCGTTGCCAAAACGTTGCCACATTTTTTCGACATTGTTTGACGGAAACACAACTCGCGCGAATTTCGGCACGCGGAAAAATATTTTTCCACATGCGGACTTTACTTGCATCTTCCAGACCATAGACAGCGGCGACTCACGAGGGATTGAAATCCACGCTCTTTCTGCAAAACTACTTTTGTATTTTTACGTGTCGGTGGGCATTTTGTTTTTCAAGTTTCGCTAGAAACAGCGTCCGTTTCACCCTGAGCGACAACTGCAATGCAAGATGCGTTACCGGATATGCGACGGTAGGCACTGTCCAACCAGACATATATCCGCCTGAAAGCCTTGCCGCCAATTTCCCCGATAAACGCTTTCCCCATCTCGACAAAAATATATCGCCTTTGCACCTCCATAACCAAAACTAACGCCCTTGCACCTTGCTCAAACGCAGCACAAAGTTTCAACGCATCGTTTTACTTGAAACATCCGCTGGAATACTGTGTCCCATCTCGATAAAATAGGGCGGAAAAAAAATATGCCTGTCGGCAAGTGCCGTTATATAACACTTTTCGCCGACAATAATTCCTTCAAGTGAAAATTCTTTGCCATCGATAAACTTTTCAACGATTGCTGTTTCTGTCCGCGAAAATCCAAAGCGTTTTCAACCGCCACTTGCAGAGCTTCAAACTACGAACTTTTAGCGACGCAGCACCCATATTGTCGGCGGCGCTTTACCACAAGCGGACGAAGCCCCGGACTGCGACAACAGATTGCAAGCGTCGGTGGACTTTTTCGCTCCACGCTGAAAATCCAATCGAGATGTACCTTTCGCCTTTTGAAACACTCACGCATTAAAACTTTATTCGTTGCGTTAAGACAAGCATTTGCGGAATGCCCAGCTAAATTGCAAGCTTCGGCAATTTTCGCCACAGAATACGAAAAGTCGGTTGCTGCCGTGAACACTCCATCCAATCCGTGCTCCGCCTTAAATGCAAAAGGCTGTCAGAGCCTCAATATCATACAAATCAATGTTTTCTCAAAAATATGTGCTTCAGCTTTGCGCAAACTGCATTCAGGTTTCCATCAACTGCAATGACACGCAGTCCCATTTTCTTTGCTTCGCGGATAGCGATACCTTACCTCAAAGCCCGCACCCCAAAATCAGAATAGTTTTCACACTTCGCTCTTTTCGGCAAAAACCACTACGAATTTTAGAAATAAAGCAGCTGCCGATTTTGTGATTTTTCACGCTAGAAATCAACTGCAGACTTGTATGAAAAGCATGCAGAACACGGTTTTTCAACCTTAAGTTTTGGGCTATGCCCAAAACTTAGCTAAATCCGTGGCGACATGGACGTCGCCTGTTAGAAGCCCCCGCGATGTTTGCGTCAGCAGTTTTGGGCATAGCCCAAAACTTGAGGTTGAAAGCGTCTCAAAATCTAAAGCGTATTTTGAGACGTTTTCACACTAAACTCGAAGTTCAAAAATTGTCGCAGGACGCCAGTCAATTTTACAATATCTGTATTCTGAATTGTGTAAATTGACTTTCGCGTTCTCAAGTACATTTTTGGAAAAACGTCATGAATCGTGAACCAGCGTTGAGTGTCAGCGCGTCCACGGACGGACGCGGTATAGAAAGCCACGATGTTTTGTATTAAAACCGGCGAGGATGCACGGTTTTAATACTAAACTCAGTTCAAGAATTGGCACGGATGCCAATTTTGAACCGCATCCACGTCAGCTTGCGGCATGAGCTCCAACTTAAAATCCGCTCGGCGGATTTTGAGTTGAGCTATGGATAAGCTTCGTCGTTTACCAAATTCCAAGAAAAGCGAGAAAAGATTGCAAGTGTCGATGTGTTTTTGAAATGGATGCGTTACCACACGAGAAAAAGAGCGTTTGCGTAATAAGCCGGGTTCTGTTATCGCAAAGCGATATCAGAATCATCTGACTAGTCGGCATTTTGCGGTGCCGATCCAGCAGGCAACCCGTAAACTATAATCGGAAAATTGCGTTTACTGCTTGCGCCTTGCTTAAGATGAGGTTTGCGTGCCGTGGCGGTTGCCCGTCAGCGCGGTGAGCTCTTACCTCGCCGTTTCACTGCCGAAAATCGGCGGTTTGTTTTTCTGTTGCACTTTCTGTCAGGTTTCCCCTGCTCGGCTGTTAGCCGACATCTTTCCGATTAAGCGGACTTTTCCTCTTGCAGACCAAAGCCACAAGCGATTCCGTAACGCAAACACCTGTTAAATTTTGTTTTAGTCAGGCACTGTCATAAAGTCAGCCAAACCGCCCATGTCGAGGTCGTCAAACGCGTAAACTCATCAGCATCTTCAAGCTCAGCGTCAGATGCTTCATGGTACAAAACGGCTGCAATACGGGCAGCGTGAGCTCGAGTTTCGCTTTGAATTTCGTTTGCAAACTGTGCTGGCAAAATCATATTGCAGCCCGATGCAAACACGAGACTTCACCGCAACGATGCACGTCGCCTTTTTGTTTTAATAATACGTTCAAACTTAAAAATTGTTTCGCTATCAAGGTCGTTCAAAGATCTTTTGGGCGTCAAACGACTTAATTTCTTCAGTCATTGCTGTTCGCTCGTTATCCAGCAAATTTTTCATCGTTTTCAATTTCGGCTTCATTTTTCCGAAATAATCTGCTCAACTGGCTTTTATTTCATCCATTCATTTTTGTCGTATCGTGCGTTTTCTTGAGACAAAACATTGCGCAATCTTTCTTGCTTCTTCGTTGCGAGCATCGCTGATTGCCTTTTCAAAATTTCATGAGTCGCGTTGAGTTTCCACACTTTTCATGCATTTTCTCGGAATGCTCCCGCTTTTTGTCAACTTCAAAAGTTCGTTTTTAATCTTTTTAACTGGAACGAACTCCTCGAAGCTTTCGTTTTCAAAGGAACTCTCTTCGAAAGCGTCCTAGAAGCTCCTCCTGATTTTTAACAAATTCGAGTGCTTCAGAAATTTTGCTTTCAAGTTCGTTCTGTCAGATCAGTACTGATTGCAAATCTTTTAATTTTGCAAAACTTCACTCATATCCATAAAAAGTGTCTCCTAGCTATTTAAATGAGTCTTTTATTCTCTTGTTCTTTTTCGGGTGGCACGCAATCGACGCAAGCCCTTTGCTTCAATCGACAGATACGCTCCCGCGTAACCTGAGTAAAGTCCAACCTCTTCCAGCGTCAACTGATACCCGCCGTCTAAACCAAAACGCATTTTCAAAACATCTCGCTCACGGTCGAGACAAGTTGCCAGCAATGCATCGACCTCTTCTTGGGACAGTTTATCTTCGGTTTCGTGATACGGGTCTTCCGCCGTTTTATCTTCGATATAGTCACCAAAAATGAATCTTCTTCATCGTTGATTGGCGTTTCAAGCGAAATCGGGTCGCGGGCGACATTTTTGACGCTCTTGACCTTATCCGCTGTCCAGCCTAGCTGCACGGCAATTTCGTCATCGGTCGGCTCACGTCCAAGCTTTTGCATCAGCACGCGAGGCTTCCCTGTTCACTTTGTTCATTTGTTCAATCATGCGCACAGGCACTCGGATTGTGCGTGCTTGGTCGGAAATCGAGGCGTGTAATCGCCTGCCGAGATCCACCACGTCGCGCTAAGTCGAAAACTTAAAGCCCTGCGATACTCAAACTTCTCAATCGCTTTGACCAACCCGATATTTCATCCTGAATTAAATCGAAACAAAGTGTAATCCTCGGTTAATATACTTTTCGCAAGAGAAACAACAAGCTGAGGTTCGCTGTGATTAGTTTGTCCTTTTGCCGCTTTTTAGCATTTTTTATTACCGAACTTTATTTCATCGTACATTTTTCAGGATGTCGTCTGTTGAGCATTCAAAGTGGTATTCTATCTCTTTGGTTTTTCCGCAAAATCGACTGAATGCTGGCGTAGTTATCTTTAATTTCGCTGACGCTAAATTCAATCGCTCAGCAAGTTTCGCACTTTTCTTTGTTTACCGCCAACTGCTTCCCAATTTTGCGCAGCCAACGCATAATCGTCAATTTTGCAATCGACGCTGACGACGTTCGACCTCACTGTACGAGCTTCAGATTTCCCTTGCTCGCAATCTCAAATGATGCCGACCATTCTTCAATTTCTTCTGGCGACTTTTCGCAGTCGCAAAATATGCCAAAAAGCTTTTCGTGAAGTTCTCTTATTTTCGGATTTTCAAAAGCTCTCGATTTTTCATTATCGTAAAGCTTTTCTTTCAAAAGCAAAATACTGCTTCAGCTCAAGATAAATCGGTTTTAGCACGTCACCATATGCCGAACGAACACGCTTTCGCTCATCAAGGGCTTCTTTTTATCTCTTTGCGACTTTTTGTTTTCCTGCTCTGGGTCAATTTTGGTAAAAAGCTTTTTCCAAGCTCATAGAACTTTGTCAAAAAGTGATTCCAGAGCTTTTTGATAACATTTTTTATAATTTCTTGTCCATGCTCAATTTGCTATGGCAAGGATAACTTCTTCCTCTGCCAGTCAAAAAGATTCTCTCTTGCCAATGTCGCGAAGATAAAAGCTTTATCGGATCGTCCGTTGTCGCATTTTTCGCAATTTTTGACGGTTGCTCGTATTTTCCGCCTTTTTCCATTAATGCAAGATAGCCGTCTTCATCGCTGTCATTTTCCGCATTTTTGAACTGTCCGAAAAGGCTCATAGTCTGCATTGTACTCCGCCTCAAAGTTATCATCACCAGAAAACTCCGCATCGTCAACAAGTTTTAATACCGCGGACTTCAGTTTATCCATAATCGTGCTGAGATCTTCTGGCGTAAAACATGCACTGGTATAAAATCCTCAAACTCCAAAAAGCGTAATAATCTTTTCAGAGCCAGCATAATTCAAAAGTTTAGCTATCGCATTGTCAATCAGCAATTTCGTCTGCAGTCATATTTCTCCTCAAAACTTGAGACCTAAAAACCCATTCGGATAATGCCTCACTGCCTCTCCAATTCAGCTAATTTGCTCTATCCCAAATCCGCAATATCAATACGTCAGCAGCCTCGGCTTCATTACCTTGAACCGATGCAATGTGCAACTTGTCGACCAACACATCTTACGTTCCGATTTCATTTTTCTTTAATTTTATATATAGCTGCTGTCGATTGACGATGAGACTCGGATTCGCGGAAAATTCCCTTGCTAGCAAGCGATGCCGTTATAATGTTCTTTAGTTCTTCATCCTTCAACCGATTCATAATTTCCGCTTCATTTTTGTATTTCATCGCGATAACAATCTTCCATCAATATGAATGGTTTTGCATTTTCATCTTGAAAGTCATCCGAACTCAAGGACGAACGCATAATCTTTAAAGGTCAGGCTTGGCAAAAACGGCAACCATCGCTCTGGTTTCGGCATTTTTGCTAAACGGTACGTCGCCTTTTTGAGCCAAATCATCATTCTCGCGTTTGAACTTTTGTGTTCTTTCACTCGATGATTTTTAAAAATCGGCGTAAACTGCCTGCGGGCTAACATTAAGTTTCGCTGCAAACTTTTCAACTAACGATTCGCGTTTCACAAAGGGATTGGATCGTTTTGCAAGTACGGAAACAAAAATGCACAAGCTTAGCCTTGCCCTCAGCGGTCAACACATCGAGATTTTGTCATAGCTTTCTGCACAACGAAGTCAGACTCGATTATAGCATTTTTACAAGAATTTTTCAAGCCCTCAGCACCATATTTTTCCAGCTCCGAAGCATCTTTTCGCTCCGCTTATTTGAATAACACGCATTTCAAAATTTTGTCGCGAAAGCCATCTCAATCGCACGAAATGTCCGCATTCATTCCAGCATCATCGCTATCGAAGCAAAAACAAAATCGTGTCCAACAAGCGGACGGACAAGTTGCAGCACCTCTTCCGTCAGGGGCGGTTCCCAAAAGGTGCAACCGCATCGAAAACTACCAGCCCGATGGAATGCTAGCACGTCCATATATCCTTCACAAAAAGATAACTTCCTTCGTTCTCCGCATTTCGGCGAGTGCAAGGTGCAAGAGCAAACAAATTGTACTTTTTGGTGCTGCACCATATCGCTGGAGATTCAAAATGCTTCGGACTTTTTCGCGTCGTTCGACAAATCCCGCCCACCGAATGCAATCACTCTTCCGTGCCTATCCGCAATCGGAAACATAATTCTGTTTGAGAAAAAGCAATCTCCGGATAATTTTTGAAAAAGCCCTGAATTATGCAAAGGTGCGGTGAATATCTTGTCAAAAACGAAAAAGCCAACGTCTATTTTCGGTGCAAGTCCCAGCCGACGTTTCGATGATTTCGCTGCTCACGTGCCTCTTTTCCAAATATTTACAACGCTTTCTGACCTTCCTTGTGCTCAAAAGATGTGATGGAAGCCACTTGCGACCTTTTCATTACAACGGCAATTTCGTCTTTTTGTTTTTCGCTTTCGCTTTGCTCATATCCGCCCGATTCGCTACTGTACCGGAAATGCCTGTGCGTTTTTGCAAGCTCAATAATCGCTTGAGAAAAACGAAAGCCCTTCCATTTCCATCACAAACTGCAACAAATTACACCGCCTTTATGGCAGCCAAAACAATAGTAAAGTTTTTCTGGGTTCACCTGAAACGAGGGCGTTTTTCGTGATGAAAAGGGCAACATCCCCACCATGTCCGAACCGCGTCGTTCAAGTCGCGTATATTGCTCGACCACGGAAACAATATCCGTTGAGTTGTTTACCGCCTGTATTGTCGCCTCACTAATTTTCGCCATCGCATCGCTCCCGAAAGCACTAATTGCCCTTGAGTTTTATCCCTTCTCCCTTGCTATTATGCTCAGAAAGCGTTTTAGAAAAGCTGTGCGTCCCCGCCTGCCATCAGTCGCAGCCTAAAATAAAGATACTCATGCTTTTCTGGATTTGCAGCGGCACTCCGAGCCGTTAAGCCCCGGACTGCAAATTGGCGTCAGCGGCAACCCTTGAGTGAATGTAAAGTGTTGTACGGATTGTCGATTTCTAAGTCCGCATTCGCGTCAGGTGTGGCTTATACTGATCTCTGTAATAATACTCAATCGTCGTGCAGGACTGCAAAGCCATCCGAATTAAGCCTATTTATAAAAAACGCCCGCAATAGTCGGACTTCATTTGCAACTCGATATTCCCTCAACAATGCTCAAGTTTTACCGCTTCCAAAATTTTGCTCGGTTCAGTCGGGAAGTTTTCAATTCTGGCGGTTTTTCCAAAAAGGTTTTTACCAAAGTGTGCAAAACCGATTCAGGCGTTTCCAAACTCCGTGAAAAATACGTGTCCGGAAACAAAAACCCCTCGCAAAGTGTCACGCACGAATTCCGTATTCTTTGAGAGCCTCGCCTGTTCGAGCAAGCTGCGAAAAGCTTCGCTCGCTGGCATAACTCCCGCCTGCTCCAAAGTTTGTGCAGCTTTTGCAACGGTCAAGCCCTCGGCAATCGTAACCTTAACCGAACGTTGCTTTCCCGTCGCCAGCTCAGCAAAAATCTCTGTAACGCTCATATTCCTCGAAAGCCTGTACGTGCCAGCTTTTGGTGCAGGTTTTAACCAGCGAGCTGCATAGTAAGATGTAAGCTTTTCACTTCCGAACAAGCTTTTGCTCCGCCAAGGCTTTAACGATACTCACGACGGACTGCCCTTTTTCAACAACAAAAGACACCGCCTCGGGATCGCCAGCATCCACTGGTCGCAGTTCAAAATATGCGAGTAAAACAGCAGCTGCACTCAAAAACAATTATGCAAAGCAGCACCCAAATAATCGGAAAGCCTTTTGCGCGTTTTCCGGTGAATTTGTCAAACGGGACTCTCGATAATACCTCGTAACGGTAAAATTACGCATTATCGCAGATCCAAAACAACAACATTTGCCAAAAGTTACAAAAAGCTAAGATAAATATAAAGCAACCAGCAAGATAAATCAACGGTTTGCACGTTTGTAAAGAAGTGATAACTCGCCACAATCTACGATGTTTGCGGAAAGTAGACATTTTTGGGCTATGCCCAAAAATGAAGGTTCAACAATGTGAGTATTCTAAAATGCTTTTTGAGCATGATGGCAACCGAAGGTTGCCCGTGAAAAGCTACACATTCGGTGAATGGAGACGATGACAAATAAAGGTTCGAGGATTTTTGGCGAAGTTGATTTTTGGTATAATCAGGGGCTTATGGACAAAACACGTCATACGTGATATAATCGACTGTTACATCAAAAGCGCAACAAACTTACATATTTGGAGAAAATCATGGCTTTGATTTTTGGCATCAGTAACTGATAAAACTGGTTTAGTTGAGTTTGCATAGCGTCAGGTACGCAAAAAGTTTCGCTGAGCGTCCGGGAGAACGGCTTCGACTTTTGGAGCAAGGTGGCGTAAGCGTCCGTACTGTGGCAGATTTTGCCAACTCGCCTGAAATGCTTGGAGGGCGAGTAAAAACACTGCATCCAGAATATTCACGCGCATTGCTTAGCATAGAAACTACCGAAGCCGATTTGCTCGGAAAATAAAAATCCGTGGTATTGAGACGTTGACATTATGGTATACAACCTTTACGCTTTTTGAAAAACGATTTCAAAGCACAGGTGTGTCCGAAGCCGATTGCATCGAAAATATCGACATCAGGGCATCGCCTTGTGCGAGCTCTGTAAAAACTTCGCCCGCGTTACCGTTTTGTGCGACCCATCCGATTATGACGCAGTTGCCGATGAGTTTTACAAAACGGTGCAATCAGCCTTGAAACACGAAAGGGCTTGCAGCGAAAGCCTTCGCCGTATACACTCAATACGATTCGGCAATCACGGACTGGTTCACAGGCGGCACCGAAAAACAATCCCATGACTACAAACTGCAAGATTTACGCTACGGCGAAAATCCTCATCATAGCTTAGCCTATACACAGACAAAGCAGGCGACGGCGTGATTGGGCGGTGCATTGCTTCAAGGCAAAGAGCTTTCATACAATAACATTTTGAGATTGCGATGCAGCATGGCGAGCTGTTTCACTTTTTGAAACTCCCATGCCGTAGTTATGAAGCACTTAACGCCCTGCGGAGATTGCGGCACTCGGTACAAACGAAAAAGCTGCAACGTATATAAAGCCGTAAAGCGGCAATTGCTTGCGATCCTGTTTCAGCATACGGAAGCATTATCGCGGTGAACACAACCTTTGACACAAAAAGCCCTCGAAGCATTTGGCACACTTTTTGTGGAATGCCTCATCGCACCAAAATACAGACGAAGCAAAAGAATTATTGGCAAAAAGAAAAACTGGCGCGTGTCATCGAAGCTCCTTTTGCTTCGCTAAATCGCAAAACACGCGAATTCGCTCCGTCATCGGTGGCTTTTTGGTTCAGGACGTTGACCACGGCGACCCAAAGCTCAGCCCGAATACAAAGTTGCAACCGCAAAAAGCCGACAGACGCAGAACGTGCCGTGCTCAATTTCGCCTGGAAAGCTTGCACACTCGTGAAGTCAAACTCAATCGTGCTTGCCACTCCAATCGGCCAGCCAATCCAGAAGCAGGCTCTTGTACCGTCGGAATTGGTTGCGGTCAGCCCAACCGCGTCGATGCAGCCCGCCACGCAATCGAACGAGCGAGGCAATCGTGCAAAAGGCTCCGTCCTCGCCTCGGACGCATTTTTCCCGTTTTCCAGACACGGTTCAGGTTGCAGCAAATGCGGAATTTCGGCAATTATCCAGCCAGGCGGTTCAATCCGCGACGACTGAGCATCGAAGATGCAACAAAAACGGAATGTCAATGCTTTTCACAGGCGTTCGACATTTTAAGCACTAGGACAGTAAACGGCAAAGCTTATCCACGGGGAAATTAAAATCCTTTTCTGATTTTAATTCCCCATCACTCTGCCACCGCTTTTTAGGAATACGCACGTTGCACAAACCCAACAAACAGCTTTTACGTTATCATAGTTTTCGTGAAAAACTAAAAATGATTATAGTTATATGAACACTATCAAGGTAACTCGATAAGCTTTTTCAGTGCGGGAAAAAGCTTGAACCCAAAAACGCCTCTCACGTATGCATAATAACATCTACACACTTAACTTTATTTTATATCCACATTCAATTGTGTCCTTAGTTGCTTAAATTGCTTTTACCGAAATTAGAGGTTTTAAACAAGATAAACTGTATTAAGACCAAACAGAAACAATGTACCGATGAATATAGTCCCATCTTGGAAGATATATCTTTCCTCAAGTCCTTGCTCCCCCACTGCCTCAACATTTTTCATCAGTAGATACAGAACTCTCGACTTATTTAAAACAAATTGGTTTCAGCTCTACTTTCCCAACAAAAAGCGCAACCGTGACATTCAGCAGCGAGCTTTTCTTTTTCGTTACGTGTTCGGCTTTTTAAAATAGGCTCTTCGCTCTACCTTCCCACCAAAAAGGCAACCGTGACGTCCAGTGGCGAGCTTGACTTCCCGTGTTCGGGATGCGATAAGGGTATTACCTTTTCACTATGAACAAGTTAGCAAATTAAGGTTAGCAAAAAATTAGGCTGTACACTTCAATATGCAAAAACATTATCGGAAAGAAAAAGTAGTATCGCATCCACTACAAAGTTATTAGTTTTTATAAAACTTGTAAACACACAAGCAGCACTAAAAATGTAAGATCAACAATAAAAAGCAGAGCAATCAGCTTTTTATTAAATCGCCCCCTGTTAGCAAAAAACACAAGTATATTGATTACAATTGCAACTACTGCTATAAATACAGAAACCAGCAAAAGCACTTGTTCTTTAGTCATAGGCACGAAATTGTAAAGTTGCTGTCAAAGCCAAAATTAAAAATAAAAACATACAATGAAACTACTGCTTTTTGCAACAGCTTCTATGTCTATTTTTCTTTTCGGTTTCTGATAGTGTGATTGTAACCTGCAATCAAATCATAAGCCTTTCCTTTTTGCAGTAACAATGCAATGATCAAAAGTTGGATAGAAACAAAAACCCATTGTCAGACCATATGAAACCTCTAAAGTTTTTAATAAAAATATGCATAATAAAGAACATCATTATTCTTTCCTAGTTCGTCCTTAAGTTTAGCTTCTAATTTTGAAAACTGTTGGAAATCAACAATTCTTCTATTTTTCAATATCTTCAAATTTAAGCACAGCTCTAATTTTTGTTAATTTTGTTGGAAGATTCGTTATAAGTCTTAATTAAATATCATGTAGCAAAAAGAAACGTCATCTGTGTTTTGTACATTTTTCATAATTACTCCCCTCGCAAGCAATGTTTAATGATTATAGCAAAAAGAAAAAAATTTTTGTCAAGTGATTTTTATGGATTAAAATTTAGCAGTTTGGGACTTTTCAGTCCTTTTTGTGTTATCTCTTAGTGTACAGGCATCTCTAAAAGCTAGGATAATGTTTTTGAGACGATGCAGAGGTTAATAGCTAACCTTCTGAGGTTATTGAAAAATTCTTTTAGCTACTGTAAGAATTTTTCAAGCAGTGGCAATAAATCAAGTGAAAGGCGACTTTTTACGAACGTCGTAAAGCTGATGTTTTTAAACGCACCTACAACTAAATAGAGCTTGGGGACTCCCACTCCTCTTTAATAAAAGCCTCTTCCGCTCTACTTTTCCCACCGAAGGCAACCGTGGCATTCAGCAGCGAGCTTTTTCTTTTCGTTACGTGTTCGGCTTTTTAGAAATAAAAAGCCTAGCAGCTA
>BNJS01003845.1_pt1 | contig 89341 bp, 96 predicted proteins | sample 8540461 | NCBI WGS metagenome assembly BNJS01 (sample SAMD00202454, study PRJDB9452) | human saliva metagenome | isolation source: human saliva | place: Japan
GGGGTATAAACTACTACTCATTACTTACTCACTTGGTTTTGACGTGAAATCTTTAGCTGTCGGTTTCTCTGCGGCACAGTAGAAGGTCTGATAGCCATCTGTAACCTCTGCTGCAGTTGTAGTCCTGCCATCTCGTCATAGGTCTCGATGTCGGTAGGGCTGGATGTCTTCAGTGTGCGCCTTTCCCATAGATATCGGAATCGTGTGGCCTTTAGCGGATGGGACAGCTACTTCTGGGCGTATGTGGCGCAGATGAAGGACCGGTGCTCGCCAGACAGAGCAACTGACCGTTACCTCTTTCGTATTTGCTAACGATGCAAAACCGGCTTTCAAAGCACCGTCGAGTTTTGTCCATATTTTTCATTAAGCTTTTCAATATCTATAAAGTCCGCTTTTATCAGGCTTGTTTAATTTCAAATTTCTGTTTGCGTCATGATACTCCTTTCTGCCATTTTTCATTTTGATAGGCATCGTCCCACGTGACGGACTTCATTCTTCCCAAGTTTTCTTGCTGAAATTCCTCCATCGGTTATAGATCACATAGATTTCAAAAGCATATGTCATCGGAATCATCTGCTCCGCTGTCTCTTATAAAATCGAGTGATCTAAGACTCGTGAGTTTAACGAATATCGAACAAAAATAGTTCTCCACTTCTACAGTAGTGTTCCCTTCTCCACAAGCATTCGTGAGGGCTTCTCGAAGCTTCCTAAGGGTGTAAGGAAGAGCCTTGTTTTCAATAGCTACTAGCCTTTGTCTTCTATCTTCCGAAGTATCACTATCTAATGGACGGATTCGAAGGAATTGCTCCATTTTTGTAAGACCGTCCTCTGTCATAGAGGATATGAAGCGATCCTTTAGCCAGTTTTCCATCTTTAACCAACAAAAGGTAAACTCCGGGTTTTCAGACACCCCCACGGCTTGAAAATCTTTCATCTCTCTCAAGAATTCAGGAAGGTTTACAAGTAAATTTATATCTCTCATTTAAACCTCCGAAACTACTTTCAAGACCGGTATTTCATCTTCCAAAAGGTCTAAGTTATCAGTGCTGCCATTGATTTTTGTGTTCTTTATATCGATGACTCCCTCAATAGCTAAGAGTCGGGCTGTAATCTGCACGTGCCTAACTACAGCGTTCTCTTTTGACCAGAGCTTTCTAAGTTCAAGCATGTATTTTTCAAGCGCCTCTTTAATTTGACTCTCAAGAGCCGAAAAACTGTACCCGGTGTCGAACGTGAATTTTCCTGATATCAGTAATCCCTTTTTCCTTTGGGAGCATAACAAAAACATTATGCCCTATGAGGTGCAGGCCATGCCCTTCTCAGTGAAGCGGATCAGCCTTTTCTTGCACCTCTTTATCAGCTCATCGCTTGCTTTAGCAAAGGTAGTATCCAGTATTTGCACAGATACACTTCCGCCAATTGATAGGACGCATTCTTCTTTAAAAAGCCCATATACAAGTTTTATCCAATTCTTAATGTTCTCTCCGGCTACAAGCGCTACCTATCCAAGCATTCTGTGCCCTCAGGAGGGATTAAGATTCCGTTTTACATCCTCAACAGGAAATCCTCACTTTGCAGGTTCCAACTCCTTCTATAGCAAAGAACCTTCTCCATATAATCGTCTCTGTTTCCGCCAAAAGCATACAGATTTATAGGGAGTTAAAGAACCGCTCTTAAGCTGTCCGTGCTTTCTCGTCTTCTCCGGGGAATAAGCGTTCGGAGATATTCACTTCTTCCAGCTTATCGATATATCAGATAGGACAATCTTTCCCATAAGCTTTTATTTCCCGACTGATTCCGGGTTCTTCACATCTCAACCTTTATATGATCCGGAAGAAATCTTCTCTATCACTTTGTAGATTTTGCCGTATCTCCGGTAAAGCGCTCTCCAATGGGGGATTTCAACCTCTGACGGTGTGGACGTGACTCTGAGTATCGCTTTTGTTAGCCGGTTCAGGAATGATCCCCTCGTCCTTTTGCCCTCATAATTACACACTCTCTGTCCGCGGTATCGGTGAAGGCTTGTCTCAGCAGCCAGTCAGAGTTCTGTATAGAGGGTGGATAGCTCAATGGCCGTTAAAGCATTAGAAGTATGCAGCAAAGACCCCTCTTGCTTGTCAATATCTCCCTCAACTCTGGAGAGCATTCTCCCAAGTATGGTTTCCATTGTTTGATTCTCATACATTCTCAGATACCTCAATCTTTCCTAGCTTAGTCTTTACTGTAAGCTTGATTTTTAGACTTGTTCCGTTCTTACTTACTTGGAAATCATCTATTCCGGTGATATAAGGATGAATTTTCAAGGCTTCCTCTATCTCTGCTTGACTATCAACCTCCAGATACTCTTCTGTGGTAGTTTGTCCAAGATATTTTTCGAGTGACACTCCGTATTGCCAGGAGTATAGGGCATAGCGAAATCGCTCTGTGTGGATACAGCACCAAGCCCAAACACGAATAGCGTCTAATCCTTCCACAATCCGTCCTGTAAGTCGATTTTCTGCAAAATCTATCTCATACTCTCTAGGGAAATATTCATTGATGCTCTTTCTATCCTTGACATCATAAAAAGAAGGTAAAAGGCTCATGGATTCACCACCTTATCAATCACTACGAAATTTGGAGTCCGAAAAGCTGATATACAAGAACTACATCACCGGCTTTTAACGGCTCTAAGTACGTACTATTGTCAGAACAAGCACCACCCCCATTAGGGGATTGCATTTTAACTTTTACGCACAATGGGCTTAATAAATGTTGGCTTAGCAGTATATCCTCCTTCTGTAACTCCAATTTTCCCAGTTTTAAAGAATTTGGACTTGTCATTATCGCTATCTTTAACTCCTGCCACTTCTCTCTTGGAAGTAGATTTGCCAGTTCGCTTTCCCACATTTTTCATCTTCTCATCTCTCTTTTCTTCTTTCCTGTCCTCAAACTTTTTCATCCATAACGGAATCAAATCTTAAATCAAGATCCATTGTGTAAGTTTCTCCATCAAATCTATGTCTATCCGCACTTATCCAGTACTTGCCATTAAGTCCGGTAGCAGAATCCTTGATATCTGCAAAGTAGCAGCTTAAACAGTTGATATCTCCTATAGCACTAATCTTTATCTCCTGCTTAGGAGCTATATTCATAAGTGCATTGGCCGATTGTGCTGTATCCTTCTCCTCTTTCTTAAATATCTTTTGAAAAACTCCGTACTTCTTTATGGAATTATCGTCTTTCAGCTCTCCTATCTGATTTCCTTTTTCATCATAGATCTTTATCCGGTTCACGATGTTTTCCATGGTCTCCGTAAGACTGGCCGACATAAGGTTATCCGTTTCAGATAGGATAAAGTTCTTTACGCTCCACTCTGTCTTGTAGACTGCAAATCCCCTTTTATAAATCATCGGGAAATACTTATCCTTTGTTACCTGGTGAGCTTTGGTATATGCTCCCATGATAATTTCATAAATCCCTTTATCATCGCAAAGTAAAGAGGGGATGTTCACTCCGGTAGGATGCAAGTGCCTAATTGGAATCTGCATATCATCAAGAACTTGCTTTGCTATCCCCTCCGCTGTTAGATTCTTGAAATTATACTGTCCCGTACTCTCCAAAAGATTTTTCATCATGTCATAGGCTGTATAGGTAATAGTACCTATATTAGAGCTCCGTTCTACTCCGAATATCTGCCCATAGAACACTTCTTCACCGTTATAAGAGAAGCTTACAAAATCTCCGGTAGATACCTTAGGTATGTCAAAACTGTCATTAGGAGCATTGATTAGATCAAATGACAATTCTCGGGAGGCCTGACTTGCTGAGCCGCTCCACTCTACCTTAGACACTGGAATGGAATACTGCCCACTATCTTTTATTAGTGTTACCGTCATTCTTAACCTCCCGGGATAATAAGTTTCTGCCCCGTTTTAATCCTATTTGGATTTCCGCCTATCACTGAGCGATTAGCACTATAAATTGCTTTCCAGTTAGATGATCCTGTCAGGCGCTTTGCGATAGAAGTAAGTGTATCTCCCTTTTTCACTATATATTCTTGTGTGCTAACCTTAGGCTCTGTGCGTGCCGTTTCTTGATTTCCCTGTACTGCTGCAGGGGCACTTTCCCCTCCGGCATTATCCTGGATAACACTGGACTGTGTAGCATTTACATAACGGTATTCTTTAAGGCTTAGAGTGTAAAATATATCTCCGGTACCATCATTTTCTCCCCATTCAAAAGATTCTATAGTGCAGGTCATTCTGACAGGGCTCCCTGTAATTATTAGCTTGACAGTTCCTAGCTGTTTCATCCGTTCAATAGCGTTTACATATTGCAATGGCTTTAAAATCCGCCCTTTCCTACAATATGAGGAATCCTTCCGAAAAGGAAAAAAGGAGCTAAACGATACTGATCGTAAGCCCCTCTTCCCTTTAAGAGATATTTCCCCTATCCCTATAATATTTTCTGTTTGATTATTCTGTTTACTCTGTACCTTGTACTCGGAAGGCAGTACAGGGATTGAGATACTGTTAAGCCATATTTCCACTAAATGTCCACCCTCCTCTATTACTTGCGGCCATAGATAGTTTCCTGGCTATAGCTTCGACAATCTTATTGATATCCGCTTCTTCTCTTACTGTAAAGCTATTCCCTGTAACATTCACCGAAATAGAATTGCTTCTTGCGCCCTCTGCTCTGGCCATAGCCACAGACTTGTCATGAGGATAGATTCTTGTACCCTGAGGAAGGTCTAATATTTCTCCTCCTCGTTCACTAACTTGAACAAGACCTCCCACCCAGTTATCTGTTCCGCTTGCCATCTTTGGAAGCGTTCCAATGGTTCTACCAGTATGATCAGTTGCAGGAAGTTCCGGAAGTTTAATACTAGCCACCGTATCAATAATATTTTGAATAATTCCAGAGGATACCGTCTAATACGCCGTGGAAGAAAGAGCCTATAGCTGTGGCTATTCCGTTTACTATCATTTTTAGGCCTTCCCACGCCTTACTCCAGTCTCCTGTAAATACTCCTGTTATGAAGGTTATAATACCGGTTAGCACCTTGATAACTCCGTCCACAACGCCTACAACAATCCCAACTATAGAGGAAATTACTCCTACAGCAGTTCCTATGGCTCTAACTAAAGTCTGTTCAAAAAACTTGGCCAGCGCTTCTCTTGGACCCTTTGTGGATTCCAGAAAAGTTGTAAAAGTCTCTTTTATACTATGGATATGTGCCTTAATCCTATCGAACACCGGACTAAAACGGCTAAGAGACTGCTTAAAGGTGTCAAAATTTTTCCGCACCAATAGAATAATTCCAACAAGCACAGCTATCGCCGCAATTACTAGGCCGACGGGACCGGTAATCACCGATATCAAGCCCCCTGCTTTAGATACTGCCATAAATACTTTAATCACAGTGCCGACGATACCTATCAGCTTTCCGAACACTATTAACATGGGGCCTATGCTGGCTACCATTGCTACATTCTTTAAAATAGCCTTAAGCTGTTCATCACTCATCCCATTTAGTTTGTCTGCAAGTTTTTGTGCCCACTCTACAAATTGTTTTAAGTAGGGAAGCACAAAATCTCCAATTCGTATATGCTATACTCTCTATAGCCGACTTTCAAAAGACGTTAACTGTCCATTAAGGTTCTCTAAGCTGCCTTTTGCTGTTTCTCCTGCAGCACCATTCGCATTTTTAATGCTTTGTTCCAAGCTATCATAGGCCTCATCTGTAGAATTGATAACAGCAAGCATTCCGGCTGTAGCTGTTTTTCCGAAAATCTGATTGGCATAGTAGAGCTTTCCTCCTCAGTAGAGTCCAGAGAATCCACTTTTTATCGTGCATGATCATCTCGAGAAGGTTTCATAGTACCATCTTCTGTTGGCCATAGAGATACCGAGATTCTTCATTGCAGATTTCACTTCTTTAGAATCTCGGTCATGTTTAGCAGAGCCGTTCTAAGCGTAGTACCAGCTTGAGAACCTGCGATAGACTGATTTCCCATAATACCAATGGCCGTATTTACCTCTGCAAAATCATAGCCAAGCGTACCGGCAGAGGACCTACATACTGATACGTTCTCCAAGACCTAACATATCCGTCTTTGGTATTCGTAGAAGTGTAGCCGTCATGATATCTGCATAGCGTCTGAAGCTTGGTCTGCACCCTCTCCAAATCCCGCTAGTGCACCAACCACGATATCCGTAGATTCTGCTAAACCTACTCCTCCGGCACTTGCTGCGGAAAGAATACCATCTAAACCTTCCATGTTCTGCTTTGGCATTCCCAGCCGGCCATAGCAGTATACTGCATAGCCTCTCCAACTTCTCTTGCTGTCCATGCCGTTGTTGCGCCCAGGTGCTTTGCCTGATCGACTAGAGCCGTCATCATTTTCTGCACCCATAATGAGCTTTTACAGCGCTCATGGAGACTTTCGAAAATCGGCTGCCGTCTTTACTGCGGCAACTCCTGCACCGGCAATAGGCACCGTAACCGCCGCGGTCATCTGCTGCACCCGGCTTTTGCTATAGTGTCGCCGGTGCTTTTGTAGATCCCCCTGCTATCTTGCAGGTCTTTCTTGTCCATGGCAGTGATGAGCTGCAAAGAGACTTTTTGAAAATCCCACCGATAAATTTGTCTACCAGTCTCAGCGTTACGTCTACTGTTCTAGTTTGCCATTCCTTTTCCTCCTGCTCCATCTCTACCTGGAGGAAGGCATACACTATCTGCTTTTCTCCGATAGCCGAGATCAAAAAAGTCCGACGGCTTTCCAGTGATGCAAACTGAAAAAGCCAGTACATCGCGTTCGTTTCGCTATCGGACTCGATCAGTTTTTACATTCTTTACCTCATCTCTTCCGAGAAGCCGGAGAAAGCCTGTAACTTTATCCGCAAAGAGCGATAAGCTCCATTCCGGGGAAAAAAGGAAAAGCCAAAGTCCTTCGGTGTGGCCACTCCAAAAATGCTTCTGCAGCTCCGCTATCTTTAAGGCTTGGGCTCCACTAGAGCTTCACAAAGCACCAAAGCATTTACGTCATAAGCCTTCGCATAATCTACGTACCCCTTTATCGTCTCATACGGCTGGAGATGCAAGGGATGTATATTCCTTTCAGGAAAGCGCTCGAAACTTAAGCATGACTTTCTTCTCCCATAATCTCACTTAGATGTCTTTGCCTTTACTCAGAAACTCTTCCTTCTGAAACTCCCCTCTATCAATCTGTAAACAGTTTTCTGCGTTAAACTCATACTTTCCTCCTATTTCACGATATTAGAAATGCCCTTGAATCAGTCTTGCCGCTTTTTCTTCATCAGGCTATTTTCTTCAAGATACTCAAGCCCTTTCTAAAGGTAATTTCCGGTCTTGTAAGCTTTAATTCTCGGGATACAAAATCCCCAAAAACTCTCAAACATTTCTCCTCCGGAGATATACCCCTTCTTTAATCAGCATACTCATAATTCTTGACCACTTAGGTAAAGACAGATTCAAGGATTCATGGGACAAAAGCTTCTTGTCCCAGTCCTCGAAATCCATAGACTTATGGAGAATACTAAGTATCTTGTATATACTTTTAAACTCCTCCATAAGACCTCCTAAATCGTGTCGATGAAATCCCAGTCCTCACAAGTAAAGCTGTAGGACTCTTCTGCGTTCTTTCCGTGCTCCCAGTCTGCAAGGATTGCTTTATCGAACTTGCAGCCGTATGCCACAACTCTCTCCGTTCCGAGCCCGGCGGGGTCTGCAAGCTTGGAAATGATTTTAAAGTTAGGAACTTTACCGACCTTAAGTCCGTCAGAAACTTTCTTTGCAAGGAAAGACGAAATCTTGTGTAGCTTAACCTCTCCTTTAGCTTCCACGCCGGTAAGCTTCTGCCCGTCCATAAGGCTTCTTGTTCTTGAGATTGCCGTATATTTGGCGTTGATTTCCAGCTTAAAAGACGTGACTTCTGCCATATAGGTATCATCTACCCAAAGCTCCCCCCAGGTACCGTTAATGACCTGATCAGATACAAAACCTTCCATAGTGTCTCCTTTCTTATAAATAGATTTCCAAGTCCATATCTTCCATTGCATCGAGGATGGAGATATTTGCTTTTAAGAATACCCGGGATCCGGTGTTTTCTTCCTTCAAATCTTGCTCTGAAAGATTGTTTACATCCTTACCCTGCTGCTTTAAATAATCTCTCTGCCCGTCAAGGTCCAGATAGCACTCTCCCTTAGACAGAAGATTAGACCGAATAAGCCCGGCAAAGTAGGAGTTAATGGCGGTAATGAGCAAGCACTTATTGTCATAAGTATTTGCGTATCGCCCAACATAGGTATCTTCCCATGCCCTCCGAATATCCTCGTAAATCATATCCATGATTTCCACAATCTTAATCTTCTTAAAACTATCGCCTTTTAACTCGTTTGTAGTTGTTAAAGAGTTTACTCCGCGGTTAACCTTTACTTTTTCGCCATCATACATAAAGATAAGCTTACCGGCACCAACCGCTTCATCAGCCTCCTGCTTAGTAAATCTTTGACAGTCAATAAAGTCTTTCAGCGGTGCATAGGTGATAGAAATACTCAAAGGCGTACCGCAGATAAGACCCGCGATTCTCGGCGTCACCTGTTCCGGAGTAAGCACGGTTCCATCCGGACGGGTAAGACTCGCATTTACATTAATGATTCCTTCGTTATCTCCAAGCACTTCCGGAAGAACAACCTTGCGCTTCAGCTTCTGCTCATTTCTAAGGTTTTTAATCCAGGTAACTACTTCACTTGTCTTCCCGTCCGTCTTAACTGTCGGAATTGCCAGATAATCAAATCGATTCTGTGCAAAGTATTTAAGCATTGCTGTGTACTCGGCATTTACCTTTTCTGCTCCACCCTGCATCACATAAACAAGGATTTTTCTCGGAGACGTTACATAGCCCTGCAAAGCATCCTTTACGTACTGCGTATTTACCTCGCTTAAGTTCTTCGGGATGTCCGTGACGGAATACACCGTAGACGGGTCAATCTTCGTCTTATCCTGTAATCCTAATGCTACAATTCCTCTCTCGCCTCTTTGGATTGCGGACTCCCCTTTCTCAATGAAGCTAATATTTACTTCCGGAGATTTTAATTTACTCATTTTCTACTCCTCTCATAAGCAGCTCTTTTACTTGTTCCTCTACTTTTCTCTCTGCAATAGAATCAAACCACTGAAAACGCACGGTAACCTGAAAAATATTATTTTCTGCACCGATATAGTCAAATTCCACGCTCTCAACTGTGACCAGCTTTTCCTTTATCTTCACTTTTAAATGAAAAACTTTCCGTATCTTTTCAAACACGGAAAGCTGAAATTCCTCGTTAGGCGTTTTCTCCAGCAGCGTTATCTTAAACCCACACTTTTGCCTTACAAGGTTTATGGATTCATAAACAAGGCTATACGGTACAATCTCCGTATAGAAACAGGGCTGCTTCAATCCTTCACGAACCTCAATTCCGTAAATCTTAAGCTCCGGAAAGGCATCTCTTAAAGCCCTGTTACAAGACCTTTTCACTTCTAATAATTCAATCATAAATTATGCCTCTTCATTGCTTTAGCGACAAATTTGTCCGTGTTTTCTCCAAAGCTGTCTCCAAATTCTTCTCTCGTTCGCTCCGCGTAATGCTTCCCCGGAACAAATCCTCCTGTATCATGACCAAACAACCATTTCCTGTGACCGTTCTCCAGTAAATGGAATAAAGGGCTCTTGTTCGTTACAGATACTGCTGTTGCACGGTACAAAAGGTCCTTTTCCATCTCAATCTTCCAGCTTTTCGGAATCGGCTTCTTCCCACTAGTGTAATTTTTATAGCCTTTTTCGTTGCAGTCTTTCTTCCACTTGTTTGCCTGCTCACGGAGATATTTTTCAGATTCTTCCGGAAACTCGTCGATAATGTTTTGAAAGTCCTTGTCGAGCCCATGAAAATCTATACCCACTGCATTACTCATAGGCAATCTCCTTTTCCTTCTTCTCCGTGCACATACACTCAACGATATAGTTTTCCTCCAGAGGATTAATAATCGACTGAATTATGAACTGCCGGTCTTTATATACAAGGATATCTGTAGGCTCTAAGCCCTCCCAGAAACGGAGCGTAATTTTAACGGACAAAGTGTGGTATTCCTTGTAATACTCTGTATATTCACTTCCTCTTACCGGTCTAATCTCGCCGTAGAGTTTCTTTACCGGGATTAACTTCGTCACGGTGGATCCTACGGCATTTTCCGACTCTTCGTAGCGGTAGACCGAAATCACCTTCCTGAGCCTTCCCGGATTAATCGCCATTTTCACCACCTCTCGGAAGAAGATTCTTCGCATGCATGGAGAGAATGACATCGGCGGTACGGTTAACATTATTCTTATCCACAATCATGGATCGATTGTCATACATATCCGCGATGAGCGTAAGAATCGCAATCGTAATATCCTCGTGCCTCTCCATTTCCAAATCGCTGAGCCCGGTATATGATCTCGCATAGGATATCGCCGCGATTTTCAATGCTTCCAAGGATAAATTTTCACTGTCTGATACATCGTCATCCATAATACGGCAATAATTCGCAATAATCGGTATCGTAAGTTCACTTACCTTCATTGAAACCCTCTCCATCTTTCACTAGGTTCGATTCAGGGCAAGGAATGCACAAGAGAAATAAGTTTATACCCCCCTCATGCTTTTCCCCGCCTAAAATCCAAAATCTGTGTAGTTCAGATTACTTCATGGTTAACTTTGCCAGCTTCTGCGCGTTCTCTACCTTCGCATCAAACTCCATCCAAGCAACAACACCAAGAGCGTGCTGCGTAGCGAACTTCTCTCTCAGCACCTGAATCTCCATGCTTTCGGACAGTTTCACAGCAAGGCCGGACAGATCACCGTAGATAATCGGAGTCTTTCCGGTAGCTACTTCATCCATGTTCTCGGATACATAAACAGGTTTTCCGAAAAGAGTGTAACCCCACTTCGTCGTAGCGTCCGGATTCAAAAGATATCTTTCTTCATTGTCCTTCAACTGTCTAAGAGCCGTTCTCGTTGCACGGGACATAATCCAGCAGGCATCTGCCTGATATGCGTCAGGAACAGAATCCTGAAGCTGAATAAGCTCGTCAGTATCTACCTTGGTTGCCGTCTTTGCGGTAACAGTCTGCGTAATACCCTTCAGCATACCGTCTACCTTTCCGACTGCGCCCTTAAGAAGCTGCCCCTCCACCCATCTGGAGATACTCTCCGCCATGTGGGACACTACAAAAGAGGTGATGTTAAAGTCGGAGTTGTTAATCAAGCTCTTAGACACCTTCGTAAGTGCCCCCGCAAGGAAGCCCTTAAGAGAGATACTGCCAAACTTACCGGTAGAGGACTCAAGCTCTACAAACTCGTCCTGATAAGACATCTGGATATCCTTCGCGTCCGCCGGATAGAACGGAATGGTAAGCTCGCCCTTTACGTTGTAATGGGTCGCCTTATTAAATACCGGGGAGATCTCATGCACCTTCTCAATAATCTTGTGTGCGATGGTGGACGGGATAATGGCACCGTTATCGGAAGTTGTTAGGTTATCCGCTCTTTCCTCAAGAACTACACCTCTAAGGTAGTTTGCGAAGGCTCTTTCTTCTTTCTCTTCGCTCTTTTCCTCTTTCTTCTCCTCCTCTACCTTCGGTGCTTCCCTAAGCTCGTACTTCTCCGCTCTCTCCATCTTTTCAATGGTTACGTCCAGCACCTTTACTTTCTCTTCCAGCTCATTAAACTTCTTGTCTTCCTCTTCGGTAAATGCTCTTACCTCGGCTTCAACTGCCTTAGTAAGCTGCTGCATCTCCTCAACTACCGCATTTCTCTGTTCCTGTAAAGCTTTCATTTTTTCGTTCATTGTTTAATCCTTTCTTAGCTCATTTACTCTATTCCAATAGCTGTCCAGCTTTGGAGGCTCTTTTTCTTCCGTGACTTCCGCTCTCTCTTCCAGTGTTTCCCCTTGAATGAGCTCGTCCGCACGGGTGCTAATCAGTGTTCCTTCATAACAGGGGAGCTTTCTATCATCGATAATGGAGACCTCTTTCAGCTCCATATCTTCAACATACCTGCGTTTTAGTCCTTCTCTTGCGTCTTCACTACGGGAATCCCTGTCATAGAAGCCAAAAGACCAGCCACGGAGTTTTCCGGAGCGTGCTTTCTCAATCACCTCTTTATCCGTGACTGTGGCTCTTGCCTTTAATCCGATGGAATCCTCGGTAAGCTCGAGGTTTGTCTTAGTGCTTCCGAGAACTCTTTCATGGTCATGGTTTAGCAAGAGATCCACATCGTTTCTTGTAAGCGCCCTAGTAAAAACACCGGGAACAATCTGCTCTACAAATCGCTCATCGGTGCTTCTGTCTCGCATTGGCCGTGAATCCCTTCCTACGGCATTCACATAGCCTTCAATTTCTACGGAATCACTCCGTATTTGAATCTTCATTTTCTTCTTCCTTCTCCTTTCTTATCATTCTTTCCCTATCCTCCCTAGCAAGCTCGATTCCCCCTACCTGATTCATGTTGGGTACAAAGGTTACTTTTCTCATTCGGATAGTACAGAACGTCTTGAAGTCCGAGTTTTACAAAATCAAGCCCTAACGGCTCCATATTCTCTTTGAATCGGATTTCATCAATCTGCATAAAACCGTTCTTGCTGGCTATCTCATAAGCCTGATAGCGCTTTAAGACGTCGGCTTTAGTAAGTTCCGAGGTGTCTGCAGCCCACTTGTATTCTCCCTTCTCGGACTCCAGCAGGAAGTCCCGATTTAATGCCGTTTCAAACTCTTTCAGTATTGGCTGCACGCAATATTGCAGGAAAACGATTCTATCTTCCTCCGACGCGGTATTTTCTCTGCAAATCAGCTGATAGGGAACACCGAATATCTGACAGATCTCCCGGGAAAGTGTAGCAATATTCTCATGCAGCTGCATTTCTGCAGGAGTCGCGGAGGACTCTTGGAAATCCAAACCGTCGTTAAGAATGACCACATTTTCCGAATTCTCATCGGAGAAAAGGCGATTCCAGGCGCTCTTTAAGTAATCCATAGCCTCCTGTGAAAGCTTTTTATCTGACTTCACAAAACCTTTTTTCACGCCCCCGGTCTTTACCATCTTGTTTTGAAAACGCATCGTTCTAAAGGCTATGGAAAACGGCTCTGCATTCTCTTCTACTACGCTTTTACTGTCGTAACCATTTTTCGTATGGCGTAAAAGCTTCACGAACTCGTGAGGGTAGTACTGCTTTCCGTTTACCAAAATCTTATATTCCTTAAATATCGGATCCGCGTTGTAGTTAAATCCTATCTGCACAGGGTCCACATATCGAAGACTCTTCACCCTATTTCCGACTCGCTCAATATATGCGTACCCGCCTCGGTCAAGAAGATAGTCCTCTATCAGGGTACGCTTCATCTGGAACGCGTCCAAGGTATCTCCGGTATCGGTGTTTAAAATCGTAACCCTTGCGTCTTCCCGGACTTCGGATAGCTTGATTTTATCTTTTTCCACTTTATAAAGTTTAAAAGGAATCATCGCTACCGTATCCGTAATAAGATTCACGCACGCCGCTACCGCCGGAATCTGCAAGGCCTGTTCCTTTGTTACTCCGGAGCTTCCTAATAGTGCTTTAAGCAAGGGATCGTCAAGCGGCAGCTCCGTATCCGCTCTTATTTCTTCTGTTTTTCTTTTAAATGGCCACATAAGCACCTCCTAAATTACTTGAACAACAAAGTCGCTGACTAAGCTGCTTCTTTGCAAGAGGCATACGGCATTAATCAGGGATACCACCATATCCACTTTGCCGTTTGACTTCTTTTTGTTTACATACTGGTTCTTATTCGTGTCATAAACACACTTTGCGTTCTGAAAATTAATCTCAAGAAGCGGATTCGTCTCGTAAGCGAATTCCTTCTTGAGGATTTTCTCTTTCAAATACTTTGTTGCCGGGTGAAGCACGGAGCTGTGCTGCTTAAGTTCAATCATTGGAAAGCCCTCTTTTTCGAGCTTTTGCGCCGTAGATAAAGCATTCCACCGGTCAAAGCCGATTTCCTGTATCTCTACGCCGTACTTTTCCGGAAGGCTTAAGATAAAGTCTTCGACAAAGGTGTAATCTATCACTCTGTCGCCGCAGGAAAATACATGCTCTGTTTTACAAAGGTTTCTATAGTCCACTCTCTCCACCTGACTCTTCTCTTCTATGCGATCCTCCGGAAAAAAGGCGAAGGACTCGGCATAAAGTTTCCCCTCGGCGTCAATACAGACCATCGAAACGGAAGTATTATCATTTGACTCGGATAAATCGAGTCCCAAATATACTTCCTTTCCTCTCCAATCTATTGACTCCGTTCTGCACGCTTGCACATCTTTCACATCGATATAGCTTTCGGTGCCGACACCCTGATAAATGATATTGCAGTGCTTCGTAACGAAGTTCTCTCTTACACTTGCGGTCGCGATGGCCCTCGTCCTCTTTTTAAGGAGATCCTCCCAGATTTCCGGAATCTCTAAAGCGACAGGGTTCGCCTGTTTAAGAATCAGGTCATCCGTTTCCCAGTCCTTTGGATTATCCGGCTCATAGAGAAGGGAAAACCGCGTTTCATCCGTGACAAGACCGTTAAGAACCTTCTTTGAATAACTCACTTCTGCTTCAAAAGGGTTGTCTATGGTCGGATACTTCGTAGAAATAACAAATCCCAGTTTGTTTAAGATATTCAACTGTCCGGAACGCATGGCTTCCAAAGGGTAGATTGTTGGCAGCGCTCCGACCTCATCCGCACAGAAAGCATTAGGCAAACGGCCGTCCATTCTGCTGGTAGAAAAGGAAAGCGGGGTATAAACCGAGTTAAAAGGCTTAAAGCTGATGTAATCCCGTAAAATCTTGAATCGATTCGCGCCTTTATAGGAGTAGACCAGAGGAGAAGAACGGAGCATTTCTGCAATGGCCTCTCGAATCTCTCTGGACAAGCTCCCATCCGGTGCCACACTAAAGAACTTGGAGAACTGCGGCTCAGTAAGAAGCAGCAAAATAAAAATTGTTGCAACCGTAAAAGTTTTGAAATTTTTTCGCGAAATTTCCAGTAATCCCGTTTCATACCGCCTTTTCTCCTCATTATCCCTATAGACAACGCAGAAAATAGCAATATAAAAAAGCCATTGATAGCCACAAGTACATTCATACAGTGACTGCCCGGCTTTTAATCCTTTAGGCATATTTAAGAGTTTCAGAAGTCCGCTCAGTTGTTTTAGCTTCTTTTCGCTGATCTTATACTTCTTATCTTTTCCTTCGCATATTCGCATGAAGTCCTTCATCTGGAGCTTTACAAACTTAGGGGTAGTGCTCTCTTTGACTGCCTTCTTGCAATAAAGGTATGCTTTGTTTTCTATCATTCATTATCACCACCATTTAAGAGCTTAAGTAACGGATCCTCTTCCTCATCATCTTCCTTTCCTTTTCCAAGGTCTTTAATAATCTTCATCAAGGTCTGCACCGTCCGGTTAGCCGAATCCGTAGTCCTGTTGTATTCCGATACAGCCGGATGTGTATAAATATTCTCCCTGCCCTTAACATATTCTTTCGTAGCGATTGGGCCGTCTTCCTTTATCGTCTTCTCTAGGTCCGTAAGAATATTTAATTGCACCTGATATCTTTTAAAAGTCGTTAAGAAAAAGAAATTGGACTGCACACCGCTTTCTTCTGCGATCTTTAATATCTCCTTGGCCTGCTGCTCTAAATTAAGTTTTTGTTTCATTTATCCTCCCCTACCAATGCTTGCTCTTTACTTCTATGTATTCATACCCTGCTTTTTCTGCATTGGTTTTCCAGTATTGCTTCATGGGTCCAAGATATAACTGATTCTTTTTATTAGCTATTTTTACATCGCTATACCCCTTTTTCTTCATATTAGCGGTATGCTTCGCTAAGGCTTTTTCCCCAATATCCCGCATAGAGCCCCGGCCGCCATTTCTTGACTTTTCAGCTACTACTTTTAACTTTACGGGATTTGCATTCTGCCCCTTCCTCATAATGTATGTGTTCTCATGCACCCCATTAGTGGATACTCTCATACTATCCAAATTACTGTACTTCCCTAATATGGTTATGTCGGCTTCACTAAATGTTCCTCCAACTCTTCTATCTCCATGATATGGGTGATTGTGCGTTAGAGTACTGGCCGTAGAAACTGAGGGCGGGATAGCCGTACTCCCCTGCTTTCCGGATGTTACTGCTTGTATCAATACACCGTTTTTATCAAATACTCCGGCGTACTCAGTTTTATAATCCCTTATAGCGTTTTCAAAATCATGTACATTCATACCTTTAAATCGATGCGTAACATCATAGAACTGTATCTTTCTTCCTCCACCACTCGTCGAGTGACCTCTTCCACTACTTGCTCCTCTTCCTCCCATATTCTCTCCATAAAAAGAAGAGACAAGCTTTAAGCTCATCTCTTCTACAATCTGAAAACACTCTATTTACTCCAGAATCATTAGACCTTCATCCGTAAACATATCAGGGTAATATTTTTTTAAGTATTTATCATACGCTTCGTCGTCATCTCTGGCTTTTAAGAACTCCTGTCCCTGTTCACTAGGTAAAAATTCTTTCTCAAACCACTCATCTTGCTCCGAAATTACTTCATCCACTGCTTCCTTCATAGACTCTTCCCAGTCCCGCTTAAATTGTTCTTCATATTCTTTCGTCCCTTTTTTATACGGATTCATCTTTCCACCTCCTCAAGGTGTCATTTTCAAAATAAACTACCTCTGCATCTCTAAAATCAAAATTAAATTTTCCGCCATATATAAGTAGTATCGACGGATCTATTACTTCTATCATCTCTTTTACTCCGTTTTTCCACGTCTGTAAAGCTTTTTCATCCTTCTTTACTCCTATGGTGCTGATGGATACTATAGAGCCCTTTGGAATTCCTTTAAAGCAAAAGTCAAATGTTTCTTTTTCCGCCCATGAAAGTGTAGGGATAACCGGAATGCCGTAGGACTGATAGTAGGCGCCAATCAGCCTTGACCGGTACACATTCCATACCTTCATCGGCATAGGCATATCCATGTAAAGGCTAAAATCAGGACTCAAAATACAGTCATATTCTTGAAACAGCTCGATATATTTTTCTGGATTGTTCCAAACCCTTTCAAACTGGTAATCGTCGAGATAAAAATGAACTCCTATGTTCTTCTTCTCGGATGTTTTTGCATAATTAAATCCTAGGAGCTCTTCCGGAATAATTCCGTCATTCCGGATAATCGGCATTTGCCAGAAGTCCTTCGTAAATTCGCATCGACTCTGAATATCGAGGTTGTATGCTCTGTTCGTTCTTTCTCGTTCACCGCCATAGTATCCTTCCTCATCATCTGTAAGTTCTATCGGATCTAGCTTAATCTCCGGTAGCTTTAGGCCGAAGTCAGAAAAATCAAAGTCTATTCCTTCAAGTTCCAACTTTAAAAGGGACTCGTCCCATGTTGAAACCTCCGAGACAGAATTATCAGCTATTCGGAAAGCCTTTACTTGTTCGTCGCTTAAATTGGCAGCCCTTATGCAGGGAACCTCAGGCATCCGAAGCAGCTTAGCGGCCTTTAGTCTTGTATGCCCGGCAATAATAACACCATTCTTATCGATGACAATTGGCACTTGAAAGCCGAATTCCTTTATGGAGTTTGCCACAAAGTGCACAGCATTATCGTTAACTCTCGGATTATTCTCGTATGGTATTAAACTATCGGTTTTCAAAAACTCCAGTTCCAAAAAAGCCCCCTTAAAGTGTTATTTTTGTGAAGAAAGGTGGGGCGTCGGTGCTTAAATTTTAATAGTTTTTATATTTTTACCCCACGGGGGGTATCCCTCCACCGTGCTCCACCTTATTGACTAAGCTATACAACTCCTCTTTACTTATCATATTCTTTTCTGCCATCTCGTGATGATATCTACAAAGAGTAATGAGGTTCTCATCCTGAAGCTTACCTTCTTCACTAGCAGATATCTTTACTATGTGATGAACTTCCAAGTTATTCCTTGTTATTACTCTGTCCACCTGTAAACAATACACACATAGATACTTGTCTCTTTCTTTAATCTCCTCTCGCTTCTTCTTCCATGCAGTAGAGTTTCTGAACTTCCTCTGCTCTGTCAGCTTATCCGCAATATGAACATATGGCTTACAAGTTTCCCCTAAGCTGTGAAGCTTACCACATATAGGGCATAGCTTTTTCATGGTATCTCCTATTCGGGTATAAAAATTGGAGCCACCCATCTTTTTGGATAAGCAGCTCCGTGGTATGTTATAAAGGAGGTTCTAAAGGCAATGTGTGTTCCGACACTGACTCCATTATTATTGTAAACCGAATTTTCCGAATAAACCGAATTTTCCGAATTATTTTTCGCTTTTTTCAAAAAATTTATCGTGAATCATGATTCTCACATAATCTTCCGACACGTTTTCAAGCTTTCTCGCTATCCATCTCCAAGACCTGTCCTCTTTGTACCTGCTGCGGATTACAAACCTAAGCCGGTCATCCTCCAAGGACTCAATCCACCTTTCCGTCTTTTCTACTATTTTTTTCATCTCGGAAAGCTTTTCAAGCCTCTGCTTGTAGAGCTCCTGATCGAAGCCCTCAAGATGGATAATGCGCTTGAATCCCTTCGTATAGTCATATCCATAGTCGTGGACCGTTTCTCCGCACATCTTTTCAAGCTCCTCCGTAAGAAGCTTAATGCTGTATTTTTCTTTGCCGTATTTTTTAAGCTGTTCCTTTGTCACGCTTACCTCCTGATATTGATGAAAAACCAAAAACTAAACAGCGTTATCCCCGATAACATGGTGCATAGAGAAATCAATAAAGTATAATCATCAAGCGTCATCTCTCCACCTTTCTTAGCCTTGCCTTTAAGGCTCTAAGTACATCCTCTTGATTCTGCCCCTTTTCAGAGAGAGACTTTTTAATGTCATAGTCCACGGTATCCACGCACATCAGCTCATGCACGATCACCGGCTTTTCTTGTCCTTGCCTGAAAAGTCGAGCGTTCGCCTGTGCATACAGCTCATAGCTCCAAGGCAGCGAGAACCAAATGATATGCCGCCCGCCGTACTGGAGATTGATTCCGTAAGCCGTACTTGCAGGATGGGCAAGTAAAATATCTATCTTCCCCTTATTCCAGTCTTCCTCATCCTTAGGGCTTTTAAACTCTCGAACCTCTAGGCCTGACTTCTCCAAAGCTTTCAGGATCCTATCCTTGTCATGCTTAAAATTGTAAAAGACCAATGCAGACTCCCCGTTCAACTCTTCCACAAGCTCTGTAAAGCGTTCCAGCTTGCAGTCATGGATGTAATTAACCACTTTGTCTTCATCGTAGATAGCACCGTTCGCGCATTGGGATAGCTTGTTCGTAAGCACTCCGGCAGATACCGCGGTTATCTCTGAATCTTCCAAGGATAGAACCATGTTCTTTTCTAGGTCTTGGTAGGCCTTTAAGGCTTTCTTATCCAGTTCAACCGGTACCCCGTTATAGACGATAGAGGGAAGCTCCAGATAGTCTTTAGCCTTAAGGCTTATACAGATGTCAGATATCTTCTTTGTGATGGCCTGCTCTGCGCCCTTCTTTGGTCGATAGTCATACCCCAAATAGTCGGAATCAAAATACCTTGTCCGGTAATGCGTGATAAATTGGCCGAGTCTCTCTCCCCGATCCAGTAAATATATCTGGCTCCATAGGTCTAAAAGGTTCTTAGGGCTTGGCGTACCGGTAAGGCAAATCACCCTTGAAATCTTAGGCAGCGATTTTTTTAAAGCTTTAAATCTTTGTGACTGCGGGTTTTTAAAGCTTGAGCTCTCGTCTACCACAACCATATCAAAGAACCAGTCATTTCCTAAGGTTTGATAAAGCCACATGACATTGTCCCTGTTAATTACATAGATGTCTGCAGCAGTCTGCAAAGCCCGAAGCCGTTCCTTTTGTGGACCCATAACTTTCACGATTTTAAAATCCTTCGTGTGATCCCATTTCTTAGATTCGTTAGTCCAGGTCGATTCCGCGACCTTCTTCGGGGCAATAATGAGAACCTTAGACACCTCCAGCCTATCCTTTAATTCCTCAATGGCAGACAGGGTGATAATCGTTTTGCCTAATCCCATATCCAAGAAAAGACCGACAGAGTTTTGATGTACGACCTTGTCTATACACATCGCCTGGTAATTATGCGGAATAAATTTCAAAAGGTATCACCTCCAATCATCAATATTATTTACAAATTCTTCTACTTCCGGAAGGCCATAAAGAACAAAAGTCTGTTGCCTGTATGCCAGAAGCTTTTTTATTTGAACTTTTTGCAGTTTAGATAGAAATCCCTTTTCCGTCTTAAGTTCAACGAATAGAACTTTACCGGTATCCGTGATTACGATTCTATCCGGAACACCTCGACAGTTTGGAGATGTAAATTTGTAGACTAAACACCCCTTCGCTTCCAGCGCCTTTTTAAACTTCTTTTCTATCTCCTTTTCCAGCATAAACATCCCTTCTTTTTAGGTGCCGTTCCCTATGTTCCTCAAAAATACCCTCTCGCGCGTATATATGCACAGCGCATACATGCATGCACTTTTTCTATTAAATATCATGTATATATACGCGTATTTAATGATTTACTGTGTACTGCTATTAACTCCAGTAATCTTTTATTTTCTAAGGAACATAGGGAACATAAGGAACAATAGTACTTAGAACCGCATAAATGCTAGGTTTTAGTGTTCCTCAATATCTTAAATTTGTTCCCTATGTACACTAGTTATTTATTTAACAAAATACTTTATTCCAATAAAGTTGGTGTACATGGTGTACAAAATAGTGCCTCAATTTCACATGTTAGGGAACAAAATTCTACTTATGATTCCTTATTAGGAATCTCTCGATAGACCTTGGGAAATCCATAATTTTTATCTCTTATTCTCGTTATCCTCATATTCTTTATAACCTTAATACATCGGACATATCTGTTTGAGTCCATTCGCTTCAAACTTCCGATAGGAAGCTTTAGGAGTTCATAATGGATATTTTGCGGCGATAAATAAGGTAATTTCATAAGTTCTCCGTCATAGGGCATATAACCCTCTAAGAAAGAAACGCGTTGACTGATATCAAAGTTTAACCAGTCAACTGGAACCATAGTTTGCGAGAACTTCTCTACCATAGATTGAATAGGATCCTGTTCCATAAATTCCTCATGCAGCCCTGCTAGAATCTTACTGCTTTCCTCGCTAAGAACCTGATACTGTAGCGCGTCGTAGTCTCCGGCACATAAGTCAATCTTAAAGGCTATCTCTGCCCATATCTGGTCTATTTCCGAGCCTGTAAGGTCTTTCCAAATGTTCTTTTTATGCTTCTTCACGCCTACCGGTAAAGGATAAAATCTTCTGTTTCCTGTTTCATCCCGGAGGAACTCATCCTTGTTACTGGTACCAAAGAACACACATTTTCGTTTGTGCTCTATGCTGCGTCTGCCGTAAGCCTCTCTGTGATAGGAGCTCTTCATAGATAGAAACTGCTTAATATCCTCAGATTCTTGCTTATTAAGCGCTGCAAGTTCTCCCATCTCCACAATCCATTTTCCGGCAATCGCTTCCTCGGCTTCCTTTCCAACGGTTCTTGCCTTAAAGTCTGCAAACCAATCCTTTCCAAGTTTCTCCAGTATGGTGCTCTTTCCTATGCCCTGTTCATCGGTAAGCATCAGCATGTTGTCGTACTTCGCGCCGAACTTGTATGCCCTTATGGCGCAAGCCAGTAAAGTCTTTAATGTCACTTCCCTTGTATAGCAGTTATCCTCTGCACCTAAGTAGTCGATAAAAAGCGTCTCTGCACGCTCCGCGCCGTCCCATGTCAGAGAATTCAGATAATCTGCTACGGAGTTAATCCGATTATTCCGGAGCACATTCGTTAATGCGGTATAGCATTTATCCTTGTGATAGACTGCATAGGCTGTCTCTATGTATCCGATCAGTCCGCAATCGTCTTCATCTGTCCATTCGTGATACCCTGTCTTATCCCATGGCACCGCACCTCCGCAGTAGTTTCTTCCGGTAAATGCATCAGAGTATATCTTTCCTTTGATGTTGAAGTCGTTCTGCATGATGGTTTCTAAGTTTCGGATGGTGGGAAGCACTCTCCCGTCTTCGTTCCGCTTAAGGTCCGCCATCCAAGACAAATCATCCTTCTTTAGTTCTTCAGGCTCACCCTCTTCCGTAGATACCATTTCAAAGGCCTTCATGCGCTCAAGGTCTAAAGTAGTCCTTGCTGCCGGGTCATTATTTACGAAGCTGCATATGGCCTTAAATGACGGCTTATTTTCTTCCTTGGTATTAGGACCGGCCTTCTCGTCAAGGTCTCCGAACTTATGGAGCCTTACAAGGTCGAAGGCGTTTACCAGTATTCCGCTTATCGGATCCGTAGCATGATGAGAATACATGAATGTGTCATTGTCATATAAAACTGCACCGCCTGTCGTGCTGCCATCTGCATAGGTGTATCTATCCGGTCTATCGGTAGGAAGATAAATCCCTGATAGGAAGTGTTCTATAGCTGAGGGGATATCGTAGGCGTTACAGAATGCGCCTATCAGTCCTGACTTCTCAAGGGGATTCCCCTGCTTTGTGATTTCCCTTCTAATGAGAAGATTCTCACTTTGGCACTTTGGCCACTCTGCGATGTTCTTCCAGTCGTGGTATAGCCCCAATACCTTCTCAGCATTTACCTCTTCCCCGTCAAAAGCCTTGTAAACATAGTCGGCGCCCTTACAGATGGACGGGAAATACATAAGGCGGGAAGCTTCGAAGGTAGTAGGATCGCATAAGTCAATCCCTATCCTGCTGCCTAACATTCTTGCTATAGGTTCGTATTCCTCTTTAGAGCATTCCTTTTCTAAAGGGAACACGATTCTTAGCCTCGGTTTTGAGGTTTTATGCTTTCTCGTGCTGTAAACAAGCGCCTTGTAGCCAAGTAGATCTAACGCGCGGTAAACATCATCGGTGTCCGACTCTGCCATGTTATCAAGGTCTAAAGTGATAAGGCTTCGACTAAGAACATTTTGCGCTTTCCGGATGCCGTCTTTCAAAGTACCGCCTACAAAGCCTCCAACATCCTTAAGGCTGTCCTGCCTATCCTTAGAAAGCGCCAGATACTCGTCCATTGTTTCCTTGCCTACTTTGGGAGTTTTAAAGAGCTCAAGGAACTTCTCCCAAGTGACGGCCTTTTCTTTCCAATCTTTACTTTTTCGGCTTTTGGCCGTACTAATCCTTTTTATAGAAGTATCCATCGAATCCAGCTCCTTTAAGTATGAGTCCTTTTGCCCAAGGTATCGGAAGGGCGAAAATATCGCACAGCGCGTCCACAGTGAGGCTTTCGTCTGCTTCCACGATTATTTCATCGTGGACATGAAAAACCGGCTGTAAACTCTGTTCCGCTATCCTATCAAGAGTCACGCATAAACAATCCCGGGCAATGGCCTGCACGATGTTTTCCACAAGCTTCCCGCCGAAGGTCTGCTCCTCTCCCCATTTCTTCGTAGTTTGGTTTTGAGAGAAAAAGGTTAAGACCTCATTTCCGAACCGTCCTATTCCGATAAAGGGCTTACAATAGAAAAGCTTTCGTGTGCTTGGTAGTTCGATTGTGAGGAAACGAAGTCCGTTATTTAAATTCTCTTCCAGCCTAAAGATTAAGCCGTTGTAGGTTCTTGCTCTTCCGTCCTTCGTCGTAGCTAGGGCACACTCTCCGACCTTGTACCATAGACGCACAATGTTCTTATTGGCATTCCTCCATCTGGTAACGATTTCCGGAAGCTCCTCTTCTGTTAGGCCCATGTCTAAAGCCCCCATAGAGATAAGAGCGTTCGTTCCTCCTTGGTAGCCTAAGGCAAGAGTTGCAACCTTACCTTTTTGACGGAGAGCGTATTCCGGATTTCCTTTACTGATCTTCTCAATAGGAACATGGAACATCTGACTGGCTGTCGCCTCATATATCTTTCCGTGCGTTGCAAATACCTGATTTACCCATTCTTCCCTCGCAAGCCATGCTATAACTCTTGCCTCAATAGCAGAGAAGTCAGCAACAACATACTTTTTACCGTTCTTCGGTACGAAGGCAGTACTGATAAGCTGTGATAGGGTATCAGCTATGCTTGGATAGATTAGATCCAGCGTTTCATAGTCCCTCGCCCTCACAATCTCCCGAACATCCTCTAATGGCTCTAAGTAGTTCCTGGGCAAATTCTGCATCTGCACAAGCCGGCCACTAAACCGTCCCGTCCTAGCTCCATAGAACTGGGAAATGCCTCGAACTCTTTCGTCCTTACATATTGAGGCTTGAATCGCATCGTACTTTTTTACCGATGTTTTCCCTAACTGCTGCCGTATCTCTAAAGCCCTGCGTACATTAGGAGGAAGTTCTCCGGATAAAGCGGTCTGGACATCTTTCTTCTGTATGCTTTTAAGTTCTACGCCCTCTGCATTTACCCAATTAAGCATCTGGGAAGGGCTGTTTGGATTATCTAAGCCGGTTAAGGCTATAGCTTCATTTGTAAGCATTTCCACACTTTCTTCCTGTATGGCCAAAGCTCCGGTAACAAGTTGAAGATCCACACCTACGCCGTAATAATTCATAAGAACATCCCTTCGCCATCTCTCCCATTCAAGCTCCGGAACAGGGAAGGAAGAAAGCTTTCTTTCAATCGCCCTCTCCGCTTCTACATCCTTCATGTTGTATTCTTTAAAGAGATTCCATTTATCTGCGTCAGACTTATAAGGACCGAGACAGAAGTATTTAATTAACTGCCTACCTATCGCAAGCTTCTTCTTATCCTCCGCTAGTCCTACAGCCTCTCCAGTAGCTTCCAAACCTGCCGGAAAACCTAAGTACATTGCATGAATCATGGTGCATTGCCACTGCTCTATAGGTGTTTCATATCCCACCCTATTTAAGCAAAGCCACTCAAAAGATGCATTATATGCGTGCTTGATTACCTCTTTATCCTGTAAAGCCTGTAAAAGAAAAAGGGGTATTTCCTCCCCCTTTTCTAAGTCGATAACTTCTACAGGCTCATCATCGAAGGCATAGGCTAGGAGCATAATGCGAAACGCTTCTGACTCTGCATATTTAAAGGCTCCGCATTTTCTAATGTCCACATCCGAAGATGTTTCAATGTCGATACTTAAATGTCTCATAGCCTCCCTTTCTGATTACAGAATGTCGTTTACATCGTCCTCTGCGAACTCGAAGCCGTCTCCGAATGCGCTTTCTGCTGTTACCTGTACTCCTCCTAATGACTCTCCATCACGGACAAACTGAATGCCGTTCAGTCCACAAGCTACTCCCTTGTTGCCGTTTGAGTTGTAAGCATAGAAGTTGATGTTTGCTCTTACATAGCAACCACTGTATACCGCAGTCTGGTCTAAGATCCGCTGCAGATTCTTATCTACTACTAATGGCGGACGGTTCTCATTGGCTTTAGCGGTAATGATGTAGTGATCGTGGCACTCCTCTCCGTACGGCTCACCATCAGTAGGACGAACTCCGTCACCGTCTACGAACGCGATAGTAAGCTTTGGCGGGATTTTCCCTCCGAACTTAGAATCTTTTCCTAGCTGCTTAGCTTCCTCGATGGCGTCCTCTACTGCCTTAATGGTCTTCGTATCAGACTTTGGAACCAGTAAAGTAGCTTGATACTTAATATTGCCGGATAAATCTGCTGCCGGCTCAAAGATGTGTGCGTAAGATAATCTAACGACTCCTGTAGTAATTGCTGTTCCCATAATTAATTTTCTCCTTCTTCTTCTTTAAACATGGACTTAACATCCTGAATTGATGGTCTTATATCACTAGAAAGCGTAAGTGTGGGCTTTCCTTGCGATTTTGTTACATACTCCCCAACTAAGGAAGCAAACTTCTTTTTCCCTAGAAGCTTTTCAATCTTTGCTAGGGATAGAGGCGTAGTCTCATAAAGGTCTTTCTCTTCCGTTCCGTCCTTTATAATCGTTTCAAAGGCTTTCTTTTCATCGCTCCATACTCTGCTGGACCTTCCTTCTACCGCCTTGTAGCCTTTGATTTCGTTTCCGGAAAGAAGCTGTTCTAAGGCGTAATCCTCTAAGTCTTTTATCCATTTCGGGAAATCTGCGACCTTCGCAAGGATTTCCCCTATCTCGTCATTCGATAAAGTGTAAGGATCCTTTTCCTGAAGGAACATGGTAGCTAGGTTCTTGTCTGCCCTTGCTCTGCAGGTGTACTTCGCCTTGCAGAATAGGCAAGTGTGCTCTGATGGTGCGAACTCACCTCCGCCTTTAAAGGCGAGGGCGGCTATAGGCTTTAGTCTTTCCCCGAAGGCTAATAAGTCCTGAGTACTGCATTCCCAAGTTTTCGGCTCAGCAGAGAGCCTTGGTTGCACAATCGTAAGCCTTACATTTTCAAAGTCATAGAAGGGACTATACAGGTCGTATGCACCTAAGGCGTAAATCATTAACTGACTGTTCTCTACCGGAGACACCTCTACGCCTCGTCCGTACTTAAAATCTATGATGTGGAGGGTTTTCTCACTAACAATTACACAGTCCACAGTACCGAAGCCTTCAGGGATGTAGGCGGATAAGTCAAGTTCTACCTCGATGATGGGAAGCCCTTTCTCCTCCTTTGCAGTCTCATCGCAAAACTCCGCATAGCTGTTCGTGCAAACCCCCATTTCTTCGGTGTACATCGGGTCGTTAAGGAGCTTTGCATAGTCGGATTCCTTGACGTCCTCACCTCTAAGAATCGCCACCTTTATCTCGCAGAGTTCATGCGCTAAGGTTCCTTCTTTGGCTGCGTCTGATGTTCTATTCTCACAGCACTCCTCCAGTCTTGCCGATGGTGTGCAAGTCATCCATCTGTGCGACCCGCTGGCCGAGAGCAGTGCGTGCGCTCGATTTTCATGTTCCGGCATTAGATCTCTACCCCCACTTTCCGCGCACCCTCTATAAACTCCAGGAAGCTTTTCTTTCGGCAGCAGGGACAATTTTTTTGCCCCGAGGGACTGGAGAACCGGTTTAAGCTTCATTGCACCTTCTTTGTCTTTCAAGGTGTACTCCTTTACAGCTTTGATTACCTGCTCAAGAGTATATGCGGTCTCTTCCTGTTTAGCTGCAGCTTCTTCTTTCGCCGGCTCTGCAGTCTTTACGGGCTCCACTACCTCCGCCTTTTTAGGCTTTTCCGGAATAGCTCCGGTAGGGATTGCTTCCCAGAGATATTCCACAATTCTCTTAGCTAACGCGTCTACGTCTGTTTTTGTTAATACAATTTGCATTTCTCTTTCTCCTTCTCTTTTTCTCCTGTGCTTCAAGTAAACTAATTAAATACGCCAGTAAAACTCCTAAAACAATGCTTAGTAGTAAACACTCCACTAGAACGGATGTGGGTATGCCTTCGCTGTCAAGAGCTGATACTACTGTCATTAAAAAGAATAAATTTAGGTAACTAAGCCCTTTCGCAATTAGCTTCATCACGCACCTACCTTACTAGGCTTTCTTCTAACGATGTTCCCTGTAAAGAGCGAAAAATAGCTTTTCACCATGCTTAGGATCTCCTCGTCTGTAGCGCCGAAGTATTTACAAAGAAGTGCAAAATCCACAAGACTCCACTCCCCATCTACCTTTCGGAAGCTAAGTGTTTTCTCAGACATACATAGATATTTAGCCACTGCGCTCTGCCGAACACCCTTTTTGGCCTTACCTATCTCTAAAAATCGTGTTATTTCTTCACCGCGTTTCATCCCTATTCTGCTTTTTGGCATAGTGCTCCTCCTTTCTAAATGCGAATCTTCTGTACCCGTACAGGAATCCCGGAAAGAATTTTCTGATTGTTTGCTCCGGAGTAAGTCTCATAAAGTTTGCTATGGTAACAATCTGGCCAAGATTGAGCTTGTTGGTTTTGTATTTCTCTACAAGTTTTTCCGGAGTAATCCGTAGAACCTTTTGCTCAACTTAATTGTTTGTGGACACATTACCACAGTCCTCCCTCCTCGTCTTCTTTTATTAGTTCTTTCCTCTATAGCCTCATCACTCCACATCTCTTCAAGAGCATTGCAGTAAAGCGCTTCCACTTTCCCCGGCAATTAATGTATTAACCGGTATTCCTTTGGCTCTTTTGCTTGTTTGCAAAGTGCGTAAAGGCTAATTGACTCTATGTCTATGTAAACTCTCATTTTTCTCTTTATCCTCCTAACTATCTCCTCTAGCGACGTCTTTACTGAGTCGAACCACCCATTTAGCCAGCATCATCGTTTAGTGAATTCGGGATAGGCCGTCAATCATCCAGTCTGAGTTCGAAAGTCTTAAATTTGTTTCTCTCGTATGGTCGTTCGTGCTATAATTTGTACGAACTAAATGAATATGTTTTGTTCTCGGGGTTACCTGTCGTGGTGGGCGGTAACTCCATTTTCTTTTTAATCATTCTTATCCAGCGCTTCCGCTATCTTTTCACATATAGCCATCATTAGCCTTGCTTCTGTAGCTGCAAGTTGCTTCCAATCACCTTCCCACTTGTTTTCCGTTTCGGATAAACGAGCCACCAAACTGGTGCCCTCACCTGTTTTGAGAGATACTCCACATGCAGGGCTGCAGTTTTCCAAAAATTTCGTGTCGACTGTTCTCTCTATGCTATTTCTCCTTAAAATCGTTCTATTAAAGGGCAGATATCCGATTTCTTTAAGCAATCCGTGTAGGAAAATTCTTCCTTTTTGTGTCCAAGGTATGTATTTACTTCCTGCGTACCGTCAGGATGTGTTATAGTTCTGCGTCTTTTGTACTGGTATAGCCTTTGTCCTGATATTTGGAGTAGAGGAACCACACACCGGATTGATTAAACTGAACACCTTGCTCGTGAAGGATCTTGTTTAATCCTTTTGCAGATAATCCGTAATCCTTAGCTATCTCCGTTACAGACAATAGACTGGAGCACTGTAGAATTAAGTCATAGTAAGTAGCCTTTTGGCTGGAGTTCAGCTATCTGCTGTGCCTGTACTTTTGTTTTCAAGCTTCAAGGTGCTTAGCCCTTCTCCGCAATCTGAGTGCTCTGGGCCATCAAATCTTTTCCGGCTGTTGTAGTCCTTTTCTACTTGGATGAAATATTGCCTAGCTTGCTTCCCTACTTCTGTCCGCTGAATCATGCAGATTTCTTTCGCCATGTCGATGGTGAGCAGGTGGTCTGTGCTAGGTCTTCCTCCAGTTTCAGATGTTTTACTCAAAAATGAGTAAAAGTCCTTTCCTTCCATAAAGCCGTATTCAGTCATTCTCGGAAAACCAGTCATTGTATCTTGTCGTAACACCGACTCATATGCAGCCTCTTCCTAGTCTCGTAGGTTCTACTTCAAGTTAGTCGTGATTGTACTAATTTCGTTCAATTCTTTTCCTCCTTATAAAGTTTCTTTTATACACTCGTTTCTCTATAAGCACTCTCTATGCGAAAAATATTCTGTCCTCGTGCTTTGCATCTAAGTGTAAAGCTCGCACAAGCTTTCCACCTCCGGGAGTGTAAAGGGCTCTGGTCTCCAACTACTTATTGTTCTAATCCCATTTTGAAAAGCCCTAGAGCCTTCGCAAAATAGGCAAGTTTCCACTCAGACTCTTTCTCATTAGTTCTCTTAATCTCTTTGTATCAATCATTGATAACCTCCTCTTCTGCTTTATCTATGACACACCCAACAACATACATCAATGTTATATTAGTAGTCAAACTCATTATTTACTAACATTATACTTGTTGCACGTAATAATCACTTTTGATATACTTTTAATGAGAAAGAGGTGACGAGTAAGGATCTACGGTAAGATAGAATTAGTAGCAGACGAACTCGAACTCGGATACACCTGTGGAGCCACTTGCCGCACAGCTGTTTGCATAAAACCAAGGGCTCTAATATGCTAAAATCTCGAAAACGGAGATAAAAAGCTACTCCGGAGAGACTCATATGATACTGCTCAGAGTCCTAGAAACTTCTCCTTCTTATCTCATGCGGGCTGGAAGAAGGCCGCCATCCACATATCACCGTTAGAAATTAGGTTGAGGACAACGCGGCTGAGGAATTCAAGCCAGCTATTAGTGCTCAGCGATGGCGATGAATGCGCAGAGAATTTTGACGAAAGCATTACACATAATCTCGCTGAACTTCCAAACTCGATAAGCCATCTGCTCTTAATTCACTAAATCAGTGAGGAGGGTCCGATCTACCTTTCTACCTTGATTTAATTGCCTATAAAAACAAAACGCATCTAATTTTTATCTTCCCCATGAGGGTGTCCACTCGGTCGCACCCTTATTTTTTCCTCCTTTCTTTTCATCTCCTGAATCTCGTCTTTCTCCATATCCTCGAAGATCGCCATGATTTTCATTACACTTAACCCCTTCTCTCCCCTAGATTTGATGAATCTAATGTGTTTCTAGCGGTGTTACTGTCTTTTTCTCTTTATCCATTTTCCATCCTCCTTTTTAGTAGTCTTCCGATTGAATTTTTACTTTTTTGAGTTCACAAGATGATAGGAATTCAAGTTTTGAAAGTGCCTCGATGATTGCCCTTTCCGCTTCTGTTAAAGCACTTGCCATCACGCCGGTATACTCAGCATCGTACTCGACTTCTACGAGCGCCTTAACTTTGTAGTGTGCCATTTTCCTTTTCCTCCTTCCCTTCATCTTCCTTTTCTGATTCTTCCGTTTTCTTTTTGTAACCCTCTCCGTAGCCCAGTAGATAGGCCTTACTTTCGCCGCCCATCTTCGGGAGGATTTCTTTGAAAGTCTTTAGTAAGTCTTTTTCTGCCGTGTTTAAAACCATTTTTCCTATCACCTTCTTTCTTGTGTGGTTTAGCGCTTTATTATTGGCGCTTGATGACAATATAATGACGCTACGCACCTTTGTCAAGGATTTTTTGTTATTTAATGACATTTTTTCTTGACGGCAGATTTTTCTTCTTATATACTCGTGCTTAGAAAGAAGGTGTCGTTATGGAGATTAAAGATAGAATTAAAGAACTGAGGAAAGCCAAAGGATTAACACAATTTGAATTTGCAGATAAATTGAAAGTTAGTAGAAGTAATATAGCAAGTTATGAGACTGGAAAGAATGAATCAAGCGGAGCTAATATCTCCCATTATGTAGAACATTTTCCGTATCGGAAACTCTTGTCTTGTACGGAGAGAAGGGAAATGTTTTCGATACGGGCTAGAGAAGCAGAGATTGCCGCCTTATGGGTGATGTTAGCCGCAGAATCGAAGATTTTAGAAAACGCTTTATATCCATGCTATCCTCTCTTTCCGTTGATGAGTGGAAGTTTATAGAAGAAAAGGCAAAAGAACTCGTAGAAAAAGAGCAAGAAAAAAGACGGGACTAATGCCCGCCTAGGAAGTGGAGAATGAACATATAGATCCTTCTTAATTCACCTCTGACAGCCCACTGGAGTAAAGCAAATGATTTCATCTTCATAACTCTCCCTGCTGCACAACTAAGATATGATAATCATATTATAGAAACTTGTTCTTGCATTTAAATAGGGCTAAGTTTATAAAATTTTCTATAATATGGGTGAACGATCTGTTCAGGCCTTGCATGTAAAACTGATCTCGTTACCCAGCAGCACACGAAAAGTAAACTGGTCAAAAAGGAGAAAATATGAATCCAATATTTAGTACCGAAGAAGCTAGAGAGCTTCAGAGTTAATTCAGTGAAAACTGTTTTACATTATTTGAACTTTCCAAACCTGCAGAAAACGATTTTTCGGCGCTAAGGCTCATCCACATAAAGGATGAGTTTGACATCCATATCTTCAGGGGAAAAATCTGACACGGTAAATACTCTTTCAAACTATTCTGAAAAGGAACAATGTGAATCTGTTAAGTTTGATATTGACGATGTTGCGGAGCACCGCAAATCCGGATGGGCCAAAAAGATTTCCGGATCTCACTGGGTACATTTTACACGGAGGAATACATAGATTTTGCGTTTCCGGCTGAAAATATTGATTCTGCTAACTTTGTAGAAAACAGTTTGCTCTACTTCAGGAAAATAAACCTGATTCCATCCGCCACAGGTTCATGAACAGAGCAGTATGAATTTAGAATAGGAGGGCTGTATGGATATAGAAAAGCGTAGGATGAATATTTAAAGCGGCTGAAACAAGAAAATCTGCTTTCATCCTTTGTCAAAACGGATATTAGTGAGCTTGTTAGCACCTTTCCTCGATTCAGCTAACGACTTCAGTATTCATCATGTAAAAAGAAGAAAACGGATACTTTTTATTTACTGATGATCTCTGGACACTTGATCAATTTGAAAATGAGCGAATCAGGGCTAAGTGGAGAAACGAAATGGCGCGAGATAGAGCAAAGCCGCACAGTCTCGGTGTCAAAATCAATAAATGTGAACTTACTTACAAGACAAGTGTATTTTCCGCTTGGTAAGATGTAGTTCACCCAAGCAATGCTCCGGATTGAGATATGTATCTCCATCATGCCAAAAGTGTGAATTATTTTCATGAGGATGTGATGATTTTTTCCGGTGAAAAAGAAATCTCGTTTCAAAAGAATGTACCTTTACCGGTAAATCCACCATCCGCACACCTCTGACTATATGTGGAGCTGAACCAAGACTCATCCGGAAACGAGTTTGGTACGTAATTAGCACACCAAACAAAGCTAACTTCACCAGCAGTATTTTCTCGTGCTGATACCTACGGGGCAAGAAAAGATTCTCAATGTATCCTTATTGTTACAGACGAGAAGAAGATAAATAATGAAGAGTTGATTGCCGCGCAAAGCTACGGTATCTATGTGATTAAAATGGAGGAACGAGAGGACCAGAATAATTTAAGTCTGATAGCAAGCTAGTAGATAGCCTCTTCCGAAGGAGAGAAAACATGAAACATAAATTCATCTGGCAATTTTCTATAAAGAAGGGGACGGGAGATATTCTGTTTTATTCCTGATTTTGATGTGCCACCTGGGAGACGACCTGGATGAGTGCTATAGCAATGGCTGAGGAGTGCCTTGTCTTTTACAGCTTAGGGGTTTAAGAGAAGACGGAGAGCTTTTCCTACCCCTCTCCTCTCGACAAAATAGATCCTGCTGCCTATGTTAATGATTTAGTGACAGCGTTCCGTCTATTCGTCCCATCGGCGTCGACCTTAATGATTATAAATAGGAGGATTTTGAAACTATGAGTATTCCAAAGTGGGTTAGTTAAAGATGTTCAGGCGACGGAAAACCACGAACTCCTGCTTACTTTTTATAGACGGTAAAAAGGAATCTTCTGATTTTTTCCGCAACTTCACAAACCGATATACGAAAAGTTGAAAATATAGATTTCTCTTTCTACTGCCCATGTAGAGGACGGAACCGTAGTATGGATGATGAAACGGATATAGCACTGGAATACCCTATATGAGAATTGTAGGAGGGTATGAATAAACTTCCTAAAGGTGTTGACCAGCTTCCCTTCCGAAAGTATCGACTTAGATGGTGAACGGGCAGATGCTTATTTACCCATTTTTGAGGAACAGCCCACAAAGAGAAGTGATGCGGGGCTGTAAATGACCTCTTAGAGAGACCCTGGCAATTTCTAAAGGGGTCTTTTTAGACTACGCTGAAAAATATATCACAAGGAAAGAGAATGTTCTTTCCATGTCAACTATACGAGGCTACAGAGCAACGCTGAGAGGTCTCCCTAGCCACTTTTACCTCCCTTACGCTAAAAAGATATCACCCAGTACACTTTAACTCGCTCTAGTGAATGATATGGCACACTCTGCGAGTCCTAAAACAATTTATAATCGGGTACGGCTTGATTGTTTCGGTGCTGCACGACCCGGCTGGAGTTGGTATAAGAATAAAGCTTCCTCGAAAAGTACAAAAGGATATATACACCGATGACGAAGAGATCTGCAAGCTCTTTTCGTACATCGATAGCACCCCCTGAACTTTAAAAATACTGGGTACCTTTGTACCTTTGCTGCTCTAGGCCCGAAGGTCCGAGATAGGCGCTTCACTTTTATCTGATTTGTCACATGACAATGTTTTGATTCTATAACTAAGGCCAAGGTACAGGACAGCAAATACTAATTGGGTCATACAGAACTTCACAAAAACAGAAAGAAGTAACTGAAAAATCCTTTATCCCGGATGAGCTCGTGACTAGAATCAGGGAACAGGCTGTATCTACGAAGGTTTTCTCGGAAAGGTCTATGACATCATGCGGATAGGGTCGAAAAGACTCTAGGACTACCGCACTTTGGAGTACACCGTCTACGATCATATTTTGCCAGTAAAAGCCCACTCTTTAGGGATGCCTGACTCTGTACATATTAAAGCTTAGAGGTGGAACTGACAATGTTATGAGAAAACATATATCGTAAAAGCCTCTGAAAGAAGATTTACATAGAGAATCAGAAAAGTTCCTTTCTCACATGACAGAGATATCATGACGGAACCCGCGGCAAAATTCGTGACAAAAATCGTGACAAAATTTATCTGAAAAACAGGTAAAAAGATTGTTTTTAGGGTAAAAACAGCTTACAGTAAGACAAGTGAAAACGCTGACTCCAAGCCGCTCTGGCTTAAAATCTAGGTTTTTAAAATCGCGGAGATGATGGGACGGAACTCATGCGCCGGTTGCCCGACCTACCGCATTTCGGAGTGCGGACCCTTCAACCACTTGGGTACATCTCCTAATAAAAGCAATACTAGCAGTATGAAAAACCTATGAGAAACTCACTGATTATTCTCTTGCTGCGACTGGGGTCGAAACTGGTATGAGATTTATGTCTCGCAGGATTTTAAGTCCTGGTGTCTACTCTATTCTACGCCGGCAAGTTAAGATTGAATCTCAACTCACGCTTCTAAATGCAACAGAGTAATGATACAGAATCCATCTTCCTTGGTCAATATACCTGCTGAGCTGATTTGGCTTTGGAAAACTCCTCTTTCTCCACTTAATCTGGCTCGTCTCTCTCACTGTAATTTCCCTGCCTCGCTATAGTATACCGTTAGCATGCCGTATGCAGCATAGGATTTTTGCTAGTATGATTTTGGTAGTATAAATTTTATTTACACATGTCTTTTCCTGAGAGAGTCTTTTCTGGAATCATGAGCATGGCAATGTTAGAGAGGAAGAATAAGAAAAGAGGAGTATGCTTTTGAAAATCAGAAAATGCAAAGCTACTCTTATTTAAGAAGTAAAAAGGGCTAACAAGGAATATTATCCAAAAATAGCTGAGGACTTATCTCTAAAAATGCAGGTGAAGCGGCAGTCTAGATGAGGGGAAACACTGTTCCCGATGTATGTTACTGCAAGGAAGCTTTTCATGCACGGTTTAAATGATGAGGAGCTTCTGCAGTCCAGAGCGCCGCACATCTTCGAATCTGGAGGAGTTGGAAGAGAAAGATTCAACAGTATCATTGGAGCAGGGAACCTTATTGAGGAATTGAAGGTCTGGGATTGAGGGCGTATTGATATCATGGTGCGTCTGGAAGACCTTTTATCTGGCCCTACAAAAAGAAGAGAAGGAAGGTGGTGTATGATCAGTGAGTAGGCAAGGGCTTAGAGGGGCTCATGAGCTTCATTCTCACCCCCGGTGTAAATCCCAAAGGAAGTGCTCACCATCTTCCGAGGAAAAGTGGGCGCACAGCGGAAGAGGTACTAAATCACGCATGACATTCTTGCAAGAATTCCTGAAAAATGCCTCCCCAGGAAATGGATCGCAACAAGACTATGGAGCTTGGCAGTATCTCCCAAAAAGGATGCGGAGGAAAATCTGACGCAAAAGACCCATGAGATGTATTGACTCATGGAGGAAAAGGTAAAACCATTCCCATATCGTACCTCTGCAATAAATAGAGGAGAAAAGAAAGCGCCCAAAGCCCACTGCAGGAGGAGATTTTGCATACCCCGAAAAGTTATACGGAGGTTAGCTTTGCAGGAGAAAATTCCGGCCTCTTGCAGGAAGCAGGCAGGATATAGCTTTAAGAGGCTTTATTCCTCTATCGAAACCGAACCAATATTCTTAATTGAAAGCGTGGAGTGATGGCTTTAATGCCATTTTTGCAGACAATCGAAAACAGCTTCCTTGGTGCAGGCGCCCATTGTCGGTGTCGTGCTAGGCTGGGATCCCTCAAGCCTACCGGCGAAAATCGCCGGCCGGATCCGACTGAGGCAGTGCTGGATACGAGCAGTGATTTACTCCTATAACTACTTAAAACCAGGTGTGTGCATGCAATGGTTGATCTATGTTGATTGAAAAATATAAGGTGGATATCATTGCCCCTGTAAAACTGCATAGCCTCCCGTGAACTAGAAAAGGCTAGCGACTATATCTATGAAACAAAAGAGTAAAGTAGTATGTGATTGTTCACGAAGCTGGTGCTCTCTGCCCAGCCCTGCAAGTAGCTTGGTGAGCATAGAGAGTTCCTGAATTGACATTGAGATGGAGTCTCCACCCATGGCAAGATGGCTGTAGGATCTGATTTGGTGGAGCTTTTTGGTAAAAATTGAGCTGAAGGCCAACAAAGCCAAGGCAGTACCAGTACGATATGAACGGGAATGGGCCGGAAGATAACTTGAATAATACCGTAGAAGATCTGTGAACTAAGTCGGTGGGACTTCAAATACTGCATCCAGCACCTCTTCCCATTTCCTGCATCAACAAGACACTGGCTAAAATATCGTGGTGTGGTAGAGAAGAAAATGGGGCTTTTTAAAGTAGAAAAAGAGCTGCCACAATAGAAAACTCGTCCCAAGGCCTTGAACAAAGTGCCGGTTTCCTCTGCATCCGAGAGGGAAAGGAAGGCTGGACTGAACCTCCGTGCACCCCTGAGTCCTATTATGGCAAAACGAAAGAACTTTTAAGCTTGTTAAATCTTTAAGAAAAAGATATTGCAGAGGGAAAAGGTGCGATATTTCAGTCGATATCCATTTCTCCCGGTGGATGTGAAAGGATAGAAGAAAGCTCGAAATCGGAAGTTTTTAATTTTTAAAGGATTACTGTGTAGCGCTAAACTGGAAGAGATCCTGAAGATGCCCCAACCCATTTTAGATGGAGTGACGTTGAGCTCTGACTTGGGCAAAGAGGGATGATTCTCGAGGGTACAGTCTGAAATGTCCCGACTTTTACTTTTGTCGATATCGGTGTACACCCGTGACGGCTTGGTCCATCTCCGCCCCATCCAAAGTTCGTAAAACACCCCTCGACGTCGTAAAGTTTGGGGAGAGCTGTGAGTAAAAATCCTCCGTGATATGAGGAAGCAGATTCTTACCTTGGCATGAAAGATGCGTATAGAAGAGATATTGCAAAGATAAAACAGTTTTATAGAGACAGGTCTTGAAATTGGGGCACGCCTGCTTAATCTGCCTTGACTGAGCATGGCCTGGTAGCCCATTGCCTTACTTTGAGCTATGTGCCAACCTCCTCAGTTGGACCGCCACAGTGACGACTCTTCTGATGAGTCTGTCCTGATGGATACAAGGAAACCGCAGTTCCTTTGTTTTCGCAAGTACTGGTGGGCCTAGATTACCCCTTCAGACCTTGTGTTCTGCAAAACTGTTTCTCAGTTTTATAATATCTGGTTCGAGCCCAAACGAGCCTCCCAGGAGCGCGTATTGCCTTCCAGTTTTATCTATCGCCTCAGTTTCATGGATTTCATGAGAAGCCTGACATCGGATCCGACTTCTCCATGGAGGCAGGCCTTTCTTTTCGCCTTCCAGCTTGGCACCCTTTTTCCTCCGCCTTTGCAGAGCATTCTGCCACTTTCTTTCCTCTTAGCGGAGAGTCCTTTGGCTCTTCCCAGTCGAGCTCTTTTACCTCCTTTCTTCCTGTCTTGTGCTCTTCCGGATCTATCGCTCTAGCATCTTTCCTTTGTAGGAATCTCCTGAAAGGTAATGAACATCTTCCTCTTTCGATATAATAATCGTAATTTGATGTAATTGTCAAAGACTGGAAAAGAGTTCTATAATTTGTCGCTGCTCCCATTATTGATAAAATAACGATCATGGAAATATAGAGGATGTCTCCCCAGTTCTGAATCTGCTCTAAAAACTTCCTTTCTCCTGAAATATCCAAGTGGTCATCGGCTCGTCCAAGATAAGGAAATCTGCATCGAAAGCATGAGTTTTGCAAGGTCTACCTCCTGCCTCTGCCTCCGGAAAGGTCTTAGACCACAGACATCATCCTGTAAAAGAAAGCAATTGCAAGAACATTCTGCACTTTATTATCTATGTCCGGATAAGTATCCTAACTCTACCAAAGAGGGTTTTCTCCATGTGCAGCATGGTGTTCCTATCATAGTAGGCCACCTCACCCTTGAGCCTGTGCGAAATTCTCCCTCATCCGGCTCGATAAGTCCGTCTAAAATCTTCAGTAAGTACGTCTTTCCGGTTCCACATTCTGATATGCCACATGCTCATTTTTGCAGGGAGAAACATGCGAAAGAGTCTTTTTCCTCTGTTTATGAAGCTTCCTAAGCTCCTTGCCATAAACATCATTTCTGGAGCTTCTCAAGTGAAAAGAGGAGTTTCTATTTTGCCTTGAGCTCTTCCGGCTTCTCCAGTTCTTTTCCACCTTACTGAGCATTTTCTCGGATTCTGCATTGCTTAATAAAGCGCCCTGATTGAATTGTTTCTAGCTTCTCAATCACGGCTTCCCAGCTTGATCTCTGCCTGCTGGCTTTGGAAAGCTTTCCACCTGCTCTGGCCGTAATCTGCCTTTTCCCCAGCATAGGCACTGCACTCGTGCATTTATATTCTTCCCGCTCCAGTCAATCACCTTGTCACGATTCATCCAGAAAATAATAATAAGGGAAACGAAGCACTGCCCGTCATAGCGCTTTCAAGACCTTTTCCAGCCACACTGAATAGAGCCATATCCAAGTGGTTTGTTTGCCTGTCCAAAATCAGAAGATCCGCTTTTCCCTAAAAGATTTCCGAGGCGCTTTTGTCTTTCGTCCCCGGAAAGAGGTCATGTCCTCCTTTCTGTTTTATCGGTATGTTAAGCGTGCAGTCCATTTTCTCTTGAAATGCGATGTTTCATCTGCTCTCCTCAATTTCTAGAATGCATCGGAGTGTTGTTGTTTTTCTGAACTGTTGATTCCGACTATCGCTGCTTTTTTCCTTATCTTCCAGATGAAATGATACATCCTTCAGCACAAGTTTTTCCTATATACGCTTTTGTATTTAGCATGGATAAGCATTTAAAATCATAGGACTTAGTATACTGATCTCTCATTTCGGCTATCCTCTTTTCCTTGACAGTTTCTTTGACTCTTTAGAGCCACATCATCTATTGAATCTCCTCGAACAGTCGGATTGGGAAATTTTGTCTCTGCACCTTTCTGATCTACTCCTTTCCGAAAACTCTTTCTCAGTGCTGGGCCTCTATTCTGCCCTTATCTTGAAACATGAGAAATCTGGAGATATTCTGCTGGAATATTCTCGAAATGCATTAGAATGAATAGAACTCTACCGGGAGTAAAGCGCATATGGTCCATTTGTATATGAGGAACGATTGCGGTGCCACGCAGGAGTGATGAGAGTGTGTTTTGCGCTTGCGCGCAGGCGTCCTGTAGTTTATTTCAGGTCCAACAGGCGGCGTTGTAGATCCGGATATTTGCATCGATTGGTGCGTGCTTGTGAAGAGCTCATTTAACAGTGCTATTGCTGAATAATCATTATAAGTAGGATATGGTTCAAAAAAGAGCTGCCAGTCTGTTCGGACAGCTCTTTCTTTTGCAGTAGACCATGAGTTTGATTTGTTTTATCGCCCGCTTTTATCTACCTTCATTACTTCCCATATTTGCCTTGACTTGTTCTATTTGCATTTTGTCTTAAGTATTTATTCTTTGACTGCTTTTTATTTTATTCTCCACTAAGCCGTCTAAGCTATAATTCTCTATTTTTATAAAAATAATCGCTTTCTTCTTTCTCTGCTACCTTTTCAATTTCATAAGAAAATAAAGAAGTTAAGGTAAGTCCCACAACTTATTGCACGAATCAAGAATGGATAAATTCCAAAATAATGAAACAGCAAAAAGGATGTAACAGATCTTGCACGTTCCCAAATTTATTCTCATGACGACTACCTAAAACGCCAGTTTGTTTTACTGTTTCATAAGAATAACATGCAGAACATCTGTCGAAAGATATTTTCGAACATATGTTCCATAAAATTGAGGCTTTCAGTGCTCGTGCAGAAGAAACGTTTCGACTCCGGCAGCTTTATTCTTCTTGGTTTGAATAGTTTTCCGTCCCAACTTGTTATTCTTTATAACCATCTGCACAAAAGAAAGAAAAGTTTTGAATATCTATTTTCTTAACTTCATATGTCAAAAAGGTCTCTATAGAAAGGCATCTCATCTTACTGTAGCCCTCTCTAACATCAGCCCTATAGGATACATGACCGCAAAAAGGAGTCCTGGTTTGAAGTCATTCCTGTTATAGTAATTGCCTGCAAAGCCTCACGTATACTGCCTACATGACTTCATAAATACAAAAGATCAGCTTTCTTTTCCGGTTTTGCTTAGCACCATGGAGATAATGCAGTAACATTTTGCTTCTATCACGCATATACTCAGCCAAGGCCTCTTCCAGCTCCCCTTGTCATTCCTGGAGTGGATCCGTAAACTCTATTCCTCATCCGGTCTGACAGAATCCCTCCCATCAGCTCCGCTTCACCAACATGAATGCAGTTTATGATGAATTTCCTCCAGCGATAAATTACTGGCCATTCATGTTAACATGTGCCGGAACTGAGGGTCCCAAGCGCCATTAAAGCTGCTTGGTGAAAGTCAATATTGCAGTTGTCTCTTTTCACTCTTCCAATGTTTTGCTTTTCCTGAGGCTAAAGAGTACATAAAAATGATTATGTTCTTATCTCCAGCAACAGCAAAGGCAGGCTTTTTGTCCCTCCTTCGCCCATTGTACGCATAGGTACATAAACTCCGTATGATGAATTAAGGCGTCTACTAATTCTATCTTCTAACTTACCGCCTCATTCTTCATACCGTTAATCGCCATCATATATGGGCATTTTCTTCTCTATTGTCTTCATGAACCTCCCTTCCTGAGGCATTCTACCACAGCAGGGTACAAGCAGGAGACAAGTAGTGCCATTGAACCCACCTCCGCGTCTATTTACCTGGAAACCGTCGATTATTGCATTTTGCCATAGCAATTCATTATCTTAAAATAGTAGTAGCGGTCTGTTTCACTGCCTATATTAACTGCAATCCAGAACTGGCATGCAGCCCCTGGTACCATCAAAGTAATAGCTTCCCGGTCCGATCGGTAAACCCATTGATACCATGGAACACTATGATCGCCCTTCCGGTATAAATAATACTCAAATATTGTTAATCAACTCCAATCGATTTTGCATCCCCATTTCCTGGTTCAAGATAGAACCACTACTGTATGCACTTAAACCAACTGGTTTCATTCTCCGTCTCAAGCAAAATGATACCAACGTCCGTTCCAATCCAGCCAGTATTCATTGCCGCCGATCATCTGATAGCGGAAATACCACTTCCGTTAATCAGATTCCAAATTAATGGTCGAGGGATTTATTGGGGTGTATTATTCGTGTAGGATTTGCTGTATTGTTATTTCCAAAAATCCATGCTCTGCTGCATTTGCCCTCCGTTTGAGCGGTTGTTCGCAGCAATACACATGTATAGGATCCTGCACTTCCGACAGTTTTCCGTCTTTTCTGCGCCTCTGTATAGGAATACCTTTTACATTGAAGCCATAGCTTCCTTCCACATCCAAGGATAGAAATTTAAGCTCCAATGCATCCGTAGTGTAACCCTTGCCAGCCGTTTACCTTCCATAGTTTTACCTCAAACATCCGAGCCGCCTTTCCAGCTGACCAACTTGCACGGCCAAGACCGAAGCAGACTAAAAAGATTATCGGGAGCATCAAATGCAATTTGAAATCGGCTTTGTTGAAGAACTACTTCTAACCTGTAGAGTTTATACGTTTTGCGCCAATAAATGTTCTGCCATTTACTCTTATTACTGCTGTATGTATGCACCGGCAAATTGGTAATTATAACATTCCACATTATTTTTTTCTTTTGCTGTCTGCCATGATATAGAGAAGCACTTTGGCTCTGGTTGGGCCCACGCTGAAGAACAACATCGGAATCTACTGTCCACCCATTGTACTGCATCTATATGATATCTGTCCGTATTTCCACGCTGGAACCAGATCTTTGTTCGATATTTCCAAGAGAATATCCCAGCTTCCCATCTCTTTTTCTAGATTTTATTCCATTTAATACTGATGTTGGAAATTGTACTGGCGTTGTTCCTTTTGTAAAAGGGAAGAGTAAAAGAATCCATGCACAAAAGGATAAGATAACCGGTTTTTTCCTAAACATATGCGTCTCCATTTCAATATTCTTTGCTTAGTATATAGCATTTTTAAGACTATAATCAATCTATGTTTATCTTACAAGATAATGACTTGTTACATTAAAGTGGCTGTGGAAAACCACATGTCTTTTCTTGCAACTGTTCATTCGTTCTTTATATGCTACATTTCCGAATGTACTTGATTTGGAATCTTTATACTAACTCTAAAAAGAACCTATAGCAGCGTCCCTCACAACACCTACCCAACAATTCTGGTACATCCAATCTTTACGGTCAACATACTACCAGCAATCCCATCGAAAGTTTCTATGATACTCACCTCTCCTTGCATTCTCTTTCTGCCGGCAGCCCCAGATTTATCTCTGTCGGAATATAGGTAGCTGCTAAACTGGCGACGAGCCTGAAGACGAGGGAGATCCTTTGAATGACCTCCCATTTCCATCGTAAACTGTTACTTCTCCGTCCACCACTTTCCTTCACTTTCTGTTGTCAGCGTCTTTCTGCTACCTTTGCCTCACGATAACCATCTCCACAGTTATCCTTTTCTCTTACGGAAAGGGCACAAGCTTTCTACTCCGCTTACGAACTCTTTGCTCTGCCTATGGTGAAAACCCTACATGAAGAACATCTGTAGTTAAGTGATCCAAGCATAGCCTTCTCGGTGCAGCTCCTAATTTCTTCATACATTGCCATCTTTTAACTCTCCTTATCCGTGCTTTTAGTCTTATCGGCAAAACTTGTCTGGCTGGTCCTTCCGTGGAGAGTCCCAAGCCTAACTCTACGTACTTCGCAAGCACTCTTCGAGGGACTTCTTCCCAAAAGCATGAACCTTCATCATGTCTCCGGTGTCTGGAAGTTAATCGAAAAACCGTATTGATCCCTGCCTCTCTGGTTGTGTTAGGAACGACACTGAGTTCCAGTCTATCAATATTCATTTCTAAAACTTTGTCCTTATCATCCCTCTGCTTTTCTACCATGAGTTTGTGTTTCTGCCTTCAGGAGGAAAGTGGTTACAAAAGATCCAGATGTGCTGGGAAGAAAGATCTTTGGCCGCAGTTGAAATTGCGTCCTTTAGCACTACCCGTGCATACATCCAAAAGTCACTTAGCTATAGTCCGTCATATTTACCCACACGGTATTTTCCATAGTCATATTGACTCTGCTCCAGGTGCATATAACGCATCCAAAAGTGTGCATATCCTCTCGATACTGTGACGCCTCTCTTCACTGTCCCTATATAGCCTTGTTGTCCCTTAGTGATCACTATTCAACGGAGAGAGCTTTGCACTCCTCTCAAGACTTGCAATGCAAGTCAGGATTTATGATGACAAGTTCTGACCTGTTTTTTAAAAATCCAGTTTCCGCTTCCTCTTTTATCACTGACTTCCAGGATCGTGCTTCCAAGCTGCTCCACATCTCCTCCGGATAGAGGCGCTACTAGAGCTTTAGAGTGGTTAAAACCTCGCTGCAGCTTTCTCCTTTACTCCGGGAATCTCATTCCGAAAGGTCCTTTGAATCTGTGTAGAAACTGCAGCCCGGGCAGAGAGGAGGCATCATTCTCCGTAGAGGTCTGAGGTCGCTCCAGATAGCCTCTTTCTAAAGGTTCACAGACAAAACGACTCAGCGCTTATCCTCTGAAATTTTCAAGAATTTCAGCCGTTTAGTCTCAAAATCGAAACATGCCGCCTCTTTTTAGGCCAAACAGCCTTTTGCTCCGCCAAGCAGAGCCCAGCTGTTAAGAATAAGAATGCACATTATTTCCTGCGTGATCTCTAAGCTATGCATTATTACTTAGAGTACAACTCGACGATTAACGTCTCGTTTTACCGGCACATCGACATCTTCTCTGTGTGTAACTTAATGTTTGCTCAACTTCTCTTCATCCATTTCCAGCAAGACGGAACCATTCTGCTGCGTTGCCACTTTCTGTGAGGTTCCATATCCTAGTGCAGTCTCTCATGGACTCTTTACTAGCCACTACATCGCCTGCGGATACCATGTGGAAGAAGGAATGTTTACAATCTTGCCGTTTGCGGTAACATGACGGTGGCCAACTACACTGTCTCATTCTCACGTCTTTGTTCTAGCCATTCCGCCACGGAAAGTGACATTGTCTAGTCTGGACTCCAAGAGAACCAGTAAGTTCTCACCGGTCTGACGAAGTCTCTCTGCCTTTGCATGTGTAGCTACGGAAAAGGTCTCTAAGAAACACTGCGTAGATGAACTTTGCCTTCTGCTTTTCACGAAGCTGAAGACCGTACTCACTTCATCTTTCTTCTGGCATTTTAGCCTGGTCTGTTTGATTTCTTGTCGACTCGAGAATACAGGGTCAAGTCCAGTGACCCGTCGTCTTTTACACTGGGAACCTTATCTACTGCCATTATCCTCCCAAATATCAAGTTCTCGTCACTTTAAAAGGGACCTCTCCAAAGTGATACGCCCCTTTACACCATCGGCTTCTTCTGGCTGACCAATATGGTACAGGCTACTGTTTACGGCTCATGCCTCACTATGCAGTATTCCTCTTTATAGTCCAGAATCTCTTCTTGGTAAATACGCCATTTTATAGAACGATAAGCAAAACAATTATACTCTTCTGCGCTTCGGTGGGCGGCATCCGTTGCTGGGGAACGCGGTGCAACGTCCTTGATGGATGTTACTTCGAGTCCGTCGGCCTGTGAAGGCACGAATCGCTGCTTCTCTTCCGGAACCCGGTCCTTTAACCATCGTACATCCACATGCGCACAAGCTCTGTAGCCGCAGCTGCCTTTCACGCAGTTTTGGCCACTCATCGAGCTGCCGATGGAGTAGATTTCACCCAGAACTCAAATCCCAAGACCACTGACACTCTGCCCGTGAAAGAGCGTACCCTGAGCATCTGTCAATGTAACGTGTGTGTTGTGGAAAGATGATTGGATATGTGCCTGTCCGCGTTCAACGTTTCCTTCTTTACGCGCTTTTGTCACTCTCTTGCCAGTTGACTTAGCCATAGTTAAATCCACCTAGCTTTGCTTTTCATTTCTTCCGTGAATTTAAAACACGTAGAGATCCTCTTAGTTACTTTTAGACCTTACTCTTCCTTGTTAGCAACGGTCTCTTCTTGGTCCTTACGGGTCTCTCTGCATTGGTCTGGTCTTCTTGACCTCTTGCGCCCTTTCTGTGACTTTGGATTCCTCTGCAGCAACCTATCTCCTGTAAACGCTTGATGTTTAGCAATCTCTCTGACGGTCACCTCTTCTACCATCTGGTTTGTCACGATGATAGTTGGCAAGTATCGTCTTACTTCATCATCTGTCAGAGTCCTCTCGCTCTGGTATCCGGGTTAGGCCGGTAGCCTGAAGAATCTTATCAGCGGATGATCTTCTGATTTCCATAGATGTAGAGTCACAAACCTGATTTCCTGATCTCGCTTTTCTCTAGGTAAATCCACACACCTGCCACATACGAGCCATCTTTGTGCTCTCCTGCTAGCACTAACCTTAGTCTCTGCTGTGCTTAGGGTCGCACAGTATAATTCTGATGGAGGCCCTTTCGCTTGATTACTTTGCGTATCTTTTCGCAGATCGGTTTCGACTGATGATCCACTGCATAAGTCAAAATTCCCTCCTTTACGAACTTTGTTCAGGTTGCCATGTATAATTCTAGCAAAACAGTCTATATACGTAAAGTTGAAACCCTTTACTTATCCTCCAGATAATTCTTCCCTTGTGCTAGGTCAAGTAGGAGAAAGCTCTTGATCAGTTACCTTTGTCTCCGGTGAGATACGAGATATAATTCCATACAGAAGTTTTTCGTCTCAGAGATTGAGCAAGCACCTACGATTAGTCCGGTTTCTCCAGTTCTGCTGGAACATGCATTCATGCAACTTCTCCAGCACTTTTCCTGTAACTCCTGATTACACATCTGATTTCGACATGCTCTGGTTTTATCCTCTCATGAGACTCAGTGTCCGGTCCAAGTTGTCTTGTGATTAATATTGTATTTTCATACGTGCGGTCAGCTTCCCAGTCAAAAGGAACTTCTGTCGGTCAGCTGGAAAGAACCCTTTACTGCGGATTTCCCTCTGTAATCATGGCTCAATCGCAAGTGTCATTTCCATGCCTGCAGTTTTCGGTCCTTTCTGTATCACTCGGTAATTTGGCACTTCTAGATCCATCTGCACTCATGTCCAATGCCATGTCCGACATGTTCTTTTGACCCACGCTACACCGCGGCTTTCAACGAAATCTCCGATGGTTCCACGCAGATATCATTTTAAATGATTTCCCGGTACAGCTCTCTACTCTTTAAAGAGACGCTTCCCTCGCCGTATCCACTCCAGCCTCTTTGCTTCCGTGGAAATCTTTCCTACCGCCCAGGTCCGTGCGCATCGGAGTGATAGGCCCTATGGTAATTGGTTCCGATATCAAAGGAAAGTCAATATCTCCTTCTTTCTCAAGATTCTGTCCTCCGTCGGGAATCCTGTGAAATGAGCTCCCGTTTGCAGAAACATGTTAGCCGCGGAGGGAGTCAGTATAGTAGCAGCCTGGTAGCATCCTGCCTACTACTTGGACCGAGACTTTCTGCATAATCGTTTGAACTCCTAAAAAGTACTTTTCCGGGAGCAACTGCTTCTCCAATTTTCTTCATGGACCTCATGAGTACTGCCAGCTGAAACTCCCGCATCAGTTCAATTCTCTTTTTAGACTTTATTCTCACTCATGCTCAAACCTTTTCTTCTTTAGCCTCTAATAATTTTACTTTACTGTCTCAAGACTTTGTCTAGATTTTCCGTTTCCGTCCTATTTCTTCCAGAATATTTTCCTTCTTATAATAAGAAATAAGCGCTCTGCTCATTTCATAATGGTAAATCTTTAAACGGTTTTTCACTGGTTTCCTCATATCATCCTCCTTTGACCTGCTGAATGAGAGTTCTGCTCTGCAAGGTCGTCCCTCTTTCTTCGGCTTCAGCGTCTCCCACATGATGAGATTTGCATTGCAGGATGGATATGGGTTCACTTCCCGCGTTCTCTGATAATAAGATTGTCCTGAGCTCCACATCAAGAGTACGGGTCATCTTCTCTCCTCTAGCCAGCTTTCAAAAGCCTCGGTGAGCGCTTCCGCCTGCGGAATGGTTCTTGGAAATCGCGCAGGATCGTATCCGTTCTTGCAATCCTCTTTGTGAATCTCGATCATAGCATCACGCAATGGTAATGCCATCAGCACTAACTCACACTTTGTCCATAAAGCTCTTTGGCCTCCAAGCTCTGCTGCTTCCTTTGTCAGTTGGCTCTGAAAATATCCCCTGTCAGAAACATGCGGCAAAATGATATTCATTGGCAATGCGACTAACCTGGCTTCCTTTTCTGCACCGGGAGCACTAACATAATTATTTCTACTTTTCAGCCTCCTTCTTAAGTGTGACGATTATGAGTCTCTTAACTTACAGGTGATATTCTATATAAAATCTGAAGCTTAAGGAGGCTTATAGATTAATTGTCCTAGAATCCTCTTATAATTACCGAATTACCATCTGTGGCCACCGGCTTTAAGGTCTCGTGAAAACTACTCCTACGATAATCAGGTGAGAAGTTCCTGAAAAAGAGATACGACCCACGTTGAAAGATTCCGGACTAACGATTAGGCACCAATGCAATGACTAGTACAAGCCCCGTTGCTCCGATAAAAATAATATAGCGAAGAATCTCCATTTTAAGTAATCGCTGGTCGGCACCTGGACGAATGCCGGAATGAAACCGCCCTAGTCATGTTGCTTGCGGCTTCCAAAGGAGTTCAGTGAGATGGAAGTGTAGAAACAAGCAAAGAAATAAAGTTAAACATTGATATACATGTAATCATCCAAAGAATAAATCGGTGCATAGAGTCATGCAGGAACTGGAATTCAAAAGCCGCCATGACAAATCTTTACCGATGATGACCTTCGTTATCCACGTGAAGAATCTGTCTCGAGTACAACGGCATAGGCCATGAGGGACGATGCGAAGTTAACCGTGGCATAACGCTGGCCGTATTCACGCTTTTAGATTCATGCGACTGCTGTCCGCCAACCATTCCTCTTCCTGCAATTTCCGTCTGCTATGCTGTACTGGAATCAGCTTCTTTCCGCATCCTGCGTGGTCACTGCGTGAGCAGACCATGCACGAAGCATTGCCGCCGCAATGATGATTGCCGCAGCAACCATGGTCGCTACATTGCTGGTCTCATAATGAAGGCACTCGCCCTAAGGTTATAAAGTCTTGTGGAATAGCTTAGAAAGAATATTGGAATAAAGACGCACCAAAGGAAACACCGCTCTGGACACTCCTTTATCCGTCATTCTCTACCAATCCACATCAGAGTGCCGATCCCGCAGTCATTGCCAGCACTACGCAAATGACAATGCTGGCAATCTTAACAAGAACACTCTCCTCTCATGCGTATCCAATCAAAGTCCGAAACTGCCAAATCCTACCGCCATCGCTGTTGACTCCAAAAGAGCAAGTCCACGGTTATGTATCTTGGTATATTCCGTAAGTTTCTTCTACCTCTTCTCCATCCTTTTGCATCTCTTCCCAGAGCTGGAATGGCTACTGTCAAGAGCTGAATGATAAATGGAAGATGTATTATAGTGTAGCCGGACAATGCAAATATGCACTGAGTTGCTCGAAGGATCCTCCGCTCGTGAAAGTGTTGGAACCAGCTTGAAAAGCTATCGTTTCTGGCCATACTCTTAAATCTAAATCTCCAAAATATCCTGGATTTATACCGGGATAGCAAGATTTGAGCAAAAACGAATTACTACAAGTCATCAGGAATGTCGTAAACTGCAGTCAGATCGTAAACTCCTTCACCTTAAAACGCATTTCAGTATTGTTTGAAGCATTAAATCACATACAGGTTCCGCCACAAGCCTCAATCTTTTCTTTTTGCACTCTGAAGGAAAATGTACATTTTACCTTAACGCGGTAAGCTTCTTTGTCAACTCTCCGTTTTCCGTGAAATCTTAACACCGCCATTTAACTCCCACGAACAATTCTCTCTTCTCCAGTAAAGCTCTCCAGAGTAACCTCTCATCTCTCCTGCACTTTGAAACGGTTCTCCCAACATGGAAACATTGATTCCGGTAATTACCTAGAGTTGAGGATCAGTGAACTTCTCCTCTGGGATTCTGACGGAAGAGTGGGTACTCCAGCCGTTCTTCAAAACCAAGTCTTAGTGCCTGACAGTGCTTTCTGTCCCTTATAGTCTCCTTTACCTGCCAGTCTTGCTTCATATTTCCTGGAACGCGCCTCTGCCGCGACGGAAATTCTGTGCGTAGAGCCCTCTGTAGTAAGGAGTGGCAACTTTGCTAACTCCATATTTCGCCTCCTTAGATTTCTTCCACTTTTAACCAAGTGATTCGCTTCTGAATCATTTCCTTGGTAGCGCCGTTGTTGGGAAGCTCTCCAACGGATTGACGAATCTTCGTATCTAAGCAGAGCTTGCACAGTTGTTCTCTCTGCTTAGGGATGGCACCGACTGGAGACTTTACTTAAAAGTAATTCTTAATTTATCTGCCATGTTAACCCTCCCTTTAACCTCGCAATCTCCTGCTACGGTCTTACCTACGAAAGAATATGTCCGTTCTCGGTGTCTTCTGTTGAGGTAAGACCCTGTAAATGTAGCATATGTTCATACTGTTGTCTTATTATTATTGGATCCTAAGATTTTTGTACGGATGTTCTTGTGATTCCCGCGAGCTGCGGGCCTGCCACATGCGGACGCTTACGCGATGATTCCGGTTCTCCTCGAGCCTTTCTTCAAAAGAACGGTGGAAGCACTCGGAACTTTTCCGATGTAATCATGCGGAAACGGACTTATCCTCACTTACGAGTACGGTAACCATATCGCTTCTTACTGCAGCCCTCTTTGCCTTTACTGGATTAGCTTCAGGGAACCTCAGTTGCCTTTACCGGTTCCGGGCAAACCCTACGCCATGGCCATTACCGTCTCCTACTACAGCAAGAGCGGAGAATCTCATGGTACGACTCAGCGTACACAGTCTCGCCACACGGCTTGAGTAGCTACTACGCTGTCATTTCAGTTCTAATCTGATTTTCGCGTCAATCCTGTGCCTACCTTAGTGATTTCTCCTCTCGATTAGGAATGCTAAGTCCGGCTTCTCCTCGCAGCATCTGCTGAGGGCCCTGAACCTTACCATGATGCTGGCAGGAATCCTGGCTCTGTCGAAAGCTTGACTTCCTTGATTCCCTTGGCAACAGCCTTCCCAGCCAATATTGCCTACCAGCAAAACTGAGCTGCCTCAATATTGTCTGTAAACTGCAAATTTGCATCTCTGGCCCAGGTAGAAGCTGCGCAGAGCTGTCCCTGCAACATCACTGTCAATGTAGCCGCATTATGTGCTTGTTTGAGACGAAAACCGCAAGACGAGGTCTTCTCAGGAGTTCCGAGACTAACGTTTCTGATTCTTGCGTGCGCTGACGTAGCTCGGCTTTGGCCACTCTTGCTAAACTCACTCTGCTCTTTCACTCCTATTATTTCTTACTCAGTCTACTGACTTTTACGACGGATAACTCGGTACGCAGTATCACGCTTGCCCTATATAGGGTTCCCGAGCTCTCTTGCGAACTTTGCGCAACACTGACTCAACCTGCTGCTTATGGACTCCTACTTACGGTATGGTATTTGGTTTCGCTTCGCATTACGGTCTCTTGCACCTCGGGATCTTCCAGGATCGTTAGAGGGCGAAATATCCCAAAGTTAAAGTCGGAGCCCACTCCTGCTTTGCGCCTCCCGTACCCACACCGTTAGTTTCAGCTACCTGTCATAGCTGCTGAGTCCACCTCAACTCATGTTGGAAAAGTAAAAGCCCTGCTCAGTCCGCGCGCTCTCTTTTCATAGTATCGTCTAAGACGAGCACCACCAAGTGTGCTTCCCTTCCTTAATTGTCTTTATTCGTGTGTACAAAAGTTCTCTCTAGGGTCCCTCTGGTCCCTTTTACCTTTACTACATTGTCCTTAATCTCAACAGTATACGCCTGCAGGATCGCGACCGGTAATTTTCCTAGATCGTGACACAAGTATACCTCCTCTTCATTCTCGAGTAAAATACTGTTTTCCAGAAGAGACTGACAGAGTTACCACTACTGAGGCAAGTGACTTCTCCCCACCACCCTTTTGTCTTGCTTTCCTTGTCGGTGATAACACCTTGGTTTGTAGAAATGAGTTACGCAGTACCTAAACTGCCATAAGCACTCTCGGCATATTCTCCCTTGCGGCATATACTCGAAGACCCGGCTTGGAAATCTGGCAGAATCTCGGAGATAATCTTGTTCGTTCTGTAGCCCATACTGCAAGCCAGTCTTCTTAATAGCTGGAACTCTCCATGTTCTCTCAACTCTCGCAGCCTGCGATGTATCCTTCTTTAAGAAGAATTTGCAGCCAGCCTTCTTCATCTTCGATGCGGAACTCAATACTGAATCATGCCTTTGGCAGTGTTTGCGTACGATATTCTGTAAAGCATCTCTCTGCAGTGATCACTCGTCTCATGTTTACGGGATACTGCCTTTCTCTACTGATGCGCCCTATGCACTATCCTTCATGTTGTAAACGAGAATATCGTGCGCTGGCTATGGGATGTCTCGTTTTACAATCATTACCAAGATGCCTTACGAACGCGATTTCTCCTTATATGCCAACTCACGGAAGTACAGCACGGCAGATTCCATGCTTATGCAGTACAGGTGCGTGACGATCCGCAAAATCTTACGTCTTGTATATCTCCTCCTGTCGAGGAGCTTTGCGTGGTCTTTGCTGCTTTAATTTCCATTGATAATTCCTGCCATATTTTCCCTCCGATTGTCTGCATAAAGGCATATTGAACAGGGTGATAGCTCTCCTGGACTCTTCGTGCCGTCTTCGCTGTTGTTACATGAAGATGATATCCCATTCCTCACCTTGTCTCCACCTTATCGAACCTCGATTCTCAGGGAAAACAGATCTTGCTCTTTAATTCCATATGGGCATAGTTTCCTCTGCCATCAGAGGGCATCTCGGGTTCCACACCACGAAAGTCTCTTACTGCGAAGAGCCAGTTGATGGGGCGATCAACCAAACTCCTATACATCTTCTCTCCGCGAAGAGGCAAACTTACAACCAATAGCCCTGTCCTCTCTAATCTTAAAGTCTGCAACAGATCTTTCCTGAGCCTTTTGGTGTTTTCTGCGTGCTCTGTCGGTAAATGATCTCTAAATCACGTACTGCACTATCGAGAACCTTAAATTTTCTTTTTGCTTTACCAACACCCATGTTGATGACGATCAAGCTTTGGAATTTCGATGTTAACATTTATATAGTTAAACTTCTTCTGCATAGCTTCTTTGATTCTCGCCATATAAATATCCTTTAATCAGCCATCTTTCATTCCTCCTTTCTCTTAGTCAATAACCTTGCGGTCTTCTTCACACGTACCTTCTTGCCGTCCTCTACCTTTGAATCCGACTCTGGTTGCCTGTCCGTCAACTACAAGCAGCTAACATTGGATGCATCTAAAGCAGCTTCCTTCTTTAAGAGTCCACCCTGCGGGTTAGCCTGGCTCGGCTTCTGGTGCTTGGTTACCATATTGCAACCTTCTACCACTACCTTATTGGTCTTCGGATCGAAGGATAAAACCTTACCTTCTTTACCCTTATCTTTACCGGTAATGATTCTTACCATATCGTCTTTCTTAATTCTACGCATACGGCTCCCCTCCTTATAATACTTCCGGGGCAAGGGAAACGATCTTCATATAACCATGATTCTCTAACTCTCTTGCTACCGGTCCAAAGATACGGGTGCCCTTCGGAGTATTATCCTCCTTGAGGATTACCGCTGCGTTTTCATCGAAACGGATATAGCTTCCGTCTTTTCTTCTTGTTTCGTCAACAGTACGAACCACAACAGCCTTTACAACATCACCCTTTTTAACCTGTCCGCCCGGAATAGCATCCTTTACGGAAGCCACAATAGTATCTCCAATAGCGGCATATCTTCTGGTTGAACCACCCATAACGCGGATGCAAAGAAGCTCTCTTGCACCTGTGTTATCAGCAACTCTCAGTCTTGTTTCCTGCTGAATCATATATGCTCCTTCCTTGCTCCTAAATTACTTCGCCTTCTCAAGGATAGAAACGAGTCTCCATCTCTTGGTCTTGGACAAAGGTCTGGTTGCCATTACCTTTACAGTATCTCCCTCACCGGCCTCATTGTTCTCGTCATGAGCGTAAATCTTAACGGTACGCTTTACAATCTTTCCAATAAGAGGGTGCTTCACGTGATCTTCAATAGCGATAACGATGGTCTTGTCCATCTTTGCACTAACCACCTTACTGGTACGTTTGCTTTTCTGAGATTTCTTTTCCATTATTCTGTTCTCCCTTCTCACGCTTTCGCTTTCTCAGTGATAACAGTCTGAATCCGAGCGATGTTTTTCCGAACCTCGGTAATGCGGGCTGTATTATCCAACTGATTGGTTGCATTCTGGAATCGCAGATTGAAAAGTTCTTTCTTTGCGGAAACCAGCTCTTCATTCAGCTGCTCAGCTGACTTTGCCTTCAGCTCTTCTAAATAAGTATTCTTTTTCATTAGTTATCACCGCCTTCCAGATCTGCTTTTGCGACGATCTTGCAGTTACAGGGAAGCTTGTGAGAAGCAAGTCTTAAAGCCTCTCTTGCAATTTCCTCCGGTACACCGGCAATCTCGAATAAAACGCGGCCCGGCTTAATAACCGCTACCCAGTAATCGGTAGCACCCTTTCCGGATCCCATACGTACTCCTAACGGCTTAGCAGAAACGGGCTTATCCGGGAAAATATCGATCCAAACCTTACCACCACGCTTGATGTATCTTGTAAGGGCAACTCTGGCTGCCTCGATCTGATTGGATCTGATCCAACAAGGTTCTGTGGAAACAATACCGAACTCTCCGTGGCTGATAGTATTTCCTCTAGAAGCCTTACCGGTCATTCTGCCACGCATCTGCTTACGGAATTTCGTTCTCTTAGGCATTAACATAGTTATTTCTCGCTCCCTTCCTTATTTTTCTTGGCAGGAAGAACCTCGCCCTTATAAATCCAAACCTTACACTAATTTTCCATAGGTTATGTACAGCTTCTGCAAATCCATAGTCGATGTCTGCAAGAAGAGTCTGAAGAGGAATTGTTCCTCGCATAGAATTCTCTTCTTGCAATATCAGCACCACCAAGACGTCCGCCTACGGAAGCTTTGATTCCGAGTGCTCCTGCCTTCATGGTTCTACTCATAGCCTGCTTCAATGCTCTACGGAAAGAAACACGGTTCTCCAGAGAAAGCGCAATGCTCTCTGCAACAAGCTGTGCATCTCTATCCGGTCTCTTGATTTCCTTGATATCGATAAAGATATTTCTGCTTGTAAACTTCTGCACTTCTTTCTTCAACTTCTCGATTTCTGCTCCGCCTTACCGATAACATAACCCGGCTTAGCGGTGTAAAGTTGTTACGCGAACCTTGTCCTCAGCTGCTCTTTCGATTTCAATCTTAGAGACATTCTGCGGAATACAGTTTTTCTTTAAAACTCTCTGATCTTATGATCTTCGATAAGTGTATCAGCAAAGTTTTTCTTGTCTGCGTACACCATTTGAATTCAGTCCTTAATGATACCGACTCTCATACCGTGTGGATTGACTTTCTGTCCCATTCCTTGCCTCCTTTACTTTCTTTCGTCCATAAAATAACAGTGATGTGAGAGCTTCTCTTGAAGATTCTGTAAGCTCTCCCTGTGCTCTGGGATGAATTCCTTTAATGTCGGTGCGCAGTTTGCGAGCCACACTGCAACATAAAAGTGTATCCCTGTTCATATTGTTATTGTTCTCTGCGATTTTGCAGCTGCGGACTCAGAAGTTTCTTAACCAATGTAGAAGCATATCTTGGGTTTGTAGGTTACATCCTAAGGCCTCTTCCAATCCCTTGCCACGAATAGCATCTAAAACAAAAGCAAGCTTTCTGTACAGATACTCTAGCATAAGAAAGCTTAGCGGAAGGTCTTTATCGCTGTTTGCATTTCTCTCTCTTTTAATCTGAGATCTATGACCCTTTGACATTTTTCATGTCCTCCTTTCAATTATGCAGATTATCCCTCTTCTTTCGTCGCCGTTACCGTGGTGTCTGCGGTATGTTCTTGTTGCAACGAATTCGCCTTAACTTATACCAACCATGTCTTCTGTAACATATACAGGTACATGCTTTTCTTCCGTCATGAACTGCAATAGTGTGTCCAACAAATGACGGGAAGATTGTGGAACGACGAGACCAGGGTTTTTACAACTGTCTTTTGATTCTGTGCATTCAGTGCATCTACTGCCTTTTAAAAGACTCTGATCTGCAAATAGTCCTTTTTACAGACGTGCCATTATTCTTTTTCTCCTCCTCAATTATTTTGATGGCTCTACCATCACGTCTTCTTCACGATAAGTTTATTGGAAAGCTTTCTTCTTGTTTCTGGTCTTCAATCCAAGTGCCAGACTTACCCCAAGGTGTGCAAGGTCCGCTCCGTCCGATAGGCGCTTCACTTCTCACCTCCGTGCGGGTGATCGTTGGGGTTCATTACGAACCGCGGACTGTCGAGGATACCCTGTGACGCTTTCTACCTGCCTTACCTGGAGGTTAATGAGGTTGTGGTCTCCGCTTCATCGTACCGATCGTTTGCACGGCACTGATGGGAAACCATTCTCATCTCACCGGAAGGAAGTCTTGAGTTGCATACTTTCTTCTCTTGCTAAAGCTGCGCAGCATCCTGCGGAACGAACGAGCTGAGCACCCTTACCCGGCTTTAACTCGATGGCGTGAATCTGAACCTACAGGATAACAGCGAGAGGTAAGACGTTTCCTACTCTTGCCTCAGCTGCTCTCTCCGGATATAACTCTTCATGCCGTCTCAGGACCGTTCGGCGTAAGGATATATGCTCGGAACCGTCTTCGTAAGAAAGAAGCGCGATGTTTGCCGGAACGGTTCGACTGTACTCGATACCGACAACAGTCGCAACAACTCCGTCCTTCGCATTTCTCTTAAAATCAATGATTCTATACTTCTGCTTATTTCCGCCGCCGTGGTGACGAACCGTAATCTTACCCTGGTTGTTTCTTCCGGCAGTCTTCTTGTTCTTCGCCAGAAGGGACTTCTTCCGGGGTCTGCTGTGATTTCAGGAAGTCTCGAACCGGTCGCTATTTCTCCTGGACGGTGTATAGCTTTTATATGTCCTAATACCCATGAATACTTTTCTCCTTTTTCTTCCTGCGTATAATTGAGAAATTTTTTCACGCAGGTCTTTACTTAATTACAGAGCGCTGAAAATCTCGATTTCCTTGGACTCAGCTGCCAGTGTAACGATTGCTTTCTCTCTTGCTGTCTTCTTCCGAATACCATACCTCTCTCTTGGTCTTACCTTCCAAGTTCATGGTGTTGACAGCCTTTTCACCTTTGTTCCTTCGAACATCTTCTCTACAACTTCTTTTAATCTGAACCTTGTTTGCTTTCAGGATGAACCAAGAAGGTATACTTCTTCTCAGCCATGTCAGCCATGGACTTCTCTGTTACTACAGGACGAAGGATAACATCAAAATATTGTAAGTTAGCCATTATGCGTATACCTCCTCAACCTTTAAAAGAGCCGCCTTAGTAGCTAATACAGTGCCGTATCTCAGAACATCATAAACATTTAATTCGTTTACCTGAGCAGTCTTTACATCCTCTGGATGTTTCTTAGGCAAAGCACGGTATTCTTATCATTTTCATCTAAGAGAACGGTAGCCTTCTGTACATTAGAGAGCATTTCAACATGTTCTGGAAATTCTTGGTCTTGATTTCATCGAAATGAATCTCATCCACAACAATCAGCTTATTCTCAGCCACCGCATTGGATAATGCAGACTTTAATGCAGCTCTCTTCTCTTTCTTGTTCATGGTAGTGGTGTAATCTCTCGGTGTCGGAGCAAATACCACTCCACCGCCCTTCCACTGCGAGCACGAGATGGAACCCCTGTCCTGCCGACCTGTTCCCTTCTGTCTCCATGGCTTCCTCCTCCGGAAACTTCTGCACGAGTTAAGGCCTTCTGTGTGCCTTGACGTTTTATTACAAGCTGTGCCACAACTGCAAGGTGTAATAAGTGCTCGTGAACCGGTGCTGCGAAAATCGCATCATTCAGATCCATCTTGCCAACTTCCTTAACCTGCATATTAAATACAGATACGTTAGCCATTACTATGTTCCTCCTTCCTTTCGTCTTAGGACTTTACAGCTTCTTTGATAGTAACAAGAGCTTTCTTTGGTCCGGGAACCGCACCCTTTACAAGGATAAGTCCTTTTTCTGCATCAACCTTTACTACGGTAAGATTCTGTGTTGTAACCTTTACCGCACCCATGTGAGAAGGCATTGCCTTACCCGGAAGTACTCTGGACGGTGTTGCAGACGGTCCGTTGGAACCCTGATGACGATGGAACTTGGAACCGTGAGTCATTGGTCCTCTGTGCTGTCCATACTTCTTAATAACAGATGCAAATCCCTTACCCTTGGAAGTAGCGCTTACGTCTACCTTATCTCCGTCAGCAAAGATATCTGCCTTAATCTCATCTTTTACCTTGTACTCTTCTGCATTTTCAAAACGGAACTCTCTTAAGAATCTCTTGCAGGAAACGCCGGCCTTGTCGAACTGTCCCTTAAGAGGCTTATTCACCAGCTTCTCTCTCTTCCCTAAAAATCCCACCTGAACTGCCTTGTAACCGTCGTTCTCAAGGGTCTTTACCTGAGTAACCACACTAGGGTACCTGCCTGAAGTACAGTTACTGGAATCAACACGCCGTTCTCATCCCAAATCTGTGTCATTCCCTACTTTTTGTTGCCAAATAGCTTTCTTCATCTGTTCTCCTTTTCACGCGGAACCGTAATCGGTTCATACTAGAGTATTTGTTTTTCATCTTGAGTGTCTACAGAATACACCTGCAGGCATTTCCAGTCTCTGAAGACCGTCCATGGTCTTCTGGTTCGGATTGATGACATCGATCAATCTCTTTGTGTGCTCTCTGCTCGAACTGCTCATGCGAGAGTCCTTGTACTTATGTACCGCAGAAGATGGTAACTACTTCCTCTTCGTGGAAGTGGCACAGGGCCGGAGAAACCCTGAGAGCCTGTCTTGCAGTTCTCTACGATTTTGCAGCTGATTCGTCCACAAGGCTATGCCTCGTAAGCCTTTTAAGGTGATTCTCATTACTTGACTGCCATAAAAAGTCGCCTCCTATCGGGTTATTGACGATAAGTTGGTGACTGTACACGTTTCCGCGTGTATCTGCTATAATACAATACTGCCGACCCGCTGCTTGGTGCTTTAAATTGTAGTACAGTGACTGCTGTCAGTTCTAAACTTGACATTTCGCTCCGGAAAGTTCTCTCTAGTACTTATGCCTTGCGGTTTTCGTCTCTATAGTAATCTTTTCCTTCATCGCTATCATGCCACAGCCGTACAAGGATATCACAAAGTCCGCAGTCTGACAAGGGATTTTATACAAGTTTTGTATTTAATGACAAACAATAAATAAACTGTTTTTCCTAGCGCTAGAGCGGATTTTTGCTACACTTTCGTCTCATCATCAAAACACGCTACTGTGCGGCATAGATTCTATACAAAAAGAAGGCATGAAAGCCCTCTTTTTCTTCTTATCCTATTTACGGTCATTTTTCCATTTCCCCATTCGTAAACACTCCCGGCCGGCAGCAATTTCTACTCGGCATCGATATTCTTTAAAAATTTCTCCGTGTAATCCATACTATGGTCCGGCTCCACCCATATCGCTTCTATTTCCGTAGAATAGTCCTTCCTCATCTTTTCAATCAGCGCTTTCCCCTCCTCGACAGGAAGAATGAAGAGTGCCGTGGAAAGTGCATCTGCAATCCCGGAGTCTTTAGTCAGTATTGTAACAGAGCGATGCAATGTTGCAGGATACCTTGAATCCGGATCCACAATATGTGCATACCGAACTCCCTCCACCGTAAAATAGCGCTCATAGTCTCCACTCGTAACCAAGGAGATATCCTCAATCTCACCGGATACGGCATAGGGCTCATCCTCTATACCGTCTATATAGAAAGGATTTTGTACCGGGCAAATCCATTTTGTGCCGTCTCCCTTTCTTCCGATAGCCCGAAGATTTCCTCCTATATTTAATAGGTAAGATTTACCGCCCTCCTTTTCCAAGAGCTCCGCCACTCTTTCCACTGCCCAGCCCTTCGCAATTCCGCCAACATCCAGTCGAAGCGCGGGATCTTTAGAGTAAACGGTGGAATTTTCCTCATCTAAAATCAAATCCTCGATATTACAGTGCTGTGCAGCTTCCAACAAAGCGGCATCATCGGGAAGAGAAGCATTTTCCGGATCGGCAATTCCTGCTTCCCGTTTGTCATGCCAAAGAGAAAGCACCGAGCCATAGGCAATATTCACCTTCCCGTCCGTACTTTCATAGATTCCCTTTCCGAACTTGAGTAGCGCCATGATATCCGGATCCACTTTAACAGGAGCCTGTCCCGCCTCTTCGTTTACCCTCTTTAAGTTTTCTATCCCCGGATAGTCGCTATAGACATCAAAGAGCTTATGAGTAATACAAGAGCTTTTCGTGAATCAACTCTGTCTTGGCCTGAAATTCCTTCTCGTTTCTCTCATATCCTATGACCATGGACGCCGTATTAAAAACATCCGTGAACTGGTCACTGATAACGCTCCTTCTTTCCCGCAGGCGGAGAGTAAAAAAAGAAAAAGGACAAAACAAGAGATGAATCGGACAAGCCGCGAACCTTTTCCCCTAAACAGATTTTTCATATCGTTTTCCCTCTATTACTTTTACTTTCATTACTTGTACTTTCATTACTTGCACTTTTCATTACTTGTACAGCTTTGCCTTGTACTGCTTTTTACTTTTTATCTGCTCTACTTATCGCTTTTACTTTGTTGCTTTATCAACCACGCCCCTGTCCTCTACTTCTATTGCAGTAGTTTTACTTTATTTTCTCTACCATAAACTAACGGCTTTGATCAAAATATTTTTCATAATACAGAAGATAGTTAGAAAAAGCTATAATAATCTTTCTGATTCAAGATATTAGTTTTTCTGTTTCGGAATAATCATAAATTTAAGCTTTTCCCGAAGAGACGCCACCAGGCAAAGCGGTTTATCTTTTCCCGCGCTCCCACCTGATAAAAATAGTGACTGCAAATACCACTTTTTTATCAAGGAGGATGCCAGTGTTGCCAGCGATTGATGATTTTATCTCTCTCTTATTCCTTTTCCCCGGGAAAAGCGCATTTGCAGATAAAGGAACCTGGGTGATGACAAAGAAGGAATGGACCTATGTGGATTCTTATGGAAAACCCATTCCCGGTTGGTTGGAACACAAGGGAGATTGGTACTATATCGACCCCGCAAGGGAACGTATGCTCACAGGCTGGCTCTTTCATAACGGAAAATGGTATTTTCTGAGCAACAGATTGAAGAGTCTCGAAAAATGTATCAATCTTGGTGCACAATGACTGCTGTGCCTACTACTTCGACGAAAGCGGAGCAATGGCGGAAAAAACCACGGTACAAGGGAGGTATCCGGTAAATGAAAACGGACAATACCTGGGGAATGACGGAAAACCGCAGTACTACGAGAAAAGTATCTTTCGCACAAAACCGAGTACGGTTATGGACGAACTCATGGCAAGGGCAAAGCGAGAGCAAGAGGAGCTTCCCGAAATACAGATTGGAGGAATAGGAAACCCTACTTTTAGCCCGATACGGTCATAGCGAACGGAATCTTTTGACCCTGGCCCCCAAAAATCTCTAAGGAAAAGTGACATATCGACGCATGGGCAGTGCAACATGAAAGAAGAGACTTTTTGACTTTCCCGACACAGATGACGGTGAAGAGGACCGGGAGGAGGAAGCGGAAGAAGAGGATGAAGAGGATGACTAGCAAACGAAAAATATAACAAGACAAAGAAACTATTTAGCGCTAAGCATCCCTCACGATAATAGCACACAAAATTAAGCACAAATTAAGCATGAAGCAAACACAGCATGAAAGTCAAGGAGGACAGTACATGAAAATCAGAAGCGCAAAACAGTTTTTCGGAACAATGCTCATGATATCCCTTTTATCCCTATTATCTTCCATCCCCGCCTTTTCCTGCGGTTGGACTAGGGGTATCTCCAGGAATGCCTGGTGGTTTGATTTGGGAAATGGTAATTTCCATAAATCCACTTGGCAATGGTTAGACGGAAACCGTGACGGCATTGCCGAGTCCTATTGTTTTGATGCAAATGGTTGGATGTATTCCAATACAACGACCCCCGACGGTTATACCGTAAACGAAAACGGTGCATGGACAGAGCAAGGAATTGTGCAGAGGCGTTTTGTAGCCGTAGCCGCAGGCTCTCAAAGGGGAGCAGAGCTCAGCAACAGCCAAGGCGCTACAGCTGATAGAACCAGGACTTCTCAGGCGGATTATCTTCGCAACAAAGAAAGTTCCAGAAACGAAGTTCTGGAACGAATCAATCTCTTTCGACAGCAAAAGGGTCTTCCAAGGCTTAAGCAAAATGAACATCTCCAAACTCTTGCACAGATTCGAGCCGGAGAAATTTCCGCCTCATATACTCATGTCCGTCCCGGTACCGGAAAGCCCTTGGGCTGGAGAGACGGAGTGAACGGGGAAATGATCATGAGAATGGTGGATACTCCCTCCGCCGCTGTTGCCGCATGGGAAAGCAGCGGGGAGCACAACCGGCTCATGAGCCAAAGTTCGTATCAAACTGTCGGTACAGGGTACTATGTGAATGAGGCCGGGGAAGAGTCTTGGGTTGTACTGTTCGCCAATTAATCCTTCTTACACTCTTTCATCCCTTCATGAATCTTATCCGCCATATACTGAAGCATTTCCCTTGTCATGCCCGGGTAAACTCCAATCCAGAAGGTATTTTCCATAATGAACTCGGTATTCTTAAGCTCTCCCACCACACGATAAGCATCCGTTCCTCTGATCTGATCAAAGCACGGATGCTTAATCAGATTTCCGGAGAAGAGAAGTCTTGTCTGGATATTCGCATTTTCCAAGAAGGCGGTTAAATCATTTCGCTTAATCCCCGCGTCCTCCTTCACGGAAATCAGGAAGCCGAACCAAGAAGGATCCGAATTTACAGCCGCCTCCGGAAGAATTAAGCCCTCTATGTCAGAAAGGGCCTCCTTTAAAAATGCCCAGTTTGCCTTCCTCTTTTCGATGAATGTCGGGAATTTCTTCAGCTGCTCTACACCGACTGCTGCCTGCATGTCGGTTACCTTTAAGTTATAGCCAAAGTGGCTATAGGTATACTTATGGTCGTAGCCTTTTGGAAGTTGTCCGTAGTGTCCCGAAAAACGATGCTTATAGAAATTATCCTGTCCGGAAGGGCAGATACAATCCCGTCCCCAATCTCTATAGGAAAGAATCAAGCGACTTAACTTACTGTTATTGGTATAAACACAACCGCCCTCTCCCATGGTCATGTGGTGAGGCGGGTAGAAAGAACTGGTTCCAATATCTCCCCATGTGCCCGTAAAACGGGTTTCTCCGTCTATGGTGTATCGGGATCCCAAGGCATCGCAATTATCCTCGATGAGCCAAAGTCCGTGCTTATCACAGAACTTCTTGATTACTTCCAAGTTAAAAGGATTTCCAAGAGTATGTGCAATCATGACTGCCTTTGTCTTTTTGGAAAGTGCCTCTTCCAGCATTCTTACATCTATATTGTATTCCGGCACTGTCACATCCAGAAATACCGGAATCGCTCCATATTGAGTATAGGACGTCACCGTAGTCTGAAATCACGCATGCTACCGTAATCACCTCTGTCTCCTTTTAATCTGCTCTCTCCCGAGCTCAGGCGCGCCGTAAGTGTCCTGAAAGCGCAGAGAAGATTTGCCGAGGATCCGGGTTTACAAGATAAGCATTTTTACCCCTATCCACTCTGCACTCTCTTCTCAAATTCGTCTGCAAATCGTCCTGTGGTTAGCCAAAAATCCGGGTGGCATGAGTTAAGGACAACATTTCCCTTTTTCAGTCAAATACGCTGGGAAGCATAGCTACTCTGTCTCTGGTACAAATCCTTTTTCTTTTCCCTTGAAGCTGTGGTAGTATTCCGCAACGGGCTTTGATCTCTTCTCTGGCTTCCGCCCCTCATTCTTCCATCTTTCCATATTAATCTCCTACTGTATAACTTTTTATTTCTTCTATTATTCTCCGTATTTTTATATCTTTTGTTTTCTATGTATTCTGTTTGCTGTGTATTCTGTTTCCTGTGTATTCTGTTTCCTGTGTTTTCTATATCTTCTCTGTCCTGCAGTTTGATTATTTTGCAAGTGATAGATGAGAAAGCTGTAATTGGGTATAAAAATGCTCTCCCTCAATAGCTTATCACAAGCATTTTATACAATTCCCTGCACCAAAAAAGACTCTAGCATATCCCAGAGTCTTTTTCTACTTTTCCTTATTGTATTTTACGATGCAATACTCAGGAAAATATTGCGCCTTCTGCAAAAAATATAAGCAAAAGGGAGATTTCCTTGAAAAATAAAATTTTTATTTCCTTGCTTCTTCCAAGGCTTTCTCTACCGCATGAGCAATCCCTTCTCCACTGGTAGTGGCTCCTGCCACTGCATCCACATCCGTACTTTGCTTTTCCAAAATTTCCGGAATCACCTGCTTTTCTGCATCAAAGAAATATTCTTCATCGTCCTTGGTTTTCACAATGTCGATGGCAGTAATCTTTCCCCCGGAAATGGTGACTTTCACTTCCACATTGCCGTTGTAGGCGGAAGCCTTGCCGAAGTATTCTCCGTCTTTATAGGCTCCGGATGCACTATTCCCATCAGCACCTTGAGAATCGGAAGAAGCATCCGTAGAATTTGCAGAGGCTTTATCTCCGCCAGCTTCTACTGCTTTTTCAGACAAACCGCTTTCTTCTAAGCTTCCATCCGTGGTTTCCGCTACAGTTTCCTGCTTTCTGATTTTATCCACATTGGCTTCCAATGCTGCTCGGTATTTTCCGGTACTGTAAAAGCCGCTTAGAAAAAGACAAACAATGGGTAAAATCCCCGTAATACGAAGTAGGGGGAATACCTTTTTCTCCTTGCTTTCCTTTTGCATTCTATACTGTCTAATCCGTAGGAATCCGTAGAATCCAAAAATGAAGCTATATAGCATCAAGGTGAAGAAATACTCTCCCTTTCCTCGAATCAGCGCTCCTTGATAGATAAAGAAAATGTGCAGGTACAAAAGCAGGTAAAAAAGATAGGACCAGTTTTGCAGCTTCTTCCAGCTCTTAGCCTGCATTTTCCGCCGAACACTCTGAAAGGAAGTAATAGTAAGAGGAATCAACAGGAGAATCATCAGGCAGGATACAATGGCTGCATGGAGCTCCATCAGGCTGATATGCCCCTGTCCGAAGAATAAGGCACCGAAATATTTTCCGCCAAATGCCAGGTTATGGGCCAGGGTAATGAGGGAGGCACAGATTGCCATTTCCCCTCGAAGAAGATAAATCGTCTTTCTTCCGGCAAAGCTCTTAGGAAGCACGGGAGCCTGCATAACCCAAATAAAGAGAGAACCTGCCAGCACGCCCCTTTGCATGATTTTCTTAAAAAAGAAATCCAAAAAGGGAAGTCCTCCCTCCCTTGGATAAAAAATGCTTACCAAGGAAAGGAGGATACAAATCCCATACAACACTGCCGGCTTCTTCTTTAATGCTTTTCCAAAGAAATGGAAAAATGCTAAACTGCATAGTAAAGTAAGAGTCAAGATCATTGTACGACTACCTCGAACTGTACATCAGGATATCCGTCTGCCTTTATTGTTACGGGATAGGTTCCGGGTCCGTCAAAGTACTTTACTTCCACATCGTCCTTCTTGTAACTCGCCTCGGTATTTACGCTACCGTCTTCATTGAAAATATTCTTTCCGAATCTTCTTCCGGCACCGCCCTTAAACTCCTTCTCTCCGATGGTTGCAGAGCTTGTAGAAGCAATGTAGTTTGCAATAGTCAGCTGATCTGCGTTTTCCGCAAGGCTTAACTTGTTATTTTCAAAATGGAAGTCCTCCGCCTTTAAGCCGGATTCTACCAGTACCTTGAAGGATACATCGGAAAGATTGTCGTTAGAGAACACCAGCTGGTACTTTCCGGGAGTCATTTCCTTAGGCAGTACCAAAACTCCTGCAGTTTCCGTATTTACCTCGCCCTTAACTTCACTCTTTCTGCTGATAACCTTGCCCAGGCTGTAGCTGTCTTCTCCGGTGGAAAGCTGATAATTCACCTTTGTTCCTTCCGGACTGTAGCTTACCTTCTCATCACCGCTGACACTGTACTCGGAAGGTGCAATCTTCTTTACATGAAGACTTACGGGAACCTCCACATCATCCTCATCCATTAAGAAATAGGTAATCTTTACAATGTCCTTGTCCTGCATATCTTCAAAACGCTTAAACTCTTTCTGCGCCTTATGGTTGGTGTCCTCAAAAGCCACAGCGGAAAATGCCAGTTCCTCCGGCTTTAACCAGATATTGTCCTCATGCTTTAAGCCGTACTTTGCGCCGTCCTTGGTTTCCAGAATCGCAGCCTGTACAATTTCAGAGTCAATGTCCAAACCGCTGACTTCGATTTCATAATTTCCGTAGGAAGAAGTAGTGGTAATCTCAGCTTCAATATCCTTACCCTCAGTGGTCGTCCCCTGCGTCTTGGAAAGGGTTCCGTCGGAGTTTAATACCTTATACTCCTTAGGCTCGCTACTTACTTCACTTTCAATAGCTCCCATCAGGGTAAGAAGCGCGTTCTTGCTTTCCTTCTTCTCCTCTAAAGCCTTCTTGGCATCCTCATAGAGAGACTTCGGAATCGCAACATTTACATGCTTAATTCCCTTATAAATGGAGCCTTCTCCCTCTACTGCACCGTCCGCCATCACAAACTTCTCCACCTTCTCCTTCGTGGGAGAACTTACACTGTCATACATCCCGGTTTCTCTGAAGCCGTCCTTTGCAACTAAATCCTCCGCTTCCAGATCTGCCTTCAAATCTTTTCCCTCTTCCGGAGCAATATCCTTTAACTCTCCATAGTAGAAATCTGCATACGGAACAGTCATCTTCACAAAGACATAGTCAGCTTTCTCTGTAGCTGCCATCGTTGTTTCAGCCGCCTTTTCCGTTTCAGCAGTAGTGGATACTTCCTCCTGCTTTTTTCCGCAAGCCAATACAGAGGATGCCAAAATGATTGTCGACGCCCCAAGAATCCAAGTTTTTCTCATACTTTCCCTTTCCCTTCAATAAATATTTCTCACTATCTATCAAGGCCCTACAGAGAACACTCGTTTCCCTTATTAAACGAGAACCCGTGTGCTTTGCGAGCAATACTCGTTATGAATACAAAAAGCATCCTCCTATTCATAAATAGGCTGATACTTTTTTGAAGTTCATTAGCCCGGATAGTAAGAACAAACCAATGGTTAGTTTTAACTATCTTTTACAGGCTGTATTATGACAGAGGTAAGAAAGCTTGTCAATTATATTTTGTATAATATAAATCTTATTTAATGATTCCGGCAAATTATGAATTTGTAGTATTTTTTAATAAAATACAAGAATAAAAAGTCATCACACAGCTTAAGGGCCCTTTTTTGTTACAGGAATCCTGTACTGAAAAAATATACGCTCCAATTCTTTGAGCTGCTTCATTCCTTTCTTATCTGCAGGAAGGACAAGGAACTGATATGGGCCATTTTTTCTATGAAGCTCCAAAGTATAGGTACCGCACCATTTTGCATGGGTATAATAAATATGTACTGTCCTTATCTCTGAGAAGGGAACATCCCGTCTTCCCCTGTAGCAAAAACCGGCATGGACATATAAGGTATTCTCCGTAATATGGTATCGATCCCAAAAACGCCCGCCGGTTTTCAGAATCGAAAGCCTTCTATAAAACCAAAGTAGCAGAAGAAAGAACAAAAGCACATAAACCAGGGGAAAAAGGGGATGCCTTACTATTATTTCTAAAGCACTTTTCAAATTACTTAGCATACTTATCATACTTAGCATACTTTTCACCTATCCCCATTCCCTCACACCAACCCGGTGCTTTTTAAGAGCTTTTTTCAATTCCTCGAGCTTCTGAAGTTCCTTCTTATTCGTACCGATCATAAAGACTTTTGCGATTCCCTTCTTCCGCTGAATTTTTACGATATAGCGTCTGCCGCCTCTCCCGGAGGCATAGCTGATGTGCACCGCTGCCATTTCCGAGAACGGCACTACGCGTCTTCCTATACAGTAAAATGCAGCATGAATATAAAGAGTATCTCCCACAATATGAAACGGTTCCCAAAACTTCCCGCCGGTCCGGAGAATAGATATTCTGCGGAACAGCCAAAAGGCGCAGACTGCCGCTAAGAGATAATGAAACGGATTGAAAAGCGGATTCATTAACCACTCTTGCAGGGTAATAGAAAACTTTTCCAGTATCTCCGTCATCTCTTCCGGCCTTTCTTCTCAGAAGGGACATTCTTTTTCAAAAAACACATAGATAAAAGAACACGCATCTTAATATCCCCATTTTCTTACGGCAATCCTGTGCTGAAAAAGTGCACGCTCCAAGTCTTTGAGCTGCCTCTTTCCTTTCTCATCTGCAGAAATAACAAAGCGCTTATTCAGACCTTTTTCTCTATGAATCTGCACGGTAAACCTTGCGCCCCCTTTTCCTCTGACATAATCAATATCTACAGTCTTCATCTCCGCGAAAGGAACATCCCGCCTTCCTATACAGAAAAGCCCGGCATGAATATATAAGGTATCCCCCGTAATATGATAGCTATCCCAAAAATGTCCTCCGGTTTTCAGAATCGAAAATCTTCGGTAAAGACAAAGTAGCTGAAGAAATAGAAAAACCCCAAAGAGTAGGAGAAAAAAGGAATCCCCTGACCTGGATTGTAAACCGGTTTGCAGATAAGACAGCCACTCACTCAGCATTCTTTTTACCCTTTCTTTTCAAAGGTCTCCGGAGAATAGTAAACCACCTGTGTTCCTCCGTTTTCAAAGGAAAAAGGAATATATAGGAGATCCCGCATGGCTTCCATAACCCCCTCTTGTCTTTCTTTCTCCACATAGAACAGCAGGAAGCCTCCGCCGCCTGCCCCTAGCAGCTTTCCGCCAAGCGCACCGGCACGAAGTCCCATTTCATAGAGGAGATCAATACTGTCTGTACTGATACTTTTTGCCGTCTTTCGCTTTAATTCCCAAGTACTGTGCAATAGCCTTCCGAAATCATCCAAGTCTCTCCCCTTAGAGCAAAGAATATCCGCGCCCTCATCCACAAGGGCTCTCATCTCTCGAAGAAGCGCATTCTTGTCTTCCGGAGAACTGCTTTGATTCGCTTTCTGAATTTCGGAAGAAAAACGGGTAAAGCCGGTAAAGAAAAGCATCAGATTTTCATTTAAACGCTGCTTTCTTTCCGGAGAAATGAGAATCGGGCTAACCCGGTATCCTTCTGCAGAAAAATCAATACGGTTCAACCCTCCAAAAGATGCCGCAATCTGATCCTGCCAGCCTCCCGCCTCGTTGCAAAGAACTCTTTCCAAGTGAATTGCCTGATCTGCCAAAGTCTTTTTATCCACGTATTTTCCTTTTAAGGCATGAAAGGCATGGAGCATCCCCACCGCAAAGGAAGAGCTCGTTCCAAGTCCCGAGCGTGCCGGCAAATCCGCCTCATACATCAGACGAATCTCCTGCATATCGAGCATACGCATGGCTTCCCTGATTGCCGGATGTTGAATCTCCTCCAGGCTCCTTACCCTTTCCGTCTTGGAATAGGAAAGCTCGGTACTGTACTGAAAAAAAGGAGGAAGGTGCCGAACATTGACATAGCAGTATTTATCAAAACTGGTGGAAAGCACTGCACCGCCGTTCTCCTTAAAATACTCTTCCATATCCGTTCCGCCGCCGAAAAAAGACATGCGAAAAGGGGTCTTTGTGATAATCAAAGCATCTTCCTCCTATAATTTTAAATCCTCAAAAAGGCGAAATAAACACTGAGCATTATAGGGGAAATGATGCTTTCATACAAGCAAAGTTTTCATTAATAATCCCTCATCCCAAATGGATACCCTCTATTTTGCGACTTGTAAAACGATAATATCTTGAAAAGAGATAGTCAGCACAAGCTACCTGAATTTCTTCTTTTCTCTCCTTACAATAGTGCAAATGTAAATCCTGCATGATGTAAGAAAATCCTGTTCGTTGAATTTCCTCCTCTAACTCCCCCAAAAACTCCTCTCCCCAGAGATAAAAATAGCCACCCAAAAGAATCAGATCCGGAAAAACCATGGTAGATGCATTGCATATAGCAAATGCCAAATCACGAATATATTCCTTTTTCAACTCGGAAAAGAAGGTAAAATCCCCTTCTTTCCGCCTGATAAGCCACTCCAAATATTTTCCTTCTCCAAGCGGAAAATTTTCTATACTCTCATCATACTTTCGGATTTCTCCCCGCAACGCGATTTCTCCTATTTCCGCCTCCAGGCATCCGAACGCCCCACATCTGCACTGTTTGCCATTGGGACAGACGATGCAATGCCCAAATTGTGTGAGTTTTCCCCCGGCATCTCCGAAAACCTGACCTTTCATAAAATAAGCCGCTCCAATTCCGGTTAAAAAATGAATATAGAGAAAATTCCGTTGCTGTAATTGAAAATGATTCATTGCAGAAAATCCCAAGATTACATTATCATTGAAAATAGCTATGGCATTCTCTCCGGAGTCCACTATATCGGAGACAATTTTCTTTCCTGTCAGCTCATCTATATTTAGAGGATAAGACAAAATACCTTTTCTATGTATATCCACAATCCCGGAAAGCATAATGGAGGTCCCCATATAATAATGATTCTTTTCCAATTCACTTTTCAAAACCCGGATTATTTCAATAGAACGTTTTCCATAGTATTCCGGTGAGGATACCGCGAAAGGAGAACTGTAAATGACTCTTTTCTCTTCTGCCCAATCCCGGCACATACTTATCACACTGGCTTCGATACTCGCAGCTTTCCAAAATAGGACAATACAAAAATGGGAACGAAAGTCTGCTTTAATCAACATTGGATTTCTGCCGACGCAACCATCCTCTTCTTTTTCTCCATCCTCGAATAAAGCACCTACAGAGATAAGTTCATCTACCAGCGAGGAGCTGGACGGTTTGTTTAAGCCCAATCCCTTGGCAAGTTTCGCTCTGGAAACATTAGAATTATGCAAGACATACTCATAGACATTTTGCAAATTATGTTCCCGAATATCTATTTGTCTTATTGGTTTCATTCTTGTCGTCATTTCTATACCGAGACCTCACAAAAATAGAAGGCAACACCTTTCGGCATTGCCTTTCTTCATTTTAAATTTTCTCCAGCAATCCCTGAAGAAACTGCTTCGTATAGAGAATATCTCTTATCTTTTCAGCGGTAATTTCTTTTTCTATAGTAATATCTCCCTGATAGCCTACTTCTTTCAACTTCTGCAAAAACAAAGGATAGTTTACCCTTCCGTCGCCGATTCTCACTTCTTCTCCCGGCTCCTGTCCGGAAGTGGGATAGAATCCGTCTTTTCCATGTACTCCGCGGATTTTATTTCCGAAGACTTCTACCGCGTCAATCGGATTTGCCTTACCGTAACGCAAAAGATTCGCGGGATCCAAATTGACACCGAGGAATTCCGAACCGACATCTTCCATCGCTCTTAAAAGTGTTGCCGGTGTTTCCAATCCTGTTTCAAAAAGGAAATACTGCTGGTTGGCTTCACAAACCTTCATCAATTCCTTTAGTGCCAAAATCGTGCCTGCATATTTTGGATCTTTGGGGTCTTCCGGCAAAAATCCGACATGGGTTGCGAGATTGGTAACCGCGATGTCTTTAGCAAAGAAAGAGCCTTCCTTTAAGCTTATAAGTCTCTCCATCCTATATGCTTCCGGAACCAAGCCCATGGTCATAGGACCTTCAGAAAAATTCGTGAATTTCGGGCCTTCCCAGCCGCACCAAAAAGCGCTGATTTGCACATTTAAAGCAGCAGTTACCTCTTTATTTTCTGCGCATTTCGAGTTATAAAATTTCCTGTCCCATGAAATCAGCTGACAACTGTGAAGACCAAGTCTCACCAATTTTTCAGCTCTTTTTCAATGTCTGAATCATTCCCCAAGCGAACCACACAAGCGATATTCATTTATTTTCCTCCTAATTCCATATATCACGCAAGCAGTAATAATTCTTTTTTAATTTTAATCTTGCATCAAAAACAATTCCATACACTATTTTATGCTGTTTTTATAAATAATTTTTCGATGATTTTCAAAATACCTCTTTTTATATTCATCACGGAATAAGACTTCGGGTTTTTCATCTCCGGACAGTTTCTTTTCTCTTAATTAGACACTCCTCTCGTCTAAAACAATTCCATATAATAATCGACCGGTTTTTATTTTATAAGCTTTTTGGTAGGGGCTGTAAAAAATCAAAATAATAAAGTGATTTTTGCAATATAGGTCTGAATGCGGGGTAGTCTGAGCCCGTCGGTACTTGCGAAAAACAAGAGAAATGCAGTTTTTCGCTTAGTATCCGTTACGTGGCGAAGCTAGCGAGAGCGTGCCCAAGTTCAGACCTATATTCTGAAAATATTTTGATTTTTACAGCCCTCTCCGGGATGTTGCTCTAGTGAATTTCTGCCGGATGATACGTTTCCACAATATCTTGTACCATTTCCCGAATTTCATCATCCTTATTTTTATAGGCTCGTTCCATCAGCCCATCTATACTCTTCAAAAACTTATCAATATCAAAGTGAAAAGGCTTCCCGATATGAATTCGACTGTTTTCCGTATCCTCCAGGCCTTCTTCTGCCATAAGTTTCTCTTCATACAGCTTTTCTCCGGGGCGAAGTCCGCTGTACTGAATCTTGATATCCATGTCCGGCTTAAAACCGGAAAGACGGATAAGGTTTCGCGCTAAAGTATCAATCTTTACAGGGGATCCCATATCCAAGACGAAAATCTCTCCTCCTTTTGCAAAACTTCCCGCTTCCAGAACAAGGCTTACCGCCTCCGGAATCGTCATAAAGTATCGAATAATATCCGGATGAGTAACCGTAACTGGTCCACCCTTTTCAATTTGTTTTTTGAAAATAGGAATGACGGAACCGTTCGAACCCAACACATTTCCAAAACGGACTGCAACAAACTCTGTATGGATGTTTTGAAAGACGGTTCCATCTCCCGCCTTATCTGCATTTTCCATTCCCTTATGGGTATAAAGCTGGGGAATTTCTTCCGCCTTTCCCGCTTTGATTTTTGCATCAAATGCTTGGATAATCATTTCGCAAAGACGTTTACTTGCCCCCATGATATTGGCGGGATTAACTGCCTTATCGGTAGAAATAAGCACGAAACGCTGACAGCCGTGTGTCATTGCCGCATAAGCTGTTTTGTAGGTACCCAAAGCATTGTTTTTAATGCTCTCACAAGGACTTTCTTCCATCAAAGGAACATGCTTATGTGCGGCTGCATGATAAACAATATCCGGGCGATAATCCTCAAAAAGCTGAAACATACGACGGGAATCTCTGACCGAACCGATTAATACCGTAAGACGCAGATAGGGATATTTCTCTTTCAGCTCCAACTGAATTCTGTAAGCATTGTTTTCATAGATATCAAAGATAATCAGTTCCTTCGGGTTATGCGCCGCTATCTGCCTGCAAAGCTCCGATCCGATGCTTCCTCCTCCACCGGTAACCAGCACGGTTTTCCCGTTGATAAAACAAAAAACATCCTCCAAGTCCACACGAATAGGGTCTCTACCCAAGAGATCTTCTACAGAGACATTTCTCATCGCGGAAACCGTTACTTCTCAAGAACCAACTGGTACATACCCGGGAGGTTTTTCAGTTCACAACTGGTTTCATTACAGATATTCAAAATATCACGGCGCTGTTCTGCCGTAGCAGAAGGAATTGCCAAAAAAATCTTATCGACAGCAAACTTTTCAACTGCCTCCAGGATACTTTCTCTTCCTCCTACAACAGGAATATTGTCAATCAGTCTTCCCCACTTGTTTTGGTTATCGTCGATATTACATACCACGTCGCCCCCACTTCACCCGGCACGATGAATGATCACGAACCAGCATCTGTCCTGCTGCCCCTGCCCCAATCACCATGATACGCGACTGAATCCTCTTGGAATTGATTTTCCGAATCAGAAGAATAAAGCGGTAGGAAAAGCGAATCCCCAAAACCGCAAAATACTGAAGCAATGCTCCGATAAAATAATAGGAAACGGGCATTCTGCGGAAAAGCAAGGTAATCCCTACGATATGAAAGAGAGAACTGACCATGGTTGCCAAACTGACTCGGAGTAGCTCCGAGTAACTGGCAAACCGCCATATACTCTTATATAATTTCAGATTCCAAAAAATCACCAGAGAAAAGAGGACGTAAATGGGGAGAAATCTCCTCCAAGCTTCTATATGGAGGATCGATCATCGAGAAGCGCAAGTCAAAGCGCAACCACAAAGGCAAGCAAATAGGAAAGTCCCAATGCCAGGGCATCGTAAACCATGAGTCCAAAAGCCACAATATGCCAGTGTTCCAGGCGAAAGCCTTCCTTCTTTTTTTTCATTTCTTTTTCCATGAATACTCAGTTACTCCAAGTTGTCTTTTTATGCTTTAAAGGGGAAATTCTCTCCGGGATTAACCGTAATATCTTCCACGGTTCCCTCTCCGTTTGTCACAGTGTAGTGCACGGCATATTTTTGGAAAAAACTGCCATATTCCGTATCACTTGACTTAGTGTAGCGGAAGTCCTGGATAAACGCCTCATTGGCAATGGTCTTCATCACTTCATCCAAGAAAATGTTCAAAGCTTCGGTGCTTACATTATCTACAATCTCCACCTGTACATCTACAATCTTGGATCCATTGTCTCCGGAGATGATTAAGTTCTTTACAAAGGGATAATCCTCCGGATTGATGCTTTCCAATACGTCATTATGAATCTGCTCAAAATCCATAGGAATATCCACTTCGGCTGCCGCAGTAGTCATGACCGGAGTCTCATTGGTTCCGTAAGTCGGCTTGCAGGCGGAAAGGGCTAAAAGAGCAAGACTAAGTACAGCAATGTAAATCCCTCTTTTATGCAAAATCTTCTTTTTTTCTTTGTTCTTATTTTCCATATTCATATCTCACCCATCCTTATCTTAATTCTCTCCCGGATTGTTATCTTTTTTCCATAACGGCTATTATACCATGCTTCTCCCGTATTTCTAGAAGAAACTGCGTCTTGTTCATGGTACTCTTAAAGAATCGAGTAGGAGGCGGTGACTAACCGCCGTCCTCTCACAGCACTGTACGTACGGTTCTCGTATACAGCGCTTTCAATAGTTGACGTGCACAGACTGATATGCTATGGCTAAATCGTAAAAGCCACTGTTTTCATCAGTCTTGGCTGTGCACACTGCCTCTTTCTTTCCATATCGGATTGAATGACCTACGCGCTTTCACATACCCTTCATGTTCCGCACTATCTCTTTGCGAACAGCCATTGTTTTCAATGTTTTCTGCCATAACCAGTCATTCCTCCTTTCTCAGTCATACTTGAGACTCCTACTGATTCGGTCCTTTGTCTCTCGACTACTATGACCTCTGCTGACTTCTATGTGTTCAGCATTGCTTTGGGCAATGGTTACCTCTTCTCGAGGCATATCACAGACCTCCCTAGTTACCACACGTTTCTTCCTCTCCATATATCTGCCTCATTTATCATGCATGATTCCGTGTAGTTATTGGACTTTGGCTTGTGCTGCAGTCTTATCCTCATGCATAACCTCATATGAGATTTCTGTTCGTCAGACCAGAGATTTGCCCATGAGTTAGTATCTTCCTCATATCCAGCTTCCTTCAGATTCGAGGTCACCCTCGACACCCTTGCCTTCGGCTATATCCTTCCCACTACCGGGCGGATTCGGGACTTTAACCCGTTAGAAACGTGCGCCGCTAGGCGTACAGCAAAAAGGAGCCGCGGATTGATTTCCGCGACTCCTTAAAAAGTACTTTTCCCTTAAAAAGATATTCTATTACTTTCTCGGGTTCTTGATCTCAGCCTGTGCTGCAGCAAGACGAGCTACCGGCACACGGAAGGGAGAGCAAGATACATAGTCTAAACCGATGTCATGGCAGAACTCAACGGAAGAAGGATCTCCGCCGTGCTCACCGCAGATACCTACGTGTAAGTGAGGATTAACCGGCTTTCCTAAATCGATAGCCATCTTCATCAGCTTTCCTACACCGACCTGATCAAGCTTAGCAAACGGGTCAGACTCGAAAATCTTGTTGTCATAGTAAGCATTCAGGAACTTTCCTGCGTCGTCTCTGGAGAAACCGAAGGTCATCTGGGTTAAGTCATTGGTTCCGAAGCAGAAGAAGTCTGCATTCTTTGCAATCTCATCCGCAGTAAGACAAGCTCTCGGGATCTCGATCATGGTACCTACCTGGTAAGAAAGCTGTACGCCTGCCTTCTTGATTTCCTCATCAGCAGTCTCTACAACCACCTTCTTAACAACGTTGAACTCCTTCACTTCGGAAGTAAGCGGAATCATGATTTCCGGCTCAATCTTCCAATCCGGATGCTTCTTCTGTACATTGATTGCTGCACGAATAACAGCCTTTGTCTGCATAACGGCAATCTCCGGATAAGTAACAGCAAGACGAAGTCCTCTGTGTCCCATCATCGGGTTGAACTCATGTAAGGAAGTGATGATATCCTTGATTTCCTGAACAGACTTATTCTTTGCCTTAGCCAGCTTCTCAATCTCCTCTTCCTCCTGCGGAACGAACTCGTGGAGAGGCGGATCTAAGAAACGAATGGTAACGGGGTTACCCTCAAGAGCCTCATAAAGAGCCTCAAAGTCGCCCTGCTGGTACGGAAGAATCTTCTCTAAAGCTTCTTCTCTCTCTTCCTTGGTATCGGAAACGATCATCTCACGGAATGCGAAGATTCTTTCCGGATCGAAGAACATATGCTCTGTACGGCAAAGACCGATTCCCTCAGCACCAAGCTCTCTAGCCTTTCTTGCATCTGCCGGAGTATCCGCATTGGTACGAACAGCAAGCTTTCTGTGCTTATCAGCCCAGCCCATGATACGACCGAACTCACCTGCGATACTTGCATCTACTGTCGGAATAAGTCCCTCGTATACATTTCCCGTAGTTCCGTCGATGGAAATGCAATCTCCCTCATGGAAAGTCTTTCCGCCAAGAGTGAACTTCTTGTTAGCCTCGTCCATCACGATATCGCCAAGACCGGCAACGCAGCAGGTTCCCATTCCACGAGCAACTACGGCTGCATGAGATGTCATACCGCCACGAACGGTAAGGATACCCTGTGCAGACTTCATGCCGGAAATATCCTCGGGAGAAGTCTCTAAACGAACGAGAACAACCTTCTCTCCTCTTCCTGCCCAAGCTACAGCATCATCAGCAGTAAATACCACCTTACCGCAAGCAGCTCCCGGAGATGCTCCTAAGCCCTTTCCAAGCGGTGTTGCAGCCTTCAATGCCTTCTGGTCGAACTGCGGGTGAAGAAGGGTATCGAGGTTACGAGGATCAATCATAGCCACTGCCTCTTCCTCTGTACGCATCCCCCTCATCTACCAAATCACAAGCAATCTTAAGAGCTGCCTGTGCGGTTCTCTTACCGTTTCTGGTCTGCAGCATGTAAAGCTTTCCGTGCTCAACGGTAAACTCCATATCCTGCATATCTCTGTAGTGCTTCTCCAGAGTGTTACATACTTCTGTAAACTGCTTAAATGCCTCCGGGAACTTCTGCTCCATCTCGTTGATGTGCATCGGTGTACGAACACCGGCTACTACGTCTTCTCCCTGTGCGTTGGTTAAGAACTCACCGAAAAGTCCCTTGTTTCCGGTTGCCGGATCTCTTGTGAAGGCAACACCGGTTCCGCAATCGTCACCCATGTTACCGAATGCCATAGACTGTACGTTTACGGCTGTACCCCAAGAATAGGGGATGTCATTGTCTCTACGGTAAATGTTTGCACGGGGGTTATCCCAGCTACGGAATACGGCCTTAATAGCACCGAAAAGCTGCTCCTTCGGATCAGTCGGGAATTCCTTACCAATCTTCTCCTTGTATTCCGCCTTGAACTGCTCTGCAAGATCGTGAAGATCTTCTGCGGAAAGCTCAACGTCCTGCTTAACGCCCTTCTTCTCCTTCATCTTATCGATGAGCTCTTCAAAGTACTTCTTACCCACTTCCATAACTACATCGGAGTACATCTGGATAAATCTTCTGTAGCAGTCCCAAGCCCATCTGGGATTTCCGGACTTCTCAGCAATAACTCTTACTACATCTTCATTCAAACCAAGGTTTAAGATGGTGTCCATCATACCGGGCATAGAAGCTCTAGCACCGGAACGCACGGATACAAGAAGAGGATTCTCATGGTCTCCGAACTTCTTTCCTGTAATCTCTTCCATCTTCTTGATATGCTCTTCAATCTGTCCCATGATTTCCGCATTAATCTCTCTGCCGTCCTCATAGTACTGTGTACAAGCCTCTGTTGTGATTGTGAAACCCTGCGGAACCGGTAAACCGATATTGGTCATCTCCGCAAGGTTTGCTCCCTTACCGCCGAGAAGCTCTCTCTTACTTGCGTCACCCTCTGTGAAGAGGTAAACCCACTTTCTTGCCATCTTTAACCTCCTTATATGTCTCTCTTACAAATGAATGTAAAGAAGATAAGTTTGAATGCTGTACATAATGTACATTTTCTAGTTTAAAATCTGTGCATTTCTCTAAACTTAGACAAATTGGCACTAAGCGGAATTATATACGACAGGGCATTTTAAGTAAAGGGAGGAACGGGATAAATCAAGAATTTTTTATCTTTCTACGCCTTAAAACGATATCCCACACCCCAAATGGTTTCGATATACTGCGGCTTCACCGCATTCGTCATTTCAATCTTCTCTAGAAGCTTCTTAATATGCACCGTAACGGTTGCGATATCTCCGATAGATTCCATCTTCCAGATTTCCTGGAAAAGCTCTTCCTTTGTAAATACACGATTTGGATGCGCTGCAAGAAAAGCCAGCAAGTCAAACTCACGAGAGGTAAAGCTGACTTCCTCTCCATCTACGAAAACTCTTCTTGCTGTCGTGTCGATACGCAGGCCCCGAATCTCTATAATTTCATTTTCTTCCTTTCCGCTATCTCTTAGTCTCTTGTAGCGAGACAGGTGAGCCTTCACCCTCGCCACAAGTTCGCTTGCAGAAAAAGGTTTCGTCAAATAATCGTCCGCCCCAAGTCCCAGACCTCGAATCTTATCAATGTCATCCTTTCTGGCGGAAACCAAAAGAATCGGAATGTCCTTCTTCGCCCTTAATTCCTGGGTCACGGAAAAACCGTCTCTTCCGGGTAGCATAAGATCCAAGATCAAAAGATCGTAGTCCGTATCCAAAGCCTTTTGCAGACCCTTTTCTCCATCCTTTTCCATATCCACAGAGAAGCCGGACAATTCCAAATAGTCCTTTTCCAGCTCCGCAATAGAGGCATCATCCTCCACAATTAATATTCTTTGTTTCTCGTCCATATACTTCCCCTTCCTTTGGCGAAAGAAATGATTCTTCCCTCATCAAACTCCTTTTATGACGTAATACCGCCCTCCATAAAATACTTTCTAAGTACAAAATGTATGCTTGTCCCTTCACCTATTTCACTTTCTGCCCAGATGCGTCCTCCGCTGTCCTCTATAATCTTTTTTACAATGGACAATCCGATACCGGATCCGCCTGTTTCCGTACCTCTTGCTGCGTCCGAACGGAAAAACCGTTCAAAGATATAGGGTAAATCCTTCTTTTCTATACCCTTACCATTGTCCTTGATGACGATTTCGACAAAATCTCCCGCATCCAATAGGCTAAACTTTATCTTTGGTTTCTCTTTATCCATATACTTTATGGCATTGGAGACAATGTTGTTTAATACCTTTCGAAGTTGCTCCGGATCCGCGATAATCTCTACTGTATCTTCCAGAGGAAAAAATCGGTAGTAAATTGAAATCCCAGACTATCCAGATCCACCCCCATTTCTACACTGTAGTCCTGAAAATATTCCAGTGCGGGCAGACGCACAAAGTGATAGGGAATCTTATTGGTTTCAATCTTGGCATAGTAGTTCAACTCATCAATAAGACGATTCATTTCTACAGCCTTATGGTAAATCGTTTGCAGATACTTCCGTCTTTTTTCTTCGGTAGAAGCCACTCCCTCCAAGATTCCCTCGGCATAACCTCGGATTACTGTAATCGGAGTCTTTAAATCGTGGGCAATATTGGTGACAAGTTCCCGGTTTTCCTCCTCATCCCGCATCTTTTCTTCCTGGTTCTGCTTTAGCTTCATTCTCATTTTTTCAAAAGCCTGCGTCAGTTCACCGAATTCATCATGGGTTTCCGCTTCCAACGTAAAATTCAAGTCTCCGGACTCAATACGCTTTGTAGCATTTTTCAAGGTATCAATCGGTTTAACAATACCGTTATAAATCCAAGCCACAAGGAAGATTCCCGCAATTGCCAGAATGAAAATATTTTGCTCCATCGTCGTGAGCCCTTTTGTGGAGAGAAAAAAGAGAAAGATAGGCAAAATGGTACTGACGCAAAAACTGACTGCGACTCTTCCCATTAAGCCAAGACTTTTCATTTTTCCTCCTTTCGAATCTTCGCAAGAACTTCGTTTTATCCGCTTCTTTCGTTTTCTCTGATTCTTTCTATAACAGAGAAAAAACGAATTTTCTTTTTCTTATGACAAAGTTTTTTCGGAAAACTCCAGTGCAGCTGCAATTACCGCATCCATATCGTAGTACTTATATTCTCCCAGACGCCCTCCAAAAAGCAGCTTCTCTTCTTTCTCGGCAAGAGCCTTGTATCGTTCAAAGAGAGCCTGGTTCTTCTCATCATTTACCGGATAATAGGGCTCATCTCCCCTTTTCCACTCCGCACTGTACTCCTTGGAGATAATGGTCGTCGGAATATCCTTGCCCTCCCGGTCCTTTCCGAAAGTAAACCACTTATGCTCAATAATCCTCGTGTAAGGACTTTCTTCATCCGTATAATTGACTGCTGCATTTCCCTGAAAATTGGGAATCGGAAGTTCTTCCACCTCAAAGCGAACCTTTCTATATTCCAGTTCTCCAAGAGTGTAGTCATAGTATGCATCAATTGCCCCTGTGAAAATGACCTTCTTCGCCCTGGCCATCCACTCTTCCTTCTTTTCCAGGAAGTCTACAGAAAGTTCTACCGGAATACCTTCCAACATCTTTTCTACCATTGCCGTATATCCTTCCGTCGGGATTCCCTGATAGAGTGCATTAAAATAATTGTTGTCATAGCTTAGGCGCACCGGCAGACGGCGAATAATAGAAGCGGGCAAATCTTTACAGTCTCTTCCCCACTGCTTCTTGGTATAACCCTTAATCAGCTTCTCATAAATCTCTTTTCCGACAAGGGAAATAGCCTGTTCTTCCAAATTTTTCGGCTCCGTGATTCCTGCAGCCTGTCTTTCGGTCTCAATTCTTTCCGCAGCTTCCTCCGGAGTAATAACACCCCACATCGTGTTAAAAGTATACATATTGAAGGGAAGAGAATAGATTTTCCCTCTGTAGTTTGCTATCGGAGAATTGGTAAAGCGATTAAATTCCGTAAAGCGATTCACATAGTTCCAAACCTTTGTATTATTAGTATGGAAAATATGTGCCCCGTAATGATGCACCATAATACTGTTTTTTTCATAGGAATATACATTTCCACCAATATGATTTCGCTTGTCGATAACAAGAACCTTCTTTCCTCGCTCTTTCGCCTCATGCGCAAACACAGCTCCAAAAAGCCCGGCCCCTACTACAAGAAAATCCAAATCTTCCATATCCTTCTCCTTTTATTTATATCGACAATCTTTCAGATTATTTTAACAAATTTTCTCTATATTATTACAGCTTTCCGAAAAAAAGAAGTCCGAAATAGAATATGTACACGTAGTTTTATGCACAATGTATATCCCGAATATGACTTTGCCTGATTTTCATGCAATACCCTTCTTTGTCTATAAAAAAGAGAATAGAACACTGTCCTATCCTCTTAATTGCCAATCGGAAACTAATCCCTCTTCTCTATTGCATCCAAGGTCCTGCTTAAAAGCTTCTTCATAACAAGCATTTCCTCGTCGCTTAGCGAAAGGCAGGCACGCATGCCCACCGGAACTTCCTTAGCTTCTTCCTGTAACTTTTCTCCCTCTTCTGTAATGCGTACACAAAGTGCTCTCTCGTCTTCCTGATATCGGGAACGGCTGATCAAGCCCTTCTGTTCCAATCTCTTAAGGAGCGGAGTAAGCGTACCGGAGTCCAGATACAAGACCTCGCCCAGGTCCTTTACTCTTACTTCTTTCTTTTCCCACATCACCATCATAGTAATGTACTGCGTATACGTTAAACCTAAAGGATCCAAAAAGGGCTTATACCTTCTGGTTACTTCCTTGGCACATGCATAAAGAGGAAAGCAAAGTTGATTCTCCAATCTTAACGCCTTGTATTCTTCCTGCATTATTCTTTCCTTTCCTTCATTCATTTCGATTTAATCCACCCTAATCTACTTATAATTCCTGCTCATGAATATAATTTACTGCAGCCAATGCTGCAACCGCTCCGTCTGAAGCAGCCGTTGTCAGCTGTCGTACTTCCTTGGTACGACAATCTCCTGCCGTAAAAATGCCCGCTGTTTTTGTCAAAGTATTCTCCCCTGCAAAAACATAACCTTTAGCATCCAAATCTACATAATCCGCAAATCCTCGGTTGTCCGGAACCTGACCAATGGCAACAAAAAGCCCGTCCACCTGAATTTCTCTATCTTCGCCATCCTTATTTACGACAACAATTCCCGTAAGACCGCTTTCATCGCTCTTTAATTCTTTAATTGTAGAGTTTAGAACCAACTCCACATTGGGCTTGGCAATCAAACGATCCACCTCTGCCTTGTCTGCCCTAAACTCCTCTCTACGATGAATAACATAGACTTTTTCTACATATCCGGAAAGAAAAGCGGCATCTTCCACGGCAGTATTACCACCACCATTTACCGCAACAACTTTTCCTCTGTAGAACATCCCGTCACAGGTTGCACAATAGGAAACACCCTTTCCCACAAGCGCCTCTTCCTTTTCAATTCCCAGCGTCCTGTTTTTTGCCCCTGTTGCGATAATAATTGTCTTTGCCTGATAAACATTGTCCTTGGTTTTGACGAGCTTATACTTTCCCCTCTTCTATGGAAAAGTGCTCTCGATACGAATCTCGGCTCCCTCAAGCTTTGAGCTTGATTACGAAAGATTCATGCAAAATTCAAAAGCCGGAAATCTTCATAGCATGCAGGATAATTCTCTATCTCAGGAGTATTGATAATCTGTCCGCCATAAGTGGAGGCCTCCAAAACCAGAACGGATTTTCCGGCACGAAGTCCATAGATCGCTGCGGAAAGCCCTGCAGTTCCTGCTCCGATAATAACTAAATCAAACATATTTTCTCCTTCGAAACAGTCTGTCTCGTACAAAAAGGACGTACAGCCGTCTTTACGCCTTTCGACCATAGCTCTTATTTTAAAAGTTCTAAAACCTGTTCCTTAGGAATGAAACCGGTATTCTGCTTGTAAATCTGTCCATCCTTAAATACGATAAGAGTCGGAATAGCACGTACTCCGTAGCGAGCCATAAGCTCTTGCTCTTCATCCGCATTAACTGCATAAACCTTAAAGCCCTTTGCCTCTTCTGCAATCTCTCCAATAATGGGAGAAAGCATCTGGCAAGGTCCACACCAGCTGCCTAGAACCACTAAAACCGGCCCATTTGCCTTCAAAACCTTCTCTTCAAAAATCCTTTTGCTGTAACACTTGGTGCTGACATAACTTAACCTCCTCTATCCTTTTTCTCTTAGAAACAAGATGATTGTATCACAATTTAAAATTGATTATGTCAACATTTTCCCTCCGCTTTAATATTCTTCCTTTGTTTCAAATCTTCGAACTTAGTTTATAACTCTTCCTCCAGGCTTAAGGCCTCTCGAATCAAATCATAGGAAAAACCCTTTCTCATAAGAAAGGCGTAAAGTTTTTGCTTTTCTTTCGGATCTGCAATATCCAATGACCTTTCTCTTCTTTTTCCAGGCATTTATAAAGAGCTTCCCGTTCAGGATGACTCTCTTCCTCTCACGCTTTTTCCTGAAAATCCTCCACCGCCTCATTAAAGTAGACTAGAATCCACCCTCTTTGAAAGAGCTTTTGCTTTTCGTATATCTCCGGAGATCGCTTTCCGCTGTTTCCTCTAAACAACGAAGGGCACTATTGCTAGTCATTGAGATAATCATATTCCTTTAAAAAGCTAGTGGTTTTTGGCAATCACTCTTCCGGATACCGCTGAGACTTTCTCCTAACTTTTTCTCCCGAGGCGCCTCTCCGTCTTTCGCCGTTCCTGTCAGAAGATAGAGACTGCGTGTCCTTACATCTTTGCAAAAAGCTTTTCTTCCGAAGAGTAAAGCTCTGTCCAAGGGATTATGCATGCTTCGATATTTGCTTCCTATTCTGCTGTACACTTTACCCTTTTCGATCAGCGTTCCTCAGCCTGCTATTCTTTGCACTCGACTATTTTCAGTTCTGGATTTTCTTATTTTAAGACTTCCTGAGCTGATGTATCATAGCGGTACTCTTCCCTATCTGCCGCATGGATTACTGCTTCCAGATACGGATCCTCCTTGTAAACCGTGTTCCTTACGAAGCTCTTTTTCGAGCTCCGCCATAAGCTTGGGATGATCCTTCAAAAAGGTCTTGGCATTCTCTCTACCCTGCTCCGATTTTATTGTCTGATAAGCAAACCATGCTCCACTCTTTCCTCAATCATCTTTCTTTCTACTCACTGAGGTCCAAAATCTTCCTCTTGGAGATACCGCTGCCGAAGCTGATGTCAAATTCCACTCTGCTTTAAAGGAGGGCAATCTTATTCTTCGCAATCTTACCTTTACGCGATTTCCGCTAAACTCTCCTCCTGCCTTAATAGACTCTCCTTTCGATATCGATGTCACTGGAAGCATAGAATTTCAGCGCTCTTCCTCCGGTTGTTGTCTCCGGATTTCCACATTACCCCACCTTTTTCACGAAGCTGATTGATGAAAATAAGCATACAGTTGGACTTCGAAATAATGGTTGTCAGTTTTTCTAAGTGCCATGGACATCAGTCTTGCCTGTAAGCCACATGGCTGTCTCCCATTTTCTCCATCGATTTCCGCCTTGGGTACCAGTGCAGCTAACGGGTCTCACAACCAGAAATATCCATTGCACCGGAAACGAACCATGGTTTCCGCAATCATCAAAAGCCTGCTCTCCGGAGTCAGGCTGGGATACATATAGATTGTCAATATCCACACCGATTGCCTGCGCATGGCGGGATCTAAAGCATGTTCCCGCATCAATAGACTGCTGCAATGCCGCCTCCTTTTTGTCAGCCTCTGCAACGGCATGCAAAGCCAATGTGGTTTTCGGAAGACTCGGCCCGTAGATTTCATAATTCTGCCTCTGGAAAGCGCCGCACCAAGTGCAATATCCACGGAAAGGGAGCCTGTAGGTACCACTTCGATATCCTTATTGACTCCGGCATCTCCTAATTTCATAATGGATCCTTTTCCGCAGTCCTTCTCTATCTTTTGTTAAAGCGGCATCCAGTGCCTTCAAGCTTCTCCTCATGGTCCACCAGCGCTACTGCAGGGCCTTACTCACTTTTACTTTGCTATATTTTCTCCTTTTTACATATCTCTCCAATGAGAAAAAATTATATCACGGGTATCCGTCACATAAGCTCCAGCAACAGTATTGTTCCATCTTCTTCTCAGCTTAAAAGCTTCGACTTTTGGCATTATAACACCAGAACATACTTTCTTTCTATACTTCATATTCGGATAAGGTTTCATTTCTATTTTGAAGGCGATTGACCTCTTAAATGACTCGATTTAGGTAATAAAAGGAATAAAAAGGCATCATTCCTTTATCAAATTTTTGATGTTGTGACAAAAAGCGAAGCGAGCAAGCACGAAAATAGAAAGTACTTTTCGATTTTAACCTGCTTCTCCAATACTTATTCTGTTGATACCTTATTTTCTTCTTCCGATAGAAGGTTTCACTTCAGCAGGCTTCGTTCTGAACTCATGGTCGAGGCATAGTATGCGTTCGCACCGTTGCCGGAGCGATAGGAATGCACAATCTCTCCCGATTCCTTTGCGCCACGATGCGAAAGGAGTGTATCTCTTTCCACATAGATAGCATGGATGTCCGGGAATCTGGTTTGCGCGCAGGAGTCCTAAAGGTTCCTAATTTTGCTGCTGGAACACAGTCCTTTAAGGGAAGTCCTCGGTTGAGCACTAGCCGTCCCATGAGCTACCGCCCTCAATCTGTCCCTGAATGGATACCGGATTCGCAACTTTTCCGGAATCATGAGGCAGCATATACATCCGTAACTCTTTCCTCATCATCCAAAAATAGCCACATTGGTTGCAAAAAGCACTAAGCTACATGGGATTTCAGGTTCAGGAGATCCGCACCGAGTTTATCCGTCGGATCAAAGAACTCGTAAAAATATTCTTTTCCGTTCAGCTCCTCCAGCTTCCTCCTGCTGCATCAAGATCTTTTTAACCTCGGCAGCCAGTCCTCTAACCGCTTCACCGGTAATCAGCGTCTGACGGGATCCGGAGGTCGTTCCAGGGTCCGGGGAATCCTCGGTGCGATCCTCTGGAAATACTGGTTTCTCTATGGGAAGGCCGGTTTCACTCTGTAATATCTGGGTAAATACCGTACGACAGCCTTGTCCGATATCGGAAGCTGCGGTATAGACTCTCAGCTTACCGTCCAGCACTTCCGCTCTCTATCTACCCTTTATCCGGAGTCCTACACCGACTCGGCATTCTTTAAAGCACAAGCAATACCCGCTCTTCGGGATGGGCTTCATAAACATCCTTTACCGCAGAAGCGTTTCCTTAAGTGCGTGGAACAATCAGCAATCTGCCGTTCGGGCACCTTTCCGGGTTCGATGGCATTACGGAGCGAATCTCCCAAGGACTGATTCCACCTTCGCAAGCCTGTCAATCAGCATTTCCAAGCATACTCACTTTGACAAACACTGAAGCCTCAGGCTCCTGCCGGAGGGTTGTTGGTATAATACCCGTTGTAAGATTTTCGTATTCTGAGTTATTGTGGGCCTACGGGTGCAGAGCTCTCTTAAAACCGGACTGCAAAGAAGCATAAGCTCCATTATCAAAGTTGATTTCACAATCAGACCCTGAATAAGTTTCATCGCGGGCCAGATGAGTTCCTCCATGGCATGGCGCTTCGGGTGGAAGTTGATGGTTCCTGACGAGAGACTTTACCTTTACAGGTCTGTTCGCCTTTTAAGCATAAGGATTGTAATATGCTGTGCGAAACATCTTCCTTACCGCCGAATCCGCTGCTGACCAGCTTGTTTTCACTACAATACGGGAAGGATCCTGGTTCATCTTGATTGAAATTTTTTTTTGGTATCGTAGCCTTTTGGTCGGTGGTATGTACTTTTACACTGTCCTTATAAATGCAACAGCATGCTCGGGTCTATGAAGGCATGCTCTGTAAAGGTGTGGAGATGTTTGTCTTACATACTTTGCGTTCGTGGCTGTCTTTGCATCTCCGTGTCTTTGCTGGCAGAATTTCTGTTTTGATGAATTTTCGGTGATTTTCCGCCTTGCTTCCGCTATGCTTCTACCGGCTCAAGACCTATATTCTGCCAGTTTTTTGAGCTTCCAGAATAAAGGAGTCTCTGCACAGATCGGGTAGAGTGCATTCGATACAGCGGGTATGTCACCTTCGGCAATCATTAACGTCCTGTCTTGCTGGATATGTGCGACTTCTTTTGTTGGAACGTCTTCCTCCTTTAAGATGCAGTAATTCGGGAAGTTTCGCTTCGTGTTGATTTTAAAATCTTGTTTTCGGATACTGGTAGGCACTGCAGCACCGTAGGCTGTATTTTCCATCTCCATATCATCGGGTATTCTCCTGTTCCGGTACTTTCTCCCGGACATCCACACGGAATGCGGACTGCCCTATGCCGAAGTCTTCTCCCGCACTCCAATCCGGATGAATCTTCTCTTCTCCGCGAAGCACCTTAGCTGCAGTCAATTCCTTCGATGTCTTCTTGTATCTGTGCAACGGCAGATATTTCTGCGAATTGCTTTTTTTTATATCCGTCGGATTCGGATTCTCTCATCAATAAAACCTTTGCACTCATCACCATACCGAATGCAGAAACCGCATCGGTACTCGGAGCACTGCGCGGCCGAAAAGCATAGACATGAGCCTCTTCTCTCTGGTACATAGCCCTTCTACGGTCACGATATTCTCACTTAGCGTCTTCGTGTCTAAACGAGGGATCATATGGCTGTCACTATCAATAATGATGGTACAGGTTGCACGCAAGCTCCCTCACTGCAAACTGTCCTTTGCAAACGCACTTTAAATCAGTCTATTAGATGGCGAAGGAGGAGGCTCTCCTCCCGTTTCCCACTTCTCGACCATTGCAACGAAAACGATACTGCCCACTCGACACTCCTCGCGACTTACTTCTATGTGTTGCCAAATACGTTTCTACTCTACTGCTCTTTCTGCTGCGCTTTAAAATATTTTCTTGCAACCGCGCAACGGCAAGTTGCGTCCGGATCGGCTTCCAGCTCGTCTTTCAGTGCAACGCTTACCGGATCCCACAATCTCCACAGCGGACATAATGATCCCGGTGATGCAGAAACCGCGCTGGTACGCGGCTGCTGCCTCGATAAAAGCCTCTCTGAATGGGACCCAACTCGCCATTTCTCGCCTCTTTAAGCTCAGACTGTGCGAACTGATCCTGCTGTCTGCCCACATCCGCAAGGTGAGATGCAGCTGTCTATCGCCTCTCCGTCTCACCAAAAACGGTGTACAGGCGCCACACTCTCCTACCTCACAGCCACTTCTTCACGAAGTGAGTATCCAAACGAGTTTCTCAGGGTGTCCAGCGGGACTCACGCTCTCGTCCACGGCAAGCTCTACTCCGTTAACTGCAGTAAAATGTATGATTTTGCAAGCATGAATCTCCTCCCTACCGACGAATCGCTTCCTCCAGCGCCCTCTTTGCCAGAGTTTAATAATCTGTAAACGGAATTCCTTGGAAGCTTCCAGGAGCTTCTAGGATTACTTCTGTTAAAGCAATATTTACATATTCTCAATTCGCTTTTTCATCATGGATATCCGAAATCTTTAAGCTTTCCTCCTTTTTGCAACGAATCGGCGTCGGAGCTGCTACAACGTAAGCGAGTCTGCAGTCCAGAATGGTCTTTTATCTTCGCTGAGCTTTACCATAGCTGACGCCAAGATAGTGATTTCATGGCCTTTCTTTTCCGTGTTATCATGTCTTTCCGCTCCAGCCCTCGTAATTTTCTTTAAGGATTTAAAGCCCGTGCAGACCTCATTCCATTTCTGACGGTTTTTCCCGGTCGGTATAAACTGGAATGGTACCTCGCGCTCTCCTCTGGTCCTAATTATAGTGTAATCGTCTCCAGTTTTGATACTGCTGCAGAATCCGTGAGGTTGCAACGTTACAGATATTTCCTCCAATGGTTCTATGTTTCTAATCTGCGGGCCTCCACGGTGTCTACCGCCTCTCCAGCATGGGGTGCTTCTGAATCAAGGGTCA
>BNJS01002440.1_pt1 | contig 89228 bp, 134 predicted proteins | sample 8540461 | NCBI WGS metagenome assembly BNJS01 (sample SAMD00202454, study PRJDB9452) | human saliva metagenome | isolation source: human saliva | place: Japan
TTCCGCTCCAGTGACTTCTTCCTGAGCTCGTCCCCCTCCCGGAGTCAATGAGGGCAGCGCGCTCGCTCGCCTCCTCCAGATTCTCGGCAAGACCCTCAAGACCCTCATCGCCATCGGAGACAACTACAACGACCTCGAGAGATGATCGAGGCTGGCAGGCATGTAGCGATGGGTAATGCCCTGAAGACATCCAGCGCCAGGCGAACTTCGTCACACGCTCCAATGCCGAGGACGGTGTCGCCTACGCCCTCGAGCAGCTCCTCTTTTGTCTAAGTCGCACATATCTTCCTCTACGGCTGCGCCCAAGTGATAGCTGGACGCAGCCGTTTTTATATCTCCAGCCCTCCCTTCGCCCTCTGCTCGATGATCCTCTCCCTCACCACTATTGCTCCACGCTCCGACCAGTAGTGGTCACCACCACCGACCTATACTGGTCGGAGCGTGGGACTACTCACTGATCGAGAGCGTGAAGGAGTATTCCCTGCCCACCACTCAGTAGCCAGCGAGCATGGTGCGACAAGTATTCTTTTGTCCTCCCACGTTCAGTATAACTTTCTTTGTACCTTTGCGTAAAATGGTAAAATAGAGATACTGTATGAAGCTGTATTTTTATTGGCATCGGAGGCATCAGGGATGAGTGCGCTCGTACGCTACTTCCTGAGCAAGGGAGACCAAGTCGCAGGCTATGACTCTGACCCCTCCCCTGACGCACGCCCTCGCTGAGAGGGTGCCGACATCCACTACACCGACGACCCCGAGCTCATCCCCACAGCGTTTCGCACGATGGATACGCTCGTCGTCTTCACCCCAGCCGAGCCGCACGACCACCGAGAGTTAGCCTTCTTCCGCCAGCAGGGCAATCAGGTGATGAAGCGTGCTGGCTCTTGGGCGAACTGACACGCCGTGAGCGAGGGACTCTGTGTGGCGGGTACCACGGCGAGACCACGACCTCCACGCTCTGGCGCACCTGTTGCGCTCCAGCCACGTCGACTGCCACTGCCTTCCTCGGCGGTATCTCAAATAACTACCAGACCAATTGCCCTCATCTCGGAAAGAGCGACTACGCCGTCATCGAAGCCGATGAGTTCGACCGCTCCTTCATCATCTCTCCCCTACATCGCAGTCATCACCTCGGCTGACCCCGACCACCTCGACATCTACCACACGCCCGAGGCCCTATCGGGAGGCTTTGAGTTCTTCACCTCACTCATCAGCCCTGCTGGGGCACGGTGATGAAGAAGGGCATCCCCGTGACACCCTCGCCTACAGCCAGGCGCGCCTCTTCACCTACACCACGGGCGAGGAGGAGGCGGACTTCCGCGGCGATGGCATCGTCATCCGTGAGGGCATCTCTGCTTCGACTGGCACTATCCCGGCCCTCGACGGGGAGGGAGGCAGGGACGCTCCACGTCGAGCTTGGTGTTCCCCTCCTGATCAATGTGGAGAATGCTGTCGCTGCGATGGCTGGCGTACCTCTCGGGAGCTGACCCTCGACGAATTAGCCCAAGGTGTCGCCTCCTTCCGTGGGGTCTACCGCCGCTTTGACCGCCTCATCGATGACCCACGTTGCGTCCTCATCGACGACTATGCGCACCACCCCAACGAGCTCGACCCCAGCATCCGCTCGGTGCGTCAGCTCTACCCCGACCGCAAGATCCTCGGCATCTTCCAGCCCCATCTCTATAGCCGCACGCAGGACTTCTATCGGGAGTTCGCCCACAGCCTTGACCAGCTCGACGAAGTCATCCTCTTAGACATCTACCCAGCACGTGAGCTGCCCATCCCAGGGGTGACCTCGCAGCTCATAGCCGATGCGATGCGGCACCGTGAGGTCCTCGTCCTGCCCAGGAAGGGCTTCTCCCCGAGCTACGCCAGCGTGCAGACCTCCTCCCGTCATCCTGATGGTCGGCGCGGAGATATTGACCGCTTAGTTCCCCAAGTCGCCGAAGAGCTCCGTAGCAGACTATGAATAGACTCTTCGTGCGCAACCTCCTGCTGCTCGTCCTCCTCGGTAGCCCCTCATGCAGGTGGTGATTGCCTACCTCCTCATCACGCCCCTGCGCACCACCTCGACCGACCGCTGTCAGGCCGTCACCGTGGAGATCAGAGCGAGTCGGGAGGGCAGCCCTCTTCCTCACGGGGATCGCGATAGCACGACGAACTGGCACGCCGGGGCATCCAGCTACGAGGCAAGCGTCTGGACCCATCGATCTCCGTCAGATCGAGCAGACGCTCCTCTCCATGCCCATCTACAAAGAGCGCCGAAGCCTTCATCGCTCCCTCCTCCTCCTCGGTGCAGATACGCCTCATCGAGCGCTCCCCTCTACATCGTCCAGGAGGAGTCGGGCAAGAGCTACTACGTCACCAGGGCAAGAGCACCATCCCAGTCACTCCCCCACCTTCGCCGCTTACCTCCCCATCGTCAGCGGCTCTGTCGACAGCAAGACCGCCACAGGCCCGTCTACGACCTGATGGCAGCACTCCGAAGACCCTTACTTCACCGATTACTTCGGGCAGGTCTATGTCGATGCTAAGGACGGCATCGTCCTCATCCCTCGTATCGGCACGACACGCGTCATCATGGGGCGTGGGAGCCAACTGAGCAGAGAAGCTCCGCAAGTGGCGCATCTTCGCCAGAGCGTCCTCCCCAAGCGTGGGATGAACGCCTCTCCTACGTCCACCTCGACTACGGCGCACGGATCGTCGCTCGTGAGTCGCTACGCTCGAGGGGTGCTACCTTTCGACGAAGAGGGCGAGTCATCCCACCCCTTCCACGCCTCGAAGCCACCCCCAGTAGCCCCAGGCCAAAAGTCCCAGCCTGCGCCTCCTGCCCCCACGAGGCCCGAGGCCAAAGCAGGACAAGAAGCAGGACAAGCCTCAAGGATGCCCCACAAGGACAAGCCTAAGAAGAAGGACGAGTCCCAAGCCTAAGGGACAAAGAGCAGCACAAGGACAAGAAGCAAGACAAGCCCAAGGACTCCCACAAGGATAAGCCCAGAAGAAGCGACGAGCCCTAGAAGCCCACAGCTGAGCTCGCCCTCCACGAAGAAGAATAAGCCCACCGACACGAAGGATAAACCTCACAAGCCACAGAAGAAATGAACGATCGTAGGGACATCTATGCCGTCATCAATATAGGGAGTAGCCCCTCTCGGCCTCCTCGCCTCCAAGTCCCCCGGAGGGACGCGTCGAGCCCATCAGTGCCTACCATGTCCCTCAGGGGAGCTGCGTGCGCCAAGGATCTATACACAACATCGAGGAAGCTGCTCAGCGCATCTCCTCCCTCCTCGACGCCCTCAGCAAAGACCTCCCCGAAGAGGCGACCATCACCGGCGTATATGTCGGCCTCGAATGCCGCTCCATGCGCTCCGAGCACCATGATGCCTTCATCGACCTGGGCACAGAGGGCAGTATCGTCACCCCCAGAGCACCTGCTCACCCCTCAGGATCAGGTCAGCGATGCCAGCTACCCAGGCATGACCATCCTCTCCATCACCGAGCCTCGCTACTGCTGTGATGGCAAGCGTGAGCTCAACCCTCGTGGCGTACGCTGCCACCGCGCTTGAGGCGCAGTACCTCCTACTCATAGCACGCCAAAACTCATCATCAACGTCCGTGAGACCATCGAAGATCGACTCGGGCTGCGTCTCTCGGCATCCTCCTCACCCCATCGCCGAAGCTACCGCCACGATGACCATGGAGAGATGGCCCTGGGCTGTCCTACGTCAACTATCGGTGGCGGGACGACCTCCATCACCATCTACGCGAGCGCTTCCCCTAGCCCCTTCGTCCTCCCCTTGGGTGGCAACAACATCACGCGCGAGCCTTACCCAGCTCTCCATCCCTCTGCTCGATGCCGACGCTGAGCGCATGAAGGTGGAGCACGGCTCGATGAACCTCTCCGTCTCACGCACCCAGGAGATCGTCGCTACCTCCGTCGATGGTACTTCGACCAGCCTTCAGCCAGCTCGAGGTCAATCGCTACATCAACGCCCGCATCCTCGAGATCTGAGCAACGTGGTGAGCATCATCCACGAAGCCGAGCTGCAGCGAGAGCATCCCCAAGGGCTTCGTCTTCGCTGGCGGTGTCACCAAGACCGACTACTTCTATGAGACCCTGCGCAAGCTCTCCCCAGTACCGCAAGGGCCTCGCTCCGCCGTGACATCTATGAGGAAGGTAGCAGGTCAGACCTGCTCGAGCACTACATCACCGAAATCGCTCTGGCTTACCAAGCCACCGAGCCATCCGTCATCCTACACCCTGCGCCCCTTAGACTCCCTCCTCCCGAGGAGTCCTCCCCTGCGCCTGTCGGAGCCTGCACTACCCCCGTGAGCGAACCCCTCGCTGAGGAAGAAGCGAAAGCCTACACCCTCACACCACCATCGGTGAGGTGCAAGCCCCTCCGTAGAGAAGCGGACGGGGACGACTTTCGAGGATGATGACGACTTCGAGGACGAAGAGCTCCCCACGACAGGCGCCCCAAGGCCAAAAAGTCATGGAGCATCGACACCCTCAGAAGGGGCTATAGTAGCCTCTTCGGCACCAATGATAGCGGTGATGATTGTGCCCATACCTTTACACGGAAATGGATACAATGGAACGTGGTAGCATAGAGTTCGAATACACCCAGAGTGAAATCAAGCAGCTCATCAGGTCGTGGGCGTAGGTGGCGGTGGCGATAACGCCGTCACGAGATGTACACCAGTGGCTCTGTCCCAGGAATCGTCCTTCCTGCTGTGTGTAACACCGATGAGCAGGCAGCTACGCCGTAGCCCCGTAGAGGACAAGATCACCATCGGCGAAGGTCACTGGCGGTCTCGGCGCTGGGGGCTAAGCCCGAGCGTGCCAAGGAAGCTGCCCTCGAGGCAAAGACGAGATACGCTGCCCTCTCCTCGGGCGATACCCGCATGGTCTTCATCACCGCTGGTATGGGCGGTGGTACACGGGCACCAGAGCTGCTATCATCGGCAAAATAGCCATGGAGATGGGACTCCTGACCATCGGCATCGTCACCATCCTTCCTCTTCGAAGGCACAGGGCTAAGATCCTCCAAGCCCTCGAGGGGTCAGCAGATGCGCCAGAGTGTCGATGCCCTGCTGGTCATCAATAACCAGCGACTCATCGAGGTCTACAAAGGAGTTCACTGCGTCTCAGATGCCTTCACCAAAGCCGATGATACCCTCAGCAATGCAGCGACGAGGTATCTCCGACCTGGTCAACATCGAGGAAGGTCAACCTTGACTTCGCTGATGTCGACACCACCACTCCTGCAATGGGGCGTGTGCCGTCATCAACACGCGGCTGTGCCGAAGGACCCAACCGCTGACCCTCGCTATCCGAGGGCACTCAACTCCCCCTGCTGAACAATAACAACATCAGCAAGGCGACACCTCCTCATCAACGTCTGACGAGAGGACCAAAGCCCCCACTGACCGTCGACGAGCTCCTTACAGATACAGGAGTTCTGGCGACTTCTCTGACGAGGTCATCACGATCTATGGTACGGCTCAGCGCGATGACCTCGGCGAGCAAATAGTCGTCACCATCCTCGCCTCGGGCTTTGGCTTCACGAAGATATCTTCACCCTCCCACCGCCAAGAAGCGTGATCCCTCTCCAAGATCAATGATGCTAAGGAGCGTGACGAGCAGCAGCGCATCATCGAGCGCGTCTACGGCAATGCGGCTACCGACGTGCTAAGGCCGAGCCTGTAGCCCTTCCATCCAGCGAACTCGATGACGAAGCTCCTGCTCATCCTCGAGGAGACTCCTTCCTTCGCCGTGACCTCCGTCTCTTCGAGGCCAAGCGTGCCGAGAAGCAGCCTCACCGTGCCATCACGTATCTCACCCAGGGACGGCCAATCAGCAGGCGACGCGACCGCTATGATCGCCGAGATGTAGCCCTCCTGCCAGAGGTACATACCCCACAGCCCACACCCCTATCAGTACACGACCACCGAGTCACGGCACGCTACAGCTACCCACGAGCCCCGCTACCCCCATGGTAGCCTGAGGATGCTCACCTGGAGGGAGCAGCAGGGAGACCCCCTGACAACGTCATCACGCTTCTCGGGCTAACGCCCCCATATTCTCCTCCTACCCTACCTCTTAGATGATTATCGCATGACTTTGACAGCACCATCGTGCGTCACCGCTACTAAGATCGGCGAAGAGATCCTTCGCCACGCAAACGCTCTCGATGCTGGCGGCGAAGGTCACCCGCCTCATCCTCTGGACGGTACGAAGGATGCGCGCTCCTCGACGAGAGCCGTCGAATGGTGCGTCAGCGTGGCGTAGAGTTCTACGCCATCAACCGCGACTTCCCGAAGAAGATGCGCGGGCAAGGGCTTCTCGCAGCTCTGGCGGATCTCTTCCTCGATGACCGCAGCTTCGGTGGGCTGCCCATGACTGGGGCACCGTCTGCCACCGCATACAGATGGGCAAGGCTCTTGACGTGCGAATGGCGCCGCCTCGGCCTCGACGAAGAGGACGAGGAGCCCGTGGCCTGGGCACGTCTCTTCGGCCGCTAAGCCACTCACACACACCCGCACGCCCCTACTGTACTTCTTATATCCCCCACAGACCAGACTATCTCGATAGCCTATGTACCGCCTGCCTCTCTACACGCTCACGGCAAGCCTCGTCAGTCGGGCGCACGGCTCTGACTCCTGCATGCACAAGGCTTCGCACGAGCAAGCTGCCCCCATCCAAGCCACCGAGCACCACCCTTTGTGCCGGCAAGCGACTCCACCTGCACTTCCCCACGACTAGCTCACCGTCGAGTACATCTCTCCGACGATCACCCTTCTGGAGCAGCCGTGACTCCAGATCCCACCGGATACAAGGCGTGGCGACACTTACCACGCCGTACGCATCGGCTCCGCAGCGTCTTCAGCACGTCCAACTGGGTCGAGGCCGAGATGTGGTACCACCTGTCAGCCAGGTCCTTGACCTCAAAGGAGGCACACCTGTCATGACCTTCCTCACCTCGACATCTTCTCCAAGAAGAAGGACAAGCGCGTCACCGTCGTCCTCGGGCAGCATCGAGGAAAAATCAGAGGACGCCAACCACCTTCTCGCAGTAGCCGCCTCGCCTCCATAGACAAGAGAAGGCTAGAGAAGGGGCTGCGATGCGGCAAGATTTTGCCAGCGCGTGGGTGAAAGATTTTCCATTTGCACTAACTCACTGTAGGATAGCGTAGACTACTCGCAGACATTTCCACGGAGTGCGGAGTAGATTTTCCGACTGGCCCACAGCGTGAGGTGTACACCTATAGAAAGCCCCCGGACAGCCGATGCCAATGGGGTCATTTGCCTCCCAAAGGAGAGAAGTATTAATGAAGCTGGGGAAGGAAGCCCGCTTGAGATAGCTGAGTCAGCTATGTAGCCTGTCAGACGTTTGCGTCAAGCGAAGGATGTACTTCCGGCTATCAGGAGCGGATAAGCAAATCGCTGGTCGATGAGCTGACGTATCTTCTTCGATATGCCTGAGGGGGTTCAAGGAAGAGCTTGAGGTCGCCATTCTGGAAGACATCTGTAATTTCACGGCCACGTGAGGATGTGCGCATCATCTCACTGTTCTCTCTCAGAGCGGTGTCGACTGCTGGGCGGAGATACGCTTTGCTTAGATAGCATGCTGCGCCAGATGATCGACCTTCTCCGCTCTACTTTGAGTCCACTGAGGACGGTCTGCACCACTGCGGAGGCCCTCATCAGTCCCTGCTGTATCCACCTGCATCAGCATTTGGTAGTATTTCGGTCTCGGTCATTGCAGAAGACCGCCGGGGTTGAGAATGTGCTGCAGTACGCCCGGAAGCCATATCACCGCGCAGCGCACAGGTGAAGAGCCGTACCGTACGCCCATTCCCATTGGTGAAGGGGTGTATCCATACAAAGCGATGAGGCGACAGCCATCTTGATGAGGTCGTATCAGGGGTCATCGTCGCGACTGATGAAGTCACGAGTTCGTCCATATAGCGACGACAGCCATAGTGCAGGGGAGATGATCGGACCAGGATGACAGCTGCTCCTGTGCGGAATGCCCTGGGTGCGATCCCACCCTGCCCGGGTCCCGTGGGAAGTCCCAGACGACATCGCTTATGTAGCTCAAGAGGTAGCTCTTGGTCAGAGGAGTGTAGTCGATCGTTCTCGATGAAGCGCAGCGGTGCTCTATGTTTTCATCTCCCTGCAAGTCGGCTCGTAGACCAGGACACGCCACGCTGAGACTCGACGTAGTCAGTTATTGTCGTGATTTCGATACGTGCCGAACCGATACTCCACGCCAGGAAATAGTCGCTTCACCCCAAGGAAAAGCTCAGGTGGTCAGCTCCATACGCTTTTGCGTAGCTCTTCGAGGGAGAGGATGAGCTCAACCAGCTCGAATCGAAGCTGGGCCGCAGTAAGCAGGCTATAATCGTGAAATGTAGTATCGTCATTCGCTATTGATCTTCTGTACTACAAAGGTAGAGATTTTCCTGCGAGGTGAAAGATTTACTTTCAGGATAACTCACTGTATTGCAGCATCGAGTGCGAAGCGAAGATTCCAACTGCACGCCGAAGATTGTTGCTGGCTGCCCTATGATTACCTCCGCTCCATACACCAGAACGAGGGGCGCAGAGACCGTAGTCTCTGCGCCCCTCGGCTATGTAGGTAGTTTAGCATATATTAGCATCTGATCGAACGAGATAGACTCATCCAGCTTGTACTGTAGGCGCACCCAGTGAATCTTACCCGACCAAGCTTCGTCGCCGACATACTGACTTGGAACCTCCTCTTCTTGAGCTGGTAGGAGGCGAAGATATTGGTAGTCCGATGGCTGACTCGAAATATCATAATCCTGCTTTTTGGCTGAAGCCAGAATGCAGTTGTTGCTCTCAGCTTGTGCAATGTCATATGGAGGCATCAATAAGTAAAAGCATATGACACTTCCACACCTAGCTCTAAGTCACTCTGAGATACATTAGCACGCACATAAACCGACAGCGTATTCCTTCATAAAGGTGTATGAACTACCCTACTTCATAGTAAGTGAGGCCTAGCTGACCACGTGACCAGAAAATTTATCTCCGACTTGGTCACAAATTAAAGAGCCCATAGAAGGTACAAGCTGTACTCTTCAGATTATCCGCCATTTCTCCTCACCATGAACTCTCCAGCAGATCGACCACCTTGACGTGAACGACTGCTTAGCCTTACGAGAAGCCAAGCTCAGTCCACGGGCACTCCTATGGGCGTAGGGGTCGTTTCACCCACATCATCAGGAATCAGCTCGTAAGATCATACCAGGAGACTTGGCCTGTAGCCCACCTCACGACACCACGTTCATCAACCTGCAACCTTCCAGCGTCGGGTACAGAAGCGATTTCACAGACTGAAGATCATCTAGTCTCTATGGATTAGGATTGTCGAGGAAGTGGTTATTAAATCTTCGGATAAAGCATCCAGTACCATCGTACTTGAAGGGTTTCACTTCATCAGTATCTCCAAACTCACAATATCATGGTGCCTATAAGTCTTTCTGTCCCAGCTTATCCATGATAAGCTCCTCAGGAAAATAACTCCAAGCATCTTCGCTTCATATCCAAATTTGCCCTCCTCGCTTTTGCTGTAGTCACCATCTGATCCACAGAGAGGATAGCTACACCTGCCACCCCTTAGTCTCTGGAACGATCGTCCCTGGAGCTGCTCTCCGGAGGAGTATTCTTAGGGAATCTCGAGTCTGGGAGGAAGGGATGAGTTGCATCAATATCAGTGCAATTATCTGGCACCTCGCTGATCTCCATCACCCGCCGCTTTGCTGCCTTAATCTACGATGTCGGTGCTCAGCTCAGGTGACCGTTCGATACCTCTTTTCACAGTCCATTTATCTGGCTCGATGACGACCGAGAAGATATCGCGCCATCCTGGAGAGGGTCATCTGTCCATCATCACCCTTCACCATCTTACGGAAGTGAGAGTCGTGTCTTGATCTTGTCCTTGATGGCGTCCCAGTTACTGCAGGGCGGTATCTCTCGCTCGTAGGGTCGAGAGAACTGATACGTTCGCCGGTACCCTAGGTAGCCTGACATCGGCACTTAGGCGTATCTTCGATATGCGCTTCTTCGTGGTCGTCTCTGTCTGCTCGGCAGAAGACTTAGGCGTAGTGGTAAAGTCCTCGTGGCTACATCCGATGAGGGCAAAGGCAGCCACCACAGGGACTGCCATATACTCTTGATGATATGCTTTAAAGACAGGATAATCGTTATTTTCTCTGTGTATGCTTCTACTACATCAATGACTTACTACAGATCTTCCCTTCTCGAAGTCCGAAACATCGAGCCTGATGGACATCTGGACAAGGATATTCTGTAAGCAGAAGTAGCGAAAATTCGGGCCGTAGGAGGTTTCGTAAAGGGCCTGTCTCGCCAGAGACAGCGCGCAATTAGAGGTAATTTATTCATTTGTTGCGTTAATATTTTTAACGTGGGGGGTAATGGTTTAACCAGACGCAAATATACACAAATTTAGCTTTCACCACCAATATCTTGGTTTTTCCAGTCGATCTCCTCATAGATTTATTCTATGCACATTCCAACCATTAAGCAACAGTGAGGAAAAATAGCCAGAGGGGTTATTTCCTCTGGCTAAGTGATCCAAGAGACTTATATTTGAAAAGTATGAAAGGATACAAGCCTCTGAATCGAGAGCAAAGGTACACAATAGCTCAAATGTACAAGCAAGGGTCAAGTCTACGCACCATCGCTTGGACTATTGAGTATCGGCAAGCACGGTAAGTCGAGAACTTCGTCGTAATCGTCATCAGCAGGTTACACCCGCTCCTCATGCGGATATGTTGGCTCAGGAGCGTATAGAATGGCGTCGTTATTCACGGCGTTTCACCGAGTCACTCCGGAATCGTGCCGAGGAGTTGTTGCGTAGCTATCAGTGGTCTCCCGAACAGATCTCCGGTCGCCTTCGCAGGAAGGTATTGCGATGGTTGGGAAGACCACTTTATACAAGTGGCTCCACGATGACAAGCGCAGGGAGGCGATCTGTACCGCTTCTGTCGTCATGGTCTTGGGTATAGGGCGGCGGCGTCTTGCCCAACCCAAGAACAGCAGTAGCGAGGTCGCTGCAAGAGCATCCTTGAGCGCCCAGATGATCGTTGCCAGTCAAGGGCGTATGGGTGACTTGGAAATGGACTTGATCCTTGGAGCAACGCCCAATGAAGCCATCCTCACTATTGTCGACCGCAAGACGGATTACATCTTCATCGAGCTCCTTCCGCAGCGAGGCGCAAATCGAAGCCTTTAGCCCGAGCTGTGAATAGGCGATTAGCCTTCCTCAAACGGCGAGGTCAACTGCATTCGATCACCACGGACAATGGGACAGAATTTGAGTGCTTATAGGAGCATTGAACGCAGTTTAAGGGTGCCTGTTTACTGCGCGCCCCTACCGCTCGACGGACAAGCCACACATCGAGCACGCCAATGCGCTGATCCGTCAATACCTGCCCAAGCACAGTTCGTTTGCGGGCTTGACGGCTGCAGGAGGTCAAAGGAGATTGAGTGGGAGTCTCAATAACCGCCCGAGAAAGAAGTTGGGGTACCGCACGCCACACGAGGTTTTCTACCTAAATTTGCAGCAAAGTGTTGCACTTCGTAGTGGAAAATACAGACTACCATCCTAGTCAAATCTGAATCCATACGAATAGTTGTAGAAAATATGTGTCTTGCTGCTATCAGTCTGTGAGGATGGGGTTGAGAACAAAAAACAGCAGACTGGGACTCTTTAGAGGAGCTTGCAGTCTGTTGTTTTCACACTTAGCTTGTCTTTGTTGTGGGGCCCAATAGGATTCGAACCACCCCTTGCTTGTAGGCAGGTGTCCAAACCAGCTGAGCTATAGGCCCAAGTGTATGTTGCCGAGGACGGACGTCTCTGCTTTGCGCCTCTTCTGCGGTGTGGGCCCAATAGGCCTCGAAATCTCTATGACTGCTTGCAGGCAGGTGCTCTAAAACCAGCTGGAGCTTACAGGGCTCCGCTTGAGTCGTTAGCAGGAAGGAGGGATGTCCTTTGCTCGGCAAAAGGTAGCGCAATTATTTTGATGGAGCCAAAGCCCTTGTTTCTGGAGCGAGCGACTCTCCCTGGGAGGTCTGCATGCTCACGGAGGAAGGCTGAGGCGAATGTATAGGTCGCTGGTGCGAAGCACCATTGCTCCACTGCCCGGAGCAGCAGTGGTCGCCCCTCGGAGCACATGTGCTGCACACGTCGAGCAGTGCACGATGTGCGCAGTACTCACAGGGAGTGCCCATGCGAGCATATTGAGGTTACAGCGACCTTGGACTGTGATGGGAGCAAAGACCTGCTCCTCGCTCGTAGGAGCAAAGTAGTCTCCAGGAGCGGGCAGATCTCGAGGTGGGATGTGCACTCAAGGGAGCAGAAGACCTGATAATGCCTATCTTTATGGGTGTTTTTAAGTTGCTTGTGCTAGGTGTAGATCTGTCGGACTGCTGGTATGAGCTTGATATGAATAATAAAAATCATACTATGAACAAGATCCTGCGCATGCTCGTCGTCTTCGGGATATTCTCTCTCGCACTGGCTTGCAAAAGAACGATCCAGTGACTCCTGACCCAGATCCTAAAGCCTGCCCCAACCAGAGCAACAAATTAAGCCCCAGCCCGAGCAGCCGAAGTCGGATATTCACTGGATCAGTCGACCTGCATATCTATCCCAGTGGATGGGGAAAGGCCGTGCTACAGAACTTTTAAGGAACGCTCGTGCAAGTGGGAAAGTGTAGAAGGTCTCGGTAGAGATAAGAGGAAATGAAGTCCTTATTGGAATCTAAGGCCTATCTGTCCTGGTCAATGTACTCACCTTCAAGGGTGGAGATGCTACCTATCAGCTCACCGTTAACCATGGAAGTTCCACCACACTCTTTAGTATTCCGTCATTGAACGCTACAGGGCAGAATATATATGCACGTTAACTCACCGTGAATAATTCGGTCGGAGGGCGTATCAGTGATGACGCTGGCAGAGAAGGAAGGTGAGACGGTGAGTCGGTTTATGCAGTTTGATATATCCAGCATACTGAAGATACCATGGAGTTTAGTCTCTTCTGTAAGAGTTTAGATCCATTAAAGGAATCAACCCCATCTGTCAGTCGATGGCCATCATACTGACCAAAGGGGGTTGCTGCTCAGCAGCTTCAGATGAAAACCTCGATATTGGAGTGTGCTGCTCCTGTCTCACGCGATGGGAAGTATATCTACGTAGTCTTCGTACGACGAAGAATTAGCGTCCTTTCACTGTCGCTGCTATTGTCGCCCACCTGGTACGAAGCGCAGGTAAGGATGTGTTTTTGTATAGAGCTACTGTGGTATAATGCAATAGTCTCCATAGAGCCCTTGGGTGAGCATCAATGGTCTGTTTCATCCTCACCGTGACGTAGTTTACTCAGATCTACTGGTTGTAAACTCTTTAATTAGTATTTTACAACGGTTTTTTTTTTATTTGCACCCTCAGACTAAACTGACAGTGTACCCATCACACGGAGTTTGAGAGTGCAAGGATCAAGAGCTCATCACCGTATCTAAGGAGATTGGTCCTGCCTCGCCCCCGAGGCTCAGGATACTGGCTATACAGTGTATGAGTAGCTGAAAGAGACTCCATTGTAAAAGTGTGCAATGATGAATCAGGCACGGACGAGCAAGCCACCAGAGGCCTAATACGAAGCTCCTGTAGAGTTCATCAGTTCTACAGGGTGGAAATATACCGGAGAGTGTCGCTTGAGGGTGAAGTCGAGGACTCTGTAGACGGTAAGACTTTTAGTAAAACAATCAGGTGTAGATATGAGCTATACAACCCCAAGCAAGTACCTCTAAGCATGTGGGTATAGTGACTGCAGGCCCACTGCTGGGCCAGTTACCTGGATGATATATGAATCAGGACCATCATCGGTCTAAGCTGCAGACAGAAGATCAGTCTCTGAAGAGTCTTGGCAGGTGGGTTTTTACCTTTGAGGCCGAGTTGTCTCCCAAAGATGGCCTTCATGTCGATGAGATGGTAAAGGCTTGAGCTCACCTCGAAGACCGAGACAATCGCTGTGGCAACAAAGTGAGCTGCGGAGTATCCCGATGAATATGCTCCCACCTTAGCACTGAAGAAAGGAGATCACGTGTCTGGGACCTTTGATCTTCTTTGCGCGACCCCTGAGCCTGGGAGGTACGCCTGTTATCCTATGTATGGCGGTAGCCTCCTCGAGGTGACAAGGCCCAGAGTGGAGTGCTGCAGGCTAGCTATCAGAGGGTAATACGATCCGAGGAAATGGAAGTGTAGTCCTTCCCCTGGAGCACAGCCTGGCGCAGAAAGTTTGCCGACGCTGAGGTGTCAGGAGCTCCCGAGTACAAGCACCTCATCGCCATGGGCGTTGCAATGTCATGGGCTTTATCGGCTCAGTACCATCGGGGATATACTTCCCCAATACCTATACGGGATGTTGATGACAAGATCGCCCTCTAACTACCTCAGGCGAGAGACTCGACTCTGGAGGAGATAGAGCAGCAGTGCCAGTTGGTCCACCCGGGGAGTTGTTATCGGGGATCGCCCGCGATCTGAATGTCTTCATCTCCCAGTGGCAGCAGGTACGCATCTTGAAGGTACTGACTGTAGGTGATGAGCTACGGGCTGGCTGAGGGGCTTAAGTTCCGTCCACAGGGTACGCTGATGTAACAGACCTTAAACCTATCGACGCTGCAGGACAAACTGACAGATAGGAGGATTCCACTGCCATGGACTTCGAGGCTATTACAGCCTCAGCCGGACCGGCGATGTACGGGCCTTTTTGCACAAGGATGCTGATGGAGTGGGTATCCTGAGTTTGTCCCTAAGAGCCATCCGCTCGACGGGTGGAATTCTTATGACGAGGACGAGCCCACCTGCATACCGGAGAGCGTATCTATCCTATGACTTGATCACGACCTCGCACACTGGTGCTGCCAGGTGATGGGTGGTAGCTCGACGGCAAAGAAGAGTATCGGGGACAACTTACGATGTTCGCCTTCACTATACCCCTGGGCAGTGTCTGAGATAGGTGGTAATCCGTTGTCTCCTACCGATGGCTGGCTGCCCACCTGGAGGCTGGCATGAGCTGAACGGGAGTCGCCCCAGCCCGTTACCGGAGTACTATAGTGGTGGGGATGCCATTGCAAGGTGCGCCCTGCCCATCCAGCTACACTTTGCTGCTTCGGTGACAACGTCTACAATGAGCGGATCTACAAGCCTGTAGTCCCCCTGTATCCTGGCCGGCTGAGGCCCATGTCTGAGTTAAAAAAGTGTGTTGCAAGGCCTATGATGTACGCTCTGGAGCAGAGTTGCACCCTGGACAGTAAGAGATCGCAGAGAGATTGAGGTTAAGGTCGATCACATCAGCGAGGTGGATCGTCTCTGCGAACCTAGTGCTAACGAGACGGAGGCGCAGCGTATCAAGCGTGAGAATAACTATAATATCAAGAAGGACTGCTGAGGCCAAGACCGGGACTCAAGCGTCTGAAGGAGCGTAAGACCAAGAACCCAGGAGGAATATCGGAAGGTACAAGCAGAGTACCCTCGTCGCTATTTACCCAATATGCAGCAGATAGGCTGACCTTCTTTTGACCGCAATTCCCTGGCTTTGTCTTATCGAGCGTCGGAGACCAGCCCTACTTTGACCCTGCACCAGTCCAATGTCTTTGACAAGAAGAAGATTCACCACGCGTCCTACGCTATCCACGGGACTTGATGATTACAGACATATTCTGCGAGCATAGGAATGGGCAGAACTATTCATCGGCAGAGATAACGAACTCGTCCTATATCCCCGTAGACTTGACGAAAAAGGGTGATAGCGCGCCTCGTCTCAGTGACGATGGTAGCTATTTAGCTTCCGTACCGCTGGAGGTGGGAAGAGTGATCGTCTGGCGGATGCTCAGCCTCCCCTGTTTGGCAATCGGCTTCAACCAGTCTCTCACCCGCATGAAGGTACCTCCTTCGCTAAGCCAGCAGGATTGATTATAGCGACCATAAGAGTGACGCTTCCCACTTGCCTTCCATCGATATGACAATTGGGATGATTATATATAGAGATAAGAGTTTGATATGGGAGCGCCGTTGGCTCCTCCATTGGCTTATATGCCCTTGATGGAACTACTCTCTGGCTGCACCTCCCCGTGGTATATGGATAGGTATCTGCCATCGCATGAGGTAGAGTCGACCTCAGACAGGTATTGGTGCTGGTACCTCTTCATTCACAGCTACTTATCCTTATAAGGATGCTGGGGCATCAGCTACTTGAATAAATATACATGCTCGAGGTGGCTACCAAAACCTCTTCTCCTCTTCCTAATGGGACATATTTGGTATAATGTTTATTTGAGCATTCTGAGCAGCAAGCAGTATTATTCTGTCCCTATAGTTCAGACCCTAATCAGTATGAGGAAACCTGTATACTGAGGTTTAAATGGTCGCTCCGACACTTCCATGCCTATGCTGATGGTAAGTATAAGGAAGCGGGCAAGATGTCCATTTCGGAAAATACCAACTATCAGCGCCAGTATGAAGAGAGGGGACACCATCATCCAGGAGATGCCTTGTTCTGGGTGAAGGATGGCGGATGGTAGCTTACAGATCATTGATGCCACTGGTCCGGTAAGCGTGGGCACTTGCCTTCCCAGGTACGTATGACCAGCCGAGTTCGCTAAGTACAAGAACTTGGATCACTTCTCGGTGCAGCGTATATACCATTTATGCCTCCTTATAATACTCATGGCTACAATCAGCGCTCAGCCCCTGGTCTGATACGGAGGGTGGTGCAGACCACGCCGGACTATAATGATAAAATGCAAATCCCCGAGTGAATATCAATTGGATAATGGTGTTGGGAGCATTATATCAAGACCTCCCCACTTATCAGCGCCACATCCGAAGAATTACGATTGGGTTAGCACAAGTGGCTCAGTTTCACCTATAAATGTCGATCCCAGTAGATACCAGCGAGGAGACAGAAGCTGTGTGCCTATCTCCCTGTGTCGTTTAGCCTTTGCCTCGGTTTCCGTCGGGGAGGGACAGTGTGTGGAGTTTACTTGGCGTGTGGAACCCCTGATGATCGTGAGCAGAGATGACCACCAAAGAAGTTTGTATACACTTTGCGACCCAATGGCTGCAAAGCCCAACCTCTTAACTCAATGAATTATGTTGAGGAATTCACCCTCAACCGTGGTAGAGCGATCATCAACTTTACTGAAGTATTGCGACAACCGCCGCAAGATCCTGACGAGCTACGCCTGCATAGTCGTCGAACCTTCATCTCCTACCTTCGCAAAGATAACCCGTCATCTACGAGGCCTTCATCCAGGGCTTCCAAGACGAGGACGAACTTGTACGCTGCTTTATGGAGGTCATCCGCCTCCTGAGCGTCTGCAGCGTCGAGGAAACCGTGAAGTCAACAATAAGTACGCCCCTTCTTCCGTGATCGTGACCCTCTTCCTCGAGGTCGTCGAGCTGTTGTATCACTACTGGCGCCGCATGGAGCGCATCGCTGTCGTCCACAACCAGCGTCAGGATGGCGTGCAAAACGTGCGCTTCGTGCAGGCTATGAGCTCTTCAACGAGCTTATCCCTCCATCTACCGCCGTACCAAGGAGGTCGTCAACGTCCAGCAACGTCTACCGCCAGACAACGGCTGGGCTACGCTGGGCCCTCACTCCTCGATGCCCCTTGAACGATCCTTCTGAGCGCAAGTGGCTCTCCGCCATCCCCTTCTATCAACTCCATCGTCATCAACCCACCCTACGTCACCTACACGAAGAAGAACACGCGTGACGGTATCTCCGCGAGCACTCCATCAATCCCTGTGTGGCGAATATGATCCCAAACGAAGACGAAATGGTTCCTCTATCCAGCAAGGTGGGTGACCTCTTGGCCTTCGTCTACTCCACAAGGACTTTATGTGCCACGGTTTAGGCTGGCAAACCTTCGAGCTCGCCAAGGAGGATGAATACGTAGGGAAGAAGCCCGATATGATTTACATCTCGGCTGACCCCTGATGGGCACGAAGAGAAAGCGCACCTTCTACTACAAGGACAAGAAGAACGATATCCCATCGGCTACGCCAAACTACCGCGATGAGATTGACTACTTGGCTATATGGAACGAAGATGCTCTGATGCTGCACAACTCAAGCAGATGAGCCGTGGCAACCTCCCTATTCACGGTGCTATGGTCAATATCATCCTGAAGAATGGGCGGAGGCGAACATCATCATGGGCGATAGCGGCGTTGGGAAGAGCGAAAGCCCGAGGCCTTCCGCACGCTCAATGAGAAGTACATCCGCCATATGCGCGTCATCTTCGACGATATGGGCTACCTGCATCGTGGAAGATGGCATCGTGCGTGCCCATGGTACGGGAGACTGGTGCCTCGTGCGTACCCGACGACCTCGACCTGACCTACGCCTTCAGCCAGCTCGACCGTGGGATTTACACCAACCCCGGCGGTCAATGCCCGTGTGACCATCCCCATCGCCACGTACGAACCGATCTCTATGGGCTTCCCCGTGGACTACTCTACTGCTAATAACTACGCCGAAGCTGAGAGAAGATCCAGCCTCGGGTGATATTGAGGAAGCCATCAAGACCTTCGAAGCTGGAAAAGACGCCGTGCCAAGGGACAACGACGAGAAGGGGTTAGTGACCGCTACCGCCAATCCCTTCGGCCCGGTGCAGGAGTCGAGCTCGCTGTCAGCTCATCCGTAGCTACTCCCGAACCTTTGCCCACAATGAAGGTCGGGAGATGCATACCCGTCTGGCGGTCGAAGGACAGACCAAGACCGCCCTCGTGCTGCTGCGGAAGAGCTCTTCAGTATGATTAACGAAGACTAAGCCCGGAGGCTTCGCCTGAGTTAGGAGGCGCGCCCACAGACCCCGATGGTCTGTAGGGCGCGTGTCGTTTTAGAGGTCGTGAGATGTGGGAGGCTCGTGGTATAGACGGTAGGCTGAGACGCTGACCCCACGAGTGAGGTAGGAGGAGCAGCCTCGAGTGAGAGCGGATAGTGCAGCATCAGAGCAGGCACGCTCGATAAGTTCCACCCCTCGCGCATCAGCTTGGCCCCCACTTAAGGGGAGGAGCAGCGCTCGGTACTGCTCCAACGAAGGGGAGGAAGAGGAAGGTCAGAAGACTCACGGGGACAGAGAGGAGCGTAAGGGGACGATGAGGAGGGCAGACCAGAGGAAGGCGAGCGAACTACTGCCGAAGAGATGGAGGCTCAGAGGGAAGAGGAGGGCTGGACGGAGAGCGTCATCGCCATGCCTGACCACAGGTAGCGTAGTAGCGGCGGTGCGTAGCGTGCCGAAGAGCCCCTGATGGGGCGGTAGAAGAGGCGGACACTCACCAGAGCCAAGTAGGTCATCAGGAAGCCTCGCACCTCGTGAGGCTGAGCGGTGCTAAGAGCAGCCGAGCAGGGCTGGGACGGTGAAGACTTCGAGGGCACAGACGGGACGACGCAGGAGACGGAAGCCGAGGGACATCGAGAGCATCCCCGCTGCACGGAGCGTGGGGATGCTTGCCCCGTGCAACGAGCGTGAAGCCCCACGCAGCCCCGAGTAAGAGGAGGTAGCGACCCCGTGCATGGCGACGCAGAGGGGGCAGGGACGAGCAGAGGAGGCTCAGCGCACTGATGACCACCGCTAAGTGGAAGCCACTGACGGCTAAGAGGTGCGCCACACCGCCACGCGCGCGAAGGAGGAACGAAGCCCCTTCCCGAGCGCATCAGTGCGTCTTTCCCCGAGGCCAGTAGGCCGGAGGCAAGCGGGCGTAGGGGCTGAGGGAGGTCCGGGAGAGGCGTCGAGGGCATCACGGTGGCGCAGGGCGTAGCTCGTAGGGGCCTGCCAGAGGAGGGAGCCTGTCGGTCGGGTGGTGGGAGAGGAGGTGTGCTTGTCCTATGGTAGCTATCCCTTCGCTGAGGAGATACCGCCCGTACGAAGGTCGCTCACTGAGGAAGCGGTCGGTTGTGCGGATTTGCTCAAGGGAGAGTGTGAGCGTGTCGCCTACTTGGATGGGTGGAGCTGAGGGTAGGTATTGGTCTGCTTTGCGCTCAGCTCTTCCGGTCCTGAGGTGACGAGGCGGAGCAGGAGTAGAGGGTGGTGCGCTTCCTTCGCTGAGGGGGCGAATCGGACAAAAGCAGGAGTCTTTCGCCACATGCCCACGGTGATGACCTCCTGTGCGCAGGGGCCGATGGAGGAGGAGGGCTTGATGACCTCCTGGATACTGCGCGCATAGTAGAGGCGTGCCCCGAGAAGGAGCAGTAAGCCCAGCCCGATGCGTAGGGCAAGGGTGGAGCGTGCTTGCCCTCTTACCTCGGCATTGTAGGCTTCGGAGTGGTTAGGGCGCAGGCATATTGCCCCTAGTGGGAGCTCCTCCCACAGAGTGCCAAGCCGAAGCTGAGCGCACTGTGAGGGAGGAGCTCTGTGGAGAGGTAGCCCAGGAGCAGGATGCCGAGGGCGAGCGGGTAGCTACGGCTCACCGAGGCGATGGTCGGGTTAAGAGTCCACGCTCGTAGCTCTGTCGTAGCCAGCGAGCGAGCGTCTTGAGGCTGTGGATAGCGGCCTTGGGGGTCTCATTGAGAAGACATAGCTCCCAGCCACGAGGACATCCGCCCCAGCTTCTACGAGGGCAGCACCCGTGGTGGCATTGACCTGCCGTCGACTTCGATGAGGGTGAGAGTCCCCGCTCGTCGATCATTCGGCGCAGACGCTTGACCTTGTCGAGGGTCTGAGGATGAACTTCTGTCCGCCGAAGCCTGGATTTTCGACGCTCATCAGCAGCACCATATCCAGGTCAGCGAGGACATCACGAGGAGCCTGACAGCGTGTGGGGGATTGAGCGTCACGGCAGCCTCATCCCTGCGTCCTTGATGGCTCCGATGGAGCGGTGTAGGTGAGGGCTTACTTCGTAGTGACGTTCATCGTGTCGACCTGAGGGCAGCAAGTTCGCGTACGAACTTCATCGGCTCGACGATCACGGATGCACGTCTAAGGGCTTCTCGATGATAGCGAATGGCTTTCGAGGATGGGAAGCCGAAGGAGATATTCGGACAAAGACGCCATCCATGACGTCGAGTGTAGCCAGTCGGCCCCACTTTGGTTTGATGAGGCGACGTCTCTCGAGACGAAGGAAGTTCGCCGAGAGGAGCGAAGGCGAGATGATCGCCTGCTTTTTGCCCAGCAAGTCAGTAGGGAAAAGAGGAGAGAAGAGGCGATTAGACCAGAGCGGCCAAGAGGCGGAGCTGGCGGAGCGTCTCCGATGGCGGGGCTGGGTACGCCGAAGGCCGTACGGGCAATAAGCTAAGCTTTTTCGTCAGCATGCGGGGTAGGTCTGTGTCATACGCAGTCGGGGTAAGAACTAGTGAAGGAGCGGGGCGGCTCGTCGAGGGAAGACCGCCCCGCCTATGGGTATAACGTCGTCGCTGGATTGTATTATTTGTGCCGCTGTAGTGGGCGACGGTGCGACTACTTGAGCAGCTCCTTGATGCCACCGAGGAGGAGAGAGACGCCTGAGGCTTCGTAGGGAGGTAGATGGTCTTGTTGTCCTGCCTCGTAGTCATCTCCTTGAGGGTCTGAGGTAGTGCACGGCGATGAGGTACTGCGCTGGGTTAGCACCTGATCTCGACAGCCAGGGCGATCTTGCGGATGGCTTGAGCTCAGCTTCGGCTGTGAGGAGCTTGGCTTCGCTTCGGCCTTAGCGATCGCAGGACTTGAGCTTGACGCTCCTCTGCATGGTTAATCGCTCGCTGCATGCGCCCTTCGGACTCACGGATGGTGGCCTTCGCCCTTCGGCGTTGAGGATCTGGGCGCTTGTCGCGCTCGTACGCATCTGCTTCTCCATGGCATCACGGATGTCGCGTGGGGATTGATGTCTGAGCCGACGTGCGTTGACCTTACGCCCCACTTGTTCGTGGCCTCGTCGAGGATGATGCGGAGCTTGTTGTTGATAGTGTCATGATGTGAGGGTCTCATCGAGGTCCATCTCCCGATGATGTTACGCAGGCTTGTCTGGGTGAGCTTCTCGATGGCATCGGGGAGGTTCTGGATTTTCGTAGACCGCGCGCATGGGGTCGACGATCTGGAAGTAGAGGATGGCGTTGATCTCGGTGACGACATTATCCTTCGTGATGACGCTCTGGCGAGGGAAGCTGCAGACGGTCCTCACGCAGGTCGATGTTCGTGATGTCGGTGAAGCGTCACGAGGGTCTGCCCGTTGGGCCCAGGGATGGTGTATCTCCAGCGCATGGAGCGAGGGCGGTCGATGAAGGGGATGATGATGTTCACGCCCGAGGAGAGGGTGCGGTACTTACCGAGTCGCTCGACGATGACGGTCTAGCGACTGCTGTACGATGCAGAGCCCTTGGTAGATGGTGAAGATGACCAGAGGGCGATGACCAGAGGGATGATGAGTCTCGATAGGCATAAGAGTAGGGGGTTAGTTAAGAGGTTCGACGTGTAGGATAAGGCTGTCGTAGCCGATGATGCGGACGGTGCTGCCTGCCTTGAGTGGGGCGGTGCTCGTTTCGTGGCGCGCCAGCTGTCGCCATCGACAGCGATGCGACCACCTTGCTCCCCTGCGGGGATATCTTCGGTGACCAGAGCGTGGCGACCCATGAGGGCTTCCCATCCCGGTCTGCTTCATGAGTGAGCGAACCAGCGTGCCATCAGGGCTTGAGCTAGCCAGGAGAGGAGGCTTCACAGAAGAAGAGGACTTGCACCAGCCAGCTGCTCCGAAGAGACAGGGGAGGATAGGCATGAGCGCCCACTGCAGCAGGCTAAGATGAAGCCAGGGGTGATGACCTCTAAGACGAAGAGGATGAGTGCGGCGAGGAGCCACAGCTGCCATATGAGGGGAGGAGGAGTAATTCGGGCATCGTAGATAAGTGCTTAGTTAGATGGAGCTGGAGCAAAGTTAACCAAACTGCACTACTATTCCTATCGGGCATAGTCTAGGCCACATGGAATATTATTTGTTTAGTAAACAAAGATGCTTCAACCTTAGGCAGGGAATCAAGTAGTATCGTATTCTCATACTATTTCTTTCTATGGCTGTCCTTTTCAGCTTTTTCTAACTGGGTCTGCAAAGTGACAGACCTCTATAAAGTTTGATATCTTGTCCATGCTCATCGGATGGAGGCTATATTGGCAATCATCAATTGCACACCTTCCGTCAGGCATTTTTAATGGTATATATCTCCGTGCTGATGGCAGAAAACAGTAATGTCATATGGGAGAGGTGTATCGTCATCCATATCAATCTTCCATGTGACGGCACATTGTTGAGATCCCATTTCCACTTTGTAGGTAGCATCTGTTTGAGCCTCTTGTTTTTCATCCTATGGGATAGGTAGCGGGCTATACTAGCTACAAAACGAGAAAATGTTAATACAAAGATAGTAGACTGCAGTATGCATCGTGAGAAGATAGTGTTTCCCAAGTATTTGCTGGTAAATGAATTGTATAGTAGCTTGATAGAGGCAACCTATTCAACAAGAATACTACTAAAGGATTCCCTTAGGACACCTTCAATAGGTATAGTACCTAGGATAGAGATTATCTTTCATGAATACTTTTGATCAGTCATTGGGGAGAGATTAGAGCTGAGGCAGGGGTCGATCCGCTGGAGGGGCGGGCGATGAGATTATGTGGGCTAGTAGCAGGAATTATCAGCCTCTATCTATAGACGATATTCTAAGCTCGTCGGGGTGGGGAGGGAAGGTCGTGTTGGGAAGCTGACAGTGTTGGGGCATAGAAGATGAAGGAGTAGATGCGGGCAGGGAGGAGAGGAGAAAAGGTCGGGGGCTACCTGCTGAGAAGGTGCGAGTGGCTGGGAGGGTCTGGCTGGTGAGTAGGGGACGATTGGCGGCGGAGAGCGGAAGGAGGACGCACCCGTGGGAGGTCGGGAGGAGTCCTGTCGAAGTAAGCCTCCGGAGGTGGTGAGGTCGCCTGCTGTGAGCCCTCGATGAAGTAGCCTGAAAGGCCGCTCTCCGCAGGGAGGGGGACTGACTCAGTGCTTTCCACAGTGAAGGTTGAGTAGATGCAGCTCATCAGAGCGAAGTACATCGTGGCGAGGGTGAACTCCCTCTCGGGTAGAGGAGGACAAGGCTGGACACTTCCCTTTGAGAGGTGTGAAGGGAGACGTAGGGCTTCGGTGGCAGCTGTGTCGAGGACGGAACTTGCTCCGGTGTGGTGTAGCGGGGCGGTCGTTAGCTTGCGCCCGGCACGTATCCCCGTGAGGAGGTGTCACATAGGGCATCAGCTCGGCTCTGAGGGTACTGTTGGATGAAGGTCTCCAGTTGGTCTCGGAGGCGTGCTTCGTTCCTCGACTGCACTTCGGTCAGGGCGGTGAGGAGCAAGGCCTTCGGGCGAAGCTGTCATCGTGATAGGGGCAGGGAGTCGAGCTGGGTGAGAGTGTGTCGTGCTTGCCTGAGGGTCTCCCGAGCGGTAAGCCTCGTAGGCGGTGTCGTAGAGCTGGGTGGAGCGGTGGCCAGAGCCGTGAGGGTGTGGCGCACATCGGGGAGCGGAGGAGGTTAGCTCTAGGGGCTGGAGGGAAGTCACGGAGGTAACTCAGGGCGCAGTTCTTCGGCATCGGCATCACGTCCTGTCACGCAGGGCGAGGAGCAATTGTCGGTAGGCGACTCTTCCCTCTGGGCAAAGTGGGAAACTCCTCAAGAGGCGTACGTAAAGAGTAGCCACTTCCGTCCAGTCGCTCAAGGGGAGCGCCTCAAGATGGAAGCTATCGTAAAAGAGCACCGGCAGGGTATCACGCATCGCATGTGCTGTGGGGCGTGAGGGAAGGTCACGGAGGTAGGCTGCTCTATTCAGGGGCATCGGCGGAGGAAGCGGAGAGGGGAGGCTGTCTCCTTCGGGTCGTTGTGAAGGGACGAGCGAGCCTGTCCGCTGGCTTCTATTCCACTCATCTGTGGGGGACGACCCCCAGCGCTGGCGGAAGGCGGTGCGCCCAAGGGCTATTTGCTCGGGGCTATCGAAGTACGAGCCTGCGGACTTATTCGCCGCCGAAGAGCTTGCTGAGCCGAAGGGAAGGATGACTCCGTCTTGAGCTTTCCTTCCTCTTGTCTGCATCCGCCCTTTGTGCGATGAGGCTATCTATATAATGGTAGAGCGTAGGGCGTGGGGAGGATGCCAGACGCAGAAGACTGTCCGTGCGGTGGGCGGTGCGGTAGGGGCTGAGCTGGAGGAGCCCTGGGCGGAGCCGCTCCACGGTGGGAGTAGTCGCGTGCTGCGCAGGTAGTAGGGGATAAGCCTGTCGAAGGCTTCGGCTGCCTCGGGATACGCTTGTCTTCGAGGGCAAGCAGGCTCATGCTGTGGTAGGCTTCGGCGACAGTCTGCTTTGTCAGCTGTGCAGAATCGATACACTGATGGAAGGCGGTGTGTGCTTCGTCACGCTGCCGCTCCTGAGGAAGGCTTCTGCCAATGCTAAGCAGATGGCGGAGCAGTGGGGCGCATAGTGGTGCAGGCGGCTTAGTCGCCCCGAGCGGACGGATGCCTTTGTCTGGCTGGGGAGCGAGGGAAAGGGGTGTAGATGAGCGGCCAACTCCCTAGCGCAGGCAGGGGACTCACTGCGCTCGGCTTGGGGCCGAAGGCGTGTGCTTCCTGGCGTGCCCCCAGCTTCGAGGATCTGCCTCTGAGGAAGTGAAGACGCGCACGCTGCAGGGCAGAAGGTTCTTTGCCGACCAGTGTGTCTAAGTGCTGGAGGGCGATGGAGTCTGCCCCTCGGCCAAGGCGAGTTCGGCGGCGGCGGTATGGTAGAGTCGTGGCTCGTGGCGAGCACTTCACTGCTCCCTCGGCGAAGTGTGTCAGCTCCTCTCTCGGCCTCCGAAGAGTTGGCCACGGAGGTGTAGAGACGGGCAAGGTAGGAGACGGGCGACGTCACCACTTGAGGCTCGGTGGCATAGCGGCGCAGGAGGTCGAGGAGGGTCGTGTAGTGGCTGTGAGGTCACCGCCATGAGCTGGCTAGTGCGATGAGGAGCCACGCTTCGCTGAGTGCAGGGCTGTATTCGGTTCTTATTCTGCAGGCGCACCGCCTTGGGGTCGCTGCGCCAGTGTGGTGGTCAGCTTGCGTGTGATGCTGTGCTCTTCGATGGCCTTGCATGCCTCTCCATGGTGCGCGTGCAGGGAGGAGGTGGAGGAGTTCCGCTTGAGCTGGGGAGGAGTGGGTCGATGGGAAGGCGGAGCGCATAGTCTTCGCTCACAGATTCGAAGGCAGTCTGGTAGGTCGTCTCGTAGGCTTCATGTGCGTGTGTAGAGGACGTCTGTACTTGCGTGAGGAAGGCTTGCCATGCGTGAGCTCAGGGGTGTTCAGCTGTCGGGCGCAAGCCCTGAAGAGAGGATGAGGAAGGGGAGGGCAAGTGCCTGGCTCTTAGCCACTGCGTCCCTTGGCCCTGCTTCTGCAGGATGGAGCTGACATTTGACGCAAGCGCCAGGAAGAGGAAGAGCAGAAGGATAATCAGCACGCCTGAGGGACACTGATGAGGTAGTAGCTGAGGAGCAGGCCACCAACGTTGGCGATGAGACAGAGGATGATAGACCAACTGACAATCTTGCGGAAGTCGGCGGTGAAGAGTCCCATCGTGGTCTGCGGTAGAGTCAGGGCGATAGTAGGAGCATAATGCCCACCGAGCGGATGGTCAGCACGAGGCTCACGGCCACCAGCAGCAGCAGCCACGCTCCCAGAGTCCGACACTGATACCTCGCACACGAGCGAAGTCACGGTCAAAGGCCGTGTAGAGAATTTCGATAGCGTGGGCACGAAGAGCCCGATGGCAGGGAGCGACAGCACGCCGAGGGCGATGCGAGGTCGCCTGTCGTCACTCAGAGGATATTACCGAAGAGGTAGGCAGGAGACTGGTGGCATAGCCTGGAGTCAAGGTCATGAAGAGCACACCTAAAGCCATCCCTAAGGCCCAGATGCTGGCGATGGCAGAGTCTCACGGATGCCTTCGGTACGGCTGAGTTTGCTGATGGAGAAGGCGGCGAGGATGGCTGCACCAGCTGCCGAGAGGATGGGATTGATACCGAGGTAGATGCCGAGCCCTATCCCTCCGAAGGAAGCGTGCGTGATGCCTCCGCTGACGAAGACGATGCGCCGCACCACGATGTACGCCCCTACAATCCCGCAGACGATGGCGGTGAGCAGGGGAGGCTGTGAGGGCGTTTTGGAAGAACTGATAGGTGAAGATACTGGGCATCGGTGCGTAGGGGACTCATACGAAGGCAGATCGCTTAGGCTACGGGGCTGGGCTCGTGCCGACCGACGATAGCGTGGTAGTCTCTATTCTCTCCGACGATGAGGTGAGCTCGGGGCGCAGGGTCTCGGGGAACTCAATCCCACGTAGCTGGAGGCTACGCACCCAGGCAGGTACTTCGTCTGCATCCAGTGAGAGGAGGATGTCACGGAATTCCTCCACCTCGCCCTCCTTGTAGGCTCCAGCGGCACGCCCCTTGTAGCGGTCCAGCTCTTCGTCATCGAAGTATTCGATGCGCTCGCTGACGGCGGCCAGCAGGCTGTCGGTCTCGCAGGTCAAGTGGTTGCCACAGCACCCTTCGCCGTGGGGAAGTTCTTGGGGGTCGGGCTCGATGATGACCTCACCGCGTGCGATGCGACGGGCCTTGAGGTACGACTGTATGGTGCCGACCAAGGCGGCTACAGCCCCCAGTGTAGCGAGGGCGATGACTATGACGAGGATACTTCCCATGCGGGCTATTCAGAATATATTCGTTGGAGACAATGCTTATCCATAAGCATATCCATACAAAGATAGTTCATTCACAAGGACTAACTGCCTATACCTCGGCATGCAAGCAGAGCGTCTGTTTCCCTTAATATCCTCAAAACGATTACTTTTGCATCATAGAGAATAACTCATATTTTTTCGGCTATGAATGACGGTAGAGTCTAGTAGCATCTATTAGAATAGATGCCAGTATGATGGCTCAGCTCAAGGCAGATGCAAGGATGAGAACAGGAGCTTGAGTAACTATTTAGAGACGCTCTTGTATAGGGTGTGTCGCCCCATGAATGCAGATACCCTTGAGGGCCTATAGAGAGTCTCTAGAGGAGAAATGGCAGGAGTTGTGGATATGAGTAGACAGAGGCAATGCTTGCCTCCATCTAGGGGAGATGAGTGAGGCGCATTCTTTTCACCACAAAGTTTCGGAAGGATATCAAACGGTACGTCAACCAGCTGAAGAGGTTGGAGAGGGTACGTGATGTGATCATGATTCTGGAGCGTGGAGATGAAATCCCTAAGTCGCTACGACCACTACAAACTTATAAGCAACTATTCCGATTGTTTAGAGCTTCACATAGAGTCTGATTTGCTCCTGATTTGGAGGGAACAAACTGAAGAAGGAGAGTAATCGTACACTTGCTTAGGCTGGGTAGTCACTCAGACCTGTTTTAAATGAGTATCGGAGGCAATGTGCTTTGCCCCCGATATCTTTCCTATCTTCTCTGCTATAATCCCCGCGAGCTCCCTAAGTTTGTGGGGATTAGTATTTCTGTACTCCTTTACTATTGTCCCTCGTTCCAGAGGACTAACTGCCTCCCACTCAGCACGAAATGGCGAGATAGGGAGGGCAAAGCCGAGGGCGGTGCAGCCGATGTGCACCGCCCCTCGGCTTTATCTTGTAGAGGTGTCTCTATGACTTAGAACATGTACTGCACACGGAACTGCAGGGCATTGACCAGCTTCGTGTCAGCCTGCCCCCACCGCTTGACCTGCATGTGGTGGTAGTTTAGGCGAAGAGCTACATACTTATTCCAGTAGTAGGAGAGTCCCAGCGCTGTAGTCGGTCATCTTCCCTGCACCAGCCAGCCCAGGGATGACTCTCCGGACAGAGCACCAGCATCCGTCAGGTCAAGGAAGCCGCAGCCGAGCATCAGCTCAAGGTTCTGGAGTTAGGCGTATCGACCCCCGAGGTGGTGTAGTTGTACTTGTAGTCTACGGGGTTGACGATCATCCCACGAGCGGAGATGTCGAAGCCCTTGGTGTCGTAGGCCTTGTCTCCAGTGCGGTTGACGTGACCACAGTACTGGCTGCTGACCTGCACGTTGTGGAAGATACCCTTGAACTCCGCCGTGAACTTATTCTCCCAGCGAGCATCGTTCAGCTGAATGCCCATAGCATTGCGCTTGTCGACGATCGTCAGGTACTTCTTGGCGTAGCCGATGGTATAGCCCCCCTTGAGATCCGACTCAGCCTTGCGGTGGAGTGCGCTGAAGCCTACATGGAAGCCTGCCCCATTGTCTCAAGATGGGACGCCAGACGAGACGTCCAGCCACGGTAGCCTTGTGGGGCTTTGTCGGTGCTGGTGGTGAGGGCTGAGTTGTCAGCGAAGGCACCATACTGCCACCAGATATTTTTGTTGGAGATGGTGCATCACGCCGATACGACGGCCGGGCTGGTAGATGTTTGCTTCTGGGCTCATCGAGGTACTCTTTGCTGGCAGAGCTGTAAGCCGAGGAGAGACCGAAGGGGACGGTGTAGTGTCCAGCACGGAGGAAGTTATTCTTGCTGAAGCTGTACTGGAGGTAGACATCCTGAGGGAGACCTTGTTGGCAGTGAAGGATGCATCCCCACGGAAGTACCAGTTCTGACCGTAGTATGCCTTGAAGCCAATACGCATATCACGGAAGCCGATACCATCGTTCATCGTACCATCGAGCTTCTTTGCCGCATCGTTCTGCGAATAGGTAGCAGCATCAAAGAGGGCGCGCCCCGTGACCTTGACCTCGAGCTTTGTCCCTGTGCCGAGAGGGCCGTCATCGTGCTGAGCGACGTGATCTGCCAGGAGTAGGCTATGCTTGATATTCATAGGATAGATAGTTCTTTCTAGTGAATAGTAAGCACGGATTAGAGGTATCCTCGATCTGTCGTAGGCACGGATAGCCTGGAGGAAGCGTGCATTGACATCGCTCAGCAGGTAGAGTCCATCGGCATTGCGCTTGAGTCCCTTGAGGCTGAGGGGAAGACCATAGGAGGATTCTGCAGGTTGAGCTGCTCGATGGCGCGGAGCTGCTGGGTGGTCTGGCAGACGATGTTGACATCGCAGTAGAGCTTCCCGTCCTTATTTTCGTACTTCTCGAAGACGACCTTACTGCCAATAGGGGTCTTCTTCTCGATGGAGTTAGGAAGTTCGTAGGGCTCTACATCGAGGGCTGCTGTGACGGAGGCAATGTTGGAGTCGTGACCGCAGAGGAAGGCGAACTTACGCCCCTTAGCGTTCAGCTCATCGTACATATAGGTCAGGAGAGGGTGTGCTACATTGACTGCGACGATAGGGGCAGCGAAGAGCACATCTCCATAGACATCCTTGATGCGTGCGATTTGTGTCCAGTCTTCGGTGGTGAGGTTGTGGCCGAAGGCTGCCTTCTGGCATCGGGTTCTTCGTAGTACTGGAGGATGAAGGCATCGGAGCAAGTCGTGGCATCCTTGAGGGAGCCCTTCATGCGAGGTTCTTCACCACGCTCGAGGAGGATCTGCGTATCGTAGTTGTCGAAGGCGCAGATCTTCCCTTCCTGCAGGCAGGAGAGTCCTTGAGGTCGAGGGTGGAAGCGGTGATAGTGTAGGCTTTCTTCAGACCTTCGTTGATACCACGGATGCCATGCTTACCGCCCATGGCTGCGATTTGCTTGAGGGCTTTGCTTGAAGGATTCGCTGACCTTCGTCAAGCGAGGGAAAAGACGGGTCCATCTTGCTGGGGACGTAGCGGTGGTTGACCTGGATGTCAGCAACAGGGAGGAAGGCGGTCGTGAAGTAGCGAGCCGTGGCGATGCAGCGCTGCATGCTGTTGGCGTAGATGTTTACTTCGTCGCGTGTGGGGTTAGCGTTTTCCTTGAAGAGGCCAGCATCGACCGCCCACTTACGGAAGTAGAGGCCGAACTGGTTTTCCAGTGCGCCACCGCGTGAGGTCAGTTCGCTGGCACCAGAAGTCCAGGCGAACCAGGGGTGTGTAGTGACCTTCTCGAGGAGGCTACCCTTGGTGGAGATGGGGCACGGATGTTGTGACGGCTGAGGACAACGGCTTCTGTGAGCGTGTACTTGTCCTTAAATTCCTGTGTTCTTTGCTTCTGGGCAAAGAGGGATGGCGCAACCGCGAGGAGCAAAAGAAGCGCCACCGAGAGCTTAAACTGTCTCATATAGCTTGTTATTAGATAAAGTCCTCTTCTGAGGAGGTGGATGTCGTGAAGTATCAGAGGCTCTGGCACAGAGTGGAAGCAGAGCTGAATTGTCTTTCTTAATTTAACCGACGCAAATGTAGTGATATTTGCGCATTCTCTGCGTTGTGTTATCCTGCTTTTTAGGATGGGGCTTCTGAGTCACTCTGTTTGTGAGGTATGCTTGTGGGGTAGGGTAGGTGGGATTTTTCTGCTGTATAGCGCGTGGAGGAGTATTGGTTGATACTGCGAAGTACTACTGGTGATGCCTCCGACCAGTAGTGGTCGCTCCGTGACCACTACTCCTCCGAGCGTGGAGCAGTAGTGGTCGAGGCATCATCTGCGCAGTGGGGAGGGGATGAGCTTGGGAGGTGGGAGCTCTTTATTCTGTGGTGTGGAGAGGCGCGAACTTATGGCGTATGTATCCGATAGCTCGCCCTTCTCTGCCTCGGTTGTAGGGAGGTATAATATAGGGTTCGCGCGCACGAGTGAGTGCGATTAGCGAGACTTCTTATAATGGGTGTTGGGAAGAGAGGTGCTTCCTTAATTTATTAAGGAAATAGAGTAGTATTTGACATGAAATTATTCCTATATTTGCATCCACTTAGTGAAGGGGATGGGGCATAGTATCCCACCTCTGAGACGACGAAATCCGTCAGCACGATCACGAGTCATTTATATTGTATAATTAACTACCGCATGAAGCAAGCAAAGCATTGGGCTGCCGTTCTGGCCTTGGCACTGGCCTCTGGCTGGAGCGCCTTGGCGCAGACGATCAGTTCGCCCAACAAGGGTCTCCCAGCTGCACTTCTCTATGAGTCAGGATGGGGCGCCTATGTATCGCCTGTCTTTTGCCGATGGGCGGGAGATTATCCGTCCCAGCCACCTCGGGCTGGAGATGACCGACGCAAAGAAATCCTTCGACAAGGGCCTCGAGGTCACGGGAACGAAGGAGTCTACCTTCGATGAGACGTGGAAGCCCGTCTGGGGCGAAGTCAAGTCGATTCGCAACAACTACAACGAACTGCTCGTCACGCTCAAGAAGACGAGCAACGGCGACCCTATAGCTATTCGCTTCCGTCTCTTCAACGATGGGCTCGGCTTCCGCTATGAGTTCCCAGGTGGCAAGGATCGTAACTTCTATGTCGTCAAGCGCGAGCTCACGGAGTTCGCTATGACGGGCGACCACAAGGCACACTGGATCCCAGGTGACTACGATACCGAAGAGTACGACTATCAGCACAGCCGTCTCTGAGAGATCCGTGGACTCTTTGACAAGGCCTTCACGGAGAACTGCTCGCAGACCGCCTTCTCCAAGACGGGCGTGCAGACCCCTCTGATGCTCAAGACCGACAAGGGTGTCTACATCAACCTGCACGAAGCGGCACTCATCGACTTCCCTGCGATCAACCTTGATCTGGATGACAAGACGATGACCTTCCATGTCGAGCTGACCCCCGATGCACAGGGCAACCGTGGACACATCGAAGCCCCCTTCAACACGCCTTGGCGTACGGCTATCGTCAGCCGTGATGCACGTGACATCCTTTCCTCTAAGCTCACCTACAACCTCAATGAGCCCTGTGCCTATGAGACTACCGACTGGATCAAGCCTATTAAGTATGTAGGGGTCTGGTGGGAAATGATCACGGGTAAGAGCTCGTGGGCCCTACACCGATGACCTTCCTTATGTGAAGATCGGTGAGACGGACTACTCGAAGGTGCGCCCCAACGGCAAGCATGCTGCCAACACCCAGCACGTCAAGGAATACATCGACTTTGCTGCGCAGCATGGCTTCGATGCCGTCCTGGTAGAAGGCTGGAATATCGGTTGGGAAGACTGGTTCGGTCACAGCAAGGATCGCGTCTTCGACTTCGTCACTCCTTATCCCGATTTCAATGTCGCTGAGCTCCGTGACTACGCCTAAGAGCAAGGGCGTGAAGATCATCATGCACCACGAGACCTCTGGCTCGGTCAGAAACTACGAGCGCCACATGGATAAGGCGTACCAGTTCATGGTCGCCAATGGCTACTCCGCCGTCAAGAGCGGCTATGTGGGCAACATCATCCCACGTGGTGAATACCACTACGGTCAGAGCATGGTCAACCACTACCTCTACGCTGTCAAGGAAGCTGCTAAGTACAAGATCTCCGTCAACGCCCACGAGTCCGTCCACATGACGGGGCTCAGCCGTACCTATCCGAACCTCATCGCGCAGGAGTCGGCACGTGGTCAGGAGTATCAGGCCTTCGGTGGTAGCAAGCTCAACCACCTCACCGTCCTCCCTTCACGCGTCTGATCGGTGGCCCAATGGACTATACCCCCTGGTATCTTCCAGATGGATATCAATAAGTACAATCCCCACAACAACTCCCACATCAATACGACCCTCTGTAATCAGCTCGCCTGCTACGTCACGATGTACAGCCCGCTGCAGATGGCCGCCGACCTGCCCGAAGTGTATGCCAAGCACATGGATGCCTTCCAGTTCATCAAGGATGTAGCTGTTGACTGGGACGACACGAAGATCATCGAAGCTGAGCCAGGTGAATACATCACCACTCGCTCGTAAGGCTAAGAACGCCGACAAGTGGTTCGTGGGCAATGTCGCTGGCTACGATGGCCACAAGACGAACCTGACGCTTGACTTCCTCGACGCTGGTAAGACCTACACGGCTACCATCTACGCCGACGGCAGGGCACACATAAGACCAACCCCGAAGTGTACTCCATCCGTAAGGTGCAGGTGAAGAAGGGCAGCAAGCTCTCGCTCACCTCTGCTCCTGGTGGTGGCTTCGCTATCTCCATCCTTCCTAATAAGAAGTAACGTAGAGACCTTCTTCAGAGGCCACGAAAGCAACGGCTTTCGCTGCCTCTGGGGAAGGTCTCCTCTATTCTATAACCCCTACAGATTTAATGTAAGATGAAAGCTATTTTACGCCTACCTACTTCTGTCTCGCTCTGCTCTTCTTGGCAGCTCCAGCGTGGGCACAGGAAGTTCAGGTCAAGGGGCAGGTAGTGACAACAAGGGTGAAGCCGTCATCGGTGCTTCCGTCCGTGTCAAGGAGACTTCCAAGGGCGTCATCACCGACATCAACGGTCACTTTGCCCTGCGTGCTCCCAAGGCTGGTCACCCTCGTGGTCTCCAGCATCGGGTACACCACGCAGACTGTTGCCCTCAGCGAGTGCTACGCAGTCGCTGAAGATCGTACTCGATGAAAGCGCACAGAACCTCAAGGAAGTCGTCGTCGTCGGCTACGGCTCGATGCAGAAGAAGGACCTCACCGGATCGGTCAGCTCCCTCAATGAAAAAGAACTTCCAGAAGGGTGCTATCTCCACCGCCAGCGACCTCCTCGTCGGTAAGATCGCAGGGGTGCAGATCACTCCCTGAAGGGATCTCCCTGGTGCTGCCGGCCGCATCCGTATCCGTGGTGGTGCTTCGCTCAATGCCAGCAACGACCCGCTGATCGTCATCGACGGTGTGCCCATCGAGAACTCCGCTGTCGCTGGTGCTCCCAGTATCCTCAGCTCACTCAACCCTCAGGATATCGCTTCGATGAACGTCCTCAAGGACGCTTCTGCTACCGCTATCTACGGTTCGCGCTGCTTCCAACGGGGTCATCATGATCACCACCAAGCGTGGTAAGGTAGGCCGAAGACGCAGATCGCTGTCTCTGTCCAGAACTCCCTCTCGCAGGCTGCTCGCCGTGTACGTCTGCTCTCTGCCGATGAATACCGCACCCTCATCAAGCGCATCGCTCCTGCTGCTGCTGATAAGCTCGGTACGGCGAATACCGACTGGCAGGACGAGATCTATCAGCTCGCCTACGGTGGTGACTACAACCTCAGCGTCAGCGGTGCTGCTGGCAAGGTGCCTTACCGTGTATCTACGGGCTTCTACCACCAGCAGGGTGTCCTGAAGACCGACCAGATGAATCGTGTCAGCGGTGATCTGAGCATCAATCCTCGTCTCTTCGATAACCACCTGGCTATTGATGCCAGCATGAAGCTCAGCGCTACGCACAACCGCTTTGCGAACAAGGATGCTATCGAAGCTGCCGTACAGTTCGACCCCACGCGTCCCTGTCCGTGACAATGATCTAAGTTTGCCCCTTCGGTGGCTACTGGACATGGATCGGAGCTGATGGTGATTGCAAAGCTCGCTCCACAAAATCCCTGTTGCCCTCCTCAATCAGAAGGAGGATATCACTGATGTCTTCCGCTCAATCGGCAATCTGAAGATCGACTACAAGCTCCACTTCCTCCCCGAGCTTAAGCTGAATATGAACCTCGGCTACGACTATGCTTCGGGTAAGGACACGTCACCATCCCCGAAAACTCGGTCATCGGATGGCAGCGCTACACCATCAAGGTAGGATGGTAAGCCCTGACGTGCATAAGAGTGGTACGAATACGACCTTCGATCAGCGCAAGCGCAGCTTGCTCTTCGACTTCTATGCGAACTATGCCAAGGAGCTGACTTCGACTCAAGAGCCGCATCGATGTGATGGCTGGTTACTCCTATCAGGACTGGAAGACCCTACATCCACAATACGCCTGACTATACCTTCGACAAGACGCAGGTCAGCAAGCCCGTCTATGAGTACGACTACCCACAGAATACGCTTGTATCCTTCTATGGTCGTCTGAACTATAGCCTGATGGATCGCTACCTGCTGACCGCTACGGTACGTGCCGACGGCTCGTCGCGCTTCAGCAAAGGCCAACCGCTGGGTATTTTCCCTGCTCTTGCTCTTGCTTGGCGTCTTAACCAGGAGTCCTTCCTGAAGGATGTCTCTTGGATCGATGACCTCAAGCTCCGTCTGGGCTATGGTGTCACGGGGCAGCAGGATGGTATCGGTAACTACAGCTATCTCCCCTTCTATGCGCTCAGCGACAACACCCAATCAGTATCAGCTCGGCGACAAGTACTACAATATGATGCGCCCTGCTGCCTACGATGAAAACATCCACTGGGAGCAGACTGCTACCTACAACGTAGGTCTGGACTACAGCTTCATCAGGGCCGTCTCTCGGGTACACTCGACTTCTATCAGAAGAATACCAGCGACCTCTTGAACGAGATTCTACACCTGCAGGTGCTAACTTCTCAATAAGATCCTGACGAACATCGGGAACATCACCAGTAAGGGCTTCGAGCTGAGCATCAATGCTACGCCGATCCAGACCAAGCGCTTCACCTGGGATGTGAACTACAACATCAGCTCCAACAGCACGCGTATCACCAAGCTCAATGCTGTGAAGGTCCCTAGCTATCAGGGTGTACCCTACGGGTGACAGTGTCAAGGGTGGCACGGATACGAAATTGCAGATTCACTCCGAAGGCTATACGCCTGGCACCTTCTTCGTCTATGAGCAGGAGTATGATGCTAATGGAAAGCCTCTGGAGGGTAAGTTCGTAGACCGCCACAAGGATGGTGTCATCAACGAGCTGGATAAGTATCGCGCCCATAGTCCCGAGCCAAAAGGTGACGATGGGTCTCTCTACGAGCTTCTCCTTCGACCGCTGGACGCTCTCGACGGCACTCCGCTCGAGCCTCGGTAACTACATCTACGACAACGTATCGTCTTATCTGGCAACCCAAGCGAATACTGTCCCTGAACTCGGGTAACTACTTCCGTCAATACGACGCCAGAGATCAATATCTCTAACTTCAAGAATAAGGAGAGAAGCAGATCATCTCGGACTACTATGTTCGCTTGGCTTCGTTCCTGAAGATGGACAACCTGACGCTGGCTTATGACTTCGGTCGCCCTCTTCGGTCGTACCTCTCTGCGTGCTTCGGCACGGTGCAGAATGTCTTCACGCTCTCCCTACAAGGGTATTGATCCCGAGCGTGCTATTGACTTCAGCCTCTATCCTATCCCACGCACCTACTCGCTCAATCTTTCTCTCACGCTCTAATCCCCATAGCTAAATTATGAGTACAGATAAGAAGATGCTCCGCCGCAGCCTGACCGTGCTTAGTCTGGTCGGTGCCCCTCGGTCTTAGCTCTTGTGTCAAGGATTTGGATCGCTTCCCTACCAATGCGGGATACCTCGCAGTCCGTCTATAGCTCTGCAGATAAGACCGCTCAGGCTTTTGCTAAGGTCTACGGTGCTTTTTGGTCTCACTGGGGAAATTGGTACGATGAGACGAAAGGTCGATATCGCTGATGTCGATCGAGGGCGAGTGACTTCGTTCGATGGCTTCTTTCAACCCTACAAGAACTTTCTACGGAGATGGTTAGTGTGCTTGGGGATGACCCAGGCCTTCCAGACATCCACACGATGAACTGGACACCCTCGAATAAGTTTATTAGTAGGGCCTTATTACCGCTCACTCTACCAGATTAAGCTGGTCTCTGACTTCCTCAAGCAGACGGCTGACAAGGCTAATGATGCTACGATTCGCACCTACCGTGCCGAAGCTCGCTTCCTGCGTGCCTATCAGTATTGGGTGCTGATGGATCTCTTCGGAAATCCTCCCTTCGTCGATGAATCCACGCCTACGGGTAAGGTTTATCCCCGTCAGATTAGCGTGCCGAACTCTTCTACTCATATCGAGAAGGAGCTGAAGGCTATTGAAGAGGGAGCTCAGCACGCCCACAGGCTGCCGTCTATGGTCGATGCTAATCAGGCTACTGCCTGGGCACTGCTCTCCCGACTCTACCTCAATGCTGAGGGTCTACACGGGAAGGCTCGCTATGCGGAAGGCTGCGACCTATGCCGAGAAGGTCATTACCTCGGGCAAGTATAGCCTGAAAGTCGGACTACGCATCAGCTCTTTATGGCGGACAATAACCTCAATAACCCAGAGGGTTATTCTCCGTCAACTATGATGGGCAGAAGTCTCAGAACTGGGGGGGGGGACAACCTTCCTTGTGAATAGTTCTGATGGAGATCATGCTCCTGTGTCTGATATTAAAGATGGGTACTGAGGTGGCTGGAATGGATGCCGTGCTACGAAGAAGTTGCTTGACCTCTTCCAGAGTAATCGGACAAGCGTATGCTGATGAAGGCTGCTACTAGTCAACCTGAAATTTCCGACTATAAGAAGTTTGCGAAGGGGTCTCATGTCTACAAGTTCCGTAATGTGACCAGCACGGGGGAATAGGGAGCGACCAATCCCTCTGTGATACCGACTTCCCGCTCTTCCGCTTGGCAGAGCTTTTACCTCATCTATGCAGAGGCTGCTATCCGTGATGCCAGCAGGTGGACAGAGGCGAAAGGCTCTTGACTACCTCAATAAGGTACGTGAGCGTGCTGAGGGCTAACTAAGTACGAACATCTCCCAGACCTCAACGAGCTCCTGAATGAACGTGGTCGTGAGCTTTACTGGGAAGGTCATCGTCGTACCGACCTGATTCGCTTTGGCAGTTTCACCTCTGGGGACTACCTCTGGCCTTGGAAGGGCGGTGTGGCAGATGGAAAGGCTGTTGCAGCCTACCACAGCTCTATCCTATTCCATCATCCGATATTCAGGCTAATCCTGAAACATCAAGCAAAACGATGGCTAATTAGCCTCTAACTCCCGGTAGGAGCTTGCTCTACTGGCTTAGCCTCTTGGGGGTGAGCATGCACTGAAGACTTGCCCTCGAGCGCCCTTGTGGTGCTCGAGGGCAGTATCCCTCGGGCGATGGTACTGAGAGGAGGATGCCACCTATATTGGTCAACGAGTGAATCTATAGCTTTTGCATCGACCTATATTGGTCAGTGGAGCGACCTATATAGCTTCGTCCGTTGACCAGTATAGCTTCACAGCACCTCGCTCAGGTTGATGCTTTTGCTCTTCCCTGATGATGCCCCAGCTCCCGCCAAAAAGCGTACCTTTGCGTCGTGGAATGACGACGCTATGACCCAGGCAGAAGACGCACAGCTCCAGCGATTAGAGTCAATATCCGACGTCTCGTCGATATTGTCGCCGAGCAGAACGCTAAGCTCGTTCGGCTCAAGGAGCAGCTTCGAGAGCAGGGGGAAGCTCTGGCTGTGATGCAGCGAGAGCTCGACAAAGCGCGGCAACAAGAGGCGACTTCCGCCTTGGCCTCTGCCCTGACCTCTACCGAGGCTTCGGGGCTTGACCGAGCATACGGACGCCAACTCTTGGATCAGATAATCAGTGAGGTAGACCGCTGCATCCAGCAGCTGTCCTCCGAATAAAGACTTATAGCGTAGGCTCCTTCCCTCCTGGTGAGCGGTAGCCTACACCTATATATATTATGGCTATAGACACGGATCCCGAGGCACTCCAGCGCATCTCGATGGTCGTCAACGACGCACGAATATCCCTGCGTGTGCCCCGCCGTGAAGAGCACTTCTACCGCAAGGCCGGTGAAGAGCTCGCCCATACGATGCGCCTCTATCGGGAGAAGTATCCCAATCGCTCGGAGGTGCCCATCGAAGGCTACTTGTCTATGGCTGCCATCGACATAGCGACCCGCTACCGCCAGTGCACGGAGGCGCTCGAGGGAGCGCACCCAGCATCCTGGCTCCGCGCCTCGAGGGCCATCAACGACTCCTTGGATGCGCTGATCGCCGACGCACGCCGCTTGATCGATACTGAGAGCTGAGCCCAGCACCGCCACAGCGTCCCTTCCTTCATCACTACTTTTTATCACAGACAAGGAATGGGAACCATTACAATCATCATCATTTGCTTGGGTGCGCTGATCCTCGGCGCAGCCCTTTCGTGGCTTGTGTCGGAGAAGCTCCTCGGACAGAAGACGCGTGCCAAATCCTCTCGAAGCAGAGCGTGAAGCAGAGGTGCTTAAGCAGAAGAAACTCCTCGAAGTCAAGGAGAAATTCCTCCAGCTCAAGGGTGACCTCGAGCAGCAGGTAGCGCAGCGCAACAATAAGCTCAAGCAGATCGAGGGGCGACTCAAGACCCGCGAACAAGAGCTCACTCAGCGCCACAACGAAGTGGAGAAGCGCAACCAGGAAATCGATATACTCAAGGAAAAGCTTGCCCTACAGGCGAAGGTATCGAGCTGAAGAAGGAGGAATACGACGTCAAGAAAGCCGAGTACGAAGAGAAGAAGGCCGAGCTCGAGCTCCTTCGTCAGAGCGAGCAGAAGCGTCTCGAGGCCATCGGAGGCTCTCCGCTGACGAGGCGCGAACGACTCATCGAGTCTGCGTGCTGAAGCCAGGACCAAGCCCAAGGCTATATCAACGAGATCATCGAAGAGGCGAAGATGACCGCCAACAAGGAGGCCAAGAAGATCGTCGTGCAGTCCATCCAGCGTCTGGCTACGGAGACGGCCATTGAGAACTCCGTCACCGTCTTCCACATCAGAGGTGACGAGATCAAGGGTCGCATCATCGGTCGTGAGGCCGTAATATCCGCGCCCTCGAAGCGGCTACGGGGATTGAGATCATCGTCGACTGATACTCCGAGGCCATCGTGCTGAGTAGCTTCGACCCGTGCGCCGTGAGTGGCACGCCTTGCCCTGCATCAGCTGGTGCAGGATGGCCGCATTCACCCTGCACGCATTGAGGAGGTCGTCTCCCAAGGTGCGTAAGCAGATCGAAGAAGAAATCATCGAGACAGGGAAGCGCACCGTCATCGACCTCGGTATCCACGGGATGCACCCTGAGCTCATCCGCCTCATCGGTAAGATGAGTGATCGCTCTTCCTACGGGCAGAATCTCCTGCAGCACTCCCGTGGGACCGCCAATCTCTGTGCTATTATGGCCAGCGAATTAGGCCTTAACCCCAAGCAGGCTAAGCGTGCTGGTCTCCTGCACGATATCGGGAAGGTGCCCGATGATGAGCCCGAACTGCCACACGCACTCCTTGGGATGAAGCTCTGCGAGAAGTACAAGGAGAAGACTACATCTGCAACGCCGTCAGGGGCACACCACGACGAGATCGAGATGGAGAGCCTCATCGCGCCCCATCGTCCAGGTCTGTGACGCCATCAGTGGCGCACGCCCAGGGGCTCGCCGTGAGATCGTCGAAGCCTACATCAAGCGACTCAATGACCTTGAGCAGCTCGCCCTCTCCTACCCAGGAGTAGGTGAGACCTACGCCATCCAGGCGGGCCGTGAACTCCGTGTCATCGTGGGGGCTGAGAATACGGACGACAGTAGCATCGCTACGCTTTCCTCCGAAATCGCCAAGCGCATTCAGGACGAGATGACCTACCCGGGCAGGTCAAGATCACGGTTATCCGCGAGACCCGCAGCGTCAGCTACGCTAGTAGCCCCTTATGGACGGTCGCTATTCCTACTTTTTAGGTAGGGTAGGGCAACCAAATTCCACTGTTTCGTGTTTATAGAGCAGGGAGGAATAACCATTTATAGTTAATTAATGCAAGATAACGATCAGATTATCGACGAGGTCACCTCGAGCGATTACAAATATGGCTTCACCACCGAGATCGATACTCGAGACCATCGGCAAGGGGCTGAGCAGGGAGACCGTCTGCCCCCATCTCGGAGAAGAAGGGTGAGCCGGAGTGGCTCCTGCAGTTCCGCCTTGAGGGCTTATCGCCATTAGCTTACCCTCGAGCAACCTCGACTGGGCGCTGCTGAATATCCCCTATCGATTACCAAGATATTATCTACTACGCCGCCCGAAGAAGAAGGAAGGGCCGAAGAGCCTCGATGAGGTTGACCCTGGAGCTCCTGCGCACCTTCGAGAAGCTCGGCATCCCCCTCGAGGAGCAGAAGATGCTCTCGCGGGATTGCTGTAGATGCGGTGATGGACCCGTCTCGGTCAAGACGACCTTCCGTGAGACGCTTGCGGAGAAGGGAATCATCTTCTGCTCCTTCAGCGAAGCCGTGCGTGAGTATCCCGAGCTGGTGAAGAAGCATCTGGGAGCTGTCGTCCCCCACACGGATAATTACTTCGCTGCGCTGAACTCCGCCGTCTTCAGTGATGGGCTCCTTCGTCTACATCCCGAAGAGGAACACGCTGCCCGATGGAGCTCTCCACCTACTCCGTATCAACGCCATCAACACGGGCAGTTTGAGCGTACGCTCATCGTCGCCGACGAAGGTGCTTATGTGAGCTACCTCGAGGGCTGTACCGCTCCCCAGCGTGACGAGAACCAGCTGCACGCCGCTATTGTCGAGATCATCGTGGAGAAGGATGCCGAAGTGAAGCATTCTACCGTGCAGAACTGGTATCCTGGCGACAAGGAAGGTAAGGGCGGTGTCTATAACTTCAGTGACCAAGCGCGGTCTCTGCCGGGGGCGAAGTCGAAGCTCTCTTGGACACAGGTCGAGACGGGCTCAGCCATCACGTGGAAGTACCCCAGCTGCGTACTCGAAGGCGATGACTCGGTAGCCGAATTTTACTCCGTGGCTGTCACGAACAACTTCCAGCAGGCTGACACGGGTACGAAGATGATCCACCTCGGGAAGAACACCCGTAGCCGCATCGTCTCCAGGGTATTAGTGCTGGCAAGAGTCAGAATAGCTACCGAGGTCTGGTCTATGTCGGACCCAATGCGGAGAATGCGCGCAACCACTCGCAGTGCGATAGCCTCCTGCTCTCCGATCGCTGCGGTGCACATACCTTCCCCTACGTCCACGTCGACAATGACACGGCGATCATCGAGCACGAGTCACGACCAGCAAGATCAGCGAAGACCAGATCTTCTACTGCCAGCAGCGTGGTATCGGTGTCGAAGAAGCCGTGGGGCTCATCGTCAATGGCTACGCCAAGGAAGTAATGAACAAGCTCCCGATGGAGTTCGCTGTCGAGGCTCAGAAGCCCTGAGCATCTCACTCGAAGGCCCGTAGGCTAATCCCCATCACCCCAACATTAGGAATATATAGATATGCTTAAGATAGAGAACCTCCACGCATCTATTGGAGATAAAAGAGATACTCAGGAATTAACCTCACCGTAGGCAGGGTGAGGTGCACGCTATAATGGGGCCCAACGGCTCGGGAAGAGCACCTCTCCTCCGTCTTGGTCGGGCATCCCTAACTTCGAAGTCACCGAAGGCTCCGTCACCTTCGAGGGGAAGACATCCTGAGCTGGAGCCCGAAGAGCGTGCTACCTCGGTCTCTTCCTCAGCTTCCAGTACCCCGTCGAGATCCCAGGGGTGAGTATGGTGCAACTTCATGCGCGCCGCACTCAACAGAGCAGTCGCAAGGCTGCAGGCCTTGACCCACTGCCCTGCTGGACTTCCTCAAGCTGATGAAGCAGAAGCGCGAACTTGTCGAGCTGGACAATAAGCTCGCCAGCCGCTCCGTCAACGAAGGCTTCTCCGGTGGTGAGAAGAAGCGCAACGAGATCTTCCAGATGGCTGATGCTTGAGCTCCAAGCTCGCCATCCTCGATGAGACGGATAGTCGGTCTCGACATCGACGCCCTGCGCATCGTCGCCAAGGGAGTCAACGAGCTGCGCAGCCCTGAGAACTCCACCATCGTCAGTCACGCACACAGCGTCCTCGACTATATCCGCCCCTGACTTCGTTCACGTCCTCTACAAGGGGCGTATCGTGCGTAGTCGGTGGCCCTGAGCTGGCACTCGAGCTCGAAGAGCGTGGCTACGACTGGATCAAGGAAGAGGTAGAAGCATAGTCGAGGCTATGGAAGCAATCACTAAGAAGTACCTTGACCTCTTCGCTGCCCATAGCGAAGCCATGCAGGAGGCTCCCACAGCTCCTCAATCACTACCGCAGGCAGCCTGCATGATGCCTTCGCTCGTTCTGGGCCTTCCTCGCTTCAAGAGCGAGAACTACCAGCGAAACGACCTCCCACGATCTTCTCCGAAGACTGGAAGCTCCACCTCGTGGATGGGGCTCCTACTGGGCTTCGCAGGCCTTCGCTCCTGGCATCTTCATCGGTGCTCTGTCGGACTTCGTGCGCCTTCATCCTGAGGTCGCTCAGGAGTATTATGGTCGTATCGCCCCCATCGCTACCGATGGACTTGTTGCGCTCAATACCCTCTTCGCCTCCGAAGGGCTGGTCATCTACCTCCCCGTGGGGCGAAGATCCCTGGTCACATCGAGCTCAGCTACATCCTGCCACGGCTTGCGGGCATATCTCACGTGGAGCGTGCCCTTATCATCCTCGAGGATGAAGCCGAGGCTACGCTGCACTTCCGTGACTCGCCCGAAGAAGGTGGACGTGCTCTGGCACCGCACCATAGAGGTCATGTTGGCTGCCGTGCTCGCTTCTCCCTCATCGAGCGCGAGAGTCGGCAGCGACGAATGTACGTCTCTTCGCTCTACGTGCGTCAGATGCAGGAGAGCGTTGTTGACCTCAGCGGTGTCACCCTGCGAATGACTGACGCGCAACAACTACTTCGTCACCCCTGGCAGAAGAGCGTGCTGACCTCAAGATCTCGGGCTTTGCCTGACGAGCGTGCCCAGGCGCATGCGGACAACTTCTCCTACATCGAGCACGCTGTCCCCACTGCACCTCGGACGAACTCTTTCAAGTACGTGCTGCTGCGATGATAGCCAGTGGTGTCTTCACTGGGCGTATCCTCGTGGCACAAGATGCCCAGAAGACTCAGGCGTATCAGAACAACCGCAACCTCCTGCTCTCGCCCTCGGCACGTATGCAGTCCAAGCCCCAGCTGGAGATTTACGCCGATGACGTGAAGCGTTCCCACGGGATGACCACCGGGCAGCTCAGCAGTGATGCGCTCTTCATATGCGCCAGCGCGGTATCTCCCTCGAGGAAGCGCGCCTGATGCTGCAGCAATGCCTTCGCCGAAGATGTCGTAGCACGTATCCCTGTCGAAGACATAGCTGGCGACCTACGCACCAGCATCGAGGAGCAGCTACGTAAGTAGCTCCTTCGCCCCTACTCATATAAATACGGCACTGCGCCCATAGCTCTCACGGAGCTATGGGCGCAGTGCTTGTGGACTAAGTGTGTGTGACATAATGGCTTAAATAAGTGCCGTCGACGCGTTTGGCGCGTGTTTGCGCCATAATGACCGCTTTTGGACGGTGGGTACATCCTTTGACTTAGTCTTCATCGAGTAGGCATTAAGGCCTACCCTCAGTACAGACAATGAACATAAATAAGTATGCCATCAAGTCGCAGGAAGCCCCTGCAGAGCGCGATCGAGCTGGCTCGTGGGGCGGCAATCAGGCCATCGAGCCACAGCACCTGCTCGCCAGTCTCTGACTCTCGGAGATAGTCTCACCGACTTCCTCCTCTCTAAGCTCGGTATCCAGCGTGCTCGTCTGGAGGAAAGCCTCCAGCGCAGCTCGCTTCCTCCCGAGGTCTCGGGCGGTGAGCCCTACCTCAGCGGGTGATGCTACGAAGGTCTTGGACAAGGCTGAGGACATCGCCACCAGAGATGAAGGATGATATGTAGCTCTCGAGCACCTCTTCCTCGCTCTGGCTCAGTGGATGCTCCGCCTGCTCGCCTTCTGAAGAGCGACTTCGGTCTGAAGGAGGCTGAGCTTCGCAAGGCTGTTGGCTGAGCTCCGTAAAGCGCGGACGTGCTTTCACCAGCCAGCACGCCGAGGAGCAGCAATGCCCTCAGCAAGTACGCCATCAACCTCTGCGAACGGGCGCGCGCTGGCAAGCTCGACTCCCGTCATCAGACGTGACGACGAGATCGCCGTGTCCTACAGATCCTCTCGCGCCGCACGAAGAATAACCCCATCCTCATCGGGGGAGCCTGTAGGAAGACTGCCATCGCCGAAGGTCTTGCCTTCACATATCGTCCGTGGGGATGTCCGAGAACCTCCGCTCAAGCAAGTCTATTCGCTTGATATGGGAGCCTCATCGCTGGGGCGAAGTACAAGGGCGCATTTGAAGCACGTCTCAAATCTGTCGTCAGCGAAGTCACCAGAGCGAAGGGGAGATCATCCTCTTCATCGATGAGATCCATACCCTCGTAGGGGCTGGTAAGGGCGAAGGGCGATGGATGACGCTAATGATCTCGAGCCTGCCCCGGCACGTGGCGAACTGCGCTCTATCGGTGCCACGACCCGACGAGTATCAGAAGTGCTTCGAGAAGGATAGGGCCTTTGGGAACGCCGCTTCCAGATGGTCAGTGGTCGGCATGAGCCCGATGAAGCCAGCTCCATCTCCATCCTCCGTGGACTGAAGGAGAAGTATGAGAACCACCACAGAGTGCGTATCAAGGACGATGCCCTATCATCGTTGCTGTCCGCCTCTCGACCGCTACATCACCGATCGCTTCCTTCCCGACAAGGCCATTGGCCATGATGGACGAAGCGGCTGCACGCCTCAGGATGCAGATTGACTCCTCCCCGAGGGCTGGACGAAAATCGCCCGACGCATCACCCAGCTGGAGATTGAGCGCGAGGCCATCCGCCGTGAGGATGATGCGTGAAGCTCGAGGAGCTGAACAAAGGAAATCCTGCTACCCTGCGGAAGAGAGCAGGCGACAAGGCCGAGCGGATGCGTGAGCAGGAGCTCATCAACCGCGTCCAGCAGTGCAAGATCGATGTCGGGCGCGCTGCACGAGGCTGATGCTGCAGAGCGTAGCGGTGACTACGGTCGCGTCGCTGAGATCCGCTACGGCCGACTCAAGGAGAAAGGAAGCCGGGATCGCTTCTATCCAGCAGGAGCTGACCCAGGCGCAGGGCGATAGTGCCCTCATCCGTGAGGAAGTGACTGCCGAGGACATCGCCGACATCGTCTCACGCTGGACGGGTATCCCCGTAGGGAAGATGCTCCAGAGTGAGCGTGAGAAGCTCCTGCATCTCGAGGAAGAGCTGCATAAGCGTGTCGTCGGTCAGGAGCAGGCTATCCGTGCCGTCGCTGACGCCAGTACGCCGTAGCCGTGCAGGGTCTCAAGGATCCCCAAGCGACCCATCGGTTCGTTCATCTTCCTTGGGCACCACTGGGGGTGGGGAAGACCGAGCTGGCGAAAGGCCTTGGCCGAAGTCCTCTTCGATGACGAGACGATGCTCACCCGTATCGATATGAGCGAATATCAGGAGAAGTTCTCCGCTACCCGCCTTATCGGTGCGCCTCCGGGATATGTAGGCTATGACGAAGGGGGGCAACTCACCGAAGCCATCCGCCGTAAGCCCTACTCTGTGAGTGCTCTTTGACGAGATTGAGAAGGCGCATCCCTGATGTTTTCCAACGTCCTCTTGCAGGTGCTCGATGATGGGCGCTGACCGACAATAAGGGGCGGATGGTGAACTTCAAAAACACCATCATCATCGCTGACGAGCAACCTCGGCTCCGACCTCATCCGTCAGCGCTCTCCGACGTCCCTGCGGGCGGTGAGCAGGCTGCTATCGATGAGACGCGTGAGCTGGTCTGGGCCTGCTGAAGCAGACCATCCGACCGGAGTTCCTCAATCGTATTGATGAGACCATCGTCTTCACGCCGCTGGGACGCAGTGAGATCGACGAGATCGTGCGCGATCCAGCTCGACAGCACGGCCCGCCTCCTGCAGGTCACTGGCATCGAGCTTCACCATACGCCGCGCTGCAGTTGAATGGATCGGCAAGGAAGGCTACGACCCTGAGTTCGGGGCACGTCCTGTACGCCGTGTCATCGAGCACGTGGTGCTCAAATGAGCTCTCAAAGAGCATCCTCTCCGTGCTGTCGACCGCTCCAGCGTCATCACGCTGGACGTCGAAGGCGACCAGTGCTGCGCTTCCGCTAAAGGGTACATTGATGACTTAATTTAGTAGTGTTAGTTTAGTTGTTAGGGTTGCTCCTCTGCAGGTTCTGATGCGGTGCATCGCCTGCAGGGAGCCTTTGCTTTTCTGGGGACGAAGCTCTTGGTGCTGTGTGTGCTTCTCCTTGTGGTGTACTGAAAACTGACAGTAGGATCTAGCACAAATCCACAGTTATATGTCACACCCACTCAGCCAGCCCGGAGCCCTTCATATCACCGAAGAGTACCTGGGCTCCGACCTCACCAAGTACGCCACCGAAAAGTAAGTACGGCTCTATCAGGGTTGCATTACACATTGCTTCGGTACATTTGGGCTCGATGATGAAGCCCAAAAACAGAAGACATCATGGTAGAACAACTGACCCCCTTCCACTGAGACGCCCCCTTTTCACCCAGCGAGGACGAACCCAGACCCTACGCAGGGAGATTCCATGAGCTCAAAAGCCCAACTCAAGCGTGAGGAATGAAGAAGCCTACAAGCTCTTAGTCGAAATTGCCGAAGAAAACTTACGACATCGACATACGAAAAACATCAGGCCAAGCAGTTCAGCGTTTTGTCAGAGGGTGCCCGCGCTCCATCGCCCTCTGCGGGCTGAACTGCTTGGCCGTCGGGCTTCTAGCCGCCATTCACGATCCCTCGGCCCTCGAGTAGAGGCTAGCACTTCCCGAGTCGGTATCGCTCATTGCCGGTATCCGCCCACTCGTGCCGCGGCTCACCGATGCATCGATGCATCGTCAGCTCACTACCTGGGGTGGAAGGCTGTGCACTCAACCAAGCATTCGACTCTTCCGACAACATAACATCGACACTCACAACAGCGATCCACCACAGCGACCGAGGCGTGCAATACGCCTCTGCCTGGACATACCGACCTGCTCCGCGCACGGACAGCCGCATCAGCATGACCCAAACGGGCGATCCGCAGCATAACTCCTGGCTGATAGGATGAACAATCACCTCAAGAACGTGGTATATCTTCTCCGAGGAACAGACCTTCAAGAAGGCCACGCAGGCGGTCGCGTGCCGTTGAGATGTGCAATACGGCTCGTCCGCACCAAAGTATTTGGGGAAAACGCCCTGCAGCTACTTTCGTTCCCGATGCTCCCAATCCGCTTGTTCCGACTGGCGGAGGAAGCGGAGGCAGCGTGTTCCCTTGAGGGAAGGCGATGCATCTGGGGAAGGACACCTTCTTGAAGCATCTCACCAAAAGCTCTCATGCCAAGATGAATCCTGCCAAAGGCTATCTTTGCCCCTCTGATGCTCGCTGTAAGTATCGCACTGAGACTGTAAACTCTATCTCGTTCTAAACTGAACAGAGTCCTGTACTCTCATCCTAAACTTACTAGTCCCCCTGTCAACTTTTTCAGTACACCACACTATGCATGCTCTCATTTATTAACTTTGCCCATGAAAATATAACCTATCATCTTATTATGGTGACGACCAGATACTATTACTCCAGTACAATCTCTGAATTTATTCGAGAGGATTGAGACCTCATTGTTGGGAAAACTATGGGATCTTCTCAACACGACATCAACCCTAAGACGACAAATGCTTGGACGGAAGAGATAAGCAGTTTACGAGAGGTGCCTCAAATACAAAAATACTGATAGAGGAAGCATTTACTCTCAGAGTATAACATACCCTAAAGGTCATCGTGTTTGATGCTATCATCCTAATTGATGGCATTGTCTTTTATCCAGAGTATAAGACTGAGGGCGGACATTCAATCAAAGTGCAGGAAATCAGGTGTGGGACTATGCACTGGATGAAAACTTCGCATGGTAGCAAAAGATCGGATCCTTGTACCTATAGTCGTTGTACCATGCGCACCAGATAATCGTGCTCTATTGAACTTAGGCTTCTACTGACAAGGCTAAGGAACCTCTCACTAATACTGCCAATTAGGGACAGCCATTCAGAATAATACTTGACCAAGCAGCTGTTCAACCTTCACAAACTGATGACATCAGAGTTAATGGTGGGATGAGCCAAACCTCTACAATCATAGAGGCAGCTATAGCACTATATAGAAAAGCATAATGTGGCTGACATTACGGAAAGAGTGGTGGCGATGTAGAAAAGACCTCTGAAGTACTGAGTCAGATAATAGAACATTGTCGTAGCGAGCACCGAGCAATCTGCTTTTATCACCAGAGTCCCAGGTGCAGGTAAGACGCTCATTGGGGCTAAACACTGCCATTGAACAATCTTAAAGTAGTGAGGGCTGTTTATCTCTCTGGAAATTTCCCATTAGTCGAAGTCCTAGAAGCCTTTGACTCTAGTGCCATCAGGAACATAAGAGATGCATCGAATCTAATGAAGAGAAAAACCTTAGCAAAAAGGTGATGCTAAGCGAAGTGAGACATTCAATACAGATGATCCATCATTACCGCGACCCAGTACCTGGAAGGAGTAGGATCATCACCTGAGGATATCAAGCCCATACCCGATACACAGATAAAACCTATATTCCAGCAGAGCATGTAGCTATCTTTTGACGAAGCTCAGAGAGCTTGGACCAAAAGAGGAGTTCAGCGCTTTATGCGTGAGAAGAAGAACATACAAAAACTTTCCCTATAGCGAACCCGAATATCAATCTCTTGCATGGATCGCCAACGTGATTGGGGGCGTTGTAGTCTGCCTTGTAGGTAATGGGCAAAGTATCAATCAAAGGGAGAGGCCGGTCTAAAAGAATGGATAGAAAGTATTCTCCGTCGGTATAGGAGTTGAGTCGCTGTATATCTCAGTGTATCCAGAGTCAGGAGAACTTGGCCAAGAACAGATACGGACATTCAACCACAACTCAACTATCAAGAAGAACTACACCGAGATGTCAATGCGCTCATTTCGATCTGAAAGTGTAAGCTCTTCATAAATCAACCCTTGATCTAAAAGGTTGAAGAAGCTAAGTCCACTCTGAGTGAACTGATAGAGAATAACTATCCGATAGTTTCTAGCCCGCTCTCTAGAAGAAGAGCTGCAAATACATGGCTCCGGAGCAAGTGCAGCGAGGTACTGGGCATGTATAGCCTACCGCCAGCAGTATGCGGAAAGACGTAAAGCCGCATCAAATCAGCGTAAAAGTATAAGCAACTTTCGTTCTACTGCTTTGTAGAGAGTTGCCAAGACATTCGGTCGTGAGGCACTGGAGGATGCACTCGCGAGGTTGCTGAGGTTCAGGGATTAGAAATGAGGTGGGCTCTGCAGCCTGCAGGATGCTGACCTTAGGGCTCAGTGAGATATACTCTTAGGGCGCACTTCCGTAGCTCCGAGGAGGAGATAAATGGCAAAACATCAATAAGCCCATCAATCAGGAATATCACGCAAATGCTCTATCGTGTGCTACCCGCGTGCCCGCTGATGGATAGTTGTGCTAATCCCCGAGTGATGGCGCTGACCCCAACTGCACCAGACGCGAGTGGGTATGATCGCATCCTCTTTACCATTACTTGAAAGAAATAGGAGTTCCAGAGATTATCTGATCAGCGAGTCTCAGTATTTGTTTATAGTAATCCCCAACCAACTAACGCCTCACACCGCCGAGGCATAAGTAAAAGAACAAGCGATCCGTGGTAAGCTTATATAGACTACCCAGCCGACGCATAATCGCACATCAGGCTCGCTAGCAGCTCTAAGTCAGTGAGGTTGCTGAGTTGAGCTTGAGCCACGAGAGCATCTGCGACTCCCTGATGGACTTACCTAGCACTCTGCATCGACCGCTGCAAGACAGACAAATCAATCTGCGACAAGCTCGTATTCTTCGCAGCTTTCCTGCCTCGCCTTTTCTGCTCCATCCATCCTCTCTGTGCATCAAGGTCATATAATGAGCTGGTTTTACTCGATCTGCCAACTTCTGCCGAATACCACGCGGAATTATTGCTGTCCGATAAACCTTTCCTCATAGGATAAAGAGATGAGGGCGAGATCATCACTGACCCGCCTCTATTAGCGTTACATTTGTAGGTGAACATCAAACATAGCAACTCCATGGGCAAAGTAGCCATTTCCTCAGACCGAAAGCAACCTCGGTGGTTAAATCGCCTCTCACATTATCGACTCGACTACGATAACGCTGTTCTCAACCTGATATTCAAAGGCGTGGACGGCATCCAAGCTGGGCAAAAAGAAAGGGGGCATCAAAGTGCATTCTGATTATCCATGCCAATGAGCGAGGTCCTATGCGATATACAGTTCACCTCAGCTGCGACCCGCGACAGCTTCATAGCTTCAACCAGAGCGGTTTGCCTCAGGAGATATCCTTGCCTTTGACCGAGCTTACATCGACTATGAAAGTTTGGAAAAAGCTCACTCAGAGCGGAGCCATTTATGTGACGAAGATGAAGAAGAACCTTCGCTATAGCCTGATTTCCGACACCATGGAGCAGGTGCCGAAGGCTTGATGGAGCTACGCTTGCAGGAGGTTGTTTTCCGCAAGACGAAGGCCTCATGGGACGATGCTGTCAACATCAAGCTCGGATGATGCACTTATCCAGAGGAGAGGAAGGAAACTAACGACTCATGCTAACCAATGACAGAGACAGATCCTCAGAGCTCACCCAAGTGTACTGCACTCGCTGAAATAGGAGCTACTATTCAAGCAGCTGAAGCAGAACTTGCTTGCGCTACTTCTATGGAGAAAGTGCGATGCCATCAAGATTCAGATTTGGGTAACGCTATTAGCTAATCTCCTGTTTATGGTGCTCAAGGCACGTCTGAAGCGTACATGGAGTTTCTCGGGGTTGCCGACGATTTAGTGCGTATTTGTTTTGATGTACTATGCGGATGTCTATACGCTCTTAGAGCATCCAGAGAGGGATTGGGTGAGCGCACAGAAGCAGAGGGATCGAGGCATGAGCACTTGCTTGAGTAGGGGGTAGCCTTTTCCTTGCGAAGTCCGATATCCGTCATAGCCACTGGGCTGGTGAAGGAAAATGTACCTGACAGGAGTTTTATCAGACAGCAATAGTCCCGATAAAGCCCACATCCTAACCTGCAGTCCTACTGTCAACTCAGTACACCACACCTTAGGTCGGCACATGGTGAGCACTTTTGGGTCAGATGTGGAACCACTGGCCTTTCGCTGTGCTGACCACTGTTGAGTCAGTACGGCGGAGCACTATTAGTCAGCCGTGGAGCAATAGATGCTGTGACATGAAAGTTCTATAGGCTGCATGTGCGGGATAGCTTACTATCAGTGGCATTGATAGAGCGTCTTCACTGGCAATTGGATGTGACTTTTAAGACTGATGCCTGCCGTGCACGTAAGAACTATCCAACTGAATAATAGGAGGTAATTGCCTTCTTTGGAGGAGTGTCTTTGTTTGGACATTCCGTCGTAAATTTAGTCACCACCAGTGTTGCACTTCGTGGTGGAGAAATATGCCATCTACACCTTCAAGGATTTACTCCGTCTATGCCTGTAAGAACGTTACCGAATGAAAATAAGCACTCACTCTGTATTGCTTGTCTTAGGAATCATTGCAAATTGTTCCTTTAGTTTTAAGACCAAAGATAACATACGATGGACTTGAGACAATACACACATAAGGGAATTGATCGGTTACAGGGAAGACGAAAATATCTTTCATATAGCTCAGTCCTAAAAAGGAGATTTCGTAGATATCAAACCTCCTAAGATTGATTACATCAATCATTAAACTCACATGACGGAGTCAGGATATACCTATCGACTCCTTAAGACCAAACTGGCTGGAGAAACGATATACACAAATCAAGCGACCATTCTTAGCTATCTCCAAAGGAAACAAGATACTGATGCTGTCATTTTAAGTTTGGACTTACATTTGAAACTGAACACTTTTGCTCATTTTGTGGTGACTACAGATAGGTATTCACATTCACAGATACGAAGTAGAGCACTCTGGAATACGACAAGGAGACTGAGAAAATCATAGGCAATAGGAATACTCCTGACACACACGATATACTCAAGTCTTTTTACCTTATAAGAGACGGACACATCATCAAGTAGCTCAAGCTATTCTTCACCGATAATCCTGTTCAGGAATAGCCTTGGAGAGTTGATAGGCGATTAGCCTCCTCAAACGGTGTGAGGTTAACCGCATTCGATCACACTGGACAACGGGACGGAATTTAGTGCTTATAGGAGCATTGAGTGTAGTTTAGGTGCCAGTTTACTTTTGCGTGCCCCTACCGCTCGGCGGACAAGCTACATCGAGCACGCCAATAGCTGATCCGCCAATACCTGCCGCCCAAAGTACAGCCTGTTTGTGGGCTTGACGGTAGAAGAAGATTGAGGAGATTGAGAGGAGTCTCAATAATCGTCCGAGAAAAAGTAAGTGGGTACCGCACGCCGACGAGGTTTTCTACCACCTTATCTACAGTGTTGTGGTGATTATATCTTGGTTTGTTTTGATATATCAATTCTTTGTGTGTTATTTTGCAATAGATATACATCAAGCAAACCATAATTCTACAAGCGAGAACGTACAATGATAAAAGATTGATTTACGCTAAGAATTTGTAGCCTTCCTAATGCTCTTAGGATGGGGGCTATCTCATGCCAGCAGGAAGCACCAGACCCTCAGTAAAGGGAGAGAGATGCGCCTGATAGGACTACATGGACCATCATCGACACAGGTAGAGAAAACGCTCCCTGGAGATAAGCAGATCATCTTCAATAAAGATGGCTCCTGCATAGGCTCCATTATCCGGAGAAGGGACTATTCTATACAGAAGCGAATAATATTTGTCTCGTTTTCGTGCATGGGAAAGGGGCAAAAGGTGTCTATTGACCTCTATGACGACTCATTATCAGGCTGAGGGTGAAAAAGCTCTATCTCTGGATGTCTGAAGAAGATATGAATACTCGAAAAGCATATGAGTTGGCAGTTACACGTACATTAGAAGCCTAATTCGTAAAGCATCTACCCACTCATAATGAAAGAAAATCTCAGAAGATAGGGTATCTTCTGAGTTATTCATTTGCACAGCGCCCACCCTTCAGCCTGAAGGGCGAGCTGCGTTAAAGAGGAAAGAGGCGGGCTATCTGCGGCGGCGGAAGCGGCGGGTGCCGCAGGCGCCGCATGCTGTGATCGGATGGCCGATGCAGCCCGAAGATACTGCGTCTTCAGCAGGGGCTGCTAATGTAGCAGCTGATGTCCGTGATGTAGGTCTCACGATAGAGGTGACCAGCTCTGCACACCATGCCCATGAAGATCAGAGGGATGCGTGCTCGTAAGGCGACCAGACTCCGTGTGTCGTCCCTGAGCAAGTGCCCGACTTCGAGTACCAGCCTGGATCGGGGCACGAGGAAGATGTCCCACTGCGTCCCTTGCGATAGCTGTTGACGATGCGCGCTCTCCGACGAGCATCGTAGGACAGTCGCCGTAGCCACTTTTCGCGGACAGCGTAGGCGACCCGGGAGCTTATCGTGATGGCCTTGCAGATGGCGAGCGACAGAGCCCTTGACGATGCCAAGCGTGTCGATGAGCCCTGACGGAAGAAGATCTGATAGTTCTGTATACGCGCACGGATGACCTGTGCATCACGGCCGATATAAGCGCGCGCTGCCGAGTCGGCGATCTGCATGAGCTAAGTCGCTGCGGGAAGACATCCCCAGGGAGCTTGTGGTCACGGTCGAGCGCAATGTTGTGGGCGGCAGCGTGGTCTGCGGTGAGCACCCGAAGAGGTAGCCATCGCGCCCGAGCGACACATCCAGATAGCTGAGGAAGGAAGCCAGGTCCTTGTCCAGACGCGGGTAGGGTATCTTCCCACTCCAGGAGAAGGTACCGTAGCGATGGCCCACGTAGTCGGTAGCCGAATGGCTCATCGCGAGGAAGTCCGTTGTTCGTCCGTACGTGCCCCTAGAGGCTCGCCTTCGATAGCCTGCCTTAGCCATCTCGAAGGTCAGCGTGTTGCCGAAGGGAAAGTGCGGATGACACCAGGGCCCTTGACCTTAGCGGCTCAGCGGTATTCAGAGGAAGGGTGAAGCGGGGAACCTGCCGTCTTTATCTAGGCTGTTCTGTAGGGGACTGCGTCGGCGGTACTTCGCGGTAGGTATTGATGGGGGTAGAGCGTATTCCAGCCGTCCTGAGGAGCTCAGCGACACGTCCACGAGCGTTGAACTGCTTGACCCACCCAGGGCAGGATCCTGCATGTAGTAGGTGCTGGTGATGAAGCGTCCGGTCTGGCTCATCGAGCCAGTAAAGCGCGCGTTGGCAGCGTGACCAGCGGGGAGTGATGGGCACGGTCCTGATGGCGGCACCGATGGTCTTCGAGGCGGAAGTTCAGCTGCATGCGCAGCTCATCGGAGATGGTCGTCGTCAGAGGTTGCGAGGGACATCCTGTCCGCTGAATCCGTTTGGGAGCTCCCACGGTGCGGACTGATGGTAATCTCTGGTGCAGTAGATGGGGCTGCCGTCCTTGAGAAGTCATTTCGCGATACCGTGGAGGTGGGACGCTACCGGTGTGGACGGAGCTGTGCCCGATGGCGGTGTAGGCAGGAGGTAGTTGATGCGCGTGTTCTCGCAGTTGAAGCCCTGCAGTAAGCAGTCGCTGAAGCCGCCTTCTACAAAGCGAGCTTGATAGCGTAAAGGTAGTCCCAGGTCATCTGGTCGACCATCATCGTGACCACTAGTCGGGGGAACGATTGTGCTGAGGAGCAGCCCTGCGCCACGGGGCGTGGTGGAGTGCCATCGTAGCTAAAGGCGGGAGCCTGCAAAGAGGTTCTGTATCTCATAAATGTAGCTGATAAATAGTCTATGGTCTGAGAGAAGAGCGGCATGCAGGCAGCAGAAGCTCGACGCGACTCCAGCGCTGGCGCACTTCGCTACTGATCGAGGTGAGACCTAATTCCTTCCCACGAGCACGCAAGAGCGGTGTATTCTCTCGTGGAGGCCACTGAGGATGAGGGGAGGCACCAGGGAACATCACCGCACGGTAGCGCAGGCATGTCCTCTAAGAGGATGTTGCGCGTGATGTTAGCTAGGATAGGTCGTAGCCTGCACGTCCTCGAGGAGGCGCAGCATCACCGCAGAGCATCTCGCTCGATGGTGACGCCAGAGAGGGTTGCGTTCTCCTGCACGCTTGGCATAAGCCCAAGGGTCGATGTCAATCGCAGTAAGGTGTCGCCCACGCTTGAGAGCGAGAAGCCCCAAGATGCTGCTGAGTACCGCAGCCCATATCCAGCACGCGCAGCCCGTGGACATCGTGCGAGAGAATCCGATTCCCTACGAGGAGGTCGCTCTGGTGATTGCCCGTACCGAAGGCCATCTTCGGATTGATGATGATCTCCATCGGTACTTCAGGGGCGGCGTGGAAGGGCACGGATGAGGCAAGCTCCATCGCCGAGGAGGATGGGCTGGAAGTAGTTCTTCTCCCTCGTCTCCAGTTGATGTCGGGTAGCCTTCGGCGAAGCTCGTAGGTGAAGCTCAAGACAGGGAGCAGCATCAGAGGAGCGCATGTGGCGGTGGCATGTCGTGCTGCTCGGTAGGGATGAAGGCCGCTGGCTCGTGCGAGGCTTGCTCGAAGCTGTCAAGCCCAAGCTGCCCAATTCCCGGGCGATGAGCCAGTCACTGAGGTCCCCGTCACGGAGCTCGGTAGTCAGCGCTATCGCAGTGGTAGCTGATGGTCAGCTGCAGGTAGTGACAGGGATAAATAGAGGTAAAAGAGGGCGGAAAAGTGAGGAGGGAGCTTAGCCCAAGACCTCACGCAGCACCTCGTCCATAGCGGCGGCGGTGCGGTCAGAAGTCCTCCTGAGTGTGTGCCATCGAGAGGAAGATGCACTCGAACTGTGAGGGTGGCAGGTAGATACCTCGCTCAATCATCCACGGAAGTAGCGGGCATAGGTCTCCGTGTCGGCACGCTTGGCATCGGCATTGAGTGCACGCCTCCGGGAGTGAAGAAGATGGTGAGAGGAGCCAACGCGATTGTAGGGAGAGACGGTCACGGCATAGCGGTCGAGGATGGGGCGGATGGTAGGCTTCGAAGGCTTGTCCCTTTCCTCAAGTCGGGTGTAGAAGTCAGGGAGCAGCGAGCTTGGAGCATCGTGATGACGCAGCGGCGAGTGCCAGCGGATTGCCCGAGAGCGTCCCTGCCTGATGAGACGTCACCGAGCCAAGCGCTCCAGTAATGTCTGCACGCCCGCGAAGGCGCTCGACAGGCAAGCCACCACCGATAATCTTCCCCAGGCAGGTGAGGTCAGGGACGAATGCCATAGAGCCCCTGCGCTCCGCCACGGGCAGCGCGTAGCCACTAATCACTTCGTCAAAGATGAGCAGGACGCCCTCTTCCTCCGTCACACGGCGCAGCTCCTCGAGGGAAGCCTGGCGCAGGAGGGATAAGCCCCATATTCCCCATAATTGGCTCGAGGATGATGGCGGCGACTTCCCGATGGGTCTCCAGCAGACGGCGCACGCTCTCGATGTCGTTGTAGGTAGCCACGAGCGTATCCTCGATGATGTGCTTCGTCACTCCTGCACTCGAAGTCTCTGCCCGAAGGTCGCCAGAGCCTGCGCGAGATGAGGAAGGTGTGCAGCATGACCGTGGTAGCAGCCTTCGAACTTGGTCGATCTTATCTTCCCGTGAGCCACGCGCCAGACGGACGGCACTCATCGTCGCCTCGTCCCGGAGTTGACCATACGCACACGCTTCATCGAGGAAGCACTGCGTGCAGATGAGTTCATGCCATCTCGACCTCACGCGCATTGCACGCTCCAGCTTGTCCCTTCTCCAGCTCCTGACGTATCGCCTCCTGGATGGGAGGGGTAAGCGTGCCCGAGGGCAAAGGGATCCCTCAAGAGCTGATGTAGTCGATATATACTCATTGCTATCGGCATCGAAGACGTGGGCGCCCTTGCCGTGGTCGATGATAGAGTGGGGTGAGTCCCACTGAGCGGAAGGCACGCACAGGGCTATTGACTCGCCGGGGATGGTATCAGGAGGCGCGCTCGAAGAGCTAGCAGATGCTATCAGTTCGTCTCATACACATATATATATTATAGGTGTCCGGTGTCATCCGGATGCGACGGCATCCACGTGGAGGACCAGCACTACAAAATTGGGCAAAAGCCAGAAGGCAGGGCGACAACGCAGCTCTAAAGCCGAAGCTCAAGGGGTAAGGCTAAGAGAAGAACTTGCTAACTTTGGACGGAGCGGCATACGGATAAACCTCTGTCCTCGAGATGCATCTCACCTCGGAAAACCTCCCTGCCCAAGGGGCTGAGGCTACGCAGCATCGACAACACCACACAAATCACACAAGAGCTACAGCTATGTTAGGAGCAATTATTGGAGACATCGTAGGAAGTGATCTACGAGTTTGTACAACATCAAGACAGAAGGACTTTGAGTTCTTTCAGCCCGAGATGGAGCGTACAGACGGCTCCATCGTGTATCACTATACTGCTGATTGGCTCTGACGGAGGGAGGTGAGCCATTATTATAGTCGCTATGCCCTGGAGTACCCCTATCCGATGGGAGGCTACGGTGGTATGTTTTAAGGCATGTAGCATCAAGGTAGCACGCCAAGGCATCCAGCAGAGCCATACAATAGTTGCGGTAATGGTAGTGCGATGCGCATCACTCCCGTGGGCTGGGCTTTTTGAGACCGAGCGTGAGGATCTTAGCGGCTGCCAAAGTCTCGCAGTGCTGTACGCACAATCATCCAGAGGGCATCAAGGAGGGCGCAGGCGAGCTGCTCTTGTATCTTTTTGTGCGCGACAGGGACATACGGCTTCGGACATTCGAGCACGGATAGAGGCGGACTTTCGGCTACCGACCTCGATGCCCGTCGAGGAACTGCAGCGTCGCTATTCGTGCAGGGCATCGATGGGAAGGGTGATGGCGGTATTTGTGCAAGATATGTGTACCGCAGTCCATCATTTGCGCCTCTCAAAGCTAAGGACTTTGAGGATGCCATTCGCAATGCCATCAGCATCGGTGGAGATAGTGACACTGTCGGCTGCATCGCTGGAGGTATCGCTCGAAGCTCTACGGCATCCCTGAGTCGATTAAAGAACGAGCATGGAAGTATTTGGACGAGACCGAATGCCGCACCGTCAGGAGCTTTATCCAGAAATACAGCATCTAAGCAAGGAGCACTCGACTGGTTAAATACATTGGGGATCAGAACGCTGCGTCTCTATCCCCGATTGTCGTTTATGTGAGGCTACTTCGCAGTCCCTTCCTTCCTGCGAGAGTAGTGTCGGTCGTTGCAGGTGTAGCGACCCGAGAGGACAGAGCAGGACACTCATCGTAAGGCGAGATACCTGGGATGCGCGCTGCTTGACCGATGGTGCGAGGTGGCGGATGCGGTCGAGCTTCTGGCGCGCCTCGGTGCTAAGCGCCTGTGTTCTGCGGGTGCAGTCAAGCCCTCGGGATGAAGACGTACTCCAGACGCTCGAGCTTCTCGGCTTGTTCCGTTCGCGCTCGATGCCAGCCACGGTACTTGATGAGGATCTCGGCACATTCGGCGATTTCACGGCGTGCAGGGGATGGCCTCGAGGGCACGACGGAGGGCAGGCACCATCTCGCTCAGGTCAGGAGAGGGTGAGCTGAGGGCGCAGGACGAGGTCGATGAGCTTACAGCCCTGACGCAGGGCGTGACCCTCGCGCCTCTAAGTGGGGTTAATCTTCTCGGGGCGGATGGAGTAGCTCGATGAAGGCAGTGAGCTCGTCACGCTGGCGCACCTTCCTCCAGCAGGCGCACACGCTCGTCGGTGGCTGGCTCGATGGCTGCCGCACGAGGGCGTGAGGGCGCACGTCAGCATCATCCTGACGGAGCAGGGATACGGTATTCGGCCGCGAGTAACATACGGTAGCGGCTCGTCCACGCCCTTGGTCGACGAGGCGTCATCAATGAGCACCCCGATATAAGCCTCGAGCGGCTGAGCGTGAAGGGCGGCAGGTCGTGGATTGCTGATGCGCATTGATCCCTCGCGATGAGCCCTTGACCAGCGGCCTCTTCGTGCCTGTCGTCCCATTGACCTGCCCTGCTGCAGTAGTCGCTCTACGACCTTACTCTCAGGTGTGTGTGGTAGCTGGGTGGGGTCGAAGAAGTCATATCTCGAGTGGCGTAGCCTGGGCGGTAGAGGCGCATCCACGCAGCTCGGTATTTGCCTTAGAGCCTCAGCTGCACCTCTAAGGAGGGAGGAGGAGAAGCCATTGAGGTAGTACTCGTTCCACGCTCCCCTCGGGCTCGGGGAAGAGCTGATGGCGGTCTTTGTCGGCGAAGGTGACGATCTTCGTCTCGATGCTGGGGCAGTAGCGCTGGCCCGATGCTCTGTATCTGTCCGTTGTAGAGGGCGGCGGTCGAGGGCTTCGCGTAGCACCGTGTGGCACGCCTCGTTGCGTAGAGCGTGTAGCAGGGAGCTGACGCAGGAGGGAGCGCTGTGGGGTATCCATATGGGAGAACTTATGCAGTCCTCTTCGCCCTCCTGCACGCCCATCTCCTCGAAGTGCAGACTGCGCATCGATACGGGTGGTGTCCCTGTCTTCATGCGGTCGGTAGCGTATGCCCGCCTTCAGCTGGTCGGTGATGCCGTAGAGTCGCTGGCTCGGAGATGCGTCCACCGCTGAGCTGCAGCTCACCGAAGTGCATCAATCCCGAGGAGGAATGTCCCTGCCGTCAGGATGACCGCTTCGGCAGAGAAGCGCACCCTAACTGGGTCTCCACCCACGCACGCTCGAGGATGAGGCGCGTGACGGTATCCTGCCACTGGTCGAGTAGCGGCTCACTATCCAGCTCTCGCGCCACGCCTCCATGAAGCGTGATCGCCTCTGCGCACGTGGGCCCGCATAGCAGGGCCCTTTGCTGCGGCTGAGCACGCACGGAACTGAATCGCAGGTGCGGTCGGTGATGGGCCCCATACGCCCCCGAGGGCATCGATCTCACGGACAATCTCCCGCCCTTGGCAATTCCACCCACGGCGGGATTGCAACTCATCCTGCCCATCTTATTCATATCGGGACGATGAGGAGCGTATGCGAGCCTAAGCGTGCAGCCGCAGCCGCCGCCTCACAGCCCGCATGACCGGCACCGATGACGATGATGTCAGTAGCTGCTATCAGACGTTGAAGCGGAAGTGCAGATGTCCCCATCCTGCACGACGTAGTCTCACCGACGGCCATCTTACCAGCTTCCTTGACAGCCGACTCCTGCCATAGATGGAGAAGTCCTCGTACTTGATGACTTCGGCACGTGATGAAGCCCTTCTCGAAAGTCAGTGTGAATGGCAGCATGCGGCACGGTGCCTTGCTCCCTTGGTGTAGGTCCAGGCACGTACCTCCTGTACCCCAGCGGTGAAGTACGTCTCCAAGTCAAGAGCTTGCTAGGCAGCCTTAATCAGACGAGGCCACCTGACTCCTCGAGACCGATTTCACGATGAACATCCGACGCTCTTCGTAGGTCTCCAGTTCGGCGATTTCGCTCTCTATCTCTCGCAGCGACGACCAGCAGTTTCGGCACCTTCGCTGGCGTACAGCCTCACGGACACGCTCTACATATCATTGCCCCAGGACCGCCGACCCTTCGTCGACATTGCAGACGTAGAGTACGGGCTTGCTGGTCAGGAGGTAGAGTTCGCGCGTCCCCACCTTCTGCTCGTCCTTGGTCTCAGAAGGTGACGGTGCGCGCATTGAGTCCCTGCTCGAGACTCGCCCAGTCAGCGCATCAGTACGTCGCAGGCGGAGCTTAGCCTCGCTTCGTCCCCACCCCGTCTGTGCTCAGCTTGTAGACCTTCTGCAGGCGGGCTTCGACCGTCTCGAGTCCTTGAGCTGGAGCTCGGTGCTCGATGATGGACTTGTCGACAGGGGTCGACGCTGCCGTCGACGTGCGTGTGATGTTGTCGTCATCGAAGCGCAGCGCAGCACGGCAGGATAGCGTCCGTCTCACGGATGTTGGCCAGGAACTTATTCCCCAGCCCTTCGCCCCTGCTCTGCGCCCTTCACCAGGCCAGCGATGTCGACAATCTCCACGGTCGTGGGGACGATGCGCGCTGAGGCTGGACGATCTCAACGAGCTTCGTCAGACGCCTCATCGGGGACGGTGATGACCCCGACGCATTGGGCCTCGATGGCAGAAGGGAAGTAGCGGACCGTGCCTTTGCGCTGGAGAGGCAGTTGAAGAGGGTGGACTTACCGACGTTGGGCGAAGCCTACGATACCACATTGTAGGGCCATTATGCGTATTGATTATATACCTTATTATAAGGTGCAAAAGATAGCGAAAATGCAAGGAGCTACCTGAGATGCTTGTGAGGGAGGGCTGGGCTGACCACTACTGGCGGAGGGTGGTGACCTATATGCTGCTCCGCCTGCCGAGCAGTACTGAGTCGGCGCACTGGGCAGTACTGGTCGAGGCGCACTTCTGCGGAGCGTAGATGTGGTGTACTGAAAAAGTTGACAGTGGGACGGGTGTTAGGATGTGGGTCTACAGACTCCGGTTCATTAGGAGCGAGATGTGGTTTATAGTCCCAGTGATACTCACAGCGAGCGTTTTGCAGAGGTCAGAGATGAGCTCTTTGTTTGGGAGTCATCTTGGCATGTAGAGCTTCGGTGAGATGCTCCAAAGGTCCCTCCTCAGATGCACCGCCTTCCCCAAGGAAGCCGCCGCCCCTCCGCTTCCTCCGCCACTCCCGGGACACTGAGCGGATTGGGAGCGTCGAATAAGATAGTTGCAGGGGCGTTTTCCGCCAAGACTTTGGTGCGGGACGAGCTGTATTGCTACATCTCGACGGCACGCGCCACCGCCTCTGTGGCCTCTTCGAAGGTCTGCTCGCGGAGGAAATATACCACGAGTTCTTGAGGGTATTGTTCATCCTCTCAGCCAAGGCGTGTATGTAGTGGATCGCCCGTTTAACACGCGCTGATACGGCAGTTCTGCGCACGGAGCAGGTCGGTATATCGGGCAGAGGCGTATTGCACACCCTCCGGTCGCTGTGGTGGATCGCGTTGTGGGTGTTGATGTTGTGTTGCTTGAAGAAGTCGAATGCCCGCTGAGCGCATGCACGCAGCCTTCCACCCAGGTGGGGCAGGCAATGTCCGACAATGCATCGGCTGGACGGCATCGGTGACGAGCGACAGCAGGCAGCCACCGCGATAGGCGATGTAGGTGATGTCTGCCACGACCAGGTCGCCAGGTCAGCTTGGGCTCGTACTTGGGCATTCCAGTGTTGAGGAGGTCATTGTATTTGTGATAGGATGGTTGGAGTTTGTGGTGCGAGGGCGATAACGGCGCTGCGGACATCAAGTCATTGGCACGGAGCAAGGCGCAGAAGCGGTCTCGTCCGATGGTGAACTTTCCGAAGTAATGTGCTCACAGGAGGAATAGCCCCCTGAAAGCCCGCCTTTTGGAAGGTGCTCCTGCGGCGCAGATGCTTGCAATAGAGACGATGCTCGACTCGAGGATACAGCCTCTTCGTCGAGGGGCTGAGGCGCGGAATGGGCGTTTATAGAAGGCCTCGACGGCTAAAGCCAAGAAGTTCGCAGAGGCGCGCGATGGAGCGCGGAGCATCCTCTGATAAACGCTGAACTCACTTGACTCGGAAGTTTTTCGTAGTGTCGATGTCGTAGGTTCTCTTCTGGCACTCTGGACTAAGAGCTTGTAGGCCTTTGTGTCCCACCTCACGCTTGAGTTGGGCTTTAAGCTCTGCGAATCTCCCTGCGTAGGGTCTGGAGTTCGTCCTTTTCGCTAGGGCGAAGGGGCGTCTCAGGGGTGGAAGTGGTTGGTTGTTCTACCAAGATGTCTCCGTTTTTGGGTTTGTCGTCGAGTCCAAATGTACAAGAAGCAATAGGTAATGCAAACCCTGATCTGAGGCCGTACTTTTCGGTGGCATACTTGAGGAGGTCGGAGGTCAGTACTCTTCGATGATACGAAGGAGGTCTGAGTATGGACGTGGGTGTGACATATAGTTGTGATTTGTACCCGTCCTACCGTCAACTTTTCAGTACACCACAATGCGTTAGATAGCACGAATTGACTATCTTTGCAGTACAAACCTTACGGGGATGACCTGGCTTTGACAGCGCGATGAAGTGGTTTGTAAGCATGTAGTGCAAGGCTTGTGAGCACTCTAATCTCATAGAGCGACAATTCAACTGGCGAAAAACAATTACGCCTCGCTGCGTAACCGAATAGAGTAGGTTTGACGCTTCATCACGACGACAGACTGTTGTGACGAGACATCACTCAGGTAGCCGTTCTCACCGAGGGCGACTTGATCGTACAGTGGTGCCGGAAAATCGGAGACTGGCCCAATGCGCCCCTGGCTTGGGAGTGTATTTAGAGGATAAGGCACTGCCTATGGTAGCCTCAGTCGCGGGTGGTGCACGAAAACTCAAAGTGAGGATAAACATGTAGAAAGCAGATTAGTTCCGTGTTTGGACCGGGGTTCGACCCCCCGCATCTCCACACCTAAGGCTCTTATCAGGCGACGACAGAGGCTCGAGTCTCCGCGTCGCCTGATTTGTTTTTCTCCACTACCTTTGTCCCAGATACATTACATATATACTACACCTTCCGACCCAGCTCGCTTCGTATGAATCGTTCACTCCTCCGCACGCTTTGTCGCTGCGCCTTCTCCTACTCACCACGATGATAGCTCAGACAGCAGCCCTTGCTCTTCCCACCGATACGCTAACTCTTAGCCGTGGCTGGACCTTCGGCGAACACGGCCGTGGGGAGACGCACCCCGGCCACTGTCCCCCGAGGGTCGTACAGCAAGACCTCATCCGTCTGGGGAAGCTCCCCGACCCGTATTACCGCCTCGCTCAGAAGACTCCATCCAGTGGGTAGGGGGCGGGATTGGGACTATATCTGCACCTTCACCTCAGCCCCGAGCAACTCCAGCGTCCGTCTATTCACCTCCTCTTCGAGGGCTGGATACCCTACGCTTCGGTCTATCTCAATGGGCATAAGCTCCTCGAGGCGGAGAATATGTTCGCTAGCGCACGAAGTCGATATCCGTCCCCATGCGCAGGGCCTCTAACCGCTTAGAGGTGCGCTCGCTCGCCCCTCAAGGCTGCCCCTGCCTCTACGAAGCAGCAGGCATCAACTATCCTGCGGACAACGACCACGCTGAGAAGCACCTCTCGGTCTTCACGCGCAAGGCACTCCTATCACTACGGATGGGACTGGGGCGAGCGCATGATCACCATCGGTATCTGGCGACCTGTGCGTGTGCTCCTGCGTGGGGCGACCTTCTTTGCGGAGCGTCCTGTGGTGACCTATCACCCCGAGCGCAGCCTGCCCATCGAGGTGCGCCTCCCTGCTGATGCCGTCCGAGGCACCGAAGCCACCCACCTGCGCTACCACCTCTATGACGCTGCAGGCCGTCTGGTCTTCGAGCGCACGGCACCGCTTGCTGACTTCATCACCCCTACCGAGCGAGGAGGCTTGCACGCCTTGGCTAACCCCCAGCTCTGGTGGCCGAAGGGCTTGGGTAAGCCCCTACCGCTATCGGGCTTGCTTTGAGCTCCTCGAGGGCGAGCGTGGGCGTGTCTTAGATGAGACGCAGTGTGCCGTCGGGCTACGCACCATCGAGCTGGTACGTGAGCCAGATAAGGACGGGCGGAGCTTCTTCTTCCGTGTCAATGGGCAGCCGCTCTTCGCCAAGGGGGCGAACTACATCCCAGGGACGCTCCTCCTGCCTTCGCGCACCGAGGCCGACCGCAAGCAGCTCTTCGACGACGTCTCCAGTGCGCACTTCAATATGCTCCGTGTGTGGGGTGGGGGAACGTATGAGGAAGATGCCTTCTATGACGAAGCCGATGCGCGCGGTATCCTCATCTGGCAGGACTTTATGTTCGCCTGCACCGCCCTACCCTGGGGATAGTGCCTCCTGAAGAATGTGCAGAGCGAACTGGTGTACAACATCCGCCGTCTGCGCCAGCATCCCTCGCTGGCGACGTGGTGCGGCAACAATGAGATACGCGAAGGACTCAAGTACTGGGGCTGGGCAAAGCGCTACCCCAAGGAGGTGTACGAACGCTTCTGGCACGACTACGAAGCCCTCTTTGCAGGCCCTCATCCAGAAGACCCTGCGCCAGGAAGACCCCTTGCGCCCCTATATCGAAAGCAGTCCCGACACGGTGAACTGGGGACGACCCAAGGAGCTGGGGCTCGGCGAAAAGCCACTACTGGGGCGTATGGTATGGGCGTGAACCCTTCGAGATCCTGCGTGAGCGCATGCCTCGCTTCATGAGTGAGTTTGGGGTGCAGTCCTTCCCGATGCTCCCGAGCATCAGCCGCTTTTGCTCGCCCCGAGACCGACTACGCTCTGGAGAGTGAGGTGATGAAGGCGCATCAGAAGAGCAGCATCGGCAACGATGTCATCCTCCACTACATCCGTCAGGACTATCCCGAGCCACGGACTTCGCTGACTTCGTCTACCTCTCAGGTGATGCAGGGGCGTGGGATAGCCCTCGGCATACGTGCCCAGCGTGCTGCTGCCCCCTCACTGTATGGGGAGCCTCTACTGGCAGCTCAATGATGCTTGGCCCGCTGTCTCCTGGTCGAGCATCGATTACTACGGCGAGTGGAAGGGCTTGCACTACGAGGCCAAGCGTGCCTTTGCCCCCATCATCCTGGTGCCAGATACGGCACATAGTCAGCTCGCTATCTGCCTACGACCCCCAGCCACGCCAGCGGACGGTGCGCCTGACCGCTGAGGTGCGTGACTTCTCGGGGCGTCTGCTACGCCGCCACACCTTTGCCCCCAAGACACTGCCAGCGCACGAGGTGGGGCGTGGTTCTTCCGATGAAGGAGCTCTTCGAGCAAGGCTGAGCGCACGGGTGCCTATGTGCACCATGAGCTGCGTGGATGCACGGACGAAGACCCTCCTGACCGAACTCACCGACTACGCTGTCCGCACCAAGGAGCTACGCCTATCGCAGCTCCAAGGCAGGGGACTACACGATTCAGGTGAGCGAGCGTACAGGTACGCTCTTCATCGACATCGAGAGCAAGACGCCCTGAAGGATGCCTACATCGACCTTGCGAGACGGGCTGGCAGCTGTCGGACAACCTTCTGACATCCTCCCGGTCGTCGCTACCGTCTGCGTGCCACACGCCGACAGAATGCCCCTGAGCGCACGACTAAGACCCTCCCCACCGTCACCCTCCGCTCCATCACGACGGGAGAAGTAAGCCCGAGCGCACGGGCTAAGCACCGCCTTCCTCGGAGGGAGGGGAAGGGTAGTGGCTTTGCAGCTTTGTGTATGTGGGAGAAATTTACTTACTTTTGCAAGCGCAAACCACTACAGGGTTCCTTGGCCGAGTGGTTAGGGCGCCGGTCTGCAAAACCGTTTACGGCGGTTCGATTCCGCCAGGAACCTCAACTGAAGCTCCGAAATCCTTGATTCTAAAGGGTTTCGGAGTTCTCTTATAATAACAGGGTCGCAAATAGGGTCGCAAACACTCCTACCTCCCATATCAACTTGAGCACACCTGACCTGTAAGATTGGGCAACCTCCAGATGCACGCGCTGATTATTTCACCTTATAAGGGGGAAAAATATCATACCACTTTAGCTCATCACGAAGTCTTTTCTCAATAGCACTCTCCACACGGCTAAACAAACCTAATGTAGCCTTACGCCTTTACACCCTTCTTTCAAATGGATATATCACGCTTATTCCCTGACAATTACCGAACTTAGTGTATGGAATACAATCATTCAAAAGCAAGTAAGAATGTCAGAATACACTATCAGTAAGTCCATCCGCAAGGATAAGCCTATAAAAAGAACGGCAACAATTCCCATAGATCTCGGGTACGGGTGCGAGATAAGGGGATACGCTTTCTCAACAGGGTTTGATGTGCGCCCCTGACGACTGGGATGATAAGTCACAAAGAGGTCAAAGAAAAAGTCTCACGACTTATTCTTGACAAGCAGATTTTTCGAGCTTGAGCTACACACAATGCCATCCTCGAAGGGAAAGAGCTATCTACAAATCTCGTTCGAAACCTTTACAAAGGGGAAGGAGGGAACCAAGCCAGAGCAAAGATCCTTCTATGAATACTACCATCCTACGTAGAAAGGAGACGCAAAAGAGGGACTCAATAAAGAAACGATACTGTGTCTACCTCACAACCCACAATGTCCCTAAAAGCATTTTCGAGACAAAGTGCGTATCTGTGATGTCACCCTGGACTTTATAGAGAAGTTCGATGCCCTATATGAGAGACGTTAATGGGAACTCTGCAGGAGGAAGAAATCCCAAACACAAGAACATACGTACAGTTCTTCTAGATATAGAGAAACATCGTATTCCTCATTGAGAATCCTTACAAGTGGTTTAAGATCGCTCAATCAAATGCGAGAGAAGTTTACCTCAATAAAGATGAGCTACAGAAGCTAAGAGATGCTACTCTACCTCTTGAGAAAGATAGCACTGACTACAATGTCCTACAGATGTATCAATTCTCTTGTTTCTGCGGGCTACAGTTTCTCAGATACCCTTGGACTTAGAATGGAAGGACATAGACTTTGAAAATGGCATCATCCGCAAAACGATGATAAAAACCAAGAATGAAGTCATAACACCAATCTTCCCCCTTGCGAAGCATATACTAGAAGAGAGGCTAAAGGTGACAAAAGGTATTGGGAAAGTGTTCAAATGGTTTGCAGAACCGACCTTCAACAAAGCACTAAGGAAGTATGCTAAACTCATTGGGATAGACAAACACATAACCTATCACAGCTCTAGACACACCTTTGCAACCCTACTGTAATAGACAACGTGGATATATACAAGATCTCGAAATACCTTGGACATAAGTCGGTAGATATGACCCAGCGCTATCTCAAGTACAATCTATCAATAGCTAAAGAGCTAGCCAAGGATATAGAGACATTTAGCTCTTGATTTGAGCAATAGTGCTATCTTAGTCTGATATTCAGTGATAGAGAATGGCAATAATCAAGAAACAACGGGCAACACTATTCTTACCCAAAGACAAGAAGAGAAAAGACGGGAGCATCCCCCTATACGTGAGATTTAAGCGCGTGGGCACATTAGAGCCGAAATACAGCCTTAATATCTCAGTGCAAGAGGGAGAGTGGGATGACGAGCTAAAGAGGTCAAGGACCGTGCTTAATGACGCTTTAATACAAAAGGAAAAAGCTCGTATCGACTTATGCCTAGAGCAAGCATTCATTACTCAGCAGGAACTTACCAAGGATGATCTTGATAGGATCATAAAGGGAGATAACCTCCAACCACCAAGAAAGAGTAGCTCTTTCTACGATTACTGGGAGGAGTATGTACGTACGGGCATGGATAGGGGCTCATTGTCAAATAGTACAAGAAGAGGCTACCACTCTACTCTTTGGGCTCTCAAGGGATTCAAATCAGAGATTAAAATAGGGGATATCTCTCTATCTCTTTTGGAGCGATTCGATAGCTATCTACTCTCCAAAGCAAGAAAAGATGGCAAGGGTGATATTCCCGGAGCTCGAAAGAATCACTTTAAACGTATCTCTTCCGTCATAAGCTACATACAAGCTTTAGGAGTAGATTTACCCAACCCCATTAAGGAGAAAGCATTTAAGCTTCCCAAAGAACGGCAAAATGATGTATACCTCACAGAGGATGAACTTCTTAAATTCCTAGATCTCTGCACGTTTGGTTTGGAGTATGATTTGGAGGAAGATGGAGAGAATCGATTTAATTCTTTGGTGATTTTCATATTCTCTTGCTTTACAGGCTTGAGGATTAGTGATGCTACATCCTTAAGATGGGGAAATATCGATATTTCAGATGAACAATCCCGGATCCTAAAGCTACGAACAAAGAAAACAGGAAAAGAGATCATAATCCCACTGCCTGATCGTGCCTATCTATTACTCAAAATATACTCTCCTGGGAGAGAAGAGCTAAAGGAAATCTCAGATGAGTTTATCTTCCCCTTTCGCAATCAAAATAAGATTAACAAGTATCTTCAAGATGCAGCAAAGCACTTAGGAATAGACAAACATATCACATTCCATACAGCTCGCAGAACACTAGCAACCCTTTTGGCAGAAAAGGGCATCTCGGAGTACTTTATCGCCAACATCCTGGGACATTCATCTACAACAACAACGGGAAGATATCAGAAATGGACAGAAAGACAAGCTAAGACACACAAGGATAGACTCTCAATCATCTAACTAAGCCCACCCATACAAGAGTGCAACTCTAATATCTCCATTGGATAATTTGCGTTACCTTTGTTGAAGCCCTACGGGGCAACATATTAGAGAAGTGCCTTGCTCATCGAAATCGCCAAATTCTCGTAAAGCATATCAAGGTACAGATGCTCCTCGTATAGGGTGGGCTTCTGTCTGCGTATGCTTAGGTGTTTGGCGATACCTGATGAGAGCGGATGGTAGCCCACCTCTATTTGGTAATCATTGCTAGGTTCTCAATGGCTATCTGAGAAAAACATAGATAGTATGAGGTATACGAATGCTTTTGAAACATTAGGGCTGAAGGTTAAGCCCAAGGCTCTCTTTGAAGGAGATGAGTGGTCTAGCCTATCTGACGATGAGAGAATACTCATCTTTGCTCGCATGGTTTGGGCTGGTTATCATCTCAAGGATGAAGCCTATCAGTATCTGACAGAAAAGGGGGCCTCTAAGAAGGACGTACGATGTGGAGAAGTAGCTAGTATGTTCAGAGCCTTAATTAGAAGATTGACACTTCGCATCGCAGAAAGGCGTCAAGCTAATAAAGCAGATATGGACATCGAAGGCTTATCATGTTTTGCAAGGACACATTGCAAATGGCCAACTCTTCGTCGCCTTTCGTTAGAGCAATGTGCAGATATTCTAGAAGGGCTACTTCGTAGAAGCTTTTCTATGCGAGAGATGCTTCGCTCTTACTTAGGGGAACGACCACCCTACCGACCACTACTAGATGTTCCTATAGATTTTGATGATTTAGATGCTCTAGGTGAGCATGTCGATGCCATAGATCAAAGGATTGCACTAGACTCTATCTTTAGCTTTTGGACTTACCGTGGCGTATATGCTTCTTGGTGTCGAACGACTTGGCTTATGCTCAAAAGGGGCGGATCCTATTCCCTCCCCAATCATGTCGCAGAGCATATGAATCCTCGTATGTGGGATACTCCTCCAGGTATCCATAGCGAACTAGCCTTAGCAAAGAAATGCTTTCCTATGGAGGATACAGAATTGCTCAAAGTCAACGATAAGGTTTGGAGGGAGCAGCTACTATCCTACGCCACCAAGCAGGCCGAAGCTCTATGGCTACAAGCTCCTCTTTTCGATGAGCCTGTCTACGTATGGTACACTAACTATACCGACAAGCAAGCCCTGCATACAGATCGCTTACATAAGGAGGCTATAGTCTCTATCTGTGTACAAGACTATGCCCAGACGGGTAATGATGAAGGCCACCAAGAGTACTTCGAAATGCTTGTTGCAGGAAAAAGCATGGCTAGACCTAAGAATGGTAAATACATCCAGGACTTCATTAGTCTAGCCAATAGGATCAAAGAGCAGGATGTCCTTGTTGTAGCTTCCTATAAGGGACATCAAGATCTGCGTATTGGGCTCATCAAAAAGGGGACTAAATTCCAAGTAAAGCAATATGAAGGCTATCGGCTCTATTACTTCAAGTTAAAGAGTGCCTATTGTACTCCTCGTTGGGGGCCTCTTCACAATGGCCTTAATCCAGCTGACTACCCGATACTTAAGAACCTAAGTCCAAATAGGGGAACTATCCTTCATATAGTTAATCAGCGAAGACGAGAGGCTGTGTATAGAGCCTACTACGGTATAGTATACCCATATCACTACAATCTCCTATCTGATGAGGCGACTGAAGATATGTGCAGATTATGGCTCACGTCTGAACATGCGGAGGCATATGACCTATATCTTTCACGACCTGCCCCTATATATGGAGGGACGACTCATATAGTAGATATATGGGGTATTTCGTATGGAGATATAGAGATACTTGCCCAGATAACAACAAGCAGTAATACTAGTCTGATTGAGAAAAAGGAGAAGAAACTTTTAACTCTATCCAAGCACAATACAAAGTGTGTGGTATTTGCGAACTATCTGTTTAACAAAGAACACGAGAATTGGGGTGAAAATAGATACCGCATAAGTCTCAGACATGTTTGGCAGGATCTTTATAACGGCTCAGAGGAGGAAAAAGAGAAGATGCAAGCACTCTGTCAAATCGAATACAAGCAGACAAAATAGGCTCTAGGAGATCATCATAGTCTACAGGCAGTGAGGGGAGGAAAAAAAATTCCTTCCTTCATTTATTTATATACCAACCAATTACGACCCTCATTGAATAATAAAATACATTTCACCGATGAAGTAAAGCACTTTTCTGATATAGTATAGGAAGAAGAGGGAAAAATCCCCTCCGTATGGTCTAAAAAGAAAGAAATGATCGACAACATCAAGATCAGCCTCAATGGATTTACTAGGAGCTTTGACAATTGTAGCCTACGCCCCAATGCGAAAAGAATGGGAAAACTATTTCTGTATAGGTTCATCAAAGTCCAACGCTCCCTTAGCTCTCGGATATCACATCCCATCCCATAGGCTGAATATCAGAGGGAGCATTCGCAAATGGTACTTTGAGGATACTTCTTCTACTCAAGATCTCAGTATCCAGCAAGCAAAGGAAGCTTTTTGAGGAAGTCGCAGAGCTCCTATTAATCAGTTTTTGAGGAGCTAAGACAAGGGCATATTACCCAATGTGAATTAGGCTAAACATTCCACTTCGAAGCTCAGCATCAGTCTTCACGTCTACTCTCGTTGCTTATAGTACTTATGAGATAGAACAGAGAGATGGCTCTGTGACATTCTATCGTAAGGATAGGTATCGAGATAAAGAAAGAAGCTCTCATAAGCGAAATGCTTGGAAGCAAAAAGTAGCCTGCATATACGACAAGCTTGGGAAGTAGAAAGCAAATCCACTACGAGAAAAAAGATAAGCAAGCATCTGTCGTAGCTAAAGTAAAAATATACTGCTGGATAGAATTATAATACCCAATCGCCAATCGTTCAAAACCCATAAGATTGGACACTGCTCTATCCTAGGAGGGCTATTAGATAGCTATGGGTACTTATACGAAGTTTGGGCGAAAGAGTATAAGAAGTTATTCTTCCAATCAAAGTTAGACAGGAACACTCTGTATCTAGCAAATGAAGCTGAGAGAGATATCGTAGACCACCTTGAGAAGCAGGAGCAGCTCTTTTTCACTCTAGAACATTTTAATGATCTTTCAGTACAAGCCAGGGCACAGGTAAAAGCTCAACTTCAAAGCATAATCTCACTTGCGACCCACAGGAGTAGCCAAAATGCTGCCTCCCGAAAAGTGGGATTATCCCTTGATGTACATAGCTATCTCTCTTTGGGAAGAAAAGACTTTGGGTGGGAGATTGAAAACTTCCCTCTTGTCACAAGGACTCTCTTTGCAGCCCGCTATCAAAGCAAGCTCTCAACATCACACAGAGTCGAATAAATAAGGTCAAAAGAGAGATGTCACGTAATAATAAAGGGAAAAAATACGCAGATTCTCTTGATAATATAGCCTAACCCTATTATGAGAGATAGATGATTGATATCTCTGGTATTATTGGATCTTTTCTTCTACTTTTTCTGATCTACCCATAGAGAGAGTTTATAAGTAGAAGATTTGACTTGAAAGTAAAAGAATAATCCATGATTTTTCTTTACGGGCAAAGTAAAAGGCATCCATTAGATAGACTTTGGGAGAAGTGCCTCTTGCAAGCAAGTTCCTATAAAGAACTTAAGTAATAGGATAGCCCGTGATTGACAATTCTAAGAAGGTTTCTTGGGGTAGACTACCACACAGAAGACAGCTAGCTCACGAGAAGAAGAAGGGTCGCAAATAGGGTCGCAAATTTTTAAGATAGAGATCTTATAAAGAAAGCCTTGAGAATCCCCCTATTCCTCGTATTCATTCAATCTGAGAGACTTCAATCCACCCCTTTGATTTCGAATCACATAACAGCGACTAGGATAACTCCGCCAGGAACCTCAGAAGTAGAGCTCCGCTATCCGACAGGATGGCGGAGCTCTCTGCTTTTAGCCGCAGGGCATACGGGGCGGCGGGGTCGGGGCTTTTTGCTTATCTTTGACTTTTGAGATCGTGCCCACTCTGGGCGCATCTTCTCTCCATGTACATTATTATATAGAAATACAGATACTCATCTCACATGAAGCGACGATCTCGCATGTACCCTTGCGCTATGTGCCGCCCTCAGCCACCAGCTACAGGCCCAGCGCTCTGAGCTCCGCCTCGAGAAGGGGTGGCGCTCACCCGCCAGGACCAGGCTTCCTTCTCCACCCCCGACTACAACGATAGCAAGTGGAGCCGTGTCACCGTCCCCCACGACTGGGCGATCTACGGGCCCTTTAGCTTTGAGAACGACAAGCAGCATCTGGCTATCGCACAGGATGGTCAGAAGGAAGCTAGCGGAGCATGCTGGTCGTACCGGTGGCCTTCCCTTCGTAGGGCTGGCTGGTACCGCCGCAGCTGGACATCCCCCAAGACCTCGGTGACCGCCGTGTCTTCCCTCCGCTTCGATGGCGCGATGAGCCACGCCCGCGTCTCACGTCAACGGCAAGGAGGTCGGCTACTGGCCCTATGGCTACAACACGTTTGCCTTCGACGTCACCCCATACGTTCGTCCCGGCGCAAGCAACACGCTTGCTGTCCGCCTGGAGAACAAGCACGAGAGCAGCCGCTGGTACCCTGGCGCAGGGCTCTACCGCAACGTGCACCTCACCATCACCTCCCCGTCTACATCCCTCTCTGGGGCACACGATCCAGACCCCCTCAGTCAGCGCTAAGCCACGCCTACGTGATGTCCGTAGAGACGCAGTCGCTAGGGCATGAGCTCGCTCGCTGGTCGCCCTCTCGCAGGTCGACGACCCAGATCCTCTCCCTGCGGCAAGGTCGTCGCAGCAGCTGCGAGAGGAGATCCAGAGCCTAGTGCTGAACACCATCTGCCACACGGGCTTCGAGCATCCAGAGCTCCCAAGCTCTGGGACATCAACCAGCCTCAACCTCTATAAGTACGCCGTCATGCTCTCCGACGGCTCGCGAGTCATCGACCGCGACACCACGACCTTCGGTATCCGCTCCATCGAGCTGAAGGCGGGCGAAGGCTTCTTCCTCAACGGCCGTAAGCTGAAGTTCCAAGGCGCTTGCCTCCACCACGACCTCGGCCCCTCTCGGTGCCGCTGTCAACGAGGCTGCTATGCGCCGTCAGATCCGCCAGATGCAGGATATGGGCGTCAATGCCATCCGCACCTCGCACAACATGCCCGCACCTGAGTTCGTCCGTCTCTGCGACGAGATGGGTATGCCTCTGATGGCCGAGAGCTTCGACTCATGGGCCCAGCCCAAGGTGCCCAACGGCTACAACCTGGACTTCAACGAGTGGCATGAGCGTGACCTCACGAACCTCATCCACCAGTTCCGCAACAGCCCCTCGGTCATCATGTGGAGCATCGGGAACGAAGTCCCCGAGCAGCCCAGCCTCGAAGGCGCTAAGCTCGCCTACCGCCTGCAGGAGATCTGCCACCGCGAAGACCCCACGCGCCCCGTCACCAACGGCATGGACAATCCCCTCGGCGTGCTGAAGAGCGGTATGGCTGGTACCCTTGACATCCCGGGCTTCAACTACCGTCCCTTCCTCTATGACACCGCACACAAGGTCCTACCTCAGGGCTTCCTCCTCGGCTCCGAGACCTGCTCCACGGTGAGCTCTCGCGGTGTGTATAAGTTCCCCGTCGTACGCAAGAGCATGGCGAAGTACCCCGACCATCAGTCTTCGGGCTACGACGTCGAGCACTGCGGCTGGAGCAACCTCCCCGAGGATGACTTCATCCGTCAGGATGACCTCAGCTGGAGCATGGGCGAATTCATCTGGACGGTATCGATTACCTCGGTGAGCCTACCCCCTACTACAGCGAATGGCCCAGCCACTCCTCGCTCTTCGGTGCTATCGACCTGGCAGGTATCCCCAAGGACCGCTTCTATCTCTACCGCAGCCACTGGAACAAGGACGCTGAGACGCTTCACATCCTCCCCCACTGGACGTGGCCTGGGCGCGAAGGACAGGTAACCCCTATCTTCGTGTACACCAACCATCCCGAAGCCGAGCTCTTCATCAACGGCAAGAGCCAGGGTCGCCAGAAGAAGGATACGAGCATCACCATCGACGCTACGGAGAACAAGGAGAGCCAAGAGGCCTTCACCCGTCAGAAGCGCTACCGCCTGATGTGGATGGATACGAAGTACGAGCCAGGTGAAGTCAAGGTCGTCGCCTACGACAAGTCTGGTAAGGCTGTCGCCGAGCAGGTCGTCCGCACGGCTGGTCGTCCCCATCACCTTGAGCTCATCGCTGACCGCACGAGCATCACCGCCGACGGCAAGGATATCGCCTTCGTCACGGTACGTGTCGTAGACAAGGACGGCAACCTCATCCCCGACGATGCACGCCTCCTGCAGTTCAAGGTCACGGGTGCAGGCTCCTTCCGTGCTGCTGCGTCGGGCAATCCCGCCTCACTCGATGCCTTCCACCTGCCCCAGCACCATGCCTTCAGTGGTCAGCTCGTAGCCCTCGTACAGAGCGGTGAGAAGGCTGGCGAAGCTATCCTCTCCGTCTCAGCTAAGGGCCTGCCCACGGCTAAGATCCGCATCCAAGTCACGAAGTAGCCACCCGTCGTGTCGCTACAGCTCGACTTCATACACCATATCCTCTCGCTGCAGGAGAGCCTATCGGGGCACGTCCCCGATAGGATCCTCCTCGGCAAAGGATCACTCTCTCGCGAGGAGCGCACTGCACTTGCCCTGCAGCTGACGGCAGAGTCAGCCCTCCGAAGGAAGCTCCCCAGCTGGCATACGGCTGGGGTTTTCCTTCCCTCATCACTGACGCTGGAGCAGTGCTCGAGCGAAGAAGCCGCCCGCTATAAGGCACGCTTCGCCACAGCCACCGACCGCCCCATCGACCTTACGGGGGCTTTGGCGTGGACTCTGGGCACTCACGAGCGTCACGGGGCAAGGGGGCTACGTCGAGCGACAGGCTGATCTCGTCGCAGCAGCACGAGCGAACCTCCCTCGCCTACTCCCCGAGGCAAAGCTCCAGCTCATCCACGGTGAGTCGATCCCTCAGCTACGGGAGCTCATCTCCACACACCAGCCTACCCTCATCTACCTCGATCCCGCCCGCAGAGAGGGCGAGGACACGACGCGTAGAGTCTACGCCATCGAGGACTGTGAGCCCAGCCTACACACGCTCCTCCCCGAGCTTCACACCCTCTATCGTGAGCTCTCCCTACCCTTCCCCCGCCTTCTCGTCAAGCTCTCCCCGATGCTCGATGTGGTGCATACGCTCCGCTCAGTCGCTGGCGTGCGGGAGCTACACGTCGTCTCCGTACGAGGTGAAGCCAAAGAGCTTCTCCTCCTCATCGACCTCGCTGAGGCTACGGGCGAAGCGAAACCCGAGGCGGTGACCTTCGTCGCTCAAGACCTCCATCCCACACAGCCTACACCTGCCTTCATCCTCCCCAAAGCCCTACACTACGAGGAGAGCGCCGAGCTACGCTATGCCGTGGGCCCACGCGCCTACCTCTTCGAGCCTCACGCTGCCCTGATGAAGACGGGGCTCTACCGCAGTATCGGCGCCGTCTACGGCCTCGAAGCCCTGCACCCCAATAGCCACCTCTACACGACAGGCACGCTGCCCGAAGCACCCTTCCCTGGGCGCGTCTTCGCTGTCGAGGCGGTCTATCCCTTCGCCTCGTCCCAGCTCAAGGCACTCGGTCGGGAGATCGGCGCAGCGCAGATTACCCGCCGCACTTCCCCCTGCGCCCCGAAGCCCTGCGCGCTAAGCTCCGCATCAAGGACAGCGCCGAGCAGACGCTCTTCGGCACGACAGCCTCCGACGGCTCGCACGTACTCATCCGCTGCCGCCGCGTCTAAGGCGCTACGACAGCACGCACGACGGCCTCACGCCCCACGACTACTCCGAGGAGAGTCGTGGGGCGTGAGGCCGTTTGCTTAGGGGGAGCGAGAGCCTTAGAGGCGCTCGATATCCTTGAAGTAGTTGTACGTACCGACCTTGAGCTCGATGCAGGCAGCTTCGTCACAGACGATGATGCCCTTGGGGTGGAGCTGCAGAGCGGTGATCGTCCACATCTGGTTCACGCAGCCTTCGACGGCCTGCTGCAGGGCACGAGCCTTGCCGTGGCCGTTGACGAGGATCAGCACCTCACGGGCAGCCATGACGGTACCGACACCGACGGTGAGGGCGGTCTTAGGCACCTTGTTCACGTCGCCATCGAAGAAGCGGCTGTTGGCGATGATGGTGTCGGTGGTGAGGGTCTTCATACGGGTGCGTGAGGTCAGCGAAGAGCCTGGCTCATTGAAGGCGATGTGCCCGTCGGGACCAATACCGCCGAGGAAGAGGTCGATACCACCAGCGGCGAGGATCGCTTCCTCGTAGGCAGCGCACTCGGCCTCGAGGTCGGTGGCATTACCGTTGAGGATGTGTACGTTCTCCTTCTTGATGTCGATGTGGCTGAAGAAGTTCTTCCACATGAAGGTGTGGTAGCTCTCGGGATGATCCTGGGGGATACCTACGTACTCGTCCATGTTGAAGGTGACGACGTGCTCGAAGGATACGCGCCCGGCCTGATGAGCAGCCACCAGGGCACGATACATGCCGAGGGGCGATGAGCCTGTGGGCAGACCAAGTACGAAGGGCTTAGCAGCCGTAGGAGCGGCAGCATTGATCTTCTGGACTACATAGTCCGCTGCCCACTGGGAGATGCCCACATAGTCGGGCTGGATGATTAGACGCATGCGATCTGTGTTTAGAAATTTGATGGATTGATATGCCAATTGGAATTAGGGGGGACTAAGCCTTGAGGCGCTCGGCCATCTGCGTGCCGAGGTCCCAAGCTGCGCCGATGACGGAGGGAAGGTCCGCCATCTTCAGCTCGAAGCCCTCACCGACAGCCTCCCACTTCATCTCTTCGGCGAAGGGGCGGAGGCGCTTGAGGGCTGCGGGAGCCCACGCGTAGGGAGCCAAAGGCCCGCGTAGATGCGGTCCTTGACGTCGCGGATGCGGGATGAGGTTCATGAGGTTCCCTATGGGAGAGAAGAGCTCACCGCAGTAGGTGGGGCTACCGATGATGAGACCACGGTAGCGGAAGACATCACGCAGGATGACCGAGGGGTCGCTCTTGGTGACGTTGTGACAGACGATGGACTTCACGCCTGAGGCAGCGAGGCTCTGTGCGAGGATGTCGGCCAGCTGCTCGGTATTGCCGTACATCGAGCCGTAGAGGATGACGACACCCTCCTCGGTCTCACTGCTCGAGAGGCGATCGTAGAGGCCGCGAGCATCGGCAAAGCCCTCACGCGTCCAGACGACGCCGTGCGAGGGGCATACATACTCGATGTCGAGGCCCTGCTTGTCGATATTGGCCAGCGCTTTCTTGACGAAGGGGCCGTACTTCCCGATGACGCAGGCGTAGTAGCGCACCATCTCTTCGAGGTAGGACTGGCGTTCGGTGAGGTGGCTATCGAAGATATGACCACTCAGCGCACCGAAGGAGCCGAAGGCATCAGCAGAGAAGAGGAGGCGGTTGGACTGCTCGTAGGTGAACATCACCTCGGGCCAGTGTACCATAGGAGCCATCAGGAAGGAGAACTCATGGCTACCGATACGCAGTGCATCGCCACTCTTGACCTCGTGGAGGCCCGTCGTGATGCCATGGAAGCCACTGAGCATATCGAAGGTCTTCTTATTCCCCACGATCTGCATGTCGGGGTAGCGCTGACGCAGGAGACCGATCGAGCCACCATGGTCAGGCTCCATGTGGTTGATGATCAGATAATCCACGGGACGGCCCTGAAGGATGAGGTCGAGCTTGTGGAAGAAGATATCCGAGTAGCAGACGTCGACCGTATCGATGAGGGTCGTCTTCTCGTCTACGATGAGATAGGCGTTGTAAGCCACGCCCGAGGGGATCGACCAGACGTTCTCGAAGCGCTCTTTCATGCGGTCGTTCACGCCGACGTAGTAGACGGAGTCAGTGATCTGAGGTACTTGGTACATAGTCCGTAGTGTAGTGATAGGGTGTAGTAGTATGGATAAGACAAGGAAGGGGCGCTCCCCCGCAGTCGTCAGGACTCGGGGAGCGCCTCTATGTTGTTAGCTTTTCTTTTTGTCTAAGGGCTCAGGGCTGAGCGGATGGCGGTAGGCGTAGACGATGAGCGCGATGCCTGCCACGACGAAGGGGATGCTAAGCAGTTGCCCCATATTGATACCGTAGCTGGCGACCATATTGACCTCCCAAGCCTCCTGCACGTTCTTGATGCTCTCGACGAAGAAGCGGAAGCCGAAGACGCCCGTCAGGAAGTAGCCGAGGATGAGGCCCGAGTAGCGGCGAGCAGCGTCACGCACCCAGTAGAGATACATACACAGGGCGAAGACGAGGAGGTAAGCCAGCGCTTCGTAGATCTGTGTCGGGTGGCAGGCGGGGATCGCCATACCGCGCTCAGCGTAGCCAGCGAACTCCGAGGCGCGAGGGAAGATGAAGCCCCAAGGCGCATCGGTCGGGCGGCCGAAGATCTCGCTATTCATCAGGTTCCCCATACGGATGAGTGCCGCAGCCAGCCCCGTGGGGACAGCCAGACGGTCGAGCGTCCAGAGGATGGACTTCTTCGTCACACGGCGCGAGTAGATCCATACGGCGAGGATGATCCCGATGGTCCCCCCGTGGCTCGCCAAGCCACCTTCCCACACCTTGAGGATATCCCCAGGGTGGGCGAGGTAGTAGGAGGGATTATAGAAGAGCACATGCCCCAGTCGCGCCCCGATGACGGTACCGAGGACGACATAGATATAGAGGAGTTCATCCACTCTCCGGCAGGCGCTCACGCTTTCCAGATACGCCCTCGATCATCGGGCCGAGGATCAGGAGCCCAAGGGCGAAGAGGAGGCCGTACCAGCGGATACCACGGCCGAAGATATCTATGATGACGGGATCGACATCCCAAGTGATGGCACTAAGCATAGGCTAAAGGGCTTACAGAGAGAGGGGAAATAAAGGATTAGCAGAGCTTGCCGATCCAGTGCTCGCGCTCACCAGGGAGCAGGTCGATGACAGGGATCTCCTGCATCGTGTAGCAGCCAGGAGCCAGACGGCGCGTAGCACGTGCTACGGCGACGAGGATCTGAGCGGTGAGAGCGGGGTTATTGATCTTCATGTTGAACTCGAGGAGCTGATTCTGCGTGGTGCCCGAGACGCCCTTGCGAGTCATGTGTACGCCGTGCCCCATATCGATGAGCTGGTCGACGTCATCGACGACGGTGACGTGCGTCTCGTCATGGACGAAGTACGCATCCGACTTGATCGCCTGGATGACCTCCTCGGCCTTGTAGCCAGACTCCAGCTCGATGTAGACCATACGGCGGTGGATACCCGTGCCCGTGGGGATCGTCATCGAGAGGGCCTTGCGGACACCTGCGATGGCCTTCACGGCGACGGTGTGGCCCATGCTCATACCTGGGCCGAAGTTGGTATAGGTGATCCCCTTAGGGGACGATAGCCTCCATCAGCGTGCGGACGACCGAGTCACCCCTGGGTCCCAGCCCGAGGCGATAACGGAGACGGCACCGTGGGCACGGGCGGTCTCGCCGAGGTTCTTACGCAGCTGCAGGATATCGGTGTGGATATCGAAGCTGTCGACCGTATGGATGCCCAGTGGGAGGATCTGCTGAGCGGTAGCCTCTACCAGACGCGTAGGGGTACAGAGGATAGCTACATCGACGTCCTCCAGCTCCTCGATGCGGCTGACGACGCGGTAGGGACGGAGTTCGTAGGGGACATTCGAGGGGTCACGACGCACGACACCTGCGATCTCAAAGTCGGGTGCTGCCTCGAGAGCCTCGATGGTGTAGCGACCGATATTCCCGTAGCCGACGACAGCGGCACGTAGCTTCTTCATCTCTGACATGTTTCTTCTGCTTTTTTTAGGTGAGTAAAATGATTGGTAGATCTATTATAACTACAAAGATACGAAAACCACCCTATGCCACTGGCCCCTCACTCCACGACGACAGACCACCCTCCCGTAGGGGTGCGACGAGGGAGCCATACAGCCCCCTTCCGAGGAGCTATACCAGGCAGTCCTCCAAGGGAGCAGAGGAAAAGGCGCGAAGTAGCACGGCACTTCTCTGGAGCGCTGCGAGAACTTCTCCCAAAGCACTATACCTATTCCGCTGTCTACGCACGTAGATTTTAGGGCCAGGCACGTAAATCCTATCATCTCGGCACGTAGTCTTTAAGTCCTCGCACGTAGACGAAAGAATAGGCATAGTGCATCGCAACTTTTCCCCTACTCCTCCACAACTTTTTCTCGCTCGTTTCAAGCCCATTGCAGCACCACTTCGCTCCTCACAGCCGTATCAAAGGGAGGGCTTTCTCCGCCACGTCGTAGACTCGCCGAAGGGCGAGAATCCACACCTCCACCCTATCCCCCATCGTTTGCGTGAGAAAAATCTCTATCTTCGCTCTCAGACGATACACTACTTCCCCTTCCTGAAGGCGCCATGAGGTCACCCACCAGAAGGACCGTGAGAAGCAAGCACCGCCTGCCGTTAACAAGTCATACGAACACCCAATCCCTACGGCACACACCGATGGGACTATGCACCCTAAGGCGACCTCATCACCAACCCTAATAGTCCTCAATCCTATGAGAAAGCTCGTACTCCCTATGGCTAACTTCAAGAGATTAGCTGGAGTGCTCCTCGCTACGTCTGTAGTAGCTACCTCCGCAGCAGCTCAAGAGTCACAGAAGCCTACCCTGACGACCGAGATCGGTCTCTCCACCGTGTGGAACACAGGGATGAATGTCTCTCCCTTCGGCTTAAAGTATCAGTCCGAATACTTTGGCTTACGTCCCGCCCTACATGCACAGCTCCTCCTACAGTACAAGCCAGGGGAGGCCATCGGCTTAGAAGCGCAGGGCTTGCAGTGGCGCAAGTCACTCGCTGACTTATCCGCAGAGACGCGTATCCAGCAGAGCTATGTGGGGCTGGCTTGGGCGAAGGTAAGCCCACTCAATAGGCAGAGCTTCCTCCTGCGGAATAGTCTCAGCGTGGGCGTCACCTACACCCACGGCTTAGGACAAGCATGGGGGAGCCGTGCTGAGACCAAGGCGAATGCCTGGGGGATAGGGCTCACCTACCGCCTGACACTGGGCTACCGTCTATCGCAGTACCATGCTATCGGCTTGCAGGTCGGGCTGAGCACCTATAGCACCTTCGGCTGGCGAGGGACATTTAGCCCCGATGCCTACACAGGGAGCATCCTCGGGAAGAATACGAATGTCGGGGTCTATCCCAGCGTAGGCCTTGTCTTCACCAACCCATTAGGGCGATAGGCGTACACCCACACCGATCCGTCCTCCACTCGATCCCGTGAGGGGGTATGCTTAGCTGATGAGCAAGCATACCCCCTCACGGGCGATTTGACCTCTGGTGAGACACAGAGCGCTACCCGCCGCCACTCCCTTGGTTTTCGTATCTTTGTGAACTCATAAACATAGAGATAGATAACGACACATAATCATAATGGCAAAAGAACTCAAGGAACTGACTCCCCGCCGCGTGGATTACTCCCAGTGGTATCAGGATCTCGTCATCAAGGCAGACTTAGCTGAGAGCGCCGCCGTGCGCGGCTGTATGGTCATCAAGCCCTACGGCTACGCTATCTGGGAGCGCATGCAGCGCCAGCTCGATGACATGTTTAAGGAAACGGGTCACTACAACGCATACTTCCCCCTCTTCATCCCGAAGAGCTTCCTCAGCAAGGAGGCCGACCACGTCGAGGGCTTCGCTAAGGAGTGTGCCGTCGTCACCCACTACCGCCTGAAGACCAGCCCTGACGGGGGCGTCGTCGTCGACCCTGAGGCTAAGCTCGAGGAAGAGCTCATCGTGCGCCCTACCTCCGAGACCATTATCTGGAATACGTACAAGGGCTGGATCCAGTCCTACCGTGACCTGCCGATCCTCTGCAACCAGTGGGCGAACGTCGTGCGCTGGGAGATGCGTACCCGCCTCTTCCTGCGCACCGCTGAGTTCCTCTGGCAGGAAGGTCACACCGCCCACGCTACCCGTGAGGAGGCCGAAGAAGAAGCCGTACGCATGGTCAATGTCTACGCTGACTTCGCCCGTGACTTCCTCGCTATCCCCGTGCATGTCGGTGTGAAGAGCGCCAACGAGCGCTTCGCTGGTGCCGTAGAGACCCTACACCATCGAGGCCCTGATGCAGGATGGCAAGGCGCTGCAGAGCGGTACGTCACACTTCCTGGGGCAGAACTTCGCCAAGGCCTTCGACGTCACCTTCACCAACAAGGACGGCCAGCAGGAGCTCGTATGGGCTACCTCATGGGGCGTCTCGACCCGTCTGATGGGTGCACTCATCATGAGCCACTCCGATGACAACGGTCTTGTCCTCCCCCCAACGCTCGCCCCTCATCAGGTCGTCATCGTCCCCATCTACAAGACGCTCGAGCAGCGTGACGAGATCGGCCGCCACGTCGAGCCCCTCATCGCCGAGCTGAAGAAGCGCGGCATCCGTGTGCGCTACGACGACGCAGACAACAAGAAGCCCGGGTGGAAGTTCTCCGAATACGAGCTCAAGGGCGTACCCGTACGCCTGGCCCTCGGTGGTCGTGACCTCGAGAACGGCACGGTAGAAGTCGCTCGCCGTGACACGCTCACCAAGGAGACCTGCGCCTTCGACGGCATCGCCGATCACATCGCTCAGCTCCTCGACGAGATCCAGCAGAACATCTACCAGAAGGCGCTCGACTACCGCGAGAGCCACACCATCACGGTCGACACCTATGAGGAATTCAAGGAGAAGATCGAGGAAGGAGGCTTCATCCTCGCTCACTGGGACGGTACTCCCGAGACCGAAGAGAAGATCAAGGCCGAGACGAAGGCCACGATCCGCTGCATCCCCCTCGAGGGCGACAAGACTCCAGGCAAGTGCATGGTCACCGGCAAGCCTTCGGCTCAGCGTGTCCTCTTCGCTCGCGCCTACTAACCCATCATCACAGACTACCCTATGGCCAGCATACGTGACGGAGAGAACGAACTCTCCCTCCTCGGATCGAAGACCACCCAGTACAGTCAGGACTACGCTCCTGAGGTACTGGAGGCCTTCACCAACAAGCATCAGGGCAACGACTACTGGGTGCGCTTCCACTGCCCCGAGTTCACCAGCCTCTGCCCCATCACGGCACAGCCCGACTATGCGACCATCTACATCAACTACATCCCCGATGTGCGCATGGTCGAGAGCAAGAGCCTCAAGCTCTCTACTCTTCAGCTTCCGCAATCATGGGGCCTTCCATGAGGACTGCGTGAATATCATCATGAAGGACCTCATCGAGCTTATGGATCCACGATACATCGAGGTCGTCGGGGACTTCACCCCACGCGGCGGTATCAGCATACTGCCCTTCGCCAACTACGGGCGCCCCGGCACGAAGTACGAGGAGCTCGCCTTCCAACGCTTAGCTAACCACCCCGTACGATGAAGAAAGTCCTTGCCATCATCAACCCCATCTCTGGTACGGGGTCGAAGAAAAATATCCCCGATCTCTTAGGCCAAGCCTACAATGCATCGGAGTACGAACTCTTCCTCACCTACACCAAGGCCGCTGGGCACGCCGAAGAGCTTGCCCGACGTGCCGCCAGTGAAGGCTACGACCACGTCATAGCCGTCGGAGGTGATGGCACGGTCAATGAGGTCGCACGCGGCCTCGTCGGGAGCCAGACGGCTCTCGGCATCGTACCGAAGGGCTCGGGCAATGGCCTGGCACGCTCGCTCGGCCTCTCGATGAAGAGCGATCAGGTCATCCAGCAGCTCGTCAGCGGTCGCCGTATCGCCATCGACAGCTGCGAGCTCAACGGACGTCCCTTCTTCTGCACCTGCGGGATGGGCTTCGATGCAGCCGTCAGTAGGGACCTTCGCCGAGGCCTCCACACGTGGCCCCGTGACCTACCTGCGCACCATGATCGAGGAGTACCGCTCCTTCAAGCCCGAGACCTATCGCCTCGACATCAACGACGGTGAGCGCACCTTCGAGACGGAGGCCTTCGTCCTCGTCGTGGCGAACGCCACGCAGTACGGGAACAATGCCTACATCGCTCCCGAGGCAGACCCTGTCGGATGGCCTACTGGATCTGGCGATCATACGCCCCTTCCCCGTCCTCGAGGCTGCTGTGGTCTTAGGTGACCTCATGCTCGGCAAGCTCGCTGGCAACAAGCACTATGAGACCGAGCGCATCAAGTCGCTCCGTATCGAGCGCCCCACAGCAGGCGCCGTACATATCGACGGTGAGCCCTCGAGCTGGGTACCACCATCGACATCAAGCTGCCCCCCACTCGCTGCACGTCATCATCCCCCAACAGTCACGCCTCCCTCAGCACGCCATGGCCAAGAAAACGGGTCGCAAGCCCCACGCCCACGCCTCCGACGTACGCACCGCCTCACGCTCACCCTCAACGAGCGCGAGTACAAGGCGATCATCGACCACTGTGAGAGCCGACGTATAGCGAGCCGCACGGGCTGGATGCGCGAGGTCATCATGGCCGAGGTCATCACGGAGCATGAGCGCAATGCGCCCTTCCTCTTCGACGAAGCTGAGATGCAGTGATGAGCACCATCCTCCCCTACTCTGACGAATACTTCATGCGCCAGGCCCTCGATGAGGCAGCCTTGGCCTACGAAGCGGGTGAAGTACCCATCGGTGCTGTCGTCGTCTGCCGCGGGCAGATCATCGCCCGAGCGCACAACGAGGTCGAGCGCCTCAGTGACCCCACAGCCCATGCCGAGGTGCTGGCGGTGACAGCCGCCACGGAGTATATGGGTAGTAAGTTCCTCCCCGACTGCCAGCTCTATGTGACAGTAGAGCCCTGCGTGATGTGCGCTGGGGCTCTCTTCTGGGCCTCGCTTAGGGGAGATTATTTATGGTGCAGGAGAGGAGAAGTTCGGCTACCGACACTATGCACCCGACCTCTTCCCCCGTCGTGCCAAGATACGCGGAGGACTGCTCGCCGACGAGGCACGCGAGCTGATGCAGTGCTTCTTCGCAGCACGCCGATAGCCTCTGTTTATCGCATCTCATACCATATTAGTGCGCCTTAGTACGAGTATTGGGGCACTTTATGTACATTTGGAGCGTTTTATGAGTGGCGGGAAAGCGCCTTACTCTGAACTCGGGGGAGGAGCGTCCTCCCACTATACTATACTGACGTAACCTGATCAATAGACCCCAATACGTGATGACGACTAAGACACCACGCGCGACTCGACTCGCGAAAAGCCTCCTGATAGCAGCTGCCTTGGGAGGGCTTTCTTACACCCAACTATCCGCACAAGTATCTACCCTCCGCACAGGCCGTCTCCCCAACGGGCTGACGTACTACATCAGCCGTGATGCGGGTGCCTCCGAGGGTACGGCACACTTCTTCCTCCTACAGAATGTCGGAGCTATCCTCGAGGATGACAAGCAGAATGGGCTTGCGCACTACCTCGAGCACATGGCCTTCGAAGCCACCGAGCACTTCCCTGGTGGCGTGATGAACTACCTGCGCACGCGTGGCCTCTACAGCTTCGACGCACGCACGGGTACGGACGACACGCGCTACAGCATCATGGATGTCCCCACGACAGAGAAGGGCCTCACCGACTCCGTACTCCTCATCCTCAAGGACTGGTGCAGTGGCATCTCCATCACCGAGAAGGATACGGAGAAGCAGCGCGGCATCATCATCGAAGAGTGGCGCCAGCGTGGCGGCATCGACAAGCGTCTCAGCGATAGCATCGCCGGCGTCATCTACAATGGCTCGCAGTACTCCAAGCGCAATGTCATCGGTAGCCTCGACGTCCTGAAGACCTTCAAGTATCCCGATATCCAAGCCTTCTACAAGACGTGGTACCGCCCCGACCTGCAGTGCGTGATGATCGTCGGGGATATCGACCCCGCCGCCTATGAGCAGAAGGTGCAGAAGCTCTTCGCTTCGCTCCCCGCACCTCGCAATGCTAAGGCACGCCCTCCCTATGCGATCGACGACAATGAGCAGCCCCTCTACTATCGCTTCACCGATAAGGAGAACCGCTCACACTCCTACGGGCTCTACCAGCGTGTAGCTACTCCCCCACGAACCGCCCCACGACAGAGGCTACGAAGGACTACCTCCTCGGGCAGCTCTTCAACACCCTGGCTCCACAGTACTTCGCCTGCCTGCGCAACCGTGGTGAGGAGCCTATGTCGCTGCCTCGGTGAGCTACTCACCACTG